>PJUB01000558.1_pt1 | contig 11288 bp, 12 predicted proteins | sample 1512141 | NCBI WGS metagenome assembly PJUB01 (sample SAMN08177677, study PRJNA422409) | Soil metagenome, whole genome shotgun sequencing project. | isolation source: Soil enriched on filter paper: alkali lignin treatment | place: USA: Madison | collected 2015-01-15 | reverse complement strand
TATCCTGTTCCGTGAACGGTTTACTGAGGCGCGTGGATAACAATTTTTAAAACGCCTCGCCCACAAAAATACGGACAGGCCCGGTGGGCGCGGGGCTACGATTGCGGTCCGGAGCCTTCGCTCCGGACTGCCCCTTCGTCATCGTCGTTGTCGCCTCCGGCGACTGCCTTCCGATTCCCTCGGGCGCAATCTACACGCCCCGCGCCCACCCGGCCGCCGCAGCCCGGCGCTCGCATCGCGGGTACGCGACGATGGGGCGGTGTTTGCTGGCGTTTTGCTCAGCGGTGGGGTGGGGCGGTGGGGTGCGGGGCCCGCCGCAATCGGCCGCGCGGGCGGCCTTCTGCGGCTTACGCGGTGGTGGGGCGTTGGGGCGGTGGACGCTGCGCGCTTTTGGGGGGCTCGTGCTTTTGCGTGGAGCGTGTTTTGAGCTTGGCCGGGGAGCGGCTATCGTTGGGGAATGGCAAGGTGCCGCCCGTGTCTTAGCGATGTGAATGACGACGAATGGGGGGGCCGCGCCCGTCCATTATTTCTTTCATGCCGATTCTCGGCAGGCCATCTGAAACATGAAAATTCTTGCTGCGTTGCTGAGCCTTTCGTTGCTGGTGGCGGCGCCGTGCGTCGCGGAGACTGACGCAGATCAAGCGGAGATCCTGGGGACGCTGGCTGGCGGAAGTTGGCGGTCCGGTGATGGGCAGGGCTCGTACCGGGTGATCCTGGAGAACGTGGGGTTCGAGCATGTGAGCTGCCGTGTCTGGATCGAGTGGCTGGGCACTGAGGCATCCGGCAAGAAGTCGCCCGGGCAGCCGGCGCGTCTCGTTGCCAGGGCGCCGTACGACGAAATCTCCAGCGGCTTCTGGTCTTGCAATCCGAAGAGGGTCGGGTTGGCGGGCGCCACGCTGACCATTCACGCTACGCACGCCTATTCCGGTGAAAGCCGCAAGTTCTGCGCCGTGCTGGGGGTGCCGGGTGAGTACCGTGATCAGGGCTTGTGTTGAGCCTGTGTTCTGACGCGCGCTAGCCTTGCAGCTGGTTGTAGACCTCTTGCGAGATTCTCTGTAGTTCGTCTCGGCTGACCGCGCCCGACAGGGCGTAGCCGAATGGGCCTTCGGCCCAGTAGAAGACGCGGACGGGGCCTTCCTGGGTGAATTGGAAGGCGGTTTGGCCACCGGTGGCTTCTCGGGTGACGTAGAGGGTCAGGCGTTGGCCGTCTTGGGCGCCGTACATGAAGAGGGCGACGGGGCCGGTGCCGCCGGGGAGCAGGCGGCCGCCGACGAGGTCGTAGCCGGCGTGGGACAGGTTGGGGGCGCGCACGGGGGCGCCCAGGCGCTTGGTGAGCCAGGTGACCAGGGCTTTTTCGTTGTCGCCGCTGACTTCCACGGGGCGGCCCATGTCGGGGGCGTAGACGGCGTGGGCGATGGCGGCGCGTTGGGCGTAGCCGCCGGCCGCGTGGTCGGGGCTGGCGGTGGCCAGGATGGATTGCAGGTGGCGGGCGTCGAGGGCGCCGCGGGTGAGCCAGGCGGCGCTGGCGCTGATGGCGGCGATGGCGATGCCGGCGGCGAGGGCGCGCCAGGGCAGGTGGCGGGCGGGGGGCGCGAGGGGCAGGCGCAGGGGCAGGGGCTCGTCCAGGACGGGGTCGAGCAGGGCGTGCAGGGCGCGGCGCTGGGCCTGCCAGGCGTGGACGCGGGCCAGGTCTTGCGGATGGGAGGCGAGGTAGGCGTCGACTTCGGCGTGGCGGCCGGGCGGCAGCTGGCCGTCGGCGTAGCCGTGCAGGTCGGCCTCGGTGATGGGGTGGCCGGCGGCGGGAACGGGGTGGAGGCGTTTGTCGTTCATGTCATTTCACGCGATGGAGCCGGCCGGCGGGTTCCTGGCCTTGCATCAGGGCGCCGAGCCGTTCGCGGGCACGTGACAGGCGCGACATGACGGTGCCGATGGGCACGCCCAGGACCTGGGCGGTTTCCTGATAGGACAGGTCCTCGACGCAGACGAGCAGCAGCACTTGGCGCTGTTCGGCGGGCAGGCCTTGCAGGCAGCGATCCAGGTCGCGCACCTCCAGGTGATCGGTTTGGGTGGCGCGCACCGGCACGTCGGGCAGCTCGCTGGTGCTGGCGTCGCCGGCTTGCCGGTGGTGGGCGCGCACGCCGTCGATGAAATGGTTATGCATGATGCCGAACATCCAGGCCCGCAGTTCGCCGCGCCGTTGCCAGCGCGAGTAGCGGCTCCAGGCGCGCTCCAGGGTGTCCTGCACCAGGTCGTCGGCCCGGTGGGGGTCGCCCGTCAGCCCGCGGGCGTAACGCCGCAGGCTGGGGATGCAGGCCAGGATCGATGCTTCGTCTTCGGCGCGCATGGTCTGATGCGGAGGGGCGAGGCGATCCGGATCAGGGCTTGATGACGTGCCAGACGTCCTTGAAGTTGTCGCCGGTCTTGTCGCCCGGCTTGGCGTCCTTGGCATACAGATAGATGGGCTTGCCCTTGTAGGCCCATTGCTTGGAACCGTCGTCGCGGGTGATGACGGTGAGGTCGCCCGAGGGCTTGGCATCGGCGGCGGCGGTGACCGGGGGCCAGATCTTGGCGCACTGGTCGTTGCAGGCGCTCTTGCCGCCGGCGTCTTTGTCGAAGGTGTACAGGGTCATGCCGGCGCTGTTGACCAGGACGCCGTCCTGGGTCTTGACGGCCTGGGCGTGGGCGCCGGCCGAGAACAGGGCGGCAGAGGTAAGAACCAGGGCTGCGGCGATTTGATTGCGCATGTCGTGCCTCGCGTAGAAAGGAAAGTGGGGGACTGCCCTCTACAGACGCCGGCCGGGGCGGCGATATTCCACCCGGCGCAAAAAAAATTCTGCGAGGGCTCAGGGGGCCGCCGGGGGCGGACCGGGTTCATAACGCATTTCGGTTTCCACGCCGGCCTCCTCGACGGCGCGAAAGCCCAGCGACTCGTAGAGCCGCCGGGCGGGGTTGCCCTGCAGGACGGACAGGGTGACGGCGGCGCCTTCCTGGTCGGCCTGGCGCAGCAGGCCGGTCAAGAGTTGCCGGCCCAGGCCCTGGCCTTGGTAGGCCGGGTCGATCTGGATCTGTACGACGCGCCAGCCGTCGGGCTCGCGCAGGGTCTTGAACAGGCCCGCGGGGCGGCCGTGCAGCCAGACGATCTGGGCGCCCTCGAAGCCGTAGCGGATGCGGGCCAGGTGGTGTTCGTCGTCCTGCGGGGCGCCGGCGCGGGCCAGGTGTTCGGTCATGGTGGCGCGGCGCAGCGACAGCAGGAAGGGCAGGTCGTCTTCGGTGGCGGGCTGCAAGGCGAGGGAGTGGGGGCTCATGGGATGGCTTTGGAGGGCTTGGCGGAACCGCGCTTGGCGCTTTTGCCGGTCTGGTGGATCAGGTTATAGAGCTGTTGGGCCGCCGGCGCCAGGGGGCGGCCGCGGCGCGAGATCAGGCCCAGGCTGCGGGTGACGCGCGGATGTTCGAGTTTGACGCCGGCCAGGGTGGCGTGGCCGGCGGGCGGCATGGCCAGCTGGGGCACGGCGGCTACGCCCAGGCCGGCCTCGACCAGGCCCAGGAGGGTCATCACGTGGCTGACCTCGAAGGCGCTGACGGTGCGTTTGCCGCTCTTGGCCAAGGCGTCGTCGATCAAGAGGCGGTTGCCGCTTTCCTTGGCCACGGTCATGAAGCGTTCGCCGGACAGTTCTTCCCAGGACACGCTGCGCCGCGTGGCCAGCGGGTGGTCGCGGCGCACGGCCAGCACGAAGTCTTCGCGCAGCACGGCCTTGAAGTCCACGTCGGGTTCCTGGGTGCCGAAGAAGCTGATGCCGAAGTCGGCGCGGCCGGTGACGACGCTGTTGAGCACGGTGTGGGCGGTTTCGTCGATGATGCGCACGCGGATGCGCGGAAAGCGCTCGGCGTAGTCGTGGATGATGGCGGGCAGGAAGTAGTAGGCCACCGACGGCACGCAGGCCACGGTGACCAGCCCGCCGCGCTGCGCGGCCAGGTCGCCGATGCTGAGCACGGCGCGTTCGAGTTCGTCGATGGCGCCGCGGGCGCGTTCCAGGAAGATGCGGCCTACGTGCGTGAGCGACACGCGGCGGGTGGTGCGTTCCAGCAGGCGGGCGCCGAGCAGGTCTTCCAGTTTTTCGATGCGGCGGCTCAGCGCGGGTTGCGACAGGTTCAGGTCTTCGGCGGCGGCGCGAAAACTGGCGCGTTCGGCCACGGCCACGAAGGCCTGCAATTCCTGTAAATCGAAATTGATGCGTGCCATGCATTAATCCATCCGTAAGTTGCAATTCAAATAATAGCCGCACCGTCGCAGAATGCACCGCATGGAAACGATCATCCCTTGCGTACTGATGCGCGGCGGCACGTCCCGCGGCCCTTTTTTCCTCGCCGACTGGCTGCCCGCCGACCCGGCCGAGCGCGACCGCCTGCTGCTGGCGGCCATGGGCTCGCCCCATGCCTTGCAGGTCGACGGGCTGGGTGGCGGCAACTCGCTGACCAGCAAGGTCGCGATCGTGTCGCGATCGCGTCGGCCGGACTGCGATATCGACTACCTGTTCGCCCAGGTGTCGGTGGACCGCGCCAGCGTCGATACCCGGCCCAACTGCGGCAACATGCTGTCCGGCGCCGCGCCGTTCGCCATCGACGAAGGCCTGATCGCGGCGGCCGATGGCGAGACCTCGGTGCGGGTGCACAACGTGAATACGGGCGCCGTCATCGAGGCGGTGGTGCAGACCCCGGGCGGGCGCCTGACCTACGAGGGCGACGCCCGCATCGACGGCGTGCCGGGTGCGGCCGCACCGGTGCGCCTGAACTTCCTGGATGCCTGGGGCGCGGTCACCGGCCGTCTGTTCCCCACCGGCCAGCGCCAGGAAGTGGTGGACGGCATCGCGGTCACGCTGATCGATGCCGCGATGCCCATGGTGCTGCTGCGCGCCGCTGACTTCGGCTTGCGCGGCGACGAGTCGCCGGCCGAACTGGACGGCAATGCCGCGTTGCTGGCGCGCCTGGAACGTATCCGCCGCGAGGCCGGCGCCCGCATGGGGCTGGGCGACGTGACGGACAGCGTCATCCCCAAGCCGGTGCTGCTGGCTCCGGGCGGCGATGCATCGGGTTTGTCGCTGCGTTCGCGCTACTTCACGCCGCACGCCTGCCACCGGGCGCACGCCGCGACGGGTGCGGTGGGCGTGGCCGCCGCCTTCCTGATGCCGGGCACGGTGGCGCACGATTGCGGCGGCCCCGCGCCGCAGCCGGGCTATCGCAGCGTGCGCATCTCGCACCCCTCGGGCGGCATGGACATCGATGTGAAACTGGACGAACGCACGGGCGAGGTCGCGGCCGCCGGGCTGGTGCGCACGGCCCGCAAGATCATGAAGGGCGTGCTGTACCTGCCGCAATTCGTGTCGCAACCGGCCGCAGTGCCGCAGGCGCAGCCCGCGCAAGCGACGCCGCTTGCGGTGGCGGCCTAGCGCGCCAGGGCGATACCCGACATCAGGACCCGGCGCCGCCGCAAGCGGTGGCTGGTTGGCAGAAAAAACAGGGGCCGGCTTGTGCCGGTGCCCATTCAACACTCAGCGGTCCGCAGAGACCGTCCCGACAAATCATCAGGAGACTCGATATGGCATTTCCCACCCGCAGCAGCATGCTTGGCGCCGCCGCGCTGTGCCTGGCCCTGGCCGGCCAGGCTGCCCAGGCGCAATTTCCCGACCGCGCCATCACGATGGTGGTGCCCACCGCCGCCGGCGGCGGCAACGACACCCTGGCCCGCGTGATCGGCCAGAAGATGGGCGAACTGCTGGGCCAGACCGTCATCGTGGTCAACAAGCCCGGCGCGCAGGGCGCCATCGCCGCCGACTACGTGGCACGCCAGCCGGCCGACGGCTACACGCTGATGCTGGGCTACATCGGCACGCACGGCATCAACCCCGCGCTGCAAAAGCTCAACTACGATCCGGTGCGCGATTTCACTGCCATCGGCATGGTGGCCGATTCGCCGACATTGATGGTGGTGAACAGCGGCATCGGCGTGCACGACGTGGCCGGGCTGATCAAGTACGGCCAGGCGCATCCCGATGGCCTGAGCTATGCCTCGGCCGGCCCGGGCACCGCGCCGGCGGTGGCGGGCGAGCTGTTCAACCGCGCCACGGGCGCGGCCATGCTGGAGATTCCGTACAAGGGCTCGGCGCCCGCCATGACCGACACGCTGGCCGGCGTGACGCAGGTGATGTTTCCGAGCCTGTTCAGCGCCTATCCGCACCTGAAGTCCGGCAAGATCGTGGCGCTGGGCGTGGCTGGCGCGCGCCGTGCCAAGGTGCTGCCTGATATGCCGACGCTGGCCGAGCTGGGCGTGCAGGGCGTGGATGTGGCGCAGTGGTATGCCGTGTTCGCCCCGGCCAATGCCAAGCCCGAGGTGGTGGCCAAGCTCAACACGGCCTTGAATGGTGCGCTGCATGACCCGGCCGTGGTCCGCAAGATCGACGAGCAGGGCGCCGAGGTGCGCACCAGCACGCCGGACGAATTGGCGGCGTTCGTGCGTGACGAGGCGGTCAAATGGAAGCGCCTGGCCACGTCGATGCACGCGGCGCTGTAACGCCCGGTGTGCATGACGGCGCGCCTGGCTGGCGCGCCGTTTGCAAGGGTCGCCATCGCAGCCAGCCCCGTCCTGCTACGTGGCACTGTCAAACAAGGCGGGCGGCGCGGCATCGAAATGTCGCAGGTTCGGAAACACCAGGTTCAGGTCATCCCGGCCCGCGCCGAACCAGCCGCCCAGCGCTGCGCCCAGCTGTTCCACCGCCAGGGTCGGCAGCAGCCGGCCGTTGTCCACGAAGCCGGGGCCGTCCGGTGCGATCTCGGGGTGCGATCCATAGTAGCGGCCGCCCCGCACCGCGCCGCCCAGCACCAGGTGATGCGCGCCCCAGCCGTGGTCCGAGCCATTGCCGTTGGATCCCAGCGTGCGGCCGAATTCCGAGGCGGTAAACGTGGTGACCTGCCGCGCCACGCCCAGCGTTGCCAGCGCGTCCTGGAACACCGCCAGCGCCTGGCCCAGTTCACGCAGCAGGGCCGGGTGGGTGTCGTTCAGCCCGGTGTGGTTGTCATAGCCGTTCTGTGACACGAAAAATACCTGGCGCCGCGCGCCCAGCGCTTGGCGCGCGGCGATGATGCGCGCCACGATCTTCAACTGCTGCGCCAGCGGCGAGCCGAAGTCGCCGGGCACTGCCACGCCGGACAGCGCGGCGCGCAGCCGCGTGTCCGCATCGATCGATTGCGCGGCGATGCGCGACATCTCGCGTTCCATCAGGTGGTCGCGCGGCTGGGTGATCAGCTGGCGCAGCAGCGCGGTACAGGCGCTGGAGCCGTACAGGTCGCGCGTCAGCAGGTCGATGCGCGTGGAGCCGTTCACGCCGACCCGATACCCGGCCACGTGCCGGCCCGCCAGCAGTACGGTGCTGCCGCCGGCCGTGATGCCGGTGAAGCTGCGTTGCGCGTTGAGGCTGGCGTACAGGTCCGTCAGGCGGCCGGCCCAACCCGACGACGCGCCTTCCGGCGCCAGCGCTTGCCAATACGATTGCTGGTCATTGTGCGAAAACAGCTTGGGCGGCAGCGGCACGCGCGCGCCGATGTAGTCGGCCTTGGTCGTGGGCACGACCAGCGGCCCCACGTTCAGCACCAGCGCCATCTCGCCGCGTTCGAACACGGGGGCCAGCGGCGCCAGCGACGGCGCCAGCGCGAACTGGGCGCCGTTGTCCAGCGCCGCCTTGCCGCGCAGCGCGGTGGCCTGCAGCGCGGCGCGGGGCAGGGCGATGTCGCTGCGCGCCGCGGCGTAGGCGCGATAGGCCGCGGCATCAAACGGCACCAGGGTGTTGAAGGGATCGTTGCCGCCATACAGGAACACGCACACCAGCGCCTTGTAGTCGGCGGGCGCGGCCTGCGCCGCGGCCGCGCCCAGCGCGGCCAGGTTCAGCGCCAGCGGCGCGGCGGCATGGCTGGCGCCCAGGGCGCAGGCGCGCAGCAGGAATTCGCGGCGGTCGGGCTTCATGGCTGCTCCAGCGGGTCGGGGCGATCGGACTTCATGGTGGTTCCCGGGATTCGAGGCGGTCGCGCCTCATTTCTGCACCAGGTATTCGGGGCTGGCCGCCACCAGCATGATCGCGGCGCGCACGCGGTCGCGTGGCCGCTCGGGCGGCAGGGTGGCGACCGCCTGGGCGATGGCGTCGGCGGTGGCGCCGCTGAATGCATCGCCGGCCAGCAGCAACGCCACGCGCGCCACCAGCGCAGCGGGGTCCCGGGCCAGCGCGATCTCGGCGGCGTAATCCGTTTGCAGGTCTTCCCAGCCGCGGTCGACGTAGATCGCCAGGAAATTCAGGTAGCCCGCGATGCTGGTTTCGTCGGTGATCTGCAGTTCCGGCGCCACCCGCCCGCGCCGCGCCAGTTCGGTCACCGGCGGGCTGTAGCGCGGCCGGAAGAAGTTGAACACGCTGGCCGAACGCATGGGGCTTTGCGCCAGGCGGATCGTGTTGTCGGTGGTGTCGGGCATGGCCCAGGCGCCGTTGTTGGACGTGGCGCCGAACGCCCGCGCCCAGCCCGAGAAGCGCAGGATCGGCTCGCGTACCTTGCCCCACTCGGGCGCGGCCAGGTCGGGGTGGCGGGCCTCGTCGTCCAGCAGGATCGCCCGCACCACCGCCCGCAGGTTGCCGCGCACGCCATGGCCGTCGTCATTGAACGCCGCGGCCACCCGGCCGACGTAGGCAGGGCTGGGGTTGCTGGTCACCAGCCGCTGGATCAGCTGCGTGCCGATGAACGGCCCCACGTTGGGATGGGCGCTGATCACTTCCATGGCCCGCTGTAGCGACAGATGGCCGTCGGTGCCGGGCGGAATCACCGCGCCCAGAAAACGCTTTTCCGCCAGCGAATGCAGGGCGTTGTTCAAGGCCATCGGCCGGCGATGGAACTGCACGTCGGTCTCGGGGCCGTCCAGGTCCCAGCCAGTGAAGACCTTGGCCAACCCCTGCACGTCGGCGTTGCCGTAGGTTTCCACGGGCGCGCCGTTCACCAACCTGACCGTGCCGTCCGGGTTCAGCTCGACCAGGCCGATGCTGAACAGCTGCATCACTTCGCGGGCGTAGTTTTCGTCGGGGTGGCGGCCAGTCTTGGGATCTTCCTTGCGGTTGCCGCGGTAGGTCAGCATGCAGCCCATCGACAGATTGCGCGTCACCGCGGTCAGCAGGGCCTGGTAGTTGCCCAGCGCGTGCTCGGCCAACAGGTCCATGAACCCGGCAGCGCCGAACAGCGGCCAGTTGGCGGTAATGGACGCCACGCCCACCACGAAAATCTCGGACAGCGCAAAGGCCACCCGCGTGCGCACCTGGTCCTCGGCGCTGATGAACTTGCGCCACAGGGTCGATTCCAGCGGCGCGTTGATGCCGTTGCCCTTGTACGCCTCGGTGTTCTTGCCTTGCTGCAGCAGCCAATCGAAGTGGCTTTGCGATGGCGGCAGGCTCAACTGGGCGTCCAGCCAGGCCGCATAGCCGTCCCGCACCACGACGTCGATCTGGGCGGGCGTCGGGCCGAAGGTCGCCTGCGCCAGGAGACGCGAAGCCTGGCCGGGCGTGGGCCGGGCGGATGAAGTCGGTACGGAGGCGGCGCCCAGCGCCGCTTCGGGCGGCGGCGCGGACATGCAAGAGGCCCCGGGTTCGAATGCGAGCACCTACGGTAACGAAGCGCCGGGGGCGCTTCAATACCACCATACGGACGAGGGGATTAATGCGTTTGCACGAGGCCCGCGCGCGTGTCGGCCGCGGCATCGGCACGGGCCGGGGTGCCGGCCCGGCGGACCTTGAACGGACCTGCCGGGTCGGGATGCCGGCCGGATCAGACCGAGCGGGTGATGCCGCCGTCGATGCGGATGTTCTGCCCGGTGATGTACGACGAGGCGTCGGACGCCAGGAAGGCGATCAGGTCGGCCACTTCCTCGGCGGTGCCGTAGCGGCCCATCGGGATGCGCACGCGGCGGTCTTCTTTCTCGGGCAGGCTGTCGATGAAGCCCGGCAGCACGTTGTTCATGCGCACGTTGTGCTCGGCGTATTCGTCCGAGAACACCTTGGTGAACGCGGCCAGGCCGGCGCGGAAGACGCCCGACGTCGGGAACAGGGCTTCGGGCTCGAAAGTGGCGTAGGTGGAAATGTTGACGATGGCGCCCGACTGCTGGTTTTTCATGATGGGGGCCACCAGGCGGGAAATGCGCACCACGTTCAGCAGGTAGTACTCCATGCCCAGGTGCCAGTCGTCGTCGCTGATTTCAAGCAGCGGGCCCTTGGGGCCATGGCCGGCGCTGTTGACCACGGCGTCGACGCGGCCCCATTTCTGCACGGTGGTGTCGACCAGGCGGGCCAGGTCGTCGGGCGACCGGTTCGAACCGGTCACGCCCAGGCCGCCCAGCTCGGCCGCCAGGGCCTCGCCCTTGCCGGACGAAGACAGGATGGCCACGCGGTAGCCGTCGGCCGCCAGTTTGCGTGCCGCCGCCGCGCCCATGCCGCTGCCGCCGGCGGTGATGATTGCCACTTTATCCGTGCTCATGTGTTCGTCTCCAAGGGGTCCGGGAAACGGCCATTGTAGGGGTGGGCACGGCGGCCTTGCGGACAATCCCGCAAGGCCGGCAGGGGCGATCAGTCGACCAGTTTCAGCACGCCCTTCATCAGCGCGAAGTGGCCGGGGAACGAGCAGAAATAGGCATAGTCCTGGCCGGCGGCCAGCTTGCTGACGTCGAACGTGACCGAGTCCGTTTCGCCGCCGCCGATGACCTTGGTGTGGGCGATGACGCGGGCGTCGTCTTTCTTGACGTAGTTGTTGTCCAGGCCGGCGGCCATGCCGTCGTTCACGGCGCCTTGCATGTCGGCCTGCTTGGTCAGCACCCAGTTGTGGCCCATGGCGGTCTTGGGCAGCTTGCCGGGGTGGGTGAGCTTGACGGTGAATTCCTTGCAGCGCTTGCTGACCGTGATTTCCTTCTTGTCGAACTGCATCTGGTCGGTGCCGGCGATTTCGACCGAGCAGTCGGCGGCCAGCGCGGGGGCCGAAACCAGGGCCAGGACGGCCGCGGCGCACAGATTCTTCAACAGCATGTTTGATGCCTCCAGGTGGCTAGGGGAGAAACGCAGGCCCGCCGGACGAAGCCGGCCGGGCGTTGCGACCATTGTCACGCCACTCTACGCCATATCGCTGCCGGTGACCTACGCCGGGTTTGACGCAACGCAAGCAAGCCTCAGCGAATTGCCGTGAATCGGTCTGAAAGTGGCGGCAGCGCGGGGCCGACCTGCCGC
>PJUB01000557.1_pt1 | contig 11305 bp, 7 predicted proteins | sample 1512141 | NCBI WGS metagenome assembly PJUB01 (sample SAMN08177677, study PRJNA422409) | Soil metagenome, whole genome shotgun sequencing project. | isolation source: Soil enriched on filter paper: alkali lignin treatment | place: USA: Madison | collected 2015-01-15 | reverse complement strand
TTTCGTAGAGTGCTGCGTAGGGGCGGGGAAAGTGGTGGTAGCTTTCCTTGCAGAGTATATAATCTACGCTATCGTCTTCCAATGTTAATGATTCAGCGTTTTGGGCTGAGAAATCCTTAATAAATTCTTGTTCATGGGAGATTTTCAGGAAACTGTCATCTAGATCACTGGCGGTGACATGGTGGATATTTTGGTCCAGGAGGTAGCGCGCGTCATGTCCATAAGCATCACCAAGAGTAAGCCATTTCGCATTTTTGTCCTTCGTGAAAGGAGTGAGGCATTTGAAAAAAAGTTCCTGCAGCCAGTGATTTATACTTCCTTTATAGTTATTTAGTGAATTGATTACTTTTACCTTTTGTTCTTTTTCAGGATAGAGGTTGTTGTACCAATTGGCATGAAGGTCATAGCTATGTTCATTGAATAGATCCTGTTTTTGTAAATTATTTTCCATAATAAAGTTTATAGTAGTTACATTATCTGATATTGATCAGACAAATAAATGATCCCCTCTTGGTCTTAACCTTATTTTAGGTTTATTTATTGTAACGGATAATTATTTGAAAATGCTACAGGCGTATTAAAATATTGTAAACAATATAAAATGTAGGAGATATCGTGGGTATATATTCCGTTTATTTAGCTAAAGTGCTATAAATTTGCATAATGAGCGTAATTAGAACATTTAAAGGTCACAAACCATAATTTTTGGAAACGAAAATAACATTGTTTAAAAGAGAATTGTATTTTTCAATGCATTGATTCAATTTTAATATTTACCAAACATGTGTGAAGGAACTTTATAAAGCCAAGGTTTTTTGACCCCGGATTTTAGATTTATAGAGTCCCTTAGTACAAAATGTGATTCTGTTGTGGTATTCAAATAAATTTCGAGAGCTTCTAAACCCACAGCTTTTCTTCGCTTATTAACTGTTTTGATATCTACAATTGGATATGGAAATGTCCTGTGATATCTGACATCATACCAAATCTGCGTACCATATATTTGCAATTCCCCCTTGTTAAGATTTATTCGGTCCAATAAATATGCGTACTTATCCGGTGAAGCATTTTTTTTCTTTACTTCAGCTTCCATCTTTTTTAGTACCAATTTTTGAAAATCCGGCCATTTATTCAAGTGTTGTACGACCAGCCAAAACTTATCCGATCCGTCTTTCCCGACCCTATTATATCCCGGAAAACCAAACTTTGAAAAAATCACTTTTGCGTCGTCATAGTTTTCTTGATATATCTCTTCCATTCTTTGAAAGAATTGACTGTTATCATGAACATTTTTCGGTGGATTCATCATCCAGTCTTGATCTTTATTGGCCATTTGAATGATTTTGTCTCTTAAAACAGTATCTATTTGACCGTAAGCATTTATGGTCGCAAATATTAATGCAATAAACAAAACAATTAGTTTACCTAAATTTTTCATCGTGATCTTGAGAGGCCGAATTCTTAAAGCTTAAATAATCCAGTTTTTGGCAGATATAACACTGTTGATTTTGAAAGTGCTTAATAAATTATCTCCGAAAGCTTAATATAAAACAAATACAATAATTAATCAAAAAAAACATTTTTTAACTACCCCGCTTAATGTAGTCATGATACAAATCCGCATATTATTGAGATAATTCTATCCTATCAGAATCGTTACAATATCTAAATTTGATTAATCAATTATAGAAAGAAAAAAACCTTAGAGAAGCAGTTAGAAAATCGAGTTATAAATTAATCATCCATCTTCTTTGTGAAGAAGCTAATGCAGACCTTGGGAAAGGTATTGTTGGAGGTCAATATGAATAGCGGGAATCAAATAGAAAATTATTAGAACTATAAATTTAAAAAACCAAAAGACTTTGAAACTATTGTCGTAAAGTCTTTTTTTAGCTTAGGATAGCTAATACCATTTAGCTTTTAAAAAAAATAACCAATTATGTATACGTCAAAATTAAGCGTTCGCCCAATGATGGGGCGGGCATCAATCCGTTCGTCCTAAAATTACCCTATAATAGCTGGTATGTATTGCTAAAAAACGAATGAATATGTGTCAAATCGGTGAGTCTAGGATTCATGGAAGGTGATATACTCATGTTTATAAAAATAAACTCTAATCAATTAACAACCTTATGAGAACTAAACAGATAGCGGCTAATAATGGATTCCTAAATCGGTTGATTTGCGCCATTACAGTGCTTATTTTGGGCTTTGGAAGCTGTAAGAACGATAATGTTGGCAGCATTTCAGAGGGTATGCCCTTTGATCCTTCACAACCTGTTGTTGTCTCGGACTTTGCGCCTAAATCAGGTGGTATGGGGCAACGACTGGTGATTTATGGGAAAAATTTTGGAAACGATCCAAAAAATGTACAGGTATTTATCGGGGGCAAAAAAGCTGTGGTAATCAACACTTTGGGTGAATCCCTTTATTGTCTGGTACCAAAACAGGCATTTAAAGGGGATATAGAAGTGCGCGTCGGCGCTGAAGAAAAGCCTGTTATCGGTAAGGCGCAAGAGCCCTTTGACTATCAGCGTAAATTGGTGGTGTCGACCCTGGCAGGTTATCGAAATTCACGTGGCGATGAGCCTTGGAAAGACGGGAAGTTTAAAGATGCTGATCAGAACAAGATGGCAAGTGGTTTTTGGCTTTCTTCTTTTATGAAGTTTGATCCCCAAAACCCAAAGCATCTTTGGATGACCTTCGATAATAATAATGGCCTGTATCTGATCAATTTCGAGGACAGCACAATTACTAAAAAACGGTCGGATTTTGATCGCCCTCGTAGTGTCGATTTTTCTGTAGACGGCAATTATATGATTGTTTCGCAGGATCGTGGTGGCGAAAATGATGAATCTACCTTGTTGTTTTCGCGAGCAAGGTATTTCCTCGATAAAGAAGTCCTAACAAGAAGTAAACAATGCAATGGAGCGTCAATTCATCCCGTAAATGGTGAAATGTACTTTAATAGCTACGCAAAAGGGGAATTTTACCGTTTTGACCTCAATCAATATTTCACAGATAAGATAACTAAGGCAGAGTTTCTATATGTTATTCAGGATCCACAATGGGAATACCGCGCGCTGATTCATCCAAGTGGTAACTATGCTTATATCTTGGTGATCAACCAGGGATATATTATGCGTGCCGATTACAATTGGGAAAAGAAACGTTTTAATCAACCTTATCTGGTTTGCGGAAAAGTTAGGGAATCGGGATACAAAGATGGTGTGGGCTCATCTGCTCGTGTTGATCAACCATACCAGGGCGTTTTTGTGAAAAATCAAGCCTATGCAGCAGCCGGTAAGCCCGATCAGTATGATTTTTATTTTACGGATCTGATGAATCATGCGATCCGCGTGCTTACACCGGAGGGAGCTGTTACCACATTTGCTGGTCGGGGAAGCTCAAGCCTCAATAACAACCCTTATGGTTACGTCAATGGTGATTTGAGAGAAGAAGCGAGATTTGACCGTCCATCGGGCATCGCCTACAATGAGCAAGAAGGGGCTTTCTATATTGGCGACCGCGAGAATCGCCGCATTCGAAAAATTGCATTGGAAGAAATGGATGACAATAACCAAGATTAACCTGTGATAAGATGATAAATAAAATAGTACTTACATGTATGTTACTCCTCTTTGCTACTTTCGGTGCCCTGGCACAGGATGTTTTGGAAGTAACGGGTATAGTTGTCGACGCCCAAAAGGCACCAATTGTTGGTGTCAGCATCTTTGTGAAGGATGCGCCAGGTTTAGGAACAACAACAGATAATAAAGGGAGTTATCGGATAAAAGTAGAGCGATACAAGACGCTGGTCTTTTCATCTGTTGGTTACAAAAAGCAGGAAATACTGGTGAAAGATAATCGCGTTATCGATGTAACACTGAATGAATCGGAGACCAGTGTGCTCGATGAAGTTGTCGTCACCGGGACGGGTACACAAAGAACACTGACATCGACTGCAGCGACCAGTAGTGTTGACGTCAACACGATGAAAGGAAATCCAACATCGAGTATCAGTAATGCTTTAATTGGAAATGCGCCCGGAGTTTTAGGTATGATGCAGTCAGGTCAGCCAGGAAAAAATATTACCGAGTTTTGGATCCGCGGTATTTCGACCTTTGGTGGAGGGGCTTCTGCTCTTGTTTTGGTCGATAATATTGAGCGGAATATCAATGATATTAATATCGAAGATATTGAAACCATTAATATCCTGAAAGATGCCGCCGTGACCGCAATCTACGGTTCCAGAGGTGCAAATGGTGTCGTTTTGATTACAACAAAGCGCGGTAAAGATGGTAAGATCAGTATTAATTTTAAAGATGAGAATATCTATAATAGCCGTACCATTACACCTGAATTTGAAGACGGCGTTACCTACGCTAATCTATTGAACGAGGCGCGTATTACACGAAATTTTGCCCCGATTTATCAACCTGAAGAATTGGAAATACTACGTTTGGGATTGGATCCGGATCTCTATCCCAATGTAAACTGGAAAGATTTATTGCTCAAAGACGGAGCGATGACTTATCGGGCCAATCTGAATATGACAGGCGGTGGAGCCACAGCGCGTTATTTTCTTTCGGGAAGTTATATCGATGAAGGTGGTATGTATAAGACCGACGAGACGCTACGGAATGATTACAATACCAACGCAAATTACAAAAGGTATAATTATCGGTTGAATACAGATATTAACGTAACCAAAAGTACCGTGTTAAAAATAGGTATTGCAGGCTCTCTCAATAAAAGAAATAGTCCAGGTTTAGGAGACGATGATTTTTGGGGAGTGTTATTCGGATATTCTCCCATTCGCACGCCGGTACTCTATTCAAATGGTTATGTTCCTGCCATTGGAACAGGAAATCAGACCAATCCGTGGGTAGTTGCTACGCAGACAGGATACAATGAAAATTGGCAAAACAATATACAGACCAATATCTCTATTGAACAAAATTTTGATTTCATAACTAGGGGGTTACGTTTTAGGGGAATTATTGGATATGATACCAATAACGATAATACCATATCCCGGCGTAAATGGCCTGAACAATGGCGCGCAGAACGCGCTCGTGATGAGAATGGTAATTTGATCTTTACACATATTTCAAATCCGCAGGAGTTATATCAGGCCAGCAGTTCCAGTGGCGAGCGACGCGAATTCTATGACATGATGTTTAACTATGATCGCAGTATCGGAAATCATACTGTTGGTGCCGTGGCCCGTTTTACCCGTGATGCGCTTATTCGCACAGTCAATCTTGGTGATGATATTAAAAATGGAATTGCAAGAAGAAATCAGGCCTTAGCTGGCCGGGTAACCTATAATTGGAAATCGCGTTATATCGCTGATTTTAATTTTGGCTATAACGGTTCGGAAAATTTTGCTCCGGGTCGGCAATATGGTTTTTTCCCTGCTGTTTCAGCAGCCTGGAACATCGGTGAAGAGCCTTTTGTGAAAGATAATATTTCGTGGATGAATATGTTTAAGATCCGGTACTCCTGGGGAAGAGTAGGTAACGATCAGTTATCCGGTGGTGCACGCTTCCCTTATTTATCTACTATTAGTGAAATTGGACGTTTTGAAAACCAGGTGTGGATTCCTGAAGGCGGTTATCAGTGGGCAGATTATGGTTTCGACCGATACTATGGCGGAATGAAATATAGTCAGGTATCTTCCTCCAATGTGACTTGGGAGATGGCAACTAAAAAGAACTTGGGATTTGATCTGGCGCTTTTTAAAGATAAGATAGTTGCTAATTTAGATTTCTTCAATGAGGAACGTACGGGCATATATATGGCTCGAAATTATTTGCCTGCGCTCGTCGGATTAGAATCTGTACCAAGCGCGAATGTGGGAGCGGTAAAATCAAAAGGTTTTGATGGACGCCTCTTATATAACCAGAAAGTGGGGGAAGTCAATTTAACAGCCAGAAGTAATATTACCTACAGTAAGAATGAAATCACGGAGATCGATGAGGAATATAACGTCTATGGTTATCAAAATCAGAAAGGATATCGTGTTGATCAGGCAAAAGGACTCATTGCTTTGGGTTTGTTTAATGATTATGATGACATACGCAATAGCCCGAAGCAAACATTTGGCAACTACCAACCAGGCGATATTAAATATAAGGATGTTAATGGTGATGGCATCATCGACGACGGTGATCGTGTCGCTATTGGGGCAACAAGACGTCCTAACCTAGTTTATGGTGTGGGGGCGTCAGCAAGCTGGAAGAACCTGGATATTAGTGTGCACTTTCAGGGATCTGGTAAATCGACGTTCTTTACCTATGGGAAAACAGTTTATGCGTTTAGTGAAGGTGAATGGGGACAAGTGTTGAAGGGGGTAATGGGCGATAACCGTTGGATTTCGGCTGATATATCCGGTGATCCGTCGACAGAAAACCCAAATGCTTCTTATCCGAGGTTGAGTTATGGCCCCAATCCAAATAACTTTAGGGAGTCAACCTTTTGGTTGAAGAATGGTCAATATCTCCGTTTGAAAACCTTGGATATTGGATATACCCTGCCAAAACAAATGACCAACCGGATAAAGATCAATAGCATCCGTTTGTTTTTAGTTGGTTCAAATCTGCTGACCTGGTCAAAGTTCAAGCTTTGGGATCCGGAGCTAGCGACGCCAAGGGGTGAAGATTATCCATTGCCTAAGTCGTTTACATTTGGTATCAATGTCAACCTATAAAATCAAGAAAGATGCAAAGAAATAAAATATGCGTAGCAATGCTGCTTGTGCTGGGAGCAAGTTTTGTCTCATCCTGCAAAAAGGATTATTTGAAATCCGATCAATATTTTAAGGATCGACTTAATATAGAGAAGACCTTTAAAAGTAAGGTATATTCGGAAGAATGGTTAGCGCATGTATTTGAGGAGTTTAAAGGAGAGAATGCTGATGTTGCCAGTAAAGGTTTGAAGCCGCATTGTTTTGCCGATGACATGTATTACGGTGATCGAGATAGAGATTATGATCCCTCAAAAAATGAACTCTCTTACAACATGTTCAAAATGGGCCAATATACTGAAAGTGATAAACAGGGTACATGGACGCAATCCTACCGGGGCATTCGTAATGCGTCGACCTTCATTCAGAACATATACATGAACAGTGAGATGTCGGCAACTGAAATTTCGGATTATCGTGGGCAAGCACGATTTGCTCGGGCATACCTTTATTGGCTGTTGCTCCGTAAATATGGACCCATTCCGCTGTTGCCGGATGAAGGACTGGATTATACGGATAGCTATGATGATCTGGCGATTCCGCGGAGCACCTATGAGGAGTGCGCAACCTATATCAGTGATGAACTGCTACAGGCAGCTAGAGAAATGGAGTCTTTAGGGATGAAGCGCGGACAAGATGGCTCTGCTCGACCAACTGTGGGGGCGGCGTTGGCTGCCCGTGCCAAAGTCTTACTCTATGCCGCAAGTCCATTGGCCAATGGTAATAACTCCGGTTATGCAGCATTATTGGTCGATAAGCAAGGTAAACGCTTGCTTTCAGCAGAATTCCAGGAAGAGAAATGGGCGAAAGCTGCAGCTGCCGCACGAGACGTAATCGAGCTCGGCGTGTACAAGCTGTATACAGCACCTTTTCAGGAGACTGGTGATGATGCCACCGTCAAACCTCCCGAGGATCACAATTTTTCAGCTAAAAGCTGGCCTGAAGGATGGGCAAATATTGACCCCATGAAATCGTATGCACAGGTCTTCGACGGAACGTTATCTGCCTCAGGCAATCCGGAACTGATATTTACCCGTGGTAGCAACCAGCCCAATGAAGGGATTGACCAAATGGTTATTCATCAATTGCCACGCTCGGCGACAGGATGGAATACCCACGGACTGACACAGAAACTAGTCGATGCGTATTATATGAATGATGGTACAGATGTACCGGGTAAGGATAAGGAAATAGGTCGAGGTAACGGCTCAAACAGAAGTACGGGATATGTTACCCAGGACGATTATAATGCAAAAAAATACCGACCACTGCGCGCAGGAGCTTCTCTGCAATATGCGAATCGTGAACCCAGGTTTTACGCTTCAGTAGCTTACAGCGGAAGTTTTTGGACGCTGCTGAATGAGACAAAAGAGGAAAATCGTAATAAGCAAGTTTTTTATTACAGTGCAGATCCCAAAGGCAATGGCTTTAACTCTGCCAATGGATATTGGTTGCGTACGGGGTTTGGTGTTAAAAAGTTTGTTCACCCGAGTGATACTTACGAAGGTGGTGTAGGATCACGTGTGGTACCCAAGGCAGAGCCTGCAATCCGTTACGCAGACATATTATTGATGTATGCCGAAGCATTAAATGAATTAAGTGGTTCTTTTACAATTCCATCGTGGCGGGGGGGAAGTTACACTTTAAGTCGTGACATCGCTGAAATTAAAAAAGGTATTCAGCCTGTACGGATCCGGGCGGGAGTTCCGGATTATTCGGAAAGTGTATATGGCAGTAAAAACGAATTGCGTCGTACAATTAAGCGTGAACGTTTTATAGAGCTGATGGGCGAGGGACAACGTTATTATGATTTACGTCGCTGGATGGATGCTCCAGTGGAAGAAGCCCTGCCGGTTTATGGCTGTAATGTCTTAATGAATGAAAAAGAACGTGATCTCTTTTACCAACCCGTTGCGATTTGGACACTGAAAACGACCTTCGCAGACAAAATGTGGTTTTGGCCAATCAGTCATACAGAACTTAAACGCAACAAGAATTTAACACAAAATCCTGGTTGGACTTATAATGATTAATCAATTATAAAATTTATGAAAAAGTCATCTATACAGCTTTTTTTCCTGATGGTGTTATTCGTCTGCAACGCCTGCAACGACGAATGGAAAGAGGAGCAATTTGAACATTATGTCTCATTTAAGGCCCCTCTGGAAAGTGAGGGAGTCGCCAATATTTATGTCCGTTATAAAGACGGACAAAAAACTACATTTTTACAGCCGCTGGAAGTGAGTGGATCGACAACAAATGATATGGATCTTTCCGTACGCGTTGGGGTAGATGCTGATACATTGGGCATATTGAATTATGAACGTTTTCAGAACAGGCAAGATTTTTATTACAAGCAGCTGGATAATAGCTATTTTTCTATTCCCGAAACGGTGAATATAAAAACAGGAGAGAATACAGCATTGATGGCTATTGATTTTTCGTTGAAAGGAATTGATATGGCCGAAAAATGGGTGCTTCCGCTGACGATTTTGGAGGATCCTGCTGCGCAATACAAAATCAATCCCAGAAAACATTACAAAAAAGCATTACTACGTGTCAATCCATTTAATAATTATTCAGGAACGTATAGCGGGACAGCCTTAAAAGTTGTGATGGATGGGCATGAAAGTGAAACACCGATTGTGAAAAGTCAAATAAGAAGTTACGTGGTTGATGAAAATACGATTTTCTTTTATGCGGGAAATATCGATGAAGATCGTAAAGACAGGAAGAATTATAAAATCTTTGCAACCTTTAGTGAAACTGGAGGGGTTACTTTTCGAGCCGAAAATCCAAATATGAAGTTTGCTGTTAAAAAAGATGCAAGTTATACGATTTCGGAACAAATGGATGCTGTCCGTCCTTATTTATTACATCGTTATATTACTTTAAATAATGTCGATTATGAATTTACCGATTATACCTTAGTTTCTACCACAGCAATTAAATTTAAAGTTTCAGGATCATTAATCTTAGAGCGGCAGTTAAATACACAAATTCCTGATGAAGATCAATCGATAGAATGGTAATTTCTCCAAACCATTTTTGATGCTATTGGTTATATCATCGATATAATAATAGCATTATGATTGGTATAGTCGGTGGACTTGGCCCTTATAGCGGCCTAGATATTACAAAGAAAATTATTGATGAAACAGCGGCAAGATCCGATCAGGAACACTTGCCGCTATTATTGTTCTCATGTCCTCATTTAATCCCGGATCGGAAAGCCTATTTATTGGATACATCCAATGAAAATCCTGGAAAGGCCATCGCTTCGGTGCTACAAAAATTGGAAATGGCGGGCGCGACCATCGCAGCAATTCCATCAAATATCGTACATGCAGAGCCTATTTTTTCTGTCGTTAAAGAGGAAATTGCACGCACCGGGAGCACGTTACAACTATTGCATATTGTTCATGAGACTGTGCGATTTGTGGACGAGAACTACCCTGATAACATGGTGGGTGTTATTTCTACTGCAGGCGAGCAGCTATATAGTTTATATCGGCAGGCTTTTATTGAAAAGGGCTTTGATGTCGTCACACCAGAAGGAACGGAACAGGAAAAGGTAAATAATGCAATCTATGATGCTGAATATGGAATAAAAGCGCAGCCTGTACCGATTGCGAATAAGGCGAGGGAGGATTTATTATCGGCCATGGATGACTTGAAGAAAAAGGGCGCACAAGTCATTATCTTGGGATGTGCGGAGTTACCTTTGGCTATTCCGGAACGAGATTACAATGGTATGATCATCATAGACCCGAATAGAATTTTAGCGCGTGCACTCATTCATGCGGTTGCTCCCGATAAATTAAAGCCCTTGTAGTCTATTCTTTGGTTCGCAGAAAAGTGTACATCAAATGGTTGAAGGTCTTCTATAATCTTATATAATTTTGATGAAATTTCTTCTTTAATAGAGAGGTCATTTGATAGATCTCTCTATTTTTCTTCAATTGGATGAAGAAGAAATGAACGTATGGATAGCCTATTTCAACTGCTTGAAACCCGCGATGTCATACTTATTATGGTATTATCAGTATTAATAGGTCTGCTGGTTGGCTATTCCTCTTCATTGGTCTCTTCTGCTGGTGATATTTTCTGTAATAAACTATTCACCTCTTCCTCTGTCGCCGTTAATTTGGCTTTACAGACCTGAATAAGGTCTGATGCTCTTTTAATCTTTTCGGCGAGTTCATCAATGTTTGTTGAACCATTCTCAATCTCCCTTACAATAGTTTGTAACTCGTTAAAGGCATCTGTATAGGTATAATTCTGTTCCATTATGATATGCTTTCTTTAATTTTTTTTGCCAATCGCTAAATTATGCATCGTCTTCGTCCAATTCCGGTTTTGGAAATTTATCCGTCACTGTGCTTAGCAATTCTCCATCTTCGAGTATGGTTTGTATGACATCGCCGGGTGATACTTGTGTAATCGACTGCAACAGTTTTCCATTAACTTTTGTAATTGAAAATCCCTGTTTTAATAATCGAATTGGATCAGCTAGTTGAATAATTCTCTCGGTATGCGCCAGCGGTGTTTTAT
>PJUB01000554.1_pt1 | contig 11402 bp, 11 predicted proteins | sample 1512141 | NCBI WGS metagenome assembly PJUB01 (sample SAMN08177677, study PRJNA422409) | Soil metagenome, whole genome shotgun sequencing project. | isolation source: Soil enriched on filter paper: alkali lignin treatment | place: USA: Madison | collected 2015-01-15 | reverse complement strand
GCATGCGAAAAGTGGTGCATCTGTGCTTCGGCGTGCTCAAGACGCGGCAGCCTTACAGGCCTGATTACGCTTTTTCTACTTGACGGCCAAGACGGTATCTTCCGATTCCCTCGGGCGCATCGACGGCGCGCACACGCGATGCGCGGCCCGCGCCGGGCTACGGGTTTCGAGAAATGTCGCGCTGCTAGACCTGTGAGGGGGGCGAGGTTTGCGTCGCCCGCCGAAAACGGCCGCGCGGGCGGCCGTTCCCGGCTTACGCGTTGTGGGGCGTCGTAGCGGTGGCCGCTGCGCGCTGGCGCTGAGCGGGTTTTTTTTGGGGTGTCGTAGCTTGCTGGCTGCGGACTTTTGCTTTTTGCGTCGCGTGCAATGCGCGTGGCGAACGCTCCCTCGCTGGAATAGCCGCCCGCCCGCCGGGCCGCCCCAAGGGCGGGCAGCCCCCTTGCGGGGCCGCAAGCATGCGAAGCATGTGCGGCGTGGGGGCCTTCCCCTTCTAGCGAATCAGTTGATTCATTTCCAGGATCGGCATCATTACCGCCAGCACGATCAACAGTACGAATCCCCCCATCAGCAGGATCAGCGCGGGCTCCAGCAGCGCCGTCATGGCCATGGCTCGGCGTTCCAGGTCGCGGGAGAGGTTTTGGGCGCCTCGGTCCAGCAGTTCGGGGAGCTGGCCGGTTTTTTCGCCGCTGGCGATCAGGTGGACGAGCAGGGACGGGAAGACTTTCTGGGCGGCCAGCGAACTGGACAGGGCGGCGCCTTCGCGGACGCGGGCGGAGGCTTCGTCGACGGCGGTGCGCAGCACGTCGTTGCCGAGGGTGCGGCGGGCGGCTTCGAGGGCGGTGAGCAGGGCGACGCCGCTGCCGCACAGGGTGGCGAGGGTGGAGGCGAAGCGGGCGGCGTTGACGCCCAGGACGAAGCGGCCGGCCAGGGGCAGGCGCAGGACGCGGGCGTGCCAGGCGTGGCGGGCGGCGGGCACGCGCAGGGAGTAGCGCCACAGGATGATGGCCAGGGCGATGGCGGCGCCGGTGGCCAGGCCCCAGTCGCGGACGTAGTCGGACAGCGACAGCATGATGCGGGTGAGCAGCGGCAGCTGCTGTTTGGCGTGGCTGAAGGCGGAGACGACCTGGGGCACGACGTAGCCGAGCAGGAAGATGACGATGATGACCGAGACGCAGCCGACGACGGCGGGGTAGATGAACGCGGTCATGACCTTGCTGCGCAGGGTGTTGCGTTCTTCGATGTAGTCGGCGAGTTTTTCCATGACCTGGGCGAGGTCGCCGGATTCTTCACCGGCGCCGATGAGGGCGCGGTAGATCTCGGGGAAGTCGCGGGGGCGCGAGGCCAGCGCGGTGGACAGGCGATGGCCGGCGCGCACGTCGTCGCGCACGCCTTCCAGGGTGGCGGCGATGTGCTTCTTTTCGGCTTGTTCCAGGGTGGCGGACAGCGCGGCGTCCAGCGGCAGGCGGGCGGCGAGCAGGCTGGCGAGCTGGCGCGTGAGCCAGGCGAGGTCGGCGTCGGACAGGCGCGTGCGCAATGCCGCGCCCAGGCCTTGCGCGCGCGCGGCGGGAGACGTGGACAGGGGCAGGAGGCCGCGGCCGCGCAGCTGGTTGCGCGCGCCGCGTTCGCTGTCGGCGTCGATCGTGCCGTGCACGATTTTTCCGAGCGCGTCAGTGGCTTCGTAACGAAAGGATGGCATGGTGGGAGGGTGATCCGGGTGCCTGCCCGCAGGCGCGAGAGGCCCGTGAATAAAGGCTTTCCAGGCCGTCACCTTGCCTTTGGATTATGACCGTAGTGTTGCAGTGTCACCCCGTATACTCCGACGCGCTTTCACGTCTTTTCACATGTCTTCACGTCTCAGGCACATCTCGTCATGCGTCACATCGCGCAGTTCAGCCTTGCGGTCTTGCTCGCGGCAAGCCAACTCGGACCCACGGCCAGCCAGGCCTATGCTCAACAGGCAGACAATCGCGTCAGCCTGAATTTCGTGGACACGGATATCCCGGCCGTGCTGCGTGCGCTGTCGCTGTTCACCAAGCGCAATTTCCTGGTCGATCCCCGGGTCAAGGGCAAGCTCACGCTGGTGTCGGACCGGCCCGTCGATAGCGGGCAGGCCTTGTCGATGCTGACGGGCGCGCTGCGGCTGCAAGGCTTTGCGATTGTCGAGGTGGACGGTGTGACGCGGGTGGTGCCGGAAGCCGATGCCAAGCTGCAGGGCAGCGCGGTGGTGGGCGATCCGCGGCCGGCAGCGCCCGCGGGCGGCGCGGGCAAGGGCGCGGTGCCGGTGTCGACGTTTGCGCGTGGCGCTTCGGGCAACAGCGGCGAGATGCTGACGCGGGTGTTTCCGTTGAAGTACGAGAATGCGGCGAACCTGGTGCCGGTGTTGCGCCCGATGGTGCCGCCGAACAACCCGATCAATGCGTATCCGGGCAACAACACGCTGGTGGTGACGGACTACGCGGACAACCTGGACCGCATCGCGGCGGTGATCGCGCGGATCGACGTGCCCAGTTCGATCGACACGGACGTGGTGCCGGTGCGTTCGGGCATTGCGTCGGATATCGCAGTGCTGGCGTCGCAATTGCTGGACACGCAAAGCAACGACCCCACGCAGCGCATCGCGGTGGTGGCGGACCCGCGCAGCAACAGCGTGCTGGTGCGCGCGGGCAGCCCGGCGCGCACGCGCCTGGCGCGCGACCTGATCCTGAAGCTGGATGCGCAGCAGAACCGCGCGGGCAATTTGCACGTGGTGTACATGCGCAACGCCCAGGCCACGCGCATCGCGGAAGTGCTGGGCGGCCTGCTGGCCGGCCAGGCCAATGCCGCGCCCGGCGCCAACCCGGCGGGCGGCAATGCCGGCGGCGCGCAGACGGGCGGCAACCGGACGCAGCAGGCCACGGGCAGCAGCACGGGCAACAACGGCCTGGGGCTGTCGGGTTCGACCGGCGCGTCCGGGTCGTCCAAGGGCGGCATGTCGGGCGACCAGGAACGCATCGCGCGCGACGAGACCGGCAACCAGGCGGTGTCGTATTCGGCGGGCGGCGCCACCATCCAGGCGGACCCGGCCACCAACTCGCTGATCATCTCGGCGCCGGAACCCTTGTACCGCAGCTTGCGTGAAGTGATCGACCAGCTCGACCAGCGCCGCGCGCAGGTGCTGGTGGAAAGCCTGATCGTCGAAGTGAGCGAAGATGCCGCGGCGGAATTCGGCATTCAGTGGATGACGGGCGCGGGCAACATCAACAGCGGCGGCACGAGCTTCATTGGCGGCACCAACCTGGGCGGCAGCGGCCTGTCGGGCAAGGGCCCGACGTCGATCGACGCGCTGGGCGGCGGCCTGAGCCTGGGCGTGGTCAAGGGCACGGTGGACGTGCTGGGCAACAAGGTGATCAACCTGGGCGTGCTGGCGCGCGCCATGCAGAACACGGGCCAGGCCAACATCCTGTCCACGCCGAACCTGCTGACGCTGGACAACCAGTCGGCCAGCATCCTGGTGGGCAAGACGGTGCCGTTCGTGACGGGGCAGTACGTCACGTCGGGCAGCAATGGCAGCTCGAATCCGTTCCAGACCATTGAACGCGAGGACGTGGGCCTGAAGCTGAACATCCGACCGCAGGTGTCGGAAGGCGGTTCGGTCAAGCTGGACATCTACCAGGAAGTCAGCAGCATCGATGAAAGCCGTTCGACGGCCACCACCGGCATCGTGACGAACAAGCGCGCCATCGACACCAGCGTGCTGGTCGACGACGGCGAGATCATCGTGCTGGGCGGCCTGCTGGAAGAGAACGTGACGGTCACGTCGAACAATGTGCCGGGCCTGAGTTCGATTCCCGTGCTGGGCGAGCTGTTCAAGTACGAAAGCCGCAAGCGCACCAAGACCAACCTGATGGTGTTCCTGCGGCCTTACGTGGTGCGCGACGCCAACCGCAGCGCCGCCGTCACGCTGGATCGCTACGATTACATGCGCCGCGCCCAGGCGGCCACGCAGCCGGGCAACCACTGGCTGCTGCCGGATGCGCAGGCGCCGATGCTGCCGCCGGCCGGCGCCGGTGCGGGCTCGGTGTCCAACAACGTGTACGACTTCCGCGGCGGCCAGCCGGCCCAGGCCGCGCGGCCGGCGGCGGCCAGCGTGCAGTCGTTCGCGGTGCGGCAATATCCCGACCTGGTGCAGACGGGCAATGCGTCGGTGCCGATTCGTGCCCCCCGGCCGCTGGCTGCGAGCGTGGCGCGCGACCTGTCGTCGCTGCAATGAGCGCGCACCCCTTGCCCTATGCCTGGGCCCGCGCCCAGCGGGCGGTGCTGTCGCTGCGCGCGGGCCATGCGCAACTGACGGTCAGCCCGCGCACGCCGGAATGGGCGGTGCGCGAGATCCGGCGCTGCCATGGCGATATCGCGGTGACGCAGGTGGAGGACGAGGCGCTGGAAACGTTGCTGGCCGCGGCCTACAGCCACGCCGAGGACGCGGCATCGGTGATGGGCGTGGCCGAGAACGAGATCGACCTGGACCGCCTGCTGCAGGACATGCCGGAAGTGGCGGACCTGCTGGACGCGCAGGACGACGCGCCGGTGATCCGGATGATCAACGCGCTGTTCGCGCAGGCCGCGCGCGACGGCGCCAGCGACATCCACATCGAGCCGTTCGAGACGCATTCGGTGGTGCGCTACCGCGTCGACGGCACGCTGCGCGACGTGGTGTCGCCGCGCAAGGCGCTGCACGCGGCGCTGATTTCGCGGATCAAGATCATGGCGCACCTGGACATCGCCGAAAAGCGCTTGCCGCAGGACGGCCGCATTGCGCTGCGGGTGGGCGGCCGGCCGATCGACATCCGCGTGTCCACGCTGCCCACCGGACACGGCGAACGCGCGGTGCTGCGCCTGCTGGACAAGGAGGCCGGCCGGTTGCGGCTGGAAAAGCTGGGCATGGCGCCCGGCGTGCTGGGCCAGCTGGACCGGCTGATCCGCCAGCCGCACGGCATCGTGCTGGTGACCGGGCCGACAGGCAGCGGCAAGACCACCACGCTGTACGCCGCGCTGAGCCGGCTGGATGCGTCCACCAGCAACATCCTGACGGTGGAAGACCCGATCGAATACGACCTGCCGGGCATCAGCCAGACGCAGGTCAACGCCAAGATCGACATGAGTTTCGCGCTGGCGCTGCGGGCCATTTTGCGGCAGGACCCGGACGTGATCATGATCGGTGAAATCCGCGACCTGGAAACGGCGCAGATCGCGGTGCAGGCCTCGCTGACGGGCCACCTGGTGCTGGCCACGCTGCACACCAACGACGCGGTGTCGGCCGTGACGCGGCTGACGGACATGGGGGTGGAGCCCTTCCTGCTGTCCTCGTCGTTGCTGGGCGTGCTGGCGCAGCGGCTGGTGCGCAAGCTGTGTCCGGCGTGCAAGAAGCCGTCGATGCAGGATGGCGTGCAGGTGTTCCAGCCGGTGGGCTGCGACGCCTGCAACCACACGGGCTACAGCGGCCGCTCGGGTATCCACGAGCTGTTCACGGTGGACGACGAGGCGCGCAGGCTGATCCACGAAGGCAGCGACGAGCGCGAACTGCGCCGCGCGGCCAGCGCTGCGGGCATGTTCAGCATGCGTGAGGATGGCGCGCGCTGGGTGGAAAGCGGCGACACCTCGCCAGAAGAAATCCTGCGGGTGACGCGGGACGCCTGAAGCCCGCGCGGCGAGAAGGCACGAGGCCCGCACGGCGGGGCGGCACGCGCCGGGGCGTGCCGGGCCGGGCCCCGCCAGCCCGGCGCCTTAATTTCCCGTGCCGAACGCTACCGTATCGCCGCTGCGCCGGCCCAACGTGGACATCAGGCCGTCCAGCGCGGCGCGGTCGGCCTCGCTGGCCGACGGGGCGAACGTGGCCTGGCCCGTGAAGCGCACGCCGCGCGCGCTGGCGCTGCCCTGGCCGGTGACGGCCAGCGGGCCGTTTTCGGTGGTCAGCGCCAGCGTGGCGCCGGACTTGCCGTTGCCGCGGATCTTCAGCAGATAGGTGCCCACGGGCGACACACGCGTGAGCGCCGTGCCGGCATCGCGCCAGCGCAGGTCGGCCAGCGGCGCCTCGGGCAGGTTGCCGCCCAGGCGCAGGGCCTGCCAGTTGATCTCGATCGTGCCTTCGGGCGCCAGCGTGTTCCAGGGCGCGCCCAGCGCGGGCAGCGCCGTGGCTGGCAGGCGCAGCGCTTGGGCCGACAGCGTGACGCCGGTCCAGCCCACGCCTGCGCGCAACGGCCCTTGCAGCCAGGGGTGCGACAGTTCCAGCGTCATCGACGACCAGCGCCATTGCCAGTGCAGCGCCTGCGGCAGCAGGCGGCGTGCGCCGGGCGGGCCCAGCGCGATCCAGGCGCTGCCGTTCCAGAGGGTGCCGGCGGCGTCGGCCAGCGTGACCGGTGCGTCGGCGGGCAGCAGCGCCAGCAGCCAGCGCGCAGGCAGCACGGCGGCGGCCGCCGCCAGCGCACAGGCGCCGCAGGCCAGTGCCAGACCGGTGCGCTTGGGCAAACGAGGCAGACGCATCAGGATCGGGCCTTGCGTGCCGGCAGCGCCAGCGTGAGGCTGCCGTTGACCAGGCCCGGCAACGGGCGGCCATTGGCGTTGGCGGCGCGGGTCAGGTCCACGTCCTTGACGGTCAGGCCCCAGTCACCGGCGGCGTTTTCCAGCCAGCGCAGCAGGGCCGACGACGGGATGTCGGTCAGGGCCAGCGTGACGCTATCGCCCTGGCCCGGGTGGTCCAGCTTCCAGTGGTCGGCTGGCAGGCCCGCGCGTTCCAGGCTGGCGCCGATGTCGGTCGCGGTGGGCAGCGTGGCGGCGGGCGCGGCGGCCTTGCCGCGCAAGGCGGCTGCCTGCGCGGCCAGGTCGGCCACGGAAGCCGCCTGCGTGCGCAGCAGGGGCAGTTCATCGCGCAGCTTGCGCGTGGTGTCCAGCGCCGGCTCGATCAGTACGGTGAAGACCACCACCGCACCGAGCAACGCGCCGGCCGCGTTGACGAGGCGGCGTTCGCGCGGCGCCAGGGCCAGGTAGCGCTGGCGGGCGCGGTCGGCGGCGGGCGCCAGGGGCTTGCGGACGGCGCGGCAGACGGCGTCAAGGCGTTCGAGGGGCGTCATGGTTGGCTGCGCGTGATGCGCCAGGTGTTGTCGTTGTCGCCGCGTTCCAGCTTCAGGCCTTGTGCGGCCGCTTGCTGGACCAGCGCGGGGGTTTCGGCCACGCGTTGGGCGGTGGGGCCGGCGTCGGCCAGTTGCAGGGTCAGGGCCTGGTCGGCATAGGTCAGCCGCGCGACCTTGTCGGCGGCAAAGGGCAGGGTCTGCGCCGCGGCGCGGGCCAGCGGCAGGAAGTCGCCCGCGCTGGCGGCGCCGCGATGGTCGCGCAGCGCGTCCAGGCCTTGCCGGGCCTGGCGGGCCGGGTCCAGCACCACGGGAATGTCCGGGAACGCGGCCAGCACCTGGCGGCGCATGCCGTCGCGCAGGGACTGGGCCTCGCCGCGCAACTGCGCGGCGTGCAGGTTCAAGCCGCCGATCCAGACCACGGCGGCCGCCGCACCCCAGCGCCAGACGGGGCGCCAGCGCGACACGCGTGCGGGTGCCAGCTGCGGCATGGCCAGCGACCAGGACGGCGACGGCGCCCGCCAGCGCGGGTCGGCGGGGTCGCGCAGCGGTGTGGCGTCGTCGGGCGCCAGGGTCTGCGGCGCAATCAAGGCATGGGCGCGCAGGCCGTGCGTGTTCAAGAGGCTCCAGGCGCGGCGCACCGGCTCGCGCGCCGCCCAGGCCAGCGGCACCGAGCCGTCGGCGGCGCGCGGGCCGTGGCCGATCGCCAGGTCGTCCAGGTCGCTCAGCACCAGGGGTTCGAGCGCGCTGCGCACCGCGGCGCCAAAGCGTGCGCGCGCCACGGCGGGCACCTGCACGGTGGCGGCGATGACGTCGCCGGGATGCAGCACCGCTTCGCAAGCGGCTTGCGGATAGGCCTGGCCCAGGGCCGCCAGCGTCAGTTCACCGCGGCGCGCGCAATTGCCGCGGCGGTCGAACCACGCAAAGGGCAGGGGCGAGCCGGGGCCGAATTCGGCCAGGGGGGGCAGCGCGATGCGTAAGGAATTCTTCACGGATTTTCTCGTGTCCAGAGGGTGTCGGGTGCTGCGGGCGGGGCGCTGCGTATCAGCGCCTGCATGGACACCCGGGCCCGTTCGTAGGCGACCACGCCGTTGGCCATGAACCAGCCGCTGGCGGTGACGACGGCCGGCGCCGGGGCTTTCACGCCCGTGGCGGCGAGCCGGTTGGCGAAGTCGCCACTGTTGTTGAACCAGTTGCCGCGATCGCGTTCGCCGGTGATGGCGCGGGCCTGGCTGAGCGACAGGCCCGGCACCAGCGCGGCGATGACTTCCGGCGGCGCGGTGTTGACGTTGATATTGGTGGCCAGCGGCAGCACGGTCATGGTGCGGCGCAGTTCGTCGCGCACCGCGGGTTCCAGCCCCAGCAGCGCGGCCACGTCGTCGATGCCGCGCGGCTGCGGCGCCCGGGCATCCGGGGTCTGGCCGCCCTGGGCCGGCGTGGGCGCGTCGGCCGGCTGCGCGGGCGGCTGGCTGGCCGCGATGATGTCGAGCATGCGCGCGGCCAGCGCGTCGGGCAGGCGCAGGCTGGCCAACAGGCGCCGCAGCACCTGTTCCTGTTCGGGCTGCGGCACGCCGTGGCTGGCCAGGTTGTTCAGGTTGTACTTGCCTTGCTCGTCCTGCACGCGGCCGGAGAACACCGCGACGCGGTCGTCGCCGGGGCGCTCGATGCGGGTGTCGAGTATGGGCGTGGCCCAGATCTGGTCGCCGCGGGTGGTGGATTCGCGTTTGCCATGATCGCGGATCACGAGGCGGGCCCAGTCGATGCCGCCGGCCAGCATCATGCGCGCCTGCACCCGCGCCATTTCGTTTTCGACGCGGCGCGTGCTGGCGGTCTGGCGCTGGAACAGGCTGGTGGTCAGCGCGGCGACGATGGCGACGATGATCAGCGCGCTGATGACGGCGGCGCCGCGTTCGCGCGGGCGGGGCGCGTTCATGGCAGCTCCAGGATGCGGCTGTAGCGGCGGGTGTCGCCGCCCGCGCCGCGGTCCAGCGCGATCTCGATGCCGCTGGGCGTGGCCGAAAACGGCGAGCGCGTGTCCATCCAGCCCACACCGGGCACCCAGCCGCGCAGCACCAGCGCGCGCACGCCGGGCAGGAGCCGCACGCCGTCGCCGACGGGGGGCAGCGGCGCCTGCTCGGCCGACGCACCGCTGGCGCGCCACAGGCCGTCCTTGCGCACGGACCATTGGACGCGCTGCCAGCGGCCGTTGCCGTCCGGGTCGGGGCGCAGGATTTCCAGCGTCTGCGCGCCGGCGGTGCCAGGCAAGAGGCGGATGCCGCTGGTGAAGACGCGCGCATCGATGCCGGGCGCGGCGAACGACGGGCCGTTATAGGCGAGTTCGGCGTCGCGCCCCAGCTGGCCCAGCGTGCGCACGATGGCGTCGGTGTCTTCGGCCTGCTGCGAGATCCACTCGCGCGCGCTGGACACGCTTTCCAGGCCGCGCCAGGCCATGAGGCTGACCAGCGCCATCAGCGCCAGGGCCACCAGCACCTCGATCAGGGTAAAGCCGGCTTCGGCGCGGTGGCGGTGCAGCGCCTGGCGCGGGCACTGGCGCGGCAGCGCGGGCGGCATCGGACGCGGCATCGGGCGCGCTATCGGACGCGGTTTGCGGCCCCGCGGGTGGTGCAGATTCATCGCAGGCTCGACAACAGGCCGTCCAACTGCAGCAGGACGCCGCCGTCCGCCTGGTCGCGCACCTTGACCGACACCTGGCGAAAACTGCGGTTGAGCGAATTGGTGAATGCCAGCTCGCAGCGCAGCGCCAGCCCACCCTGGGGGCAGGGCACGGTCTGCGTGCCGGCGCGCGGCAGCGTCTGCTCCAGCCGCAGCTGGGTCAGCGCATTCTGCGCGGCCAGCAGCGCCAGCGTCTTGTCCTGCAGCGCGCGGTTGTTGGCGGCCATGACGCCGGTGGCGCGCAGGGCCGCGCCCATCGCGACCGCGATGATGGCCAGCGCCACCAGCACTTCGATCAGGGTGAAGCCGCGCTGGCGCCGACGTTGCCGCGAGGTGACGAATTCAGCGGATGTCATAGTGTCCCGAGGCGTCGCGCGACAGCGTCACGAGCGATTCGCCGGCCCGCAGCTGCAGGCTGAACGGATCGGCCACCCACTCGGTATTGAAGATCAGCGGGCGGTTCGGGTTCAGCCGCAGTTGCACGGGCCCGGCCAGCCAGGCGCGCGGGCGCAGCGCATCGTCGCGTTCCAGCGTGTCCACGGGCAGCATCACGTCTTCCTCGGCGGTGGGCGAATCGCCGCGGCCCTGGCGTTCGAACGACCAGCCGCCGCTGGCGGGCAGCCAGCGTATCGGCCGGCCGTCGCTGCGAGCTTCGCTCTGGGCCACGGTAAAGGCGTCGGCCAGGCGCTGCGCGTCGTCGCGCAGCGGATCAGGCCCCTTGCCGATGGACAGGCTGACCATGCTGGCGCCAATGGCAACGATCACCAGCACCACCAGGACTTCGACTAGCGTGAAGCCGCGTTCAGAGTTCCCACGAACCGATGTCGGCATCACCGCCTTCTCCCCCGGGCTTGTTGTCGGCGCCGAACGAGAACACATCGATATCGCCCTTGACGCCCGGGCTCAGGTATTGATAGGGATGGCCCCAGGGGTCGTTGGGCAGCTTGTCCAGGTAGCCGCGCCAGTTGGACGCGCCTTCGGGCTTTTCCACCAGCGCGCGCAGGCCCTGGGCGGTGGTGGGGTAGCGGCCGTTGTCCAGCCGGTACAGCTTGAGCGCCTGCATGATGCCGCCGATATCCTGGCGCGCCGCCACCTGGCGGGCCTGGTCGGGGCGGTCGAGCACGCGCGGAACGATCAGGGCCGCCAGAATCCCCATGATCACGATGACCACCATGATCTCGATCAGGGTGAAACCCTGCTGGCGAGCAGGCCCACGCGATGACTGACGCACTTTACAACTCCGGTCATTCAGTAGAAGCGGAGGATTGTGGACATGAAATATGACAGCAATATGAGCCTGGCGCGCTCACTTGGCGACGCGGGCGATGCTGTCCGCGGGGGCCGGGAACACTGGCGCCGCCAGGCGGCTGGCGCGGCCGCCTTGCTCGACCGTGATGGCGTCGGCGCTGATCTCTTTCAAGAGAATCCCCGGCGCGACTTCATCGCCCACGCGCCAGGCCAGGGGCGGACCGCCGTCGACGCTGAAGACGGCGGCGCCGTCCGTGCCCGCGGCGATCACGCCCAGCACGCTGATCTGCGTGCGCATCACTTCATCGCGGCCGAACCAGAGCGCCACCGGCGTGTTGTCGGCGGCGCGCGGCGCGGGGGCCGACAGGGCAGGGGGCAAGG
>PJUB01000553.1_pt1 | contig 11412 bp, 8 predicted proteins | sample 1512141 | NCBI WGS metagenome assembly PJUB01 (sample SAMN08177677, study PRJNA422409) | Soil metagenome, whole genome shotgun sequencing project. | isolation source: Soil enriched on filter paper: alkali lignin treatment | place: USA: Madison | collected 2015-01-15 | reverse complement strand
GGAACTCCAGGAAATTCAAGACGAGTTGAGACAGGCGCCCGGGTCGCCCCGGGCGGCGGATGAAGATTCAAAGTGGGGGGGGTTGCCGCCGCTAGATCAGTTTCTGGTGGCCGCCGTTGTCCTTGACCGCTTCTTCGCGGTAGAGGGCCAGCGAACGCATCACCGGCAGGTCGTTGAAGCAGAACAGGCAGGCATCGTCGTTGGACGACAGGTTGGCGTGCTCATGCACGGCCCAGGACGGCACACAGAAGATGTCGCGCTCGGTCCAGTCGTAGCGCTTGCCGTCGATGATCGAAAAGCCGCTGCCCTTGGCCACCTGGTAGATGAAGCTGCCGGTGTGGCGATGCGCCTGGGTGTGCTCGCCCGGCCGCAGCAACTGCATGCTGGCGCCGATGGTGGGCATGACCGGGCCGCCCGTGGCCGGGTTGACGTAATCCATCAGCACGCCGTCGTAAGGGCTGCCCGCCGACACCCGCGCATGGCGGCGCAGCGCTTCGTAGGTCGGCTCCCATTCGTACTTGAACAGGGGCGAATAGGGTTTGGTCCAGCCCGATGCCTGCGGCCGCAGGGCCACGTTGCCCCAGGTGGCGCTGGTGTCGTCCACCGGGTGCGTCACGGTCTGGTTCAGGTCGGGATGCACGGCATAGAAGCCGGCCTCCAGCGCATTGACCAGCGGAATGTCCAGGCCGTCCTGCCAGATGCAGGTGCTGCCGTCTTCGGCCACGCCATGCTCGTGCCAGGTGCCGTTGGGGGTCAACACGAAATCGTTCGCCCCCAGCGTCATCTTGTGGCCGTCCACCACCGTGAACGCGCCCGTGCCTTCCATGATGAAGCGCAGCGCCGAATGCGAATGCGCATGGGCCGAGGCCAATTCGCCCGGCTGCATCACCTGCAGCCCCGAATACAGCCAGCCCACCGCCGCGGCCACGTCGCGCCGGCCGGGATTGTTCAGGTAGATCACCCGGCGGCCGGCTTCTTCGGGCGAAACCAGCTCGGCCGAGCGCAGCACGTGGCCCCGCAGTTCCTGGTAGCGCCACACCACCGGCACCGACGCCGACCGCGGCGCCCAGGGCTCGATCTTGTTCGCCACCGTCCAGAGCGCGCCGGTCTCCAGGCGCGCCAGCTCCTGGTAGTAGGCGATGCGCTCCGGCGAATCCGCCACGTTGGCGCGGCCCGCGGTGCTTTCGCGGTAGGCGTCGTACCTGTTCGCTTCCATCCCTAGCCTCTTTTTATAAAACTTAAAAGATTTTCGAAAATATTAGAGGCGAGCGGGACTTTGGGCAATCTTTGCGCGCTAGGGGTTTTCCTGGGTCTGATCGGCCTGTCGAAGATTTACCTGCGCGCTTGTCGAAAATACTGTACAAAAACACAGTGCAACATGCTACATTTCGCTCGCCCGAAAAACGTCGTCCAGGAGAATCCTGTGTCCGAAGCCGCTCATCTCGTCCAGTACATCGTCGTCCCCTACCGCGCTGCCGCCAACGGCGTGGCCCCCGGAGAAATCCGGCCGGCCAGCAGTGAGTTCGGCGCCATCCGCATCGCCAACGCCATGGCCTCCAAGTTCGCCGGCGTGGCCGCCTACGAAGTCATGATCGACAAGGAAACCGGCGACATGGAATCGCCCCGCATCCTCGCCCAGATCGGCACCGTGCCGTCGCTGGACGACTGACCCTTCCCCTTTTCCGTCTCCTCAAACGGAAGCGCCACCGGCACCGCATTGCGGTGCCGGTGGCGCTTGGGCCTTCGGGCAGGCTGACTCATCCTGACCTGGGTTAGGGTGAGCGGACTGAGAGTGGAGCTAGGGAGGTGGCCGCTTTTTTCGCGTCTGTGGCCGGGTAAGACGCCCAGTCCGCTCAATGCAACCGCGGTCCGCCAAACCGGGGCATGGCCGCCGGTCCGGCGGGTCCGGCTTTTCCACGGCGCGCACCATGCACGCGCCGTCGATGCGCCGGACCGCGAGGCGTCGCTTAGAAGCGGTGACGCACGCCCACCAGGCCGACCGTGCTCTTCACACCGTCGATGAAGGCGAAGTTCGTGGCGTACGAACCCAGCGCGTACAGGTTGGTGCGCTTGGACAGGTTGTAGGTGTAGCCGATGCTGTAGATGTTCATCGTGGCATCGTCACCGGTCAGCGCCGTGTTGTTGGCGTCAGCACGCTGCCACGAGGCCAGGATGCTGCTTGCGCCACCGATCGGGGCCGACAGGCCAACCAGGTACGAGTTCGACTTGAAGTCCTTGGCCACGACGTTGCTGCCGAAGCTCTTGGCCGTGGCCGACCCGCTGCCGAAGGCGTTGATGGCCTGGCCGGTGAACCAGCCGTCACGCGTCTGGCCGTAGGCCAAAGCCAGCTTGACCACTTCGAAGTCGTACGAACCGCCGATGATCCACTGCTTGGGCGACGCATCCTCGCTGCCGGCAACCTGGTTGGCCAGGTTCAGTTGGTCGTACGACAGGGCCACGTTCAGCGGGCCATTCACATAGCGCACGCCGGCCGTGATGGCACGGGTGTTGTCGGCGGTCTTGAAGCCGGTCTGGGCGGCGGTGGTGTCAGCCACGTTGAACGAGTAGCCCAGGCCGACCTGGAAGCCGCTGAACGACGGGGTCGAGTACTGCACCATGTTGTCGTGACGGACCGTGTTGGCCGCGCCAAAGGCCGCGCCGACGTTGGCCTGGCCGTAGCTGGCGCCGAACGGATCGATCGCGCCGAAGTACTTCGAGGCGATGTTGGTCTGGCGGCCGAATTCCAGCAGGCCCCAGGAATCGCTCTTCAAGCCGACGGTGGCTTGGCGGCCGAACAGGCGGCTGCTCTGGCCCGACTGGCCGTTGGCCGAATTGAAGCCGCTTTCCAGCGTGAAGACGGCGCTCAGGCCATCGCCCAGGTCTTCGGCGCCACGCAGGCCCCAACGCGAGCCGCTGGACACGCCGTTGGTCATGCCGACCTTCGACTCCTTGTAGCCATCATTGCCCTTGATGCGCTGGAAGCCCACGCCGGTGTCGATCAAGCCGTACAGAGTCACCGAGGTCTCGGCGTGCGCAACGCCGGACAGCGCGGCGAACAGGGCGGTGACGAACAAAGTCTTTTTCATTACAGATTCCCGTTGATTGAACAGACATGCGCTTGCGGGCGCCCCGCAACACCAGCGGCAACGCCGCGCATGACAGGAACGGATTCTAGGAACGCCATGTGTCAGTTTTCGGGACACAAGCGGAAACAGTCCGGGCGCAATGGAATCTGCAGGAATTTGTGGCACAAGGCCGACAGGCAAGAAGACGTCGCACCATGCGCTTAAGCCTGTCATGCCGGTGTGCTACTACGGAGGGGATAACAATCCTCCAAGCCATAATTCGGCCGACAAAAAAAGGAAAGCCCGCAATGGCGGGCCTGCAAACACAGAAACTTGGGCCGATACGCTGTCAGAAGAGATCGCTATGTGTTCCCAAGCGAACCAGCTTGAGAACATCTGGATCACGCTTATAAATTAAGACCAAGTCATTGCGAACATGACAATCGCGATAGCCCTTGTACTCTCCTGCCAACGGATGGTCGCAGTACCGAGCATCTAAGATTGCGCCTCGGCACAAGGTCGTGAGCACAGCACGCAGTCTATTTGCAGTCTCGCACTAGGCCCGTGCACGCCTGCGCTTAAGCGCTTCAGATCTCGTTCGAACTGCTTCGACACCTCGATTTTTCTCGCCATTCACGCCATCCTGGAACATAGCGTCCACGCTGGCATATTGCTTACCTTGACCGCTTTCAAGCTCTTCAATAGCCGCTCGAGTTGTTCGATTCGGAAGCTCAATTGCAAAAGGCAATCTTCCTTCCGCAGCCACCCGGGTCATCAGCAAACGAATCGCTGTAGAAACATTGAGTGCCATAGCATCCAGCACGCGCGTAGCGCGTTCTTTCGTCTCGTTGTCAATTCGGGCACGAATATAAGTGTCAGCAGTGGACATGGGTTTCTCCCCGTAGCGGGCGTTTTGGCTATCAGGACTACATTGTGGTCACAATGAAGCCACCGGACAACTCGGGAGGATTGATCTGACCATCAATACTTTCGTCAGATCCATCAAACTACATCGGTCCTCGTACCGTTACTTAAGAGGGGCCGCAGAATCAGAAGAATCCGACGAAGACCCTGTCAGAAGTTTGGTCACGAAAGCAACATCCACCCCAATCCCCACCGCCGCAAAGCACGAAAAACGCATGTCACATGCAGCCCGCATGCCTCGTGCCGATGAGGTGTCGAAGACGACGCTCACGCAAGGAAACAAAACCAGATGTGATGTTTTTGCCGCCCTTTTCCCCATCTGTCTCAATCTTCCCGCCAATTTGTCTCATCCCGCCGCACGCGTGGTTTTACGCGCGATACCCCGGTGTAAATTCTGCCGCACATTCAGGTCGGGCCGCGCCAGGCCGCATTGAATGACTTCCCGCAGACACTGATTTCACCGACGGTACAGGCCGAACATGCGCTCGAGAATTTCCAAGACGGCAACCCTTTTTGCGCTGGCCCTGGCCGGCATGAACGCCGGGGTCGCTGCCGCGCAGGACGCGCCCGGCCCCAAGGTCACCGATCCGCACTTCCAGCTGGCGGCAGGCTACATCCCGCCCAAGGAACTGCCCGACAGCCTGGAACTGCTCGGCCCCCCGCCCGCCAAGGGCAGCGCCGCGCTGGCCCGCGACGAAGAAGCCCGCGCCGCCACCATCCCCCTGCGTGGCAAGGCGCGCGCCGGCCTGGCAAAGCTGGATGCCGATCTGCAGTTTCCGCAACCCGCCGCGAATTTCTCGTGCGCCATGGGCATCGACATCAGCGAGACCACCACGCCGCGCCTGTTCGTCCTGATGCAGCGCGTGCTGACCGACGCCGGCCTGTCCACCTACGGCGTCAAGAACACCTACAACCGCACCCGGCCCTTCGTCGTCCACAACGAAGGCACCTGCTTTGCCGAACAGGAACCGCTGCTGCGCAACGATGGCTCCTATCCGTCCGGCCACACGGCCGCGGGCTGGGCCTGGGCGCTGGTGCTGGCCGAACTCAATCCTGAGAGAACCGACGCGCTGCTGCGCCGCGGCCTGGAATTCGGCCAAAGCCGTGTCGTCTGCAATGCGCACTGGCAAAGCGACGTCGACGCCGGCCGCACGATGGGCGCGGCCACGGTGGCCAAGCTGCACACCAACGCCGAATTCCTGGCCGACATGGCAGCCGCCCGCCAGGAAGTGCTGGCGGCCAAGGCCACGGGCGCCGCGCCCAAGCAGAACTGCGGCCTGGAAGACGCCGTCCTGTCCGCGCGCTGACCCGCGCATTGCCACGCCTCTACAGCTACTGCTTCATCGGGAAATCATGCGGTCTTTCGCCCCCAGCTTGATCCTCGCCACCGCGCTGGCCGGTCTGTCCGGCGCGGCCTGCGCCGACAACCCACTGCCCATCAGCCCGCTGCTGAAAGACAACGCCGGCGACGGCGACAGCTGGCGCGTCAGCGCCAGCCCCTACATCTGGGCCGCGGGCCTGAGCGGCAAGGCCGGCCAGCTCGGCCAACCCGCACTCAAGATCGATTCCAGCTTCAGCAAGATCTTCAGCGAGCTGGACCTGGCGTTCATGGGCGCCATCGAGGCACGACGCCAGCGCGTCAGCCTGCTGGGCGACGTCATGTACAGCCGGCTCTCGGGCAGCGGCAAGAACCGTATCGGCGTGCTCAGCAAGGAAGTCGACATCACGTCCAAATCGTTTTCCGGCTTTTTGGGGGCAGGCTACAGCGTGGCCGAATCCGACCGCGGCCATCTGGACGTCGTCGGCGGCGGGCGGCTCTGGTACGCCAGCACCAAGATCTCGCTCAAAGGCGGGCTGCTGGATGGCAAGGGCCAACGAGACAGCGCGACGTGGGTCGATGCCGTCGTCGGCCTGCGCGGACGCTACATGCTGGACGACAGCTGGTTCGTGACCGGCTGGGGCATCGTCGGCGCGGGCCAGGCGCGGCTCGACTGGGATGCCACCGCGGCGTTCGGCTACCAGTTCAAGAACAATTTTTCGGCCGTGCTGGGCTATCGCGCGCTGGGCGTGAACTACAACCGCAACGGTTTCATCTACAACGTCGTGCAGCAGGGTCCCATCATGGGGCTGGCCTATCGCTTCTGACCGCTGTCGTACGCGGCGAAATGATGCGACAGCTGGGGCGCGCCGCCAGTGATCGACGCGGGCCAGCTTTCGAGATCGCGCGCCTCGTCCGGCGTCATGCCGAAGCGGGCGATGAACGCCTTGCGGAACTTGCCCGTGTCTGAAAAACCCAGGTCGGCCGCAATCCGCACCGGCGGTTGCGCCGCATTGCGTGGATCGACCAGTGCGGCGTAGGCCGCGTCCAGGCGCTTGCTTTTGATCACGTGGGCAATGCCGCCCAGGTCGGCGAACGCGCGGTACAGGTGCGCGCGCGACACGCTGAAGCGCTGCATCAGCAGTTCGGGCCCCAGCGTCGGGTCCGCCAGGTGGCGATCGATGAACGCCAGGGTGCGCGCGCGCAGGGCTCGCCCCAGTACGGACTGCGGCTCGTCCTGCGCCGGGCCGGCCCCTGCCAGGCCCGCTGACAGCAGCGTCATCAGTGCATCCTGCACCGCCACGTCCTCGCTGGCGGACAGATCCGCCGACACGGCATGCAGGCCTTGAAGATAGTCCACCAGCAGACGCGTGATGGGCAGCTGCGGGTCCAGCGCGAAACCGTGCAGATCGCGGGCGCCCAGCAGCTTGTCGATGCTGGCGCGCGGCACCGTCGTGGCCAGCCGCACGCCCGCGTCCACCTCGCAAGCGTAGGGCCGCGACAGATCAATGATGCAGATCCCGCCCGGCGCCGCCACCGCGTCGCGCCCGGCAAAGTCGCCACGGATCGAGCCCGCCACCAGCACGTGCACGAGGTAGTGATCGATGGGACTGCGGGCGATCGTCCAGCGGTCGCGCTTGTAGCGCTGGGCATTGAAGGCCGTGGATCCCAGCGTCAAGCCCGCCACGGTGCGGATACGCATCGTGCCTTCCAGCGTCGCGCCCTTCTCATCGGCCATTGGCGCGGTTTCGCAGAACGGCCGCGTGACCTCGCGCCAATATTCGTTGCGAAGCGCGGGCTCTACTGCGTCCGTGGAAATAAGGATATCCGTGGAGGCCATGATGAGGTCTTATTCATAGGGAACGATCAGGCGCAGGATAACCGACGCAGGGGGATTTTCCCCCAACAAGTTTGATCGTCCAGCCGCCACGCCTGGTTTGAGCGTGAATTCCGATCGGTTAACATCGCATTTCGCGAGCGCATTCGCGCTTGCCCCCCACCAGGACGACCTGGCCGGCGTGTCATTCCTAGGGACGACCCTGTCATCTTTCACGGAAAGAACAGCGATGCCCGTCCCCTCCTCTTCTGCACATGCCCCTCGCATCCCCAAGGCCACCTGGTTCAAACTCGGCTGGGCCTGGCTGGTCGTGATTGCCTTCACCGTCTACGGCGGCACGTGGCTCGCGCAGCCGCTGACGCCGGTCGCCGCGATGGTCTGCTTCGCCGTCCTGTTCTTCACCATCATCGCGGCATCCTTTGGCGTGGTTCACGAAGCGGACCTGCTGGCCCACAAGCTGGGCGAACCCTACGGCACGCTGATCCTGACCCTGTCCATCGTCTCGATCGAAGTCATCCTGATCGCGTCGATGCTGCTGGGCCCGGGCGAATTCCCCACCATCGGCCGCGACTCGATCTTCGCGGTGATGATGATCATCCTGAACCTCGTCATGGGGCTCTGCCTGGTCGTGGGCGGCCTGAAACACGGCGAACAGGAATACAACGCGCAGGGCGCCAACGCCTATCTGACGATGATCGTGCTGCTGACCGGCACCGCGCTCGTGCTGCCCAATTACCTGTCGGGCGCCGGCGAATTCACGACCTTGCAGGCCTGGACGATTGCCGCCATCACGGCCAGCCTGTATGCGGTGTTCCTGTGGCTGCAGATGGGCCGTGAAAAGCGGCTGTTCATCCAGCCCACCGCAGGGCAGATGGCCGTGGCGGCCGGCAACGCAACCCTCCCGGCCAACGCGCCGACCACCGAATCGGGCGACAACACCTCGATCTGGCGCAGCAGCGCGCTGCTGCTGGGCATGATCATCCCGATCGTGCTGCTGGCGCACCACCTGGCCATCGTCATCGACTACGGCGTGGTCACGGCCGGCGCGCCCATTGCCGTCAGCGGCGTACTGATCGCCATCATTGTGTTCACGCCGGAATCGCTCACCGCCATCAAGGCCGCGCGCAGCAATGAAATGCAGCGCTCGATCAACCTGTGCCTGGGCGCCTTCGTGTCGACGGTCGGCCTGACCGTCCCCGCCGTGCTCGTCATCGGCCTGGTGACCGGCAAACAGGTCGTCATGGGCATCTCGATGCTGGAAACCGTATTGCTGGGGTTGACGGTGTTGCTCGGCATGCTGTCGTTCAATGGCCAGCGGACTTCCGTCATGCAGGGCGCGATGCACCTGGCATTGTTTGCGGTGTACGGCTTCTTGTTATTCAAACCCTGACGCGGAATCGCCGACGTTGAACGCGCGCCCGATATTCGTCATGGCAACGAACCGCCAGCTTCAGTATTGCGACGACCAGGCAGCATGCATCGGCCACGGCATATTCGAGGCTGGCTCGAAGGCGGCAAAGACAGGGCTTGAATAAAGCTGGAAGGGGGACTTCAAGGGAGGGGGGTAAAGCGCAGCGGTGGCGCGCCCGACAGGAATCGAACCTGTATCAAGAGCTTCGGAAACTCTCATTCTATCCATTGAACTACGGGCGCAGCGCAAGGAGGCGGTATTGTACCTAGTTTTGCGCAATCTGCATGAAGCAGATCAAACCCTAGGGAAAACTCCGCGAAAACCCGTGTCCGGGGGTTGGACGTGTGTCCATGACACCGTTATATAATCCAGCGTTTGCTTGCAAGGCGGTCTGCTTTTACCGCCCTTTGTGCAGTACTGATTTTCTGTTGCCGCCGCCAGGCGCCCCCGGTACCCGTTAGCAGGATTTGGTCATGAGCAACGAGCAGGAACACATAGAAGAGCACTCCTCCCCCATCAAGACCCCGAAGCAACTGGTCGTCACCATCGTCCTATCCTTCGTGGTGCCCATCGCGATCATCATCCTGTTGGTGAATCTGGTCGTATCAGGCACCAAGGTAGGCGCCGGCTCGGACACCCTGTCCAACGAAGCCGTCACCAAACGCATTGCCCCGGTCGCCGGTTTCTCGCTGGTCGACGCCAACGCCCCCAAGGTCTTCAAGACGGGCGAACAAGTCTTTGCGGCCGTCTGTACGGCCTGTCATACCGCCGGCGTGGCGGGTGCTCCCAAGATCGGCGACAACGCCGCCTGGGCACCCTTCATCAAGTCCGGTTTTGACGCCATGATGAACGTGGCCCTGCACGGCAAGGGCGGCATGCCGGCCAAGGGTGGCAACCCCACGCTGTCCGACTACGAAGTCGCCCGCGCCGTGGTCTACATGGCCAACAAGTCCGGCGGCTCGCTGCCCGAACCGGCCGCCCCCGCGGAAGAAGGCGCCAAGAAGGAAGCCGACGCCACGCCCGCCGCAGCGCCCGCTGCAGCGGCCCCCGCCGCGGCTGCCCCTGCGGCGGCGGCTCCGGCTCCGGCCCCTGCTGCTGCTGCGGCTGCTGCCGCACCGGCCCCCGCGCAGGCCACTGCCGCCGTCAATCCGGCCGGCGAAAAGCTCTACAAGAGCGTCTGTTTCGCCTGTCACGCCACCGGCGTGGCCAATGCGCCCAAGTTCGGCGACAAGGCCGCTTGGGACCCTTACATCAAGACCGGCATGGACGCGATGGTCAAGGTCGCCATGCAAGGCAAGCCGCCGATGCCCCCCAAGGGCGGCGCGGCCAACGCCTCGGAAGACGACATCCGCGCGGCCGTGCAGTACATGGTGGACGCCGCCAAGTAAGGCCACATCCCGGCCACGTCGCGTGTGCCGAGGCGCACGCAAGCCGCCAGGCACACCACGCCCCCGCAAGAAAAGCCCTTCGAGAAATCGAAGGGCTTTTTACATGGCGCACAGCCAGACGGGGATCAGTCGGCGGCGGATGCCTTCAACAACGACATGCCCAGCTGCACGCGGCGCTGCAGCCACAGGCTGGGGCGATAGCGCGGGTCACCCGTGACGCGCTGCATGCTCTTGAGGATTTCCAGGATGCGCTCGGCGCCCAGGGCATCGCCCAGCGCCAGCGGGCCCACCGGATAGCCCAGGCCCAGCGTCACGGCACGGTCGATGTCCTCGGGCGTGGCGATCTGCTGCTGTGCGATGTCGGCCGCGATGTTGACGATCATGGCCACGATGCGCTGGGCCACGAAGCCCGGCGAATCCTGAATCACCGACACCGGCACGCCATCGCCTGCCAGCAGCGCGTGGGCGGCATCGCGCCATTTGTCCTGCGTGGCCGGCGACACCATGATGCTGCGGCGGCGCGCCGTGTCAAAGGCCTGCAGCGTATCCAGGCCCACGGTGCGCGAGGCATCCAGGCCTTGTGCCGAAACGGTCGTGGACACGTCTTCGCCAAAGGGCGTGACGATGATGAGCGCATCCGATGCCGGCGATGCGCCGGACACCAGCGGCGCGCCCAGCTTTTCCAGCAGTGCCGTGGCGCGCGCATAGCCTTCGGGATGCTTGGGGCTGATCCAGACCTTCAGGCCCTGCGGCAACGCCGGCACGGGCGGCTCGGCGGGCACCTGCTTCTGGCCGTCGACATACGTATAGAAGCCCTCGCCGGCCTTGCGGCCGATCAGCCCGCCGGCCAGGCGCACGGTGGTGATGGGCGACGGACGAAAGCGCGGCTCGTCGAAGAACTGGCGGTAGATCGATTCCATCACCGGGTGCGAGACGTCCAGCGCAGTCAGGTCCAGCAGTTCGAACGGCCCCATGCGAAAGCCGGCCTGCTCGCGCATGATGGCATCCACCTGCGCAAAGGTCGCCACCGATTCCTGCGCCACACGCAGGCCTTCGGTGTTCATGCCGCGGCCCGCATGGTTGACGATGAAGCCGGGCATGTCCTTGGCGCGCACGGGCGTGTGGCCCATGCGACGCGCCAGTTCGGCCAGCGCATCGCCGGTTTCGGGCGCGCTGCGCAGGCCGTCGATCACCTCGACCACCTTCATCAGCGCCACCGGGTTGAAGAAGTGATAGCCGGCCACGCGCTGCGGCCGCTTGCACGCCGCGGCGATGGCGGTGATGGACAGCGACGACGTGTTCGACGCCAGGATGCAGTCATCGGCCACCACGCCTTCCAGCGCGGCGAACAGGTCACGCTTGACGTCCAGGCGCTCGACAATGGCTTCGACCACCAGCTGGCACTGCGACATGTCGGTCAGCGCCGTAGCCGACTCGACACGATCCAGTGCGGCCTGCGCCTCGGCGGC
>PJUB01000552.1_pt1 | contig 11429 bp, 5 predicted proteins | sample 1512141 | NCBI WGS metagenome assembly PJUB01 (sample SAMN08177677, study PRJNA422409) | Soil metagenome, whole genome shotgun sequencing project. | isolation source: Soil enriched on filter paper: alkali lignin treatment | place: USA: Madison | collected 2015-01-15 | reverse complement strand
CTGGTGCGGCAGAACGCGCAGGGCGATTCGGTGGTGGAATTCCGGCCGTTCTATTCGCTGCACCACGGCGAAACGCCCGAAGGCGCCAGCCATTACTGGACGGCGCGGCGTGACCCGATGGTGGCCGAGCGCAGCCCGGGCTACGAGATGGAGATGTCCATCGTCGACATCGACTTCAATCCGGCGCTGCCGCAGACCGAAACGCTGAGCCTGGAGCTGACCTGCACCAACCGCGACCTGCCGTCGCACCTGGCGGTGGGCCAGCCTGGGGGCGACCTGTTCCTGGAAGGCGGCTCGGTGGCGCGCGAGATCCGCATGCTGCGCCGCCCGACCCACACGCACCGCTTCCAGCAGGGCCGCGCGGCGCACTGGCGGCTGATCTCGCACCTGGCGCTGAATCATCTGTCGCTGGTGCACAGCGGCTTGCCGGCGCTGAAGGAAACGCTGCGCCTGTACGACCTGTCGCACGCGGCGGTGGCGGCGCGCCAGATCGAAGGGCTGGTGGGGCTGGACTACAAGCCCGCCACGCACTGGATGCCGGGCGAGCCGTTCGCGACCTTCGTGCGCGGCATCGAGATCCGGCTGACGATCAACGAAGACAATTTCGTGGGCACCAGCCTGCATGCCTTCGTGGCGGTGATCAACCGCTTCTTTGGCCTTTACGTGCACGCCAACAGCTTCGTGCAGTTGGTGGTGCTGTCGCGCCGCGGCGCGGAAGAAATCCTACGGTGTCCTCCATGCAACGGCGACGCGATCCTAGCGTAATCGAATCGCTGCTGGCCGAGCCGCAGCGCTTCAAGTTCTTCCAGGCCGTGCGGGTGCTGGAGCTGTGGTTTGCGCGCCAGGAAGGCACGCGGGCCAGGAATGCGGTGCCGGCGCACCTGCGCTTCGTCAATTCGTCGTCGCTGGGCTTTCCCGCCAGCGAGATCGCGGGGCTGACCGCCTTTGACAAGAACGGCCAGGCCCTGCACGACGCCGACGCGCGCCTGGCGGCGCTGGCGGCCGGCACGCTGGGCCGGGTCGAGATCGAGCCGGCGTTCTTCGGTTTGCTGGGCGGGCAGGGCGCTTTGCCGCTGCACTATTCCGAGATTCTGAGTCATCGCGAAAGCGCCACCCGCGACCGCGGTGCGCGCGCCTTTTTCGATATTTTCTCGAACCGGGCCGCGGCGCTGTTCTATGCGGCCTGGAAAAAATACCGCATGCCGCTGCGGCACGAGACCGAGCAGGACCACCACTACCTGCCGCTGCTGCTGGCGTTGGGCGGCGTGGGCCATCCCGCGCTGCGCGACCGCCTGCATGCCGGCGAAGGCCGCGTGTTCGACGAGTCGCTGGCGCACTATGCGGCGGCGGCGCGGCAGCGGCCGGTGTCGGCCGCCTATCTGCAACGGGTGCTGGCCGATTACTTCCAGGTCGCCCTGCGGGTCGAGCAGTTCGTGGGCCGCTGGTACCACGTCCCGCCCGAAAACCGCACCCAGCTGGGCCGCCCCGGCGCCGTGCTGGGCGTGTCGGCCATGGCCGGCGATCGCATCTGGCAGCGCGACCTGCGCATCCGGCTGTGGATCGGCCCGCTGTCCAAGTCGGCGTTCGCCGATTTCCTGCCCGGCGGCGCCCGCGCGCAGGCGCTGGAAAAGCTGCTGACGATGTTCGGCGGGCTGAGCTTCGAATACGAGGTGCGCCTGGTGATGGCCAAAGAGGACGTCGCCGGCAGCGCGCTGGGCGGCGATGCCGACAGCGGCGGCGCACGCCTGGGCTGGAATTCCTTTCTTTGCACCGAACCGTCGGCGTCGGATCGCGACGACGCCAGCTACGAACTGCACACCATCCACTAAGAACAAGACAACCCAGAACATGGCCACTCCCCTGAAAACCCTGATCGGGAAACTGAACCAGACCTGCCGCCAGGCCGCCGAGCGCGCCGCCAGCCTGTGCATGGCGCAAGGCCACTACGAGGTGGACCTCGAACACCTGTTCCTGGCGCTCTTGGAAAAGCCGGCCAGCGACTTCAGCCTGGTGGCGCGCCGCAGCGGCATCGAGGCCGCCGTGCTGGAAGCCGACCTGAACGCCGAGATCCGCGGCTTCAAGAACGGCAACACCCGCACGCCGGTGTTTTCGCCGCACCTGCCGCGCCTGTTCGAACACGCCTGGCTGATCGCGTCGCTGGATACGCAGACGACCCGCATCCGCTCGGGCCATCTGCTGCTGGCGCTGTTGACCGAACCGGACCTGGCCGCGCTGGCGCGGCGCGGTTCGCGCTTGTTCGAGTCGTTCCGGCTGCAAGAGCTGAAGCATGACTTCGCGGCATTGACCGAAGGCTCGGAAGAGGCCGGGCAGTCGGTGGCGTTGGGCGACGGCGCCGCGCAAGGGGACGCCGCCACGCCCGTCGCCGGCCTGTCCAGGACGCCCGCGCTCGACCAGTACACCACCAACCTGACCGAGCGCGCTCGCGAGGGCAAGATCGATCCGGTGATCGGCCGCGATGCCGAGATCCGCCAGATGATCGACATCCTGACGCGGCGGCGCCAGAACAACCCCATCCTGACCGGCGAGGCCGGCGTGGGCAAGACCGCGGTGGTCGAAGGCCTGGCGCTGCGCATCGTGGCCGGCGACGTGCCGCCGGCCCTGGCGGGCGTGGCGCTGCGCACGCTGGATATGGGCCTTTTGCAGGCCGGCGCCAGCGTCAAGGGCGAGTTCGAGAACCGCCTGAAAAGCGTGATCGACGAGGTCAAGCAAAGCCCTACGCCCATCATCCTGTTCATCGACGAAGCCCACACGATGATCGGCGCGGGCGGGCAGGCGGGGCAGAACGATGCGGCCAACCTGCTCAAGCCGGCGCTGGCGCGCGGCGAATTGCGCACCATCGCGGCCACCACCTGGAGCGAGTACAAGAAGTACTTCGAGAAGGACGCGGCCCTGGCGCGACGCTTTCAGGTGGTGAAGGTGGAAGAACCCAGCGAAACCCTGGCCGCCAGCATGCTGCGGGGCATGGCGCCGCTGATGGAACAGCATTTCGGCGTGCGCATCCTGGACGAGGCCATCGTGGCTGCGGCCCGCCTGTCGCACCGCTACATCAGCGGACGGCAGTTGCCCGACAAGGCGGTGGGCGTGCTGGATACGGCCTGCGCCCGGGTGGCGCTGGGCCGCAGCGCCACGCCGGCCCTGATCGACGACGCGCGCCACCGCCTGGCCCGCCAGGACACCGAGCGTGCCGCGCTGCGCCGCGAAGCCGCGACCGGCGCCGTGCAGTCGGCTCGCCTGCGCGAACTGGACGAGGAAATGGACGCCACCCGCCAGGAACTGACGGCCGCCGAAGCGCGCCTGGCGCAGGAAAGCGAGCTGGTGCGGCAGATCCACGCGCTGCGCGAAGAACTGGAGGCCGCGGGCCAGGAACCCGAAGCCGAGACCGCCGGCAAGCGCCGCAGCGGCAAGGCCGCGGAACCCACGCCCGCGCAGGCTCAATTGGCCGCGTTGCAGCAGCAATTGCGCGCCTTGCAGGGCGAGGCGCCGCTGGTGCCGGCCTACGTGGATGCGCAGGTGATCGCCGAGATCGTCTCGGCCTGGACGGGCATTCCGCTGGGCCGCATGGTCAATGACGAGATCCGCACGGTGCTGGAATTGCAGCCGCTGCTGGCCGAGCGCGTGATCGGCCAGGACCATGCGCTGCATGCCATTGCCCAGCGCGTGCGCACCGCGCGCGCCGGGCTGGAAGACCCGAACAAGCCCAAGGGTGTGTTCCTGTTCGTCGGCCCGTCCGGCGTGGGCAAGACCGAGACCGCGCTGGCGGTGGCCGACATCCTGTATGGCGGCGAGCGCAAGCTGGTCACGATCAACATGAGCGAATACCAGGAGGCCCACAGCGTGTCGGGCCTGAAAGGCTCGCCGCCCGGCTATGTGGGCTACGGCGAAGGCGGCGTGCTGACCGAGGCCGTGCGGCGCCAGCCCTACAGCGTAGTGCTGCTGGACGAAATCGAAAAGGCGCATCCCGACGTGCTGGAGCTGTTCTTCCAGGTGTTCGACAAGGGCGTGATGGACGATGCCGAAGGGCGCGAGATCGATTTTCGCAATACGCTCATCATCCTGACGTCGAACGTCGGCTCGTCGGCCATCATGCAGGCCTGCCTGAACAAGCCGGCGGACGAACGGCCAGACCCCGAGGCCCTGCAGGAACTGCTGGCCCCGCAACTGTACAAGGCCTTCAAGCCCGCTTTCCTGGGCCGCATGAAGACCATTGCCTACTACCCGGTGGATGACGACGCGCTGGTGCGCATCATCGGCCTGAAGCTGGGCCGCATTGCCGAGCGCGTGCAGGCCAACCACCGCGCGGTGTTCGACTGGGACGAGGCGCTGGTCGAGGCCGTGCTGGCGCGCTGCACCGAAGTGGACACCGGCGCGCGCAACGTCGACCATATCTTGAACGGCACGCTGTTGCCGCAGATCGCCGAGCAGGTGCTGGGCCGCATGGCGCAAGGCGAAGCGATCGCGCGCATCCGGGTGACCGCCGGCAAGAACGGCGACTTCCGTTACCGCCTGACCTGAGCCCGGAGCCGCGACCATGCCCCAGGATGCTTCCGGACTTTCCCGCCTGTCGACCGCCGGTATCGTGCAGGCCAACCGCCTGCTGGACCTGCGCACGCCGCTGGGCGAGAACCGCCTGGTGGCCGAGACCTTGTCGGCCACCGAACAGCTGAGCGGCGGCGCCTGCCGGCTGGAAATCACCGCACTGTCGGACGACGCGCATATTCCGCTGAAGGCCTTGCTGGGCCAGCCGATCACGCTGCGCTTGCAGACGGCGCTGGATCGCGAGCAGCCGCGCCTGTGGCACGGCCATGCGACGGCGGCGCGTTTCCTGGGCGCCAACGGCGGCCTGGCGCGCTACGGCCTGAGGGTGGAACCCTGGCTGGCGTTCCTGCGCGCGCGGCGCGACAGCTTTGCCTACCAGGACAAGACGGTGATCGACATCGTCGAGAGCATTTTCGGCGACTACAAGGGCCAGGGCACGCTGGCGCCGCAATGGCGCTGGGACGTGCAGGATCGCGCCGCCTACGTCAAGCGCAGCCTGACCATCCAGTACCGCGAAACCGACTACGCCTTCGTCGAACGCCTGCTGGCCGAAGAAGGGCTGTTCTATTGGGTCGAGCACGCGGACGACGGCCACACCCTGGTCATCGCCGACCACAACGATGCCTTCAAGCCGGGCCCGCAGGCCCGTGTGCGGTTTGCGCGCGCCGACGTGACCGAAACCGAAGACAGCATCCAGCGCTGGAGCCCGCGCCAGCGTTGGCAGACCAATGCCGTGCGCATGGCCAGCTGGGACTACCGCAGCGCCCAGTCGCGGCCCGTGTCGGCACAGGCTGACGCCGGCAACTTGGCAAACGCGCTGGAACTGGCCAGCGACGACTACCCCGGCCAATATGCCTACGAAGACAGTGCGCAGGGCGAACGGCTGGCGCACAACGCGCTGGCCGCGCTGCGCGTGCGCCAGCACAGCGTGCAAGGCGCGGGTACCGTGCGCACGCTGGCACCGGGGCAGCGTTTCGAGCTGACCGGCCACTACCAGCAGGGCGGCCCGTCCACCTTCGTGGTGATCGCGATCACGCACCAGGCGTGCAACAACTTCGACGCGGACCTGGGCCGCGCGGTGAGCGAAGCCTTGGGCGGCAACGCTGACGAAGACGCCGATTTCTACCGCAATACCTTCACCTGCATCGGCAGCGATACCGAATTCCGCCCCGCGACGCAGGACGGCCATGGCGTGCGCATCCATCCGCGTCCCACCGTGTTCGGTGCCCAGACGGCGCTGGTCGTGGGGGCCGAGGAACCGGTGCACACCGACCGCGACCACCGCATCAAGGTGCAGTTTCACTGGCAGCGCGGCAAGGCCTCCAGCAGCCGGCTGGCACATCCGTCGGGCGAAGAGAACGCCCCGGCCAAGGATGAGCTGGGTACCTGGGTGCGCGTGGCCGAACCGGTGGCCGGCGGCGATTGGGGCGGCCATTTCGTGCCGCGCGTCGGGCAGGAAGTGCTGGTGGAGTTCCTGCATGGCGACATCGACCGCCCCGTGGTGGTGGGCGCGCTGTACAACGGCGAGGGCGCCGAAGACGCCTCGCACAACCAGGTGCAGGCGGGCGGGGCCAACGCCACCGGCAACGCGCCGGCCTGGTTCGCGGGCGGCAGTGAAGGCCATGCCCACAACGCGGTGATGTCCGGCTTCAAGACCCAGGCGCTGTCGACCAGCGGCGCGGGCACGGGCGGCTACAACCAGCTGGTGCAGGACGACACGCCCGGCCAGTCGCGCCTGACCGCGTCGACCACGCAGGCCGATTCCCGCCTGAACCTGGGGCACGTCAAGCAGCAGCGCGACAACGAACGCCTGGAAGACCTGGGCCACGGCGCCGAGCTGTCGACCAAGGAAGCCGTGGCGCTGCGCGGCGGCCAGGGCCTGTTGATCAGCGCCGACCTGCGCGAGAACGCCGAGGGCGCGCTGCTGGACAGCGCCGAGGCCGCCAGGCAGATCGACGCCGCGCTGGAATCGGCCAAGGAACTGGGCGACATCGCGATCAAGCAGAAAGCGATTCTGGATGGCGACCCGCAGGCCCTGCCGGTGCACGAGGGCCTGACGCACGTGCGCGACGTGGTCGAGGCCACCCAGGACGATGCCGCTGCACAGGGCGGCGCGGTCAAGGTGGCGGCCTACAGCGAGCCGCACATCCAGGTGAGCGCGCCCAGTGGCATCGGGCAATACACGCCCGGCAACGCATTCGTGGTGGCCGGGGGCACGCTGGCGCAGGTGGCGCCGGACGTGAACTGGGTGAGCAGCGCGCATCTGGCGATGGGGGTGGCGTCCGGCGTGGTGCTGTTCACACTGGGCCAGGAGGCGGGCGGCAGCCGTGCGGTGCAGGACCGTGGCCTGCGGCTGCATGCGGCGGGCGGCAAGCTGCGCCTGCACAGCCAGGGCGCCAAGATGACCCTGACGGCCGAGAAGGCCGTGACCATCGCGTCGGCCAGCGCGGCCGTGCTGGTGCAGGGCAAGGAGCGCGTGCTGGCCACCGCCGGCGGCGCCTACGTGCGGCTGGAGGGCGGCGGCATCCAGCTGCACGCCCCCGGCAAGGTCGAGCTCAAGGCGGGCGCGCACAGCTGGGTCGGGCCACAGACCACGCAGGCGAACCTGAACTTCAACGAAGCCAGCCCCTTGTGCGAAGCACGCGTGCGCGGCGCGGCCCAGCAGGGCGGTGCCGTCGTGCCGCTGGGCTAGGCCGGCACGACATGGACGGCGGCATGCTCGATTATCAGACGTTGTGTACCTATGGCTTCGGCCTGATCCAGGATGAGCAGACGCGTGGCGTACCGCCTCTGGCGGCGGCGCGGGCCCAGGCGCTGGTGCCGCCCGCGCTGCGCAAGATGCCCGGGCTGATGCCGCGGCTGCTGGATCTGTCCGCCCTGGACGTGGCGGGCAGGACGCAGGTGCTGGCCAGCCTGAACCAGGCGGCGCATGACGGCGACGACCTGTGGCTGGCGCTGCTGCTGCAAGCCGATCGTCCCGCCGATGCCGTGGCGGCGCATTGCCGGTCGCGCATGATCGTCGACATCGCCGGGCAGGGGCCGTGCTTTTTCCGCTTTTTTGATCCGCGCGTGCTGGTCCAGGTGTCGTGGATATTGGACCCGGGCCAGCTGGCCTGGCTGTGCGGACCGGTGCAGCGCTTTCTGTTTCACCTGGATGGCGAGTGGCGCGCGCTGGATCGGCCCGAGGCCGAGGCGGCGCCGCGTCTGCGGCTCAGTGACGAGCAGTCGTTCGCGCTGACCCAGGTGCAGCCATTGAATGAAGTGCTGTCCGGCCTGGACGGCCTGGCGCCTGACCGCCGCATCGCGCTGGGCAGGACCGTGATGGACCATTTCCGCACGGCCCGCGAACTGGGCCTGGCGACGGCGCAGGAACGCAAGGCGTTTGCCCGGCACGGGCTGTCGGTGCACCCCGCCTTCCATCGCCACGAACGGGTGCGCGAATGCCTGGCGGCGATGCAGCCGGATGATGACTACCCCTACCTTGCCGCGATCCAGGACCTGTCGGATGACGACTGGGCCCGCGTGCGCACGGAGCTGGAACGAACTGGAGAGCCCGATGGCCGATGATGTGAAGCAATGCGGAAAGAAGCGTTCATCGATCGATTGCGAAGAAGATTGCCCGTTTCACCGGGTCGGCCTGCCCATCATGCCGCTGCGCTACGCGGTGCTCAAGAAAGAGGACCCGTCCCCGGCGCTGGCAGGCGACCTGAACATGCCGCAACTGGCAGAGCGGCCCTTGGGCGACAGCGCGCGCTACGGCGTGCGCCTGCTGCGCCCCGGCTATCTGTACATGTATGACGAAGCGCGCTCGGAACTCAAGGGCTACTACGTCAACGAGAACGGTACGCTGTACAACTTCGATATCGACAAGCCGGTGGAGAACTGCGACCGCACGTTCACCTGCACGATGGATCACGAAGCCAAGGCCTCGCTGCTGACCATCCCCAACGCGCGCAAGGCCACGTTCGTGTGGCTGACGTTTTCGGACGTGCAGTGGACCAAGGACGTGTGCAAGGCCCACAAGGGCCGGCGCGGCGCCGATATGCGCGAGCGCCACATGTTCAAGTTCGACGTGCAGGCCTGGCTGTCCAGCGGCCAGCACGCCAACGCCAAGAGCATCAAGAGCCTGAAGGACACGGCGGCCGAATACGTGGTGCATCGCAAGCGCGAGCTCGATCTGCAACAGAAGCAGCAGATGCTGGGCTGGAGCACCGTCGGCTACTACGACGTGAAGGGCTGGATGGGCGAGATGATCGAGAACGCCGCCGAGGCGTTCCTGCCCGGCAAGGGGCTGATGCTGGCGCTGCCGGACAGCACCGGCATCCTGCAGGACCTGGCGCGGCTGATGCGCCTGCGCTTTGACGATTTCGTGTCGAACAAGGAAGACCTGCGTCCGCTGACAGTATCGAAGTCGATCGAGTCGGTCAGCGAGATCATCATGCAGGCCGCCGAAAACGATCTGCTGCGCGACCGCGCCAAGGATGCGTCCAATTATTCGGTCTATGGCACGACCAGCCCCAACATGGCGGGCGCCGGCGGCGGCGGCAGCGCCGGCGGCCTGGCGATCGGCCAGCTGGTGCTGGACATGATCAACCCGGACCGCCAGAAAGAGCGCATGGCCGAGGCCGAGAACTACCGCCACCCGACCGAGCAGGAGCGCCGGACGGTGCGCTGGGATGCCTGGAAGAAGTACTTCGACAACTACGACGAGAACGCGCGTCGGGCATGGCAGAAGGATTTCGACGAGCGCCTGACCAAATTCGACGCCGCCACCATCGTGCCGATGGCGAAGGCGCACGTGGCCTGGATCACCTGCGGCGATACGTTCAACGGCTTCGAGTGCAACTACGACGTCAACAGCGCCGATAGCGGTGAGGTCTTCCAGACCGTGTTTTCCTTGTGCATCGACGGCACCCAGGACAAGCGCGTCTGCTTCAAGCAGTATGTCGAATGGCTGCAAGGCGATCCCGAAGACACGCGCAATCTGCTTTTGCGCGCCATGTTCCACAACCAGGATTTCGTGATCAAGAAGGTGGTCGAGGCGCACGAGGCCGCCCTGGACTGGAAGGCCATTCCCTGGGGTAACCTGCACGAGGCCTACAAGACCGGCCTGAAGGTGCTGAGCGAAGGCCAGATGGACAAGACGGCGCGCCTGCTCGAACAGATCATGGGCCCGGTGGTGCAGGTGCTGCGATTGGGCGTGGACAGCTCGATTGCGCGCAAGCTGGCCATGTACCTGGGCTTGCTGTCGCGCCACGACGTGGTGATTGTCGAAGTCGAGGGCGGCAAGAAGACCTTCCGCGCCGCGCTGATCCGCGAACTCATGCGCCAGCATGGCGGCCAGGTGAACATGCGGCAGATGGAGCGCGCCGTGGCCGACGAATTGCGGCGGCTGGAAGTGCGCGGCGAACAGCTGGAAGGCACCGACAAGAAGCGCTGGTTCATGCTGGTGGACAGGGAAGCGGCGGCCAGCGTGCCCCGGGAAGGCCGGGCGGCCGACCGGGCCAGGATGCTGGCGCAGACGTCCATGACGATGGAAGAATACGAGACCAGGGAACTGTCGCGCTGGCGCACGACGATCACCACGGATGTCCGGGTCGGCGTCGTCAGCTGCCTGTTCCAGACCGTGGCGGTGTACAAGCTCTGGAGCGATCTGGAATCGGCCATGCCGCACGAACGCACCGATGCAAGCTGGAAGTTCGTGATTGGCATCGCATCGGCTGGCGGGTCGGTGGCGGAGGTCCTGGGCATGGCGCTCAAGGGCCGGATGGCCGCCGGCATGCGCTTGGGGATGGGCCTGGGGCTCGAATCCACCACGACGCTGCTGATGCGCTGGGGCAGCCGCACGGGGGTGGTGACCGGCGTGCTCATGGCCGCGTTCGACGTGAAATCCGGCCTGGATCAGATCATGATCGAGAAAAACGGCTGGATGGGCGGCCTGTACCTGGCCTCGGGGGGGCTGAGCCTGATTGTCGTGGGCGCGTTCGCCATGTCGTGGACCGTTGTGGGGCTGATCGCCGCCGTCCTGCTGATCGTCGTGGCGGTGCTGATCGAGAAATTCAAAGGCAACAAGATCGATGAATGGCTCAAGCGGTGCCTGTGGGGCAAGCTGCAGGGGCAGGCCGGCGCCGATTACTACTATGGAGTGCAGCAAGAAGTGAACAGTCTGCGTGTGGCACTGGGAGGGGAGTGATGGACTTCACGGGGTTGCTGTCCCGGTTTCCCAACAACCGTCCCCTGACAGAATTCGACCGCGAGCACCGGCTGCTGCAGAAAAAGCGCCTGGAGGTCCCGCTGCTGGCGCAGTTGTGCGTGGTGAAGATGAATTCCAACAGCCTGCTGTCGGTGGACCGCTGGTACGGGTGGCGCGGTTTCGTGGCCCTGCTCGGCGCGATAGGCGTGGCCTTCGGCATTGGCGTCATCCTGAAGCTGGCCTGGATCCTGGTGGTGGATGACCTGCCCAACGAGAACGGCCTCTGGGAAGCGGTTTTCTTCGGCATGGCGATGTTCGCGGTGGTGGGTGCCCTGGGGGCCTGGGTCGCCTGCAAAGAGATGTTCCGCTGGACCTACTACCCCATCGCGCTGGACCGAAAGCGCCGCCTGGTGCATGTGTTCCGGCTGGATGGCACCGTGCTGACCGCGCCCTGGGACAAGATCTACTTCACGCTGGGCCGCGGCAAGGCCGCGTTCGGCATGCGCAATTGGGATATCCGCGGGCTGATCCTGGACCCGGATGGCGTCACCGTGAAGGAGACGTTTTCGTTCTGCATCGCCACCAGCCGCGTCGAAAACGCCTATTCCCACTGGGAATTCCTGCGCCGCTACATGGAAGAAGGGCCGCAGGCGGTGCTGGACGCCGTGCTGTATTGCAT
>PJUB01000547.1_pt1 | contig 11544 bp, 8 predicted proteins | sample 1512141 | NCBI WGS metagenome assembly PJUB01 (sample SAMN08177677, study PRJNA422409) | Soil metagenome, whole genome shotgun sequencing project. | isolation source: Soil enriched on filter paper: alkali lignin treatment | place: USA: Madison | collected 2015-01-15 | reverse complement strand
TTTCATCGGGATCTCATCGGGCCACACCGATCAAAACCCGATGCCGACCCGATGAAAATCCGATGAAATGTAAAAATTCGGCTGGTATTGCTCAAAAGATGGTCGAAGATTTTCAGCAGATGGGAGATTTTAGATTGACGTATGGAGTAGAATCGGAACGATCTGTTTTAAGGCTCTTTAAGTCGATCTGTAAGGCTTTGGTGTTTCTAGCCAATACTTTGCTTGGATTACTAGGTCCAGTTGTTCAGCGGGCTTTAAAATGCTTTTTATTCGTTGCAGATTATAAGCGTGCCTATCGCATGGTTTTGACATGCTTGTTTTTATGTTTAGTTTCTATGTTTAGTTTATCAGCTCAGACGCCCCGCAAGGACAGCGGGGCCGATGGGCTATCTAGTCTCGTTGCGCTAAAACCGGGCGATAAGATCCCGGATGCGGTATGGAACCAGTCGCTCGAACTGAACTATTTCAATGGAAAAAAGAAAACAATCAAGTTCGCCGATCTGAAAGGGAAGTTGATCTTGTTAGACTTCTGGTCAACAGGCTGCCCAAGCTGCATTGAAGGAATTCCCGACATGGAATTGATCCAGCAGCGCTTTCAGGATAAGGTACAGGTTGTGATGGTTAACAGCAAGCGGAATAAGGATACACCAGAGCGGATAAAAAAGCGATTCAAGAAATATAAAGAGGATTTTAATTACACACCGGTATTGCCGACAATACTGAATGATACCTTGTTTACGTCACTTCTTCCGCATAATACTTTGCCAACGATAGGGATTATCAATCCCGAGGGGCAATTTGTCCTCAATTCATTTGCAAGTTCTATCACGGAGGATATTATTCAGGATTTTTTGAAAACAGGTGTGTCAAGCCGATTTATTGAAAAATCGGAAATCAAAAATACTGCCCGGATAAACACACGGCCTTTGGTCGATACAACAGGACTTCTATTTTGCTCGGTGATGTCGGGTTATCGAGAAAATTATCTCGGTGTATATCCCGCTGTGTCCTACAGCAAAGGGAATTCACTGTTTCAGGTGGGTAATTACTTTCTGAATACCTGTTATCAGCTGGCTTTTCCTGATGCATTCAAAGGGGTACAATCGAGCCTTTTTGTTTTTGATGATCGTATCACTAAGGAATTTATCGATCTGATGTACGATTTTAAAACAACAAAAGGACAGTTTTGGTATCAGCTCTACCTGCGCGATAGTATTACACAGGAGTTAGCATTCGATTATTTTAGAAATGCTTTGATTCAACGATTTCATGTTGCAGTTGAGCGAAAAAAAGGTGTTGTTGCGGCATACGCACTTTCCCTGGATGTATCGCGTCCACTATGGAAAACAAAGGGCGGAATGTATATGAATAGTGTGGATAAAGGCAATGAATCTTTGATCATGCAAAATATGCCCCTAAATGGTGTGATTGGTTTTATCAGGTCTGTTTTGGACAAGCCGGTAATTTTTGAGGGCAAAAGTGTCGAACGGATTGATCTGCGTTTGCCGGGAAACTTTCTTGATCTGTCTATCAAAGAAAAAATAGCTGCGCTGGAACAGCATGGCATAACGCTTACGCCAACACAATACAATGGTGAATATCCTTATTTCTACACCGTATCTACTAAAAATACGAAGTAATGAGGGTGTTGTTGACAGCGCTTTTTACAAGCGTATTGTTTTTCATGGGCAAGGCTCAGGAAAAAATTTGGGTACAGGGTACAATTGTTTCAGCAAAAGATGGCAGGGAGCTCGTGGGGGCATCTATACGGAACAAGACCTTGCATACTCAGGCTGCAAGTTCATTGCAGGGAAAATTTGCTATTCAGGTAGGTAATCATAAAGATTCTTTAATGATCAGTTGTGTCGGTTTCGTGGATAGGACAGTGGCTGCCGAATTTTTTGAGAAGCATAAGGTGCTGGCTTTAAATGCTAAGGAGATTTATTTGGAAGAGGCTATTGTCAGCACCGGTTATCAGACATTGAAAGCCAATGAGGTGACGGGGGCTATTGATGTAGTCGATAATAAAATGCTCAGTCAGCAGGTGGGAACTAACATTCTGGATAGGCTCAATAACATGACAACAGTAATTCGTTTCGACAATCAGCCGATACAAAATGCTGATCTGCAGAAACTGAATATCTCTGTTCGAGGTTTGAGTACAATTAACGGAAACCTGGATCCGCTCATTGTACTAGACGGCTTTATCTATGAGGGGGATATCAGTAATATTGATCCCAATAATATTGAAAGTGTCTCCATCCTGAAAGATGCTGCAGCGAGTGCGATATGGGGAGCCCGAGCTGGGAACGGTGTTATCGTTATGACTTCAAAAAAGGGCGCTTTTTCTAAGGAGCAGAAGACGAAAGTAACATTGTCAAATACGATAATCCTGAAAGAAAATAGCGATCTGAATAAGATCTATCAACCCCAAAATGCGGATTTTATCGCAGTGGAGAAATATCTTTTTGAAAAGGGGTACTACGATTCGGAATTGCTATACCAGCCGTATCTGGCACAGTCGCCAGTGATCGACCTATTGGATCGACGTAAGCGCAACCTGATTTCACCGGCAGATTCGGCCAGAGGTATAGCTAAACTCATGGGGCAAAATGGAAGACAAAACTATATGGATGCTTTTTATAATGTCCCATTTGTCAATCAGCACGCCTTGAATATCTCGGGCGGCGGTACACGTAATTCGTATGGGTTTGGTATAGGGTATACGGGGAATAAATCCGAACTGGATGCTTTCGATAGAAAGATCAATATCCAGCTGTCCAATAGTTTCAGGCCCACCGAAAATATACAGTTAGACCTGCATGTGCTGTATACCAATCAGGATAGCAGAAATGGCAAACCTGCATTCTCATCGCTGAGCTATGGCAGCATGCAGGCTCCATATCTTCAGTTTCTAAATGAAAATGGAACTGAAATCCCATTTGAAAAGGAATATAGGGCCAGTTATCTGAAAGAAAACTATACAAGTGGTTATCTGCCATGGGATTACTATCCACTGTCGGAATACAAATATGCGAAAGACCGACGGCAGAATAATGAATGGTTTTCGAGCCTGAACCTGAAATATAAGGTATTGCCTTACCTACACCTGAATGTCGGTGGACAGATTCAGCAGCAGCGTACAGAAAATAACGAATTGAATACCTTGGAAAGTTACGAAGCACGTAAATGGATCAATGAGTTTACCATCATCGGTACGGGTACCACAGCTACAAAATATAACATTCCACTCGGTGGTATAAAACGGTACTCCGCTGCTGAGGGCAGGTCTTACACGCTACGTGGTCAAATTGATTTTAACAAATCGATTGGTCGGCATCTGCTGGTCGGTATTCTTGGTGGCGAAGTACGGGAGAACAGATCGAACACAAATTCCTATACGGCCTATGGATACAATGAGCTGCCGATGTCAAGCACTTCGGTAGATTTTGTAACGCGCTTTCCAACATTGCCGGATGACGGGGTGCGACGGATACCGGGAGCACCGCAATTTTTTAAAAATGTAAATCGATTTGTATCACTTTATACCAATATAAGCGACCGATTTATGGACCGCTATGGCCTATCGATGAGTTTGCGTAAAGACGGCGCTAATATCTTTGGTGCATCGACCAATGATAAATGGTCGCCGCTCTGGTCCATAGGCGGATCTTGGGACATTCATAAGGAGGCTTTCTTTAATCTGTCCCTGTTTGATTATCTAAAATTGAGGACAACCTATGGAACCAGTGGTAACGTCGATCTACGACGGTCGCCAGATCCAATTGCCTATATCGGTTCGGCAACCTATACCAGTTATCCGGTCTATCAGATAAGCACCTTGAACGATCCATTGCTAAAATGGGAAAGAGTGGTAACCACTAACTTTGGTCTGGATTTTTCAGTAAGAAAAGGAAGATTGTCCGGGCGTATTGACTATTATATAAAGAAAGGCAAAGATTTATACGGACTGAGCGAATACGATTATACGGCATGGGGCTTACAGGGTACAGTTGTCAAGAATTTGGCAGGAATGCGGGGACAAGGTTTTGATATTGACTTAAATTCAAAGAATATAAGCGGAAAGGTCAACTGGGATACGCGAATGATATTAAGCCTGAATAGGAACAAGACAACGCAATATTACAATCTGCAAAACAGCGTCACATCCTTTCTCTCGAGCGGAAATACCATCACACCGATCGTCGGTAAACCACTGAACGCATTGGCTGCTTATAAATGGATGGGGTTGAATGAATTTGGGGAAGGGCAGGGCCTGCTGGATGGGCAGCTAAGCACAAACTATACAGCCATACGCAACCAGGCTAATGCGTCGCCGGAGGGAAATGAAAGTATCGTTTATTTTGGATCCTCCAAACCTCAGGTCTTTGGGAATATAATCAATACACTGGCTTGGAAGTCTTTGATTTTTTCTTTCAACGTCAGTTTTAAGGGAGACTATTACGTCAGGCGTCCTGTGACGTCCTATTTTTCATTGTTTGCCAACGGTACGGCCTACCCGGACTTTGATCAGCGATGGCAGCAGCCGGGGGATGAAAAGCATACGCAGGTTCCTGGTATGAAATATCCTATAAAATCAATGTCGGATGCATTCTATCAATATGCCGATATCAATGTCTATAAAGGGGATCATCTGCGGCTGGAATATATTTCGTTGACCTGGCAAGGTAAGTATACCGTCGGAAATCGTGCATTTAATATGGGGCTGTCGGCAAACGCGGCCAATCTAGGAGTACTATGGCGTGCAAATAAGATTGGTATCGACCCGGAATTTCCGTACCGATTAAGTCCACCGAAGACATTTTCTATCGGATTAAAAATTGATTATTGATCTAATAACGTAAATGATGAAAAGATTTCTTAACATATTGTGGCTAGGGGTAGTTGTTTTCTTCTTGTCCGCCTGTCAAAAATATTTAGAGGTACAGTCAAACTATGGTTTGGCTGTACCCAATAGCTTGGACGACTTACAAAAGCTATTGGATGATAGCCAGATCATGAATCTGAAGTTTCCTTCTTTTGGGGAAGCTTCGGCAGATAATTATTACCTGAGCCAATCCGCATATGATGCATTGCTTGACTATGGCCAGCAGACTTATATCTGGCAGAATGATCATATGAATTTCGGAAATGACTGGTCCTCCTCTTACAACACTGTTTACAATAGCAATCTTGTGTTGGACCGTATAAAAAAGATCAATCGAGATGAAATTAATGCTAATCAATATGATGCCATTTATGCTTCTGCTAAATTTTATCGGGCGAGCCAATATCTGGCTTTATTATGGACCTATTCAAAAGCCTATACCCAAGAATCAAAAACAGATATGGGTATTGTGCTGCGGAACAGTTCGGATTTTCATGAGCAATCTTATCGGTCATCCATAGCGGAGTGCTACGAAAAAGTAATCACAGACCTGAAAGAATGTAGCCATATGCTTCCTGAGAAAACCAGTCATGTCATGCGTCCCAATAAGTATGCGGCTTATGCTACATTGGCTCGTGCTTACCTATCGATGCAAGTCTATGATTCGGCCCATTATTATGTTGATTTAGCCCTAAAATACAATGCTGAACTGCTCGATTTTAATAATTTATCGGAAGTAAAGATAACAGCGTCCTACCCATTTACGATTTTTAATAAGGAAACATTGTTTTATGCTGAATTATTAGTAAGTATCAATTTGACAAGTTCGCGCGCATTGACCGATACGCTCCTGTATCGTTCTTATGACAGTAATGATTTACGCAGGTCAGCATACTTCAAAGTAGCAGCCGATGGAACGGCTACTTTCAAAGGCAGTTACGCAGGATCTTCTAAGATGTTTTCGGGAATAGCAACGGACGAGCTGTATCTTATGCGTGCGGAATGCAATGTGAGAATGGGAAATGTAGAGGCAGGAATGGCAGACCTAAACTATCTACTCGCGTACCGGTATAAAGTGGGCACATTTATTCCTTATGTGATAAAAGACAAAACAGAAGCACTGGCTTTAATCCTAAAAGAGCGAAGAAAGGAATTGCTGTATAGGGGGCTGAGATGGATGGACCTAAAGCGGTTGAATGCGGAGGGAAGGGAGATCTCAATAACAAGAAAACTAAATGGGCAATTGATAACTTTACAGCCAAACTCCAACGCTTATGCACTTCCTCTTCCTGAAGATATTGTTAGATTGACTGGAATGCAGCAAAATCCGAAATAAAGGAAATGTAATTACAAATAGGGGAGGGGCAGTCCGATCGGACTACCCCTTCCTTTCATTTATCCCCTATTGATTGGAGTAAATGTAGTTGAGCTGCTGCCACCGGTTCTAGAAGGGATATAGTTTCCTCCAGAAGTTGCGGTAGCGCCAAGCTGAATCTTTGCTGGATTCAGCTGATCTGAAGCATTCAGATCAGATTCATCTACTACCTGAGAGCAAGCCATAACGTTTGCACTGTTACAGTCCTCATCATTTGGCGTGGTATTCCAACGCGAGGCATCTTTAACCTGATCCTCATCTTGAGGATCACCATGGAAGTAAATAGTCACAGGATCTAATTTTTTTCCTGCATAAGCTTCAGCACCTTTAAATGCTGAGAATCCGATAATCATGGCTCCTCCTAATATCATGTAGCCATAATTGTTTAAAAATTTGGTTATCATAACGCTACCCTCCTTTCTGTACTGCAAGCCGGTAATTGATTAGTAAAAGTACCCGCCTGCAAACTTTTGGTAAATAATTGTCGGTACGGACCTCTGTACCGATCGTATGTGGATGCCAGCAAGCCTTTTGCATGGCTGCTGGCAGTATTGGGCTGCCAATAATCGTAAATGCTATCAGGCGTATTCCGCCAGCTATCATTTGTCTGCTTGACGTTTGTGTTTCCATATATAATGGCTCCCATTGCCAGAAAACCTATGAGGAACAATGCTATGTTTATTTTGCCCGCCAGTTCCCGTTCACCAGACCTGACGATAGTACGATGCAATAGCCATCCGGCTATCGAAAGACCAAGAATGACGAGATTGACAAAAAGATGCTTTATCCAGGAAATGTTGCTCAGAAAGCTGGTACACATGCAAGGTTTCTTGTCATATACATTCAATACCCCCAGACCGATATACATACTAAAAACCAGAATCAATATGGCCGAAACTTTCCAACCCCAAGCGCTCAACCTTGTTGATAATATCCCCAGCAATACGCCAATACCGATTTCCACTAGCGGAAGCAGCCAAAAGAGTATCGGTGCCAGATGACTGATCACCGGTTGCTGCTCAAGAGCGATCTTGAATGCACCGAGCTGCCAGAACTTCTCCATCCCCACATAGACCCAAAAAAGTATCATTGCTGCCCGGATGACCTTATATACGATGTTGCCAGTTTTATTCGCTTCCATAACTTTAATTATTTATATCAGGGCATTTTTTATTTCCTATCGCTGTTTTTACTATTTTTCGTCGATTTAAAAACAGGGTGCCATACCTGTACCTTCATTGGATATAGCGGCCTGTTTGAGCGTCAGCTTCTACTTTCTCGTATGCTGTAAAACAAAGGTAGTACGGAAAATAGGCTGGCGTAGGTGTACTGAAATGCCTATTTCTACCGGTTGAGCGGCTTCTATTTATTCTAAATGAATTGTGGGGTGTAACGAATATGTATTTTGCGGTAGAAAGCTGGAGAGAGAATTCTTGGTGAAACAGTCGGTTTTCGCTTCATCAGGACTGTTTTTGATGGGTAGAATGAACACGTTTAGGAGGTGTAGCGGTGGCATACCCCCTGTTTTTTTAACTTTTGTGTTTTATTTATTTAAGTCAGGAAACTGTCTATTCAGTTCGTCAAGCATTGTATTCAACACTTTGCGAATACGGAGCGCTGAATGAAACTCGGCGCTTTTGTCCATACGGATCAGGCTATGCGCAGAAAGTAAGGTGCCTTCACGTGTTTTGACGAGCCTGGAAAATACTTCGGCAACTTCTTTTTTCTCTGACGACCACATAATGTTCGCTTTAACCGATATATGCATCCAAAGTTTGAGCTCTTTGCCATTGAAATTGCTTTGAATAAATTGTTGGGGATAATCCTGCCCTGTTGCTGATGGAGAATTTTTTTCATCCTCCATATACGCACGCATCAACTTCAGCAGGCTTCTACGGTTGCTATCATACGCAAAGTCTGGGATACAGGAGAAATGTTTTGGGAAGCGTAACAGGGCATCCATAAAGGATGGGTCTGAATTGTACAATTCTTTCCAGCGGTTGAAGAAGCCCATGTGGTTAAAATTGAAGTTGACCATCAGAATCAAAAAGCGGTAATGCCAGTTTTTACTCTGGCGCTCGTCTTCAGCCAATTGGTAAAGTGATTCGATCATTTTGCGTAGGTAGTCCTGATGTCGGTATTGAATATAGGGAATCTTGCCATTTTCAAATAGGCTGTCCATACCCGAAAGGATCTCGGTGAGATAGGCATTCGGTATGTTTTTCTCAGCCAATCTATCCAGGATATAGGGCATATGTTCGTATACATAGTCATGCAGCCTCAGATAATAATGCTCCGGCAGCGGCGTACAGGGATCAAGCTCTTTTTTAAAGAGCTGTTCGATACGCTCAAGTAATTCTTCTAGGGCAAATAGCGCTGCAGAACGCACAATTTGACGCGCGTTACAGAAGCTATACAATAAAGCGTGTAGCCGCAACAATTGCGTATGGTAGATTTGGATAGCCGGACGTACATTATTTACCTGAATAATCTCCCGATGGGCTTGTAGTGCCAATGCAAAATTAGTATTGCAGGCCTCGGTGATCTCACCCAAATGGTTTGGAATAGCTTTGTTATCAAGATAATCCAAGGCTTCGATAAGCATGGTCAGCTTGTGTAAACTTACGATCATCTGTACCTCCTTTTGATATTTTTATGGTACCATGGCCAGCCAAATCTCCCGGGATGCAGCTGGAGATTGAGCTTCCCGCCTTCTTTTGCTTTTTCATACAGTTTAGGATGCACATCCATTGGCAGCTGATACTGCCGTTCTGCATAGGCAAAAGAAAGCAGTAGCTCATGAATATCACAGCACACGGGACATTTTTGGATAACAATGGCAGGTATGCGGACAACTTTTGCATTTGGGATGTTTTGGCAATTCGCCATGATCAGCAGCATACGGATATACCAGGTAGATGCAATGATCATAATGGGAAATTGAATTCCATAAAGTTTGAAAAGATTTGTCTTTTTCCAGAAAAACAGATGGGCCATCGCGCAGATGATAAAGGCTGTCGGCACCCCTTTTTTTACAGCGGTCCAAAAAGGCTGCGAACTGATCAATAGCTGATAAGGGAGACGGTCATATAAAACAATGCTACTAACCTGAATACAAACAAAAAGGATAAAGAAGAGCTGCATGACGCGTTGATGGCCTCGGATTTCCAAGAATGGGATAAGCAATACCAGGATACCTATACTATATACACGCTGATCATGTGTTCGTGCCCAGAAAATCCCATATAGTGTAACTAGAACAGCAATGGTAATAAATACATAATTTCGGCTAAGTGGCAGTTCTTTTTTATTTATCGTCCTCATGATCTATCGTTTAATAATCAGTGAAGTTTTACACTTTAAATTTACCCATAACGGCACAAAATGTTAGTGAATATCCGCTTCATTTCAACGAAGGCCAATTTTTTACAATAAGGGCCGGTTTCCTGACAACGAAAGAGCAATTTCAGACATCAAAGGAGTAAATTTCCATCCGGAAGGGTAATTATTTGATCCATAAAACGATGTCAAAGCATGGATTGAAGTTAGTTGGATGCCGTTTTAATAAATAATTGGCTAAATTTATATACAAAAATTTCTTCGATAGGGGAGTTTTTCACGGAAGTTCTCCAGCACTAGGCAGTCATGTAATGCCGGATAAACGTAAGAGGTGAAAGCTATAGAGGAAGAAAGTATAAATCTGATAAGGATGTGAATTTTAATAGCGTTTTTAAAATGACGTTTGTACATGAAAAGTTTTAGCAAGAATGGATATCAGGATAATAGGAAATTGACTGTGCAGTATCCCGATGGGATCTGGCAATTGATTGCATCTTTCATTTTTGGAGGGTTCTGTTGGTATCTGGGCTATCGCGGCGCCTTGGCGGACTGGCTTTTAGACTGGCCTGTCGCCTATAGCTATCTATTTTTTGTATTGATGGTAGCGATTATTTTCTTTTATATACGATTGGCTATCGTGATATTGGACAAAAAGCACAACTGGCTGGTTAACCCGGAAAAACGCGCCGGTATGCAATTATTGTTTTGCTGCATACTTCCGACATTTTTATTGTTCTGGATTATTGGCCCTGATCCACAGGCGAAGGAGGAATGGTTGGTGTTTCCTTTAATGGTCATATTTAGTGGCATATTGGTCCTGAATATGTGCTATACAGTTTATTTCTACGTCGCTGTTTACCACAGGCAAAGAATATTGATTGTAGAACAGAAAGAAACTATCCTGGAGCAGGAATCCAAAACAAGAGAGCTCCAGGAGCAGATCGAGCTGCTTTCTCCGGGCATCGAAGAGCTAAAAGAGATGCTGGAAACAGCCGGGGAGGATAGGGAGGTGGATTTCCTGGATGAAATAGACTTAACCCTGTGCAGGTCCATGGATCTGGAGCAGGAGGTATTCCTGCTCAATAATAAAATCTTGTCCCAAAAGATACGCTATAAGGATATGGGGATCTTTACGTATAAAAATGGTATGATCAGCCTTTATTTAAGAAGTGCGATGGACGAAAATCTGACTTGTGGCGAGCAGCGCAGCTTAAAGGAGGTGGTTAATATCACGAAGGGATTTGTACAGAAGATTGACCGGGATAAAGCCATACCCTTGGATATGATCCAAGCTTGCCACCAACTGAAACGGGGCCGGTTGCGTATCGTGCTTAAAATACCTTTTGAGGGACGGTACCATTTTGAGGTGTCCGACAAGATTGCAAAGCATATCAGGGAATGGGTCATGTTGCAGGTGCCAATAGAAAAAGAGCAATAAAATAGAATAGGTAAACTTTAATAGATAGATTATGGAAAAAGTAAGGGACAATACCTGGAAATGCCGTGCTACTGGTAAAGTTGGATTTCCTTCTTTAATTGAGGCGCGATGGGCAATGCTTCATTTTAAGTTCAGATCTCGGTTGAGGAACAAACTGGATGGTAAACGTATCAAACACAGGATGGGTAAAAACGCCTGCAAAAGGGCTTATTATTGTAAGTTCTGTAAAGGTTACCATATGACCACCTGGGAAAAGGGTCACTTTAATGATTATAAGGCCAAAGCCGAATCTTGGGAGATACCAAAAGTATTAGGAAATTGGAATTTTTCGATAGAATAATCCCGTCTTCTATTTTATGTGATATATTAAAGAAGGCCATAGCCAAACACTTCTGTAGAAGCCATTAGGATGGCTATTAGAAACCGAAGTGTCAAAGATGGCCTTATCTTCCATTCAGACAGAGGTGTACAAGTATGCCTGTGATGAATTTAGGAAGGTAATTG
>PJUB01000546.1_pt1 | contig 11558 bp, 9 predicted proteins | sample 1512141 | NCBI WGS metagenome assembly PJUB01 (sample SAMN08177677, study PRJNA422409) | Soil metagenome, whole genome shotgun sequencing project. | isolation source: Soil enriched on filter paper: alkali lignin treatment | place: USA: Madison | collected 2015-01-15 | reverse complement strand
GTTGATCTGGCGCGGGGTGTTGTTGACGTGGTCGTCGCCACGCAGCACGTGGGTGATGCCCATGTCCCAGTCGTCGACCACCACGCAGAAGTTGTAGGTGGGCGTGCCGTCCGGGCGGGCGATGATCAGGTCGTCGAGTTCGGTGTTGTCAAAGCTGATGGTGCCCTTGACCATGTCGTTCCAGGACGTGGCGCCTTCCTGCGGGTTCTTGAAGCGCACCACGGGCTGGCGGCCGGCCGGGATGGCGGGCAGCGTCTTGCCGGGTTCGGGGCGCCAGGTGCCGTCGTAGCGCGGCTTGTCGCCGCGGGCGCGGGCGGCCTCGCGCATGGCTTCCACTTCCTCGGGCGAGCTGTAGCAGTGGTAGGCGGTGCCGGCGGCCAGCATCTGCGCCACCACTTCGCGATAGCGGTCCATGCGCTGCATCTGGTAGAAGGGGCCTTCGTCAGGCTGCATGCCCAGCCAGTCCATGCTGTCCAGGATGGCCTGCACCGCTTCCGGCGTGGAGCGTTCGACGTCCGTGTCTTCGATGCGCAGGACGAAGGTGCCCTGGTGGTGGCGCGCGAAGGCCCAGGAGAACAGCGCGGTGCGGGCGCCGCCCAGGTGCAGGAAGCCCGTCGGCGAAGGCGCGAAGCGGGTACGGATGGGGGAAGAGGCGTTGGAAGTCATAGGTGGCAATGATAGCGGCTGCGGCGCCACAAAGCGGCGTCGGGCAGGGTCCACATCAAGCGGACGGCAGGGTTGTCTTGTTACGATGAACGGTATTTTAGATGAGCGCCCGCCCACGACATGCTGCGACACGCACTTGCCCCGATGTTCGAACCCAGTTCGCTGGTGATCGTTGCCGACCGGCCCCTGCCGGCGGCGGGCTCGCTGTCGCCGGCGCTCAAGGCGCGCACCACCTTCGTGGCCTGTGAAACCGGCGCCGCGCCCGACCTGCCCGGCACGCTGCAAGGCCTGGCCGCGGGCGAGCGCCCCGATCTGGCCCTGGTTTGCGTGTCGCCCGCCGTGCTGCCTGAAACGCTGCGCCGCCTGTCGCCGCTGGCGCCGCGCTCGGTCATCCTGCTGCCGCATCCGCTGCCCGATCCGTATCCGCGCGGCACCCTGGCGCTGTGCCGCGCCTGGGCCGAAGAAAACCGCTGCGAGCTGCTGGGCCCGCGCTCGTTCGGCGCCCAGCGGCCCCATGCCGGCCTGAATCTCAGCCAGCACCCGGTGCTGGCGCGTGCCGGCCGGGTGGCGCTGCTGGCGCAGTCGCGCTCCATCATGGCGGCCGTGATGGACTGGGCCGAAGACGTGCACATCGGCTTTTCCACCGCCGTGTCGCTGGGCGACGAAGCGGTGGTGGGCCTGTCCAAGGTGCTGGACTACCTGGCCAGCGATCCGCGCACCGACAGCATCGTGCTCTACCTGGAAGACGTCGGGCCGGCACGCGAGTTCATGAGCACCCTGCGGGCCGCGGCCAGCGTCAAGCCGGTCATCGTGCTCAAGGCGGGCCGGGCGGACACCGACAGCGCCGACGCCATCTTCGACGCCGCCCTGCGCCGCGCCGGCGCCGTGCGGGTGCGCTACTTCGTGCAATTGTTCTCGGCCGTGAAGGTGCTGGGCTATACCCGCCGTCCCAAGGGCCGGCGGGTGGCGCTGATCTCCAACGGCAGCGGCCCCCCGCAATTGGCCATGGACCTGATCGGCCCGGACGCCGCCGTGCTGCGCGCCGACCTGGCGCCGGCCACCCAGCGTGCGCTGGCGGCGATGCTGGAGCCCGACGCGGCCAGCGCCAACCCGGTCATCACCTACACCCCGCTGACGCCCGAACGCATCCGCGCCATCCTGGACACCGTGCTGGACGATGCCGGCGTGGACGGCGTGCTGGTGCTGCTGGCGCCCGATGCGCTGGCGGACATGCCCGCCGTGGCGCGTGAACTTGCGCTGATCGCGCCCAAGGCCAAGAAGCCCGTGGTCACGTGTTTCATGGGCGACGCCGGCATGCGGCCGCTGCGGCGCATGCTGGACGACGCCGGCACATCGGCCTTCCGCACGCCCGAATCGGCGGCCGATGCCTTTGGCGTGCTGGCCTCGCACCACTACAACCAGCAACTGCTGCTGCAGACCCAGCCGCCCGAACCGGCCACCCACGTGCCCGACCTGGCCGCCGCGCGCGACATCCTGGCGCGGGTGCGGGCCGATTGCCGGCGCGAACTCAATACGTCCGAGGTCCGCGCGCTGCTGGCCCTGTTCTACGTGCCGCTGCGCGACATGCCGGTGGACGTGGCGCTGGGCGAACCGGAATCCCGCCCCATGGCCATCCGGGTGCGGCGCGATCCGCAGTTCGGCCCGGTCATCCGCTTCGGCGCGGGCGGCCCGGATGCCGTGCTGTCCCAGTCCGATCGCGGCATGGACCTGCCGCCGCTCAACGGCTTTCTGGCGCGCCAGCTGATCGAACGCAGCCGCCTGTGGCGCAAGGTCCTGGCGCCGCGCGTCGGCCACCAGGCCGCCGAGGCGCTGCAACAGGCGCTGGTGCTGGTGTCCGAGCTGGTGTCCGAACTGCCGGACATCGAAACGCTGGACATCGACCCCCTCTACGCCGGCGAAACCCATCTGCGCGCCGGCGGCCTGCGCATGACGCTGACCGACAAGCCGGGCTGCGAATCGCCGCAGACCACCGGCTATCCGCACATGGCGATCCACCCGTACCCGGCCCGCCTGGTGCAGGTGCGCCGCTTTGCCGATGGCATTCCGTGGGTGCTGCGGCCGATCCGCCCGGAAGACGCCCAGCCGTTGCAGGAATTCATCCGCGGCCTGTCCGAACGCTCGCGCTACATGCGCTTCGTATCGATGATGCGCGAGCTGACCCCGCGCATGGTGTCGCGCTACACCCAGGTGGACTACCACCGCGAACTGGCCCTGGTGGCCGCCACGCAGGTGCCCAACCCGGCCAACCGCGGCCATCCGCGCGAGGTCCTGGTCGGGTTTGCGCATTATTTGCGCAATCCGGACGGGCGCGGCGCGGAATACGCGCTGGTGATCGGCGACGACTGGCAGCGCCGCGGCCTGGGCCGTCAGCTGATGACCGCGCTGATCGACGCGGCGCGTGAGCAGGGGCTGGAATACATCGACGGACTGGTGCTGTCGACCAACCGGCCCATGCTGTCGCTGATGACCAGCCTGGGCTTTACCAACGACGCGGACCCCGAAGACCCGACCATGCGGCGGGTCTGGCTGAACCTGGGCTGATGCGGGGCGGCGGATGCCGCCATGCGCCGGCCGGGCTCGCGCAGGGCATTCAGGCGGTCTTGCGGGCCGCCTGCGCCGGGGTCAGCCGCGCTGCCGTTTCGTCCACCGACAGCACGTCGCCAAAGAACAGCAGCCAGCCATGCAGCGCGTGCTCGTGCTCGGCCGGCGTCACCGCGGCCAGCGCGTCGTCGACCATGATGGTGCGAAAGTCGCGCATCATCGCGTCGCGGGCGGTGGACTCGCAGCACACGTTGGTGACCGTGCCGGCGATCAGCAACGTGTCCACGCCACGCCCGCGCAGCAGCGGCTCCAGTTCGGACGAACCCGGCGCCATGGCGCTGTAGAAGCGCTTGGTCACCCGCAGGTCGCCGGCATCGGGCCGCAGGTCCGGATGCAGCGCGTAGCCGGGGGAGTCGCGCCGCAGGGTTTCCAGGCGCCGCGCGCTGCGCTCCGGCGTCAGCATCACGCCGTGGTGGTGCGACCAGAAGGCGTCGGCGTTGTCGGACGCGGTCTGTACCCACACCACCGTGCCGCCGGCCGCACGCACCGCGTCGCACAGGCGGTTGACGGGTTCGATGATGCCGCGCGCGGCGGCGCATTCGCCCTGGTAGCCGGGCAGGGTGAAGTACTGCTGCATGTCGATGACCACCACGGCGCAGCGTGCGCCGGGCAGCGTGTCATAGGGGTGCAGGCAGCCCTGGCGGGCAATGACGCGGTCCTCGACCCATTGCGGAATCTGCATGGCGGCTCCTTATCCGTAGCGCCGCGCCACCGCGGCTTCGATGCGGTACACCACCAGGTACATCACGCTGGAAATCAGCGCCAGCATGGTGATGGCGGTCATGACGATGTTCAGCTTGAAGACCTGGCTGCCGTTCATGATGAGAAAGCCCAGGCCCGAATCGGCCGACTGGAATTCGCCCACGATGACGCCCACCAGCGCCAGGCCGATGTTCATCTTCACCGCGGCGATCAGCGTGGGCACGCTGCCGGGCAGCACCACCTTGACCAGCACCTGCCAGCGGCTGGCGCCGAAGGTGCGCGCCAGCTTGACCTTGTTCAGGTCGATGCCGCGAAAGCCCGCATACACCACCATGATGGTCACGAACACGGCAATCGCGACGGCCATGCCGTATACCGCGTAGTCGGACCCCAGCCAGAGGTAGAAGATGGGCACGAAGGCGATCTTGGGCATGGCGTTGGCCACCACCAGGAACGGGTCCAGCACCTTGTACAGAAAGTCCGACCACCACAGCGCCGCAGCCACCACGATGCCGATCACCATGCTGAGCGTGAAGCCGACCAGCGTGGCCGACAGCGTGGTCATGATGTGGTGCGCCAGGTTGCCGTTGGTCCACAGATCGATGAAGGTAGGCCACAGCGCGCTTGGGTAGCTGGTCAACAGCGGGTTCAGGATGTGCATCCGGGGCAGGATTTCCCAGGCGCATAGAAACACGACCAGCAGCAGCACCTGGGCCAGGCGGATGTTGCGGCGGCGGGCGCGGTCGCGCCGCAGATAGTCCAGGTATTTCTGGCTGGGCGCGGGCACGGCGCGCAGCGGCACGGTGTTGGCGATGGGTGCATTCACGGCTCAACCCTCCACGTGGACGTCAAGCTCGTCCCAGAGCTGCTTGAAATAGGTATTGAATTCCGGCCGCGAGCGCGCCTGGAACGGCGTGGGGCGTGCACCGTCGCCGTAATGGATGCGGTACTGGCTCTTCAGGCGGCCGGGGCGGCGCGACAGCACGATCACGCGGTCGGTCATTGCGATGGCCTCGCCGATGTCGTGCGTCACCAGCACCACGGTCTTGCTTTCGCGCCGCAGGATGTCGACCACCTCGTCGGAGATGGCCAGCCGGGTCTGCGAATCCAGTGCCGAAAAGGGTTCGTCCAGCAGGATCACGTCGGGTTCGGTGACCAGCGTGCGCGCCAGCGCGGCGCGTTGGCGCATGCCGCCGGACAGCTGGCGCGGCGTGTGCGCCAGAAAGGCGCCCAGGCCGCACTTTTCCAGCAGATGCACGGCGCGCGCCTCGCTGCGGGCGTCGCGCCGGCCCTGGATCTCGGCGCCCAGCATCACGTTGTCCAGAATCGTGCGCCATTCAAACAGGTAGTCCTGCTGCAGCATGTAGCCGATGCGCGGATTGGGCTCGGTGACCGCCTGGCCATCGATCATCACGGCGCCGGACGTAGGCGTGATCAGGCCGGCAATCAACGACAGCAGCGTGCTCTTGCCGCAACCGCTCTGCCCGATCAGGCTGACGAACTCACCCGGCGCCAGCGCGAACGACACCTGCGACAGGGCCTCGGTCTCGCCTTCCGGCGTGAAATAGCTGAGACAGACATCGCGCAGCTCGATCTTCGCCGTGGCCGCTTCCGGTTTCAGGTTATGGACGACGGCGCTCATCACGGGACCTTTTTGGCAAAGTCAGCCACCACCACGTCTTCGTATTTGACGCGGCCGCTTTCCTTCATGACCGCGCTGGCGATCAGCATGTCCTGCAACTGGTTCATGGCGTCGGCCGTCACCAGGGGCGAGGTCTTCCAGATCTGGTATTGCTTGTAGCGGTCGATCGCGTCCGTCACGGCCCCGGCGTCCATCCCGGGGAAATACGTCATGATCTGCGGCGCCAGCGTGGCGGCCGGCGTGTCCTTCACGTACTTCTCGGCCCGCGCCACCACGTTGGTCCAGGCCTGGATCACCTTGGGGTTGTCGCGAATGTATTTGTCGGTGGCGGTGAATACCGTGTAGTCCACCTGGCCCACTTCATGGCCCACCGAGGCCACGATATAGCCCTTGCCGTTGCGCACCAGCTCGCCCGCCTCGGGCTCCAGGAAAATGCCGTATTCGCCCTGGCCGGCCATCCAGGCCCCGGCTCGCGCCGGAATGCCGATATTGTTCAGCAGCTTGACGTCCTTTTGCGGGTCCAGTCCGTGCTTGCGCAGCGCGGTTTCCAGGAACACGATGGGATTGGACCCGGGCCGAAAGCCGATCACCTCCTTGCCTTTGAGCATGCTCCAGTCGAATTTCTCGACCGGCTTGCGCGCCAGCAGGAAAAAGCCGTCGGTGGCCGTCAGCCCGGCAAAGATCTTCGGCTTGACCGGCGATTCGCTGTTCTGCACGTAGATGGACGCCTCGGGGCCGATCAGCACGATGTCGGCGCTGCCCGACAGCAGGGCGGTCATGCCCTTGTCGGTGCCCTGCGAGGTCTTCATCGATACGTCCAGCCCGGCGTCCTTGAAGTAGCCCTGCGACAGGGCCACGTATTTGGGCACGTAGAGAATGGAGCGCACCACCTCTTCGTAGCGCACCTTCACGGGGGGATTGAGCGCTTCGCCGTGGGCGGCGAAAGGGATGAGCGCGGGTGCAAGCGCGGCAAGCAGCGCCGCGGCTGCCAGGCGGGGCAATGGCAAGGGCTTCACGGGACTTTCTCCTGCGTCTGAATGCCTCGCCGAAAACCCGGCGCGACACGGCCAATGGGATGGATCGACTGCAACAACAGGGAAGCCCGAACCTGCGTCGCCCGGGCCGATACGACGTAGTTTGAATACTATATTCAATACCAAGGGGCGACAAGGATTTTGGGATTGGCGTTTTTCCCTAGGAGAGGGCGCCTTTCAGCCTCCGAAGAACCGGCGCTGGAATACCACTTGGTATACAGAAAGGGGGAGGCGCCGATGGGATGGCGGTCGGGCGGCCCGTGCGGATCGCCCGCGGCGCGTGGTGTTACCCGGCCAGGAGGACGTCGTTCAGAAAGCGCGAGATGTCCGCCACTTCTTCAGCGCAGACCGAATGTGGCATCGGGTAGGTGTGCCAGCGTACGTCGTAACCCAGGCGCTGCAATTCGGCCAGCGAGGCCTGGGCGCGCGGCAGCGACACGACCGGGTCGTACTGGCCATGGGCCAGGAAAATGGGCGTGTGCTGGTTGGCCGGGGCGCGTTCGGCTTCGGCGGTGTCCAGCAGCGGCAGGTAACCCGACAGCCCCATCATGCCGGCCAGCTTTTCCTGCAGGCGCAGGCCTGTGTGCAGGGTCATGGCGCAGCCTTGCGAAAACCCCGCCAGCACGATGTTCGACGTGGGAATGCCACGCGCGTTTTCGCGGGCGATGAGCTTCTTGATGGCGGCTTCGGACGCGCGGATGCCCTTGGCGTCTTCGACCCGCACCAGATCCATCACCAGGATGTCGTACCACGACCGCATCGCCATGCCGTTGTTGATGGTGACGCGCTGCACCGGGGCGTTCGGGAACACGAAGCGCACCGCGGCGCCGGCCGGCAGGTCCAGTTCGGGCACGATGGGCGCGAAATCGTTGCCGTCCGCGCCCAGGCCGTGCAGCCAGATGACGGCGTGCGTGGGAGTGGGGGCGGTTTCGATCTCGATGCAATCGAGCAGGTCGGTCGGTGCGTTCATGGACGGCGGGGGGAAATCAGAGGGTTAGGGTCTTGAGCGCCTGGAACAGCGCGCGGTAGTGCTTCTTTTGCGGGTCCTGGCCTTGCAGCAGGGCGGCGTTGGCCGCTTTTTCCTTGCGGGCGGCGCGGATCAGGGCGCGCAATTGCTGCACATCGGCCTGCGGGTTGTCGTGCAGCAGCTTGGTCAGGGCGTCGTCGTCGTCCAGCAGGCGATCGCGCAGGGTCTCCAGGCGGTGCATGGCGGCGGTTTCTTCGCGCGAGCCGTTTTCCCAGACATCGAGCTGGGCGCGGATTTCGTCCGCGGGGGCGTCGCGCATCAGCTTGCCCACGAAGTGCACCTGGCGGCGCAGGCCTTCGCGGCCGGTGGTGCGCTGCGCCATGCGAATGGCTTCGTACAGGCGTTCGGCCAGGGGCAACTGCTTGAGGCGTTCGGGAGACAGGGCGATCAACTGCTTGCCCAGGTCCAGCAGCGCATGCATTTCACGCTTGATCTGGGACTTGCTGGGGCGGTCGTAGCCGTTCTCGTCGTAGCCTTCGTCGACGGATTCTTCTTCGGTATGGGAATTCATGGAAAACTGCGCAATGACAGACTTGGCTATGATAACCGTCTCTGCAAATTGGACAGCAATGGTCAAATCCTCCTCCTCCTTGCCGCTGGCGGCCAATCACGCGCGTTTTTCCGAATTGGTCGAGCAAACCCTGGCGTACGCCCGCCAGATTGGCGCCTCGGACGCCGCGGCCGAAGTCTCTGAAAGCCTGGGCCTGTCGGTGTCGGTGCGCAAGAACGACATCGAAACCGTCGAACAGACCCGCGACCGCTCGCTGGACCTCACGGTCTACGCGGGCCAGAGCCGCGGGTCCGCCTCCACCTCCGACTTTTCTGAGGCGGCCCTGCGCCAGACCGTCGAGGCGGCCTGGCACATCGCGCGCCACACCGCCGCCGATCCGGCCGCCGGCCTGCCCGACGCCGACCAGCTGGCCACCGAATTCCCCGACCTGGACCTGCACCGGGCCTGGACGGTCTCCACCGAAGAAGCCGCCGAGCTGGCCCTGCGCGCCGAGCGCGCGGCCCGCGAGGTGGACGCGCGCATCACCAATACCGATGGCGCCACGGTGGGTACCTACGAAGGCCAGTTCGTCATGGGCAACACCCGCGGCTTCCTGGGCGGCTACCCGTATTCGCGCCACAGCCTGTCGGTGGCGCCCATCGCCGGCCGCGGCAACGGCATGCAGCGCGACTACTGGTACACGTCCGAACGCGATCCGGCCAAGATGGCCTCGCCCGAGGCCGTGGGCCGCTACGCCGCCGAACGCACCCTGTCGCGACTGTCGGCCCGCCGCATCCGTACCGGCAAGTTCCCGGTGCTGTTCGAGGCCCCGCTGGCCCTGGGCCTGGTCGGCGCCCTGACGCAGGCCGCCAACGGCGGCGCGCTGTACCGCAAGGCCAGTTTCCTGGTCGACGCCCTGGGCAAGCCCATTTTCCCGGACCACATCAACCTGGCCGAAGACCCGCACATCCGCGGCGGCATGGGCAGCTCGCCGTTCGACGACGAAGGCGTGCGCACCCGCAAGCGCAGCGTGGTCACCGCGGGCGTGCTCGAAGGCTACTTCCTGTCTTCGTACACCGCCCGCAAGCTGGGCATGCAGACCACCGGCAACGCCGGCGGTTCGCACAACCTGACCTTCTCGTCCACGCTCACCCGCCGCGGCGACGACTTCGAAGCCATGCTCAAAAAGATGGGCACCGGCTTCCTGGTCACCGAGCTCATCGGCCAGGGCGTGAACTACGTCACCGGCGATTATTCCCGCGGCGCGTTCGGTTACTGGGTCGAAAACGGCCAGATCCAGCACGCGGTGCAGGAAATCACCATCGCCGGCAACCTGGCGGACATGTTCCGCCAGATCGTCGCGGTGGGCGCGGACACCATCTCGCGCGGCACCAAGACCACCGGCTCGATCCTGATCGAGCAAATGGCGATCGCCGGCACCTGATCCGCCGCGACGCCATGCGACGCCCGCCGGGGCGGGGTCCTTCAAGGCCCTGGCCGGCGGGCGTCGCCGTTTGCGTCTTTGCAATCCTTGATCGCTGGGGATTTCCTCTAGCCGCCGAGGCTCATGCCAACGTGTAATATCCGGCGGGTATTGCTCAATCGAGTATCGCGGCAGAGGAGCAAAGAGATGCAACGACGTTCATTCTTGAAGCAGGCCGGCCTGGGCGCCGTGGCAGCGGGCGCGGCGGTCAGCGCGCCTGCCCTCGCGCAGGACTCGCCCTCTCTCAGCTGGCGCCTGGCGTCCGGCTTCCCGGGCGCGCTCGACCTGCGGGTCGGCGCCGGCGCGGCGTTCTGCAAATTCGTGTCCGACGCCACCGGCGGCAAGTTCACCATCCGCCAGCAGGCCGACGGCGAGATCGCGCCCGCGGCCGACCTGATGGACGCCGTCGGCGCCGCCAAGGTGGAATGCGCCCACGTCTCGTCCAGCCTGTTTTTCGCCAAGAATCCCGCCTTCTGCTTCGATTCGGCCGTGCCGTTCGGGCTGGATGCCAGCCGCATGAACGCCTGGATGCTCGAAGGCGACGGTCTGCGCCTGACGCGCGAGCTGTTCAAGGCGCAGAAGATCGTCAACTTTCCGCTGGGCAACACCGGTCCGCAGATGGGCGGCTGGTCCAAGCGTGAAATCAAGCGCGTCACCGACCTGAAAGACCTGAAGATGCGGGTCGACGGCCTGGCCGGCCAGGTGCTGGCCCACCTGGGCGTGGCGCCGCAGCAGGCCGACCTGGCCAAGCTGGCAGAGGCCGTCGAGAAAGACGGGCTGGAAGCCATTGCCGGCACGGGGGCCGTCGAGGACGCCAAGCTGGGCCTGAACAAGGTCGGCAAGTTCTACTATGGCCCCAGCTGGTGGGCCGCCAGCGAACAGCTGTCGCTCTATATCAACGAAGAAGCCTGGGGCAAGCTGCCCAAGCCCTACCAGGCGGTGGTCGAGGCCGCCGCCCTGGCCGTGCACGTCAAGACCACGGCGGCCTTCGATGCGCGCAACCCCGCCGCGCTGGCCCAGCTGGCGGCCGCCGGTGCGCAGGTGCGCGCCTTTCCCCGCTCGGTCATGGACGCCGCCTTCGAGGCCGCCCAGCAGGTCTACAAGGAATTGAACGACAAAGACGCCAAGTTCAAGGCCATCTACGACAGCTATATGGGCTTTCGCGACAGCGGCATGCCGTGGTTCCGCCTGACCGAAGGCGCCTATGACCAGTATCTGGGCGTGGCGTTGTCCGCCCGCAGCTAGCCACCGAAAGGCAGGATCCGGATGCCGAATGGCATTCGGCAGGAGGTGGGGTTTTCGCTGATTACCCCGGTTTTTTTACAAAAAAGTGGGCGGTTTTGATCCTTTTGTTGAACGGCATTCGAGTTTCCGCCTGATACAAAGGAGTAATATCCCGGGTCTTGACGCGCAAACATGACGCCTTCAGGCGGCATTGGACGTCAATCCGGCGGGATCACTCCAGCCCGGATAACCAACATTCCGAGACAGACTTTAAGGTGGTATCAACCATGCAATCCAAGACCAAGAAGCTGCTGGCCGCGCTGATCGCTGCCGGCATCGTCCCGGCTGCGCACGCGGCTGACATCAAGCTGGGCGTGGCTGAAGCCCTGTCCGGCGGCGCCGCCCAGTACGGTGTCTCGATCCGCAACGGCTTCCAGCTGGCCGCCGACGAGATCAACGCCGCGGGCGGGATCAACGGCAACAAGATCGTGCTGGTGGTCGAGGACGAACAAGGCAAGAAAGAAGAAGCGATCAACGTCTTCAAGAAGCTGATCTTCAAGGACAATGTCCTGATGGTCTTCGGCCCGACGCTGTCGAACTCGGCCCAGGCCGCCGACCCGATCGCCCAGGCTGCCAAGACGGTCGCCTTCGGCACGTCCAACACCGCT
>PJUB01000544.1_pt1 | contig 11631 bp, 17 predicted proteins | sample 1512141 | NCBI WGS metagenome assembly PJUB01 (sample SAMN08177677, study PRJNA422409) | Soil metagenome, whole genome shotgun sequencing project. | isolation source: Soil enriched on filter paper: alkali lignin treatment | place: USA: Madison | collected 2015-01-15 | reverse complement strand
CTACTAACACCCAATGTTTCTCCTGCTTTTGCCGCACCAATACCTTTAAGTTTTAAAAATTTTTGAAATTTTTCTCCCTTATAATCAGGCATATACAATAATAAAAATAAATGTAAGTAAATTACATATTGACAGTGTAAATATTATATTTACATTTGTACCATACGAACAAAACAAAGGTAATACAATAGTTTAAAACAGGCAATCCCAAAATAGTACCAAATGATTAAACAGCGAATTATAGGAGGGATGATTGACAAAACAGTCGAAATATTTGAAGATATCGAAACGCGAATTCTTTACTGTAGTCATGATATGCGTCAGACCATGTGGCCAAATTTTCCAGAAAATGTTATGGAAATGATTAAGCAGGACATGCTTAACAATCCTAAAAAGCTGGAATACTTGGCAAAATGGCCAAACCTAAGACAAGATCAACAGATAAAGCAATATACGCTTTGCAATTTCGGCGGTCTTGATGATTCTCCCGATTTCGACGAAAATGGAAAGGTCCATAGGTCGGAGTTTTATGATTGCGGACTGCGCGGAGTCTGCAAATTTGAAGGCAAAATATGCGATTCAATCCAGGTAAAGAATGGGTATCTAACTAAATCTGAGCTTGAAGTTCTGAGATATATCCGACTTCCTGATAAAGCAATAGCTGAAAAGCTAAACAGATCACCCGAAACCATTTCCACTCACTTACAAAACATCCGTGAGAAAACTGGACAATCCGATAAGCTGAATTTAGCACTATTTGCCGCTGCAAAAGGAATAACACTACACAAACCAAATAAAAATAAATAATGGAACTACATACAATTATCAAAATAGACAAGCAGCCTACAGTGACCGACCATATTGAAGAGATGGCTGGTGGAGATATAAAGAGATTTCATTTACAGCATATAAAAGCCGTTCGTGAAGCATGTGGTCGAAAAATGAAAATGGATAAGCCGCATATGAGGTACACTACTGTTGTAAATGCTATTGCTGGTTTTATCGAGGTAAAAGCCGAGCTGAAAACAATTGGAGGTAAAGATGAACAGATTCAAAACGATTAACATAGTGGAACCAGAGTTGATTTCCCTTCTTCAGGAATCGGCCGAGCTCGGAGCAACAAGAGCTCTCATTTCTGTAGGTAAAATGTCTCAATTCATCTCGAATCAAGAAGCCTACCGAAGAATCGGGAGCCGGCGAAAAGTAGACCGATGGATTCAGGAGGGAGTTCTTAATGTGACCGAAGCAGGAATCGATGTCACTCAATTAAATGCCATAGCAGCGAGTGCTAATCTGGCAACTTACGTACACACCAAAGGTAAACAAACATGAGTTTCTTAGCGAGTACTCTAGAGGAGCTAGGTTTCTCTAGATATGAATGGGCCGATGAGGAGGTTGGGACAGTGATCGATCACAAGTTTGAAAATGAAAGTTTTGCAATTGAAATTACAAACCTTCAAACAGTTGAAATCACTACAAAAGGGCAATACATTGAGCTCCCGAACATCAACAACGATCAAAAATTGGAACAATTAATAAATCTTTTAACAAAATAAATCTATTCAAAAATGAATATCCTAATCAAAACAATTTCAATCATCAATTTCAAAGGAGTTAAGAACTTCAAAATTGATTTCGCAGAGGTAACCAACATCTTTGGCGCAAATGCTACTGGAAAGACAACAATTTTTGATGCATTCCTATGGCTTTTATTCGGAAAAGATTCGAATGATCGGAAGGACTTTAATATAAAGCCCCTTGATCAGGATGGTCGAAAGACGGATAAATTGGAAAATGAAGTATCCGCAATAATTGTAGTTGATGGAGAAGAAATCAGCATTCGTCACACCCATCGTGAGAAGTGGACCAAGAAGAGAGGAGAAGCAATCGCTGAATTTACCGGCAATGAACACCTTTATTACTGGAACGAAGTCCCTTTGCAAGCCGGAGAATTTCAAGCTAAAGTAAATGGTCTATTGGACGAGAAGGTTTTCAAGCTAATTACAAATCCCCTTTACTTTAATTCAATGCCTTGGCAGGATCAACGTACAGCACTATCCAGTATTGTAGGGGAAATTACAGACGATTTCCTTTCTGCGAAGTATCCAGAGCTTAAGGTCCTGTTAGAAAATCTTGCTGGAAAGTCATTGAAAGAGTTTAAGGCTAAAGTTGCATCCGACAAAAGATTGCTTAAGGATAATATTGAGCAGATACCTGGGCGTATTGACGAGCTTGAGCGCTCAAAGCCTGAAATGGTTAGCGAAGAAGGTATCAATGAGCGTATTGCCGAATTGCAATCGAAGTATGATCTATTGGATCAACAGATCACGGATCGGAACGAAGCTTACAACGCTGCAAATGCTCAAATAAATAAAGCTATTCTTGATAACCAAAATGCTATTCACCAGGCCAAGATTGAGAAGCAAAACATTGAAGCTAAACATAAAGCAGCTTATAATTCTGAACTGAACAATAGTCAGTCTGGCATCAATGAAGCGAAGTCACGCGTGACAACTCTTGAATCACAGCTTTCTGTTCAAACTCAACAATTAGACTCACTGGTTAAAACACACTTTGACCATCTAAAAAGGCTTGAAAAAGATAAGGAGGATATTGGATCACGAATGGACTCTTTGCGGGAATTGTTCAAGTCTGTTAATGGTCGGGAGCTTAATGAGAATGAGACATGTTGCTCAGGTTGTGGTAGAGAGTTTGATCCTGAAAAGCTCGAAGAGGTAAAGGCCGCGTTCGTGTTACGTAAGAAAAATGAACTTGATAGCATCAATGTGCAAGGGCAGGGATTGAAAAATGATCTTGCCCGAAGAGATGAAGAAGGAAGAGCTGCTATCGATCAGTTTGAATTAACTAAAAAAGCTTTAGACTCTTCAATCGCAACTATTCAAAATTCGTTAGCAGAAGCTAAATCTAAATTGGAAGCATTTGCTGGTACCACATCAACAACAATCGAAAGCGTTGAGAGCCGTCTTTCAAAAGATCAATTATTCCAAGAGGTCTGTGAAAGAATATCATTGCTGGAAAATGAGGTATTTGATAAACCTGAAATTGATCTTGGCGATTTACGGGTTCAAAAGGCTACCGTTAACGCTGATATCGACGCTTTAAAACGTCAATTAACTGTTGGTGATCAAATTGATCGCGCAAATGCCCGTATCAAAGAATTAATGGAACAAGAACGCGGATGGTCCCAACAATTGGCTGACCTTGAAAAAATGGAGTTTTCTGCCGAAAAATACGAAAAAGCAAAAGCGGAAGAACTGGAAGCCCGTGTTAATGGTCTCTTCAAGTATGCCAAGTTTACTTTGTTCAGCAAGCTTAATAATGGCGGTGAAGAGCCAACTTGTAAAGCTACTTTCAACGGGGTGCCATTCTCTGACTTAAATACTGCTGGTAAGATCTTGGTAGGAATTGATATTATCAATACACTTTCAGCTCATTACAAAGTAACTGCTCCGGTATTCCTCGACAATCGGGAATCTATTTCGGTTATTCCAGAAACTGCAGCACAGGTTGTGAACCTAATTGTTTCACCTTTCTCAAAATTAAATGTCGGATTGCCATTGTATAGCCCTGAATTCCTTGCCGAATTCGAGAAGTATAAAGAGGAGACTGGAAATTCCTTCGACGCATTTATTGATCGGAAATTAAGCGAACGCGCAGCGTAATGGCGAAAAAGTTTACTGCACCACTTCAATCACTTGGGATGGTATCATGTGATGAATGCATTTATAAAGAAAATGACAATGGAGTATTGATGTGGTGCAGTAAAATCAAAATGCCAAGACCTACCAAACAATTAAAACACTGTATTTACAAAATAATAAAAGAAAATAAAGATGTCAAACAACAATCAAACACCGGCGACAACAAATAGTAATTCAGAAGTTGCCGTAGCTCAACCAACTCAATCAGAAAGATTCACTCAGGCAGTAATGAAGGAATTCTCCGCAACTGCAGGTGGCATTCAGTTGACTTCCTTCCAAAAGAAACTTATCCAAAATTACTTCATTAAACTGGATATGACTCTAAAAGAGAACGAACTTAAGAGACTCGGAAAATCTGAGCAGTATCGCGATCCTATTGAGTTTGCTTGGAAAAACGTTAACATGGCCCAACTTGCCCTTGACGTTGTTGCTTATTCTAGTATAGGGATGGATCCTCTCCAAGATAATCAGGTTAATCTTATCCCTTACAAGAATAATAAGACTGGTCAGTTCGATATAGGTTTCATTATTGGATATGAGGGGATGCAGATCAAGGCCACAAAGTACGGCTTCAATATGCCCGACGATGTTATTGTTGAACTTGTTTATTCAAATGATGTTTTCAAGTCATACAAAAAGAACAAGGATAACACCGTAGAATCTTATGATTTTGATATCGTAAACGACTTTGATCGCGGAGAAGTTATCGGTGGATTTTATTATCACGTTTACCATAATGAACCGGAAAAGAATCGCTTGAAGGTTATGACGATGAAGGACATCGAGAAGCGTATTCCTAAATCGGCAGCTGCTGAGTTCTGGGGTGGAGAAAAGGCCAAGTGGGAGAATGGTAAAAAAGTGGGTACTGAGCATATTGAGGGATGGAGAGAGGAGATGATTGAAAAAACAATCAAGCGTGCTGCGTATGGTGCTATTGCAATCGATTCTGAGAAGATCGATGATCACTTGGTAAAAATGATGCAAACTGAATCTCTTTCCCTTACTGGAAGTGACCAAACTTTGCTCCAGGTTAAATCTGAAATTGCCAATAATGCGAATAAACAGGAGCTGGGATTTTCGGACGCTCAGGTGATTGATATTCCTCATACGGAGGAAAAGAAACCTGATCCAATTCCGGCAAATCCTCCAGTGAGCGCCATTCAGCCAAACGAGAATCCACAAGATGATGGACAGGTTGCAATTGGATTCTAATGAGATTACACATTATCAATAGCAATAGTGAAGGTAATTGCTACCTATTTACCGACAATGAGGGGAAAACTCTCATTGTCGAATTAGGTGTCAAGTTCGATGAAGTGAAGAAAGCTCTGAATTTCGATCTGTCTAATGTTGTAGGATGTTTGGTGACGCATGAACATGGGGACCATTGCAAAGGTGCCGAGAATGCAACAAAATATGGTTTAGATATTTATGCATCTGCTGGTACCATTGACGCTTTAAAATTTCAAAGTTACCGCTTGAAACCGATCAAAAAAGGGGAGAAGTTTTCAGTAGGTCCGTTCGATATTATGGGCTTTGATGTACATCACGATGTTAACGAGCCGTTGGGATTCTTGATACGTCACCCAGAGATGGGAACGACATTATTCCTTACCGATACAATCTATTGTGACTATAAGTTCCCTGGGCTTACGAATGTGCTAATTGAAGCTAATTATTCTCAAAACATAATAGATGAAAAATTGCGGGATCAATCATTTCTACGGAACCGTGTATTGAAGTCACACATGAGTGTTGAAACGGCTATCAAGACATTAAAAGCTAATGATCTCAAGAAAGTGAACAACATCGTTTTGATCCACTTGTCGGATCGGAATAGCGATTCACGGTTATTCAAGAAGATTATCGAAGAGCATACTTTGAAAACCGTCACAATTGCTACAAAAGGATTAATCATTGAAAATTTTAACGATACACCATTTTAAATTTAACTTATATGTTTTTTCATCAAGACGCAACTTTTGAAAATCTTTCCATCCATAGAGTTGGAAACAGGGCACAGGATGAGTTCTATATATTATCAGAACAACCTATCGACCTTTCTCAGTCAGAAGATTTACCTCCTCTTTTGATGCAGTATTTTATGCATCCATTCGCCAAAATTAAAGAAGTATATAACTTTTATCATGCTTCTGGAGATTTGATTTTAAATGAAGTCTTTGCTTTAACTAAGCGGTTCTTCGAAGGCAGAGTGGAATTCCACCAATATTCTGAGTCGATTGCAAAATTTTTATATGAGGTGAGTAATCACCCTAAAATTAGAGGAGGTGAATTATATATCGTTGAGCTAAATAATGTTCAAATAGAAGGCGAAGAGCACAATGCTATTGGAATATTCAAATCAGAAAGCAAGGAGCCTTTTATTAAAATTGAGCCCATCCATGGGAATTTCCAGATAGGTTACGATCGTAACGGGATTAATATCGATAAGCTCGATAAAGGAGTAATTATTATAAATTCCGAAGCCGAATGCGGATATAAAGTTCTTGTAACAGAATCAAAAAATATTCAAGACAGTGTTTCATGGAAAGATGATTTCCTCAACATTATCGCCAGAAATGACTCCTACCAACAAACGTCGAACTTACTTTGGGTCGCCAAAGAGTTTGTTTCTGAAAAGTTAGATGAAATATATGAAATCGAACCGGCGGCTAAAGTTGAACTCCTTAATAAGACAATCAAATATTTCAAAGAAAATGAAACTTTCGAACTGGAGGAATTCAAAGAGGAAATTTTTGGAGATGAGCAAACTAGTCAATTGTTCTCAGAATTCAAGGAAAACTTTGAATCAGAGTATGAATCGGAAATTCCAGAAACATTCCAAATAAACGATTACGCTACCAAAAAAGCTCAATCTTCTTTCAAAAAGGTGATAAAGCTTGATAAAAATTTCAAAGTTGAGATCACTGGAAAGTCTGATTACATAGATAAGGGATATGATGAGGAAAAGGGAATGAATTACTATAAGCTGTATTTTGAGTCAGAAACCTAATCCACGGATATTATGGAGAATCGAACTATTAACAGAAATTTTTATTATTTCAACTTATCCATTTGGATAAGTTGAAATAAGTTTTTACTTTTGAAGTGTTAGTCAATTGCGACGTCTCACTTTAGCGCAATTCAAAGAAATTATAGCCCTTATTGGGATGAACCGGAAGTGAGACGCTGGGGATTCCTGATAAGGGCTTTTTTAATAACCATGCACAATTATCAAACATTACTCAGGATCCACAACAGAATTGAATCGGTAGGTAAAACATTAAATGAGCCAGAATTCAGCAGCGATTATAAATCTGGATTCGAGCACGCTGTTAAGCTTTTCAATGTCGCGATGAACAAAGAGTTCGGCGAATCTATTCGAGTTGAATTTAATAAGCACCATGAGCTTAGGGAGCAAAAAAAGGAGAATGAGAAGCTCTCCAACAAAATCTATAACCAAAAAAGGTATATCACCCACCTTGAAGCTGAAAATAGCAATTTCAAAAGTATAACGCTTCCTAGGTCAAAACGGAACAAGATTATTCGTTCAGTTGCTGAAATGACTGGATCGACCTATGATGAGATCAGAGAAATATTTAAAGGTGTTGTACAAATAAATGAATCGAAATAATGACTAGAAAACAATTAGAAGGAATATGCCGCTTCGTGCTAACCTTTGAATCGGATATGCCGATTGAAGAAGTGAATAAGCAATTTGGTTTAGAACTGAGTGACGCTGATTCCCATGTACATGCTCTGACATCTTATCTCGAAAAGAATAAGATTCAGTTGGATGGTGAAAATGAAGTAAAGAAGAAAAAATCATGAAAGCATTAAGCATAAAACAACCATGGGCAAGCCTTATTGCTCATGGTATAAAGGATATTGAAAATAGAACCTGGGCGACTAAGTACCGTGGTACGATTTACATTCACGTGAGCGGTAAAAAACAATTCAATATCCAATTAACAGACGATCAAACCAAACTTGCAATTCCTGCCCTCAAAACTGCATTTGATGGTACCATGCCATTTGGTGCAATTATCGGCACCGTTGACATCGTCGACTGTGTTATAAACCATGGCAGCATCTGGGCGGAAAGAACGCCTAGTTGTTCACCTCATTATCCTAACGGCCTGCCTGCTCACATGGGCAAAGGTCGTGAAGATGCAATTTACAATTGGGTATTAGCCAATCCGGTATTGTTTGACGAGCCTATTTTGAATGTGAAAGGCAAGTTATCATTGTGGGAATTTGATGGGAAGGAGGCGAATTCATGAGGAAATGTATCCGTTGTGGTAGTTATCACGACAATAAGAAAATATGCAATTCATGTTTGAAAAAATGGACAAGTATGAGAAGTGTAATTTGGGATACGATGACGTTTGTGCACGGTTCATTTATCCCTCAAACACAAGAAGCTTGGATTAAGCAGACGAGAAAGCTTGAATCGATTTGGAGAAAAGATCCAGAAGAATTTAATAAGGAAATTGAAAATATTAAAGTTAGTAAGGAGGAAAGTAATGGATAGGCAGATCAAATTTAGAATGTGGAATGGTGTTTCAAAAAGATACCATTACGATATAGAAAATGTATTCGGGTGTATTGAGCAACAAGTAATGTTCGATAAATCCATGGAGTCGAGAGGTCTTACAATCGGCTATAATCACCGTGGAGACGGGTCGGTGTTTGAGCAGTTCACAGGCTTAACGGATAAAAACGGAACAGATATTTTTGAAGGAGATAGAGTAAAGCATAATAACAATGTCTTCTTTGTTCGTTATTCATCCAACAGACATGTTTTAGTTCTTAGATTGGAGAACGATAAGGGCCAAAATTGGAGAGAATTGGAGTGGTTGGGTAGAGTAAGAAAATATGTCACTGTATTAGGAAATATCCACCAGGGAAGCGAGGTGACCAATGGATAAGCTAACACTAGAACACCTAGCGCCATATTTGCCTTATGGACTTAAATTATTTTATGCAGATGGTAGTATTCGGGAGTTAAGATATTTAGATGTCACTGGCATTTGTCCTGTCTTCAAACCAATACTTCGCCCACTATGTGACCTCACAAAAGAGATTGAGCATAATAGTGAAAGATTTGTGCCTAAAAATCGAATAGACCAATATACACAAGTAGGGGGCGATGGAAAACTCTATCTACTGGTTGATGGTGCGCTGTGGAGCTGCAATCCATTATCATGGGATTATTCAACTGTCCTTAAACTCATTTCATGGCACTTCGACGTATTCGGATTCATTGACAATGGTCTAGCAATAGATTTTAACACACTCAAATTAAAAAACAATGGATAGCATATTCATAAAAGTGTCGGTTTCTGAACGATTACCGGAAAAGGATGGACCGATAGCCTGTGTTACCGACGATGGAAAATTATTTATTACTGAGTATGTCCAAGGGATTTCGATCGGGCATACAGTGAAATATTGGTTGGAAGAAATACGGTTACCTTCAGCTGAAGAAATAAAAAAAGCCAGAGATTCCTATTCGTACAGTTATCTCGAACCTTTTAGATGGGGATGGAAATATGGCGTTAAACATATCTTAAGCATTCTTAAAGGTTCAATAAACATAAATAAATAAATAAATAGGAGGAAAGTGTTATGAGTGGCAAATTAGGATACACATGGTATCCAAAAGATTTTATTTCTGATCCGGATGTTATGTTTATGACTTCTGCGGAACGTGGAGTATATAGGGACCTTATTGACTTAGCATACATGAGTGAAAATGCGATACGATACAATGTAGATATGTTGGCTAAATACACTAATTCAGACGTAGAAACCGTTCAACGGATACTGGATATCAAAGGCAAAAAGAAAGGCGATATATGGACCATTCCGAGCTGTGCAAAGCGTATTGATTTAGCGAATAAAAACCGAGCAAATGGTTCAAAGGGTGGAAGACCTAAAACCGAAGCAAAACCCAAAAATAACCCAGAGGTTAATGATTCGGAAAACCCAAAAGAAACCCAAACACAAAGGCAAAGAGAAAGAGAAAGAGAAAGAGAAAAGGAAATAGAAGAAGAAAAAGAAAAATCTTCTGCTACTTCTGCGCCGTTGAATGTTTTCAAAAAAGCATTTGATTCGATGGAGGAGGTAAAAGATTCGATCATCAATGATGAAAATTCTTTGATGGATATTGGAGCAGTTGCAAAGGTTCCAGATCCAAAAGATGTCAAGAGCCGAATTGAGGAATTCTTTACTTTCCAAAAAGCGATTGACAAATATCATACGGATCGATCTGAATTCAAAAAGCATTTCTTCTCCTGGTATGCGAAGAAGTATCCGAATATAGGAACAGGATCAAACGTGATTCATTCCTCTGCAGCGCTAACAGATTCTTCCCATCCTCCCGATAATTCTGGGAAATGGCTATGGCTAAACAACGGATGGAGAGATACCACGAAATTCACTGATCATCAAAAACAGAAACACGGATTGAAATGAAAAGCAAAATTGAGGGAAAATTACCGCCACAGGCAGTGGACTTGGAAGAAGCGGTATTGGGTGCATGTATCAGTGAAACTAACGCTTTCATGTTCATAGCAGATATCCTGAGACCTGAGATGTTCTATCGAGAATCGCATCAGATCATATTCAAAGCCTGTCAGGAAATATCTATCTCTGGCAATCCATTGGATTTGATGACGGTAATGGCCAAACTCCGCAAGGATGGAAATTTCGAAAGGGTAGGAGGTATTTATTTCCTGACGGGGCTTACTGACCGTGTTGTTTCTTCGGTAAACATGGAATATCACTCGCGGATAATCGCACAAAAATTCATGCAGCGCGAATTGATAAAAGTTTCTCATGATACGATCGACAAGTGCTACGATGAAACAAATGATATTTTTGATATTCTTTCGAGCTACGAAACAAAAAGGGATGATTTGGTGAATCATGTCACGACCAAAAAAGAGGTGAAACAGTCAGATGCTTTGGAGGAATTATTTTCTGAGATGTTGCGAAAGTCTGAATTGGGAATTCAAGATGTGACAGGGGTAAATACCGGTTTTAAAAATATCAATGAGGCCACTGGCGGCTGGCAATGTTCAGATTTGATAATTATCGCAGCTAGGCCGGCAATGGGTAAGACTGCATTCGTTCTGAAGCAAGCGGTGAACGCTGCAAAGTCAGGGAAACCGGTGGCAATATTTTCCTTGGAGATGTCCAAAAATCAATTGCTCGAGCGGATGATTTCCTTTGAAACAGAGATTGATTTGACAAAAATTAAAAAATTGAACCTTGCAGATCATGAGTGGCATAAACTCCATTCGAGGAAAGAACAATTGAAATCCTTGCCTATTCATTGGGATGATACCCCAGGATTAACCTTGGTTGAATTATCTGCTAAAGCAAAAAGGATGAAGCGATTGCATGGCGTTGAAATGATTGTAATTGACTATTTGCAGCTTATCTCTGTTCCTGGAAAGTCTCGTTTGGATGAAATCAGTACGATATCCCGTGGCTTGAAAATACTTGCGAAAGAACTAAATATTCCAGTATTGGCCCTGTCTCAGCTAAGTCGTGCGGTAGAGTCAAGACCAGGAAACAGCAAACGTCCAATGCTTTCAGACTTGCGAGAATCGGGTTCTATTGAGCAAGATGCCGACATTGTTGGTTTTTTGTACCGTCCAGAATATTACGGAATCATCCAAGACGAGGAGGGAAGATCAACAGCAGGTATTGCCGAATTCATCATCGCGAAGAATAGGAACGGCTCAGTAACAACCTGCGAAATGGGCTTTGTTGGCAGAACGACTAATTTTAAAGAGCTTGAAGATAATTTTCAATCAAGTGGGATGATAACTGATTTCTCCTTTGTCGACAAACCAGAACCGCTACCAAGCAATGACATGTCAAAATTTGCAAATTG
>PJUB01000543.1_pt1 | contig 11700 bp, 11 predicted proteins | sample 1512141 | NCBI WGS metagenome assembly PJUB01 (sample SAMN08177677, study PRJNA422409) | Soil metagenome, whole genome shotgun sequencing project. | isolation source: Soil enriched on filter paper: alkali lignin treatment | place: USA: Madison | collected 2015-01-15 | reverse complement strand
GGCTGTTAATTCCATCTAATTTCGCGACGCTCCATCAATAGCCGCGACTCGGAAGACACCGTGGTACTTGCTGGGCCTTCGGAGTTGCAGGTCTGAGACTACAGGCGACCGCGGCGATTGCTGCGTTGGGATTCCAAGAGCGCGAGCAGAGCCTGCTGGAACCGATTGTTAGTCGCGCGGAACATCTCTAGAAGCCTGCGCTCTACCGGATCCTCCACGAGCTCCGCGTCCACCGCAGGGACACATTCACTTGCCAGGTCCCTTAAACCGCGCCCCGTAGCAAGCCACTCCCAAGACACCCCAGTCACCTTACATATGCCCTCAAGGCGCTCGCTAGAAGGGCGCGTGGATGTGACCTCACTCTCCCAGTTGACAACTGCCGTCCGCCCAACCCCCAGCTTCTTGCCGAGTTCCGCCTGTGAAAGTCCAGCGCGGATGCGTGCAGTGCGAATACGAACGCTCAGCCTCATTCCCCCCTCCTAAGATCGCAGAGCTACCGTTACTGACCAGTCACCTATTCTGGCTACGCTCGCCCCATTCTACTGACAGTGCAACCGTGAGCAACCCAACGCGCTGGCGAAGTGAAATACATGTCAGTGTTAATGACCTACCTGACCGTCGACTCTCATTGCAATTCCACATCCACTGATGCGAGGCTCCCCTTGGGGAAAATGGGCGGGGAGATACTAGGGCGATGATTCTATCGAAGGCCCGCGGATTAAATGGATCACCATGCGTACCGGCGGTCCTTTCGAGACAGCCTAACGAGCCTCGTCGCATGCATCATTTAACGATCCTCTGGCGGCTAATGCTCCTCGTAGTCGCCATTAGCTGCTCTGCATGCAGTCAAAGCATCAGTGTGCTTTTTGTAGGCAACAGTGTCACCTATGTAAACAATCTTCCGGAAGTTTTTGGAGATTTGTCCGAGGCGAACGGAAGGGACGTCCGGACTGAGATGGTCGTCCAAGGCGGAGCGAGTTTAGCGCAACACGTAGAAGCTGGCGCAATCGAGCACATCATCAGCCAAGGCAACTACGACTATATCGTCCTTCAAGAACGCGGTGGAGATCTTGGATGTTTCAGCTTTCAGCTATCTGCAGAACGCTGCGACTCATCGTTCTCCGCTCATGACTTGCTAATAAGCTATGCACGGCGATCTGGCGCGGAAGTAATCTTACTCGGCACTTACGACCCAAATGAAAGCGCCGCAGCTCAGCTCACCAGGAACGAAGCGGCCATTGCTAGAAGGCACAGCGCAGCGGTTGTGCATCTCGCGCCACTATTTCTCAACCAACAGAATGACCGCGCCGCTGGGTGGCTGCACCAAGACGGGATGCACCCCGGACCACTCATGACGCTCGCTGCTGCCGCAGGCATCTATCGGGAGATTTTTAAGATCGACCCGGCAAGGGAGGCCTTTCCAACTTCTGCCTACGATTACTCTCCGCGGTCCAAGTTCGACATCCGAAAGCGAGTCAGTGAACAGCATTCGTCCGAGCAGTTCATCGAAAAAACCTACTCAAGAGCAAATGTTGAAGCGGCCGTCGACGCGCTTCGCAAATCCATAGTGCCCGCGGGGGAGCCGTGAACGACAGGACTGTTCTGATAGACACTTATGTTGATGACATACACGCGATCGCCGTCAAATGGGCACTACAGCGGGCGGGCGCCAATTGCTTCCTGCTTTACGGCGACGACTTCCCGACACATCAACAGATAACCCTGCGCCCAAGTGAGCGCATGGAGGTTGCGTTCACCGCGCGCGACCAACAGTTCACTGTCACTTCCAAGCAATCGCTCGCGTACTGGTGCCGCCGCAGGTCCGGCCCCGTGATAAGCGAAGAGGTGCACCCCGCCGATCAACGCGTAGCGCTCCGCGAGGCAAATGCAATGCTCAGCTCTGTCAGGGTTTTGCTATCTGCCTTTCCGGATTGCTTCACCATCAACCCACTGGTGGGCCGTAATCGGGGAACGTCAAAAGCGTTCCAACTATGGGCCGCAGCGCAGTCCGGTTTGAACATACCACCTACGGTGATGAGCAATTCACACGCCGAGGTCGACAACTTCTTACGCTCCTCATCGGAGAGAAAACTCTATAAGCCGTTCAACCCGGCGTACTGGCTCGACGAGGAGTTTAGTCGCGGATTTTGCACCTTCGCGACATCTATTACAGCCGACAGCTTACCGCCGCCGGAAGCACTGATTCACTCGCCAGGTATCTACCAGCCCTACGTCGACAAGAGCTATGAAGTCCGAGTTGTAGTAATGGGGGCAAGTTTCTTCGCGACGCGTTTAGATTCACAACAATCGCCGGAGTCAAGCGAGGATTGGAGAACTCTGGCTGGGCGAATCCCTCAGAGCACAATCGAGGTGCCACCGGACGTACGGCTAGCATGCTTGCGCTTCATGGAGCGATGCGACCTGCTTTTTGGATGTTTCGATTTCATTGTCGGACACGACGCCCGGTGGATCTTCCTGGAATGCAATGAGCAGGGTCAATGGCTCTGGCAAGAGGACGCCTGCCCTCACCTTAAGCTACTGGATGCTTTCACCCAATTCATTCTGAGCGGCGACCGCACCTTTGACTACAAGCCATCCGCGACCCCCCCCACTTTCGGCGAGTTCGTTTTCAGCGACGATTATCAGAACCGGCAAGTAGAGTGGGAGCAGCACACACGGACACCGGTACCTTTTCGCAGCATCGAACCGAAGTCGGATCGCCATCCGCCGACTTTTAATGGGATGGCAAGTTAAGGAGCACTGAAAATGGACAGCACGAAAGGACAGCAGCGCGTTCTCGCAAGGCACTTTGCCCGTGAGCTGAGCATCGAGGAGATGGGCATGGCGAACGGCGGGTGTGGCGGCGTAGTCGGCCCGGGCGCGGGCAAGACACAGTGCGACCCTAATGACCCGACCGGCTCCACTTGCGGCGCAGCGGACAGCGGTCCATGCGATCTGGACTGGCACAACAACGACTAAACTAAAGACAGCTGCGGCCGGTTTTCCGGCCGCAGCTTCAGGGAATTTCCGCGAGGCAATGAAGTGCTAGCGATCTTGGCGATAAGTTTGGTGATCCTCGCCCTTTCGGTCTCTGCGAGCACGAAAATCATTCGCTACCAAAGCTACGTCGCTTGGGCCGGAGATATTAAAGGGTTCCCGGGCTATGTCGCCAAGAAACTGATGCTTCCCGCAGAACTAATTTCAACAATACTCCTAGCGGGTCTCCTCTCACACCCAATTGGCACCTATGCCGCACTCGTAATAAGCCTCGTCCTACTAGCCGCTAGCCTCCATTTCAAATGGGCCAGCCCGCACAAGTCATGCGCATGCTATGGGAAGATTATTCCGCCGGAGCACGTCGTGACGGCCAGTGCGTTACTAGTCCTAGTCACGGCCGCCGCCGCAATCCTCGCGGGCGAATCGAATAAGACCCCCGTCGCCGAGAACATTATCCGCGTAGTCCTTGCACTCATACTGGTGACCGCGGTAACGGTCGCATCGCTAAGCGCGGAGGCCTATTCAGAGACTAGTTCGCTCGGAGGGAAAGGCCCCCAATGGAACAGGACAGTTCCAGGTGATCCTAGCGCGATTATTGAATCCCTTCAGCCCGAGATTGGCGAGGCCGCAGAATGCCCGATATTCATTCTTCTGATAGACGCAGAATGCGACGAGTGCCACCGGATAGCCGGCCCTTTTCATAGCTTCGCTCGCGCGTTTCCCGAGAACGCGCTGTATATAACGTGTCGGGCCGACGCCGGCACGACAGCACCCGCGAGCGCTCAAGTGGCCGACGTATATGGCCATCGCGCACGGGATATCGCGCGAATTGCAAGCATTCGGATGTATCCATCGCTTGTGGTACTTCGGGCTGGCGCGCAGACCGAGCAGATAGCAGTTTTCGAGGGGATCCAAGCCGTGAGAGGCGCGCTTGGCCTGTTAATACGCTAACTGCACTAGAGGGGGGCGCTTTGCGAAACCGTGAGACATCGGGACAGTTGGTACTGATCCTATCGGTAGGAGATGACTATCACGCTCAGGCCGTCTCATGGGCTTTAGAGCGTCTGGGCGCACAATGCCACGTGTGGGATCGCACTCGATTTCCGCACGCGTCTGGGCTATCAATCAGTATCGCAACCGATTCGGACATTGCGGCCCGCGGGCATAGCTTTGAGCTTCGGGAACGAACTTATGCAAGTATCTGGAATCGAAGAGGAGGTCCAGAGCCCTCGAAAGCTTTGCATCCCGAAGATCACAAACTTTCCCTTCGCGAGTCGAAGAACTTGATTGATGGCCTTGTACTGGTCACAGAGGCAGCCAATCCGAGCGCATTACTCGTTAACTCGCTTGCGAGCAAACGCGCTGCGGACAGTAAGCTCCTCCAGCTATGCACAGCGAAGCGCGCTGGATTCAGGATTCCATCGACCCTGATTTCGAACCAGAAAGACGAGATCCTGCGCTTCAGACGCGCGCACAACAATCGAATAATAGGAAAGCTATCGGCATCCTATGCATGGAAGCCGCGCGATTCGGGCATTCAGCACACCTTGACGACGTTCGTTACCGACGACATGTTAAGTGATGGCGAGGGCGTGCGTGCCTCACCAACGATATACCAGGAAGCGCTGACCATTTCTTCCGAGATTCGGGTGGTCATGTTTGGCCGCACCACGTTCGGGATTGAGACACTCAGGACCGCGTCTTCACCAGAGGCTGGCCGCCCCGAATTCGACGGCCGTATTGTATGGAGCGGCTCCCGCCCCTTCGAGGTGCCCGAGACGATCTCTGGAGCGTGTCGAACCTACATGAGGTTAATGGGCCTTAATTTCGCTGCCTTTGACCTTGCCGTCTCCGATGGGAATCTCTACTTCCTTGAGGCGAACGAGGCGGGTCAGTTTCTTTTCCTGGAAAGGCGTTGCCCAGAGCTTCCTTTGCTAGACGCTTTCGCCAAGTTTCTAGCCTCCGGAAGTGCAGACTTTAGCTACACGGAAACTGCACAGGCAGTCCGTCTCAGTCATTTTTCAGAGACAGAATCCGCTCAGGCGCTCGAGCGTATTTCCATGATGCAACGTCGTGGGATAGCCGCTAGCAACTTCACCTCATACGATTGAGCAAAGGTCCGCAGTATGATCAGACAGAACGAGCGCGCTGAATGTGGCCTTGCCTGTTTGGCATCGGTGTCTGCCTTTTATGGACAACACCTATCGCTTGCCGAGCTCAGGAAGGAGTATGGATCGAGCGCCAGCGGGATGTCACTTGCCCGTATCGCTGCCGTAGCCGTTGACCTAGGCTTCAGCACGCGAGCCCTCAGGCTGGAGCTTGAGGGGCTACTTCAACTAAAGACTCCGGCGATACTGCACTGGGACCTAGAGCATTTCGTTGTACTGCTGAAAGCCGGTCGCAGATCCGTAGTGGTCCACGATCCGGCAAAAGGGCGAGTATCGCTCTCTGTCGCGGAGGCCTCCAGGTATTTCACGGGGGTCGCGCTGGAGCTCTCTCCCACCCCGAATTTGAGGAGGGTTCCCCGAGCCAGATCGCTTTCTCTGGCGCGGCTAATTACAGCAACCAAAGGACTCAGCGCAGTGCTCGCGCTGGTTTTCGTGCTCTCCTTGTGCCTCCAGCTCGTCATCCTAGCTGGCCCATTTCTTTTGCAATGGGTGGTCGATCAGGTTTTGCCTTCCGCGGATGCGAGTTTGCTGGTGACCATGGCGGTAGGCTTTGTCGCGCTTACTCTGTTTCAGGCGGCTGCACTTAGCTTGCGTGGCTGGACGCTCGTCCACATCTCTTCCCAGTTGAATGTGGGATGGGCTAGCGCTGTGTTTTCCAAGCTTCTTAAGCTACCCATCTCCTACTTCGAGAAGAGATCGGTCGGTGACGTTGCGTCTAGGTTGGCAAGCATTCAATCTATACAACGGATCCTGACCACGAACTTCGTCGAGGCAGTCATCGATGGGTTAATGTCCGCGGTGACGCTAACCGTCATGTTCTTATACAGCAAGACGCTCGCCATTCTATCAATCGTCGTGGTCAGCACATATGTGACGGCACGCGTGCTAACTCTCCGCAAAGTCGCGGAGGCTACCGAAAGCCAGCTGGTGCTCGGAGCAACTCAGAATAGTTACATGTTGGAAACTGTGCGCGGGATGCAGGCAATAAAGCTCTCCGGCGCAGAGGTAACGCGGCAGGAGAAGTTTGCGAACTTGATAATAAGCACCACAAATCAGGAAGTTCGCTTGGCACGACTAAAGATACTTTTTGATGTATTGAATACCTCCCTCTTAGGAGTCGAACGCATTCTCGTGATCTGCATCGGCGCCGCAATGGTTCTTGATGGGACGTTATCCTTGGGAATGTTGATGGCCTATTTGGCGTACAAGGATCTGTTCTCTTCGCGGTTTCCCGCGTTGGTGGACAAGTGGACGGACTTCAAAACGGCCCAAGTCCATGCTGACCGTGTCGAAGATATTCTTATTGAAGAGGGGGAGTTCGCGGGCCATGCATCTTCGCCTGAAGCGCGTAGCGGTAGCTCACAGGAAGGCGTGCTGCGCCTCGTAGATGTCGAGTACAGCTATGAACGAGGGGTCCCGGTGCTTAGGGGCGTTTCGTTAGATGTAGCTCCCGGGGAGGTTGTGGCGATCGTGGGCCGGTCCGGAGCAGGGAAGACTACGTTGATAAAGATCATGCTCGGGCTTCTCACGCCCAGTGGGGGCGACGTGATTTATGGGGGGGTTACGCTGAAGGGCACGAGTATCCGCGGATTCCGGGCATCTGTCGGCACTGTAATGCAGGATGACCAGATGTTCGCCGGCTCCGTGGCTGAGAACATCGCATTCGGTTGTCGAGAGTTGGATCTCGAGCGGGTCGTGGAAGCGGCGAAGTTGGCGCGGGTGCACGAGGACATTGAGCGGCTGCCGCTGGGATATGACTCCCAAGTGGGGGATATGGGTTCAACATTTTCCGGGGGACAGAAGCAACGGGTGATTCTGGCGCGCGCAATCTACCGAAGGCCCCGGGTCCTGTTCTTGGATGAAGCAACAAGTCATCTAGACGTCCAGTTAGAGCGTGATGTGAACGCGGCGGTGCGTTCGCTTGGTTGCACGGTGATTATCGTGGCTCACAGGCCCGAGACGATTGCGTCGGCGGACCGCGTTCTTGTTTTGGATTCCGGGCGAGTAACAGAGAATCAGGCGGCGACGGTGCCTGTATGACAATCTTTAGATCTGAGGTGATCGAGGCTCGTAAGAAGGCACCCTTAGCTGAGCTCTCCATATCTCAATCCCCCTCAGTATGGGCTCTTTCCATAGTTGTGGTGGCTACCGCCGTGTTCTTCATAGTGTTTTGTAGCGTAGCGACCTATACGAGAAAGCACCGCGTGGAGGGCCGGATTGTTCCTGCGGGGGGGCTTATGTCCGTGCTGTCGGCGGACCGAGGTGTCATCGAGAGGGTTGAGGTCGCTGTGGGGGACATAGTGAGCGAGGGCGACCCCTTACTGGTGGTTTCTCTCGGCCGCCGCACCGAGGATGGCGATCACATCGCGAGGTCTCTCCGTGCATTAATTGAAGAGCGTGTCGCTAGTGTATCCACGGAGAACGTGGCCTCGGAGCAGAGATCTTTCGAGCAAAGACAGTATCTCTCGCGTCAACTTGACGCACTTAAAGAGGAACTGGAACTGCAGCAATCAATGCTTCTCGCCAGAAGAGAGGCTTTGAGCATTGCGGATTCGATAGCTGCCAGGATGGAGATGCTATCGGCCGATGGATTTGTGAGCCAAATTGAGGCGTCCCAACACCGCAGAGAGGCCCTTAATATAGCTTCCCAAGTACATGAGGCTTCATCTAGGTTATCTCAGACGCGCCGCCAGATTGCTGAGTTTGAGGACAGAATTCGCGAATCATCGTATAACCAGGAGCTACGCGAATCTGGATCGACACGCGAACTCGCTCTTTTGCAGAGAGAGAAGCTTGAAAACTACGCGCAAGATAAGGTAGTAGTCATCGCACCTGCGTCTGGTGAAATCTCTGACATGAGTGCGTTCAGAGGAAGGGGGGTCGATCCCGGCTCCCTTTTAATGTCTATCATTCCCGACTCGGCAAGGATGCAAGCCGAACTAGATGTATCAGGTCGCGCAGTAAGCTCTCTAGAACTGGGTACTCGCGTGAGGCTTCGCTATGAAGCGTTTCCTTACCAGAAATTTGGCTACCAATGGGGGACAGTCTCGGCACTCCCGCGGAGCATTCGCACAGCAGACCTATCGGCGGACCAGAACACGGGGGAGCCCATCTACAAGGTCGTAGTGGACCTAGACTCTCAGGAGGCTCCGGGTGGACAGGGCGGCCGTGTATTACCTGGGATGATTGTCGAGGCGGACATTATGGGTGAAAGACGCACTTTACTTGAATGGTTGATCGGACCGTCTTTGGCCGCATATGGGGAAATCTCGGGAGGATAGGAGCTCCTGATTAGGCGCCCCGCCGGGAGCCCAGTGGGACAATCCTGTCCAACGGACGGAGGGAGTGTGGATCGGTTCCGGATCCAATGAAGGGCACGTGGCCGTGTGCACACGTATGGTGAGAGCACTTCGCTCATATTCTATGCATTGCACCTAGGGTATGCCGCCCGTGTGCCTCCCCTCGCATCTCAGAGGGGAGATGCTCAGACAGGGCCACTCATCGGGAACCCCGCACCCTAGGCGCTTTTCGGATCAACATCTGCATGGGGCTTATCGTCGCGATCGGAACCAGGTCCTCTAGGTTTTGGGACAGACCCAAGGCCTTGAGCACGCGCACTAGCGTGTCGAGGGTCGAACCAGTGCCTGCCTCGAGACTGCGCACTGCGCGGGCGGAGACTTGGGCTTGTCGAGCTACCGATTCTTGCTTGAGGCCTCGCGACAGGCGGTACTGCCGCACGCGCTGCCCTAGCTCCTCGACGATCTCTCCGGCGGTACGGTTCTTTAAGGTTTGGCTAGTCATATCGAGAGCAGCGTGGGAAGAGTGATTGCCCATAAGAGGAGCATTTGTGCCCCTTGGGCTGAGTATTGGGCCTTAGGGGCGCATCATTGCCTCTTGTTGCAGATACACAGAATCGAGCGTCAAGGGTTACCTTATAGGCGTTGGCTAATTCTCTGAGGCCTTTGTGCCCAAGCACGCCGTTAAGTGGACCACGCGTTGGCGAAGCGCGGAAGACTGACAGCGCGTCCTGCAGCATGACCTTGTCCAAGCTCAAGTCCGCTGCCAACTGCTTGAGCTTGCAGTTCTCTTCTTCGAGCTGCCGCGGGCGCCAGAGCTCGGAGGCTCCCAGCCCACCAGATTTCTTGCGCCAAGCGCAGAACGCGGCCTGTGAGACTGGGAGGACGTCACGACGGTCATCCGGTCCAGCAGCGTCCAGAGGAGCGGGAGGAGCTGCTAGTGCTCAAGGCACGCGTCGTCAAGGAAGTGCGTGCGAGCCTGACTAATGCCGACCTCACGGCCCTGGCCGCGTTCTTTAGCGCGGCCTTGATGCGGCCTGACGCCAGCGCCGCAGTAGACGCTGACTGCCATCTGCATCTGCATCCTCATGGCAACCAATGGATCGGAGTGGCCTACGCCGACGGTGGCAGCTTGGTGGGACGGCACCCATCTCCACGATGCCGTCGGTGAAGGAGCACCTGGCCAAGCTGCCCGGCCCGGGCTTCAAGCCAGTCATCTGGTCACAGGATGGGCCATCATCCTGACTGAAGACTAGACAAGCGGGCCTGCTCGCGGGCAGCGCCGTGGCCTCCAGCATAACGCGCGACTGGGCTATCTTGAGGGTCACTAAGGCCCCACGCCTGCAGCATCCATGCCGATCATTGAAGAGTTTCCAAAAGACGATGCCTACCGGCTCATCAAATGGGTGGACAAGTTCACGCTCCCGCACCTGACGACGCGTTCGACCTCGGTTACCGTGCGTCTGCAACGACTTCCCTTTCAGCGCCATAGCGACCTGAACCGGTTAGCGCGTGAGAGCGCTGTCGCACTGCTTCCTCTGGATAGGGCCGAGGCGGGGCAAGCGCAGTACACCTCCGTGGCCGTGCACGCGGGCCTGCTGCCGCATCTCGCCATCGGCCGCGTGTACCAGGGCCAACGCCTTGTCGGCGAACTGCCCACCCGCCAGGCGACCCTCACCCTGGTCGATGCTGAGCTGTCTTGCCATGAGATCAGGATCGGGGAAGAGCTCCCGGCGCCTGCGGGGTGGACCTATCCCTACAAGCAGCTGCTCTCACGGGAGTTTGGTGGGATCCAGACCGAATTCGGTGCCTCACGTTGCCTGGTTTTTGTCGATGCGAGCGGCATCGAATACGTCATTCCAAGAGCGCTGATCTTTCAAAGGTTCTACGCCATCCAGCGTGAGCTGGCTAACGCCTTCACCAGCGGGCCTTGGGCACAGACTAGGCGCAAGATTGTCTACGAGGGCCAGCTGCAGTCTGGATTGGAGACCAAGGTCGATCCGGCCACGGGTGCGTGGCACGTGATCCTGCAGACGCACGTGGACAATGACTTTGCCCGCCTGGCGGCGCTGCTCTACTTCGACGACTACGCAGCCGCGCGGGCCGAATCGATCTACACCGAAATGCTGTCTGATCGGCGAGCGAACGTGCACGCGCCTTGGTTCGCCAGCGCGCAAATCCCGTTCAGGGCAGAGGCCAAAGCGCTGCGGTTGCAGGTCAAGGGCTTTCTGCTGCCGCCGCGCTTAGGCCGCAGGGGAGGTGGTGGCAAGCCGGTGGTGCACAAGCAGTCGTTTCTGGTGACCTCGATCCTTGGCAGCAGCTGGCCAAGCTACGCCCCACCGATCAGGGCGGGGCGCTTGAACAGCGGCGACAGGGGTAAAGAGCAACTGCCTGCGCAGGGCGACAGGCCCTACGCAAACCACCTGCGCGCCAGGCCGGCAGGCAGCGACCTAGTCACCACCAGCGCGACCGACGCCTCGGCTGCACAGGGCGATGCGGTCACCCTGGAAGACACCTTCTCGTGGCTGGACGGTGAAGAGCCGGAGAAGCTCGCCAAGGATCGTAGCCAGCTGTACAGCGACAGCGACCTTCGTCTTGCGCCACCGCCGCCCGACACGGCGTCCGGTGGTGAGCGCACACACCAGAATGGCAATACTGCCCCGGCGCATCACAAGGTGCTCGTCCGCGATCCTGTGAATCGCTTCCGCTATCTCCTTGATGCGTTCGAGCTGTTGTACAGTGCGGGCGACCTGCAGCGCTATACCGTTTTCCAGCCCGCGACTCCCTCGCAGCTGGCTCAATGTGGTGGCCTGAGCTGTTGGAATTTCCTGGACGAGATGGCACGGCGCACCGGGCGATGGCCCAGTGCGGGCTGGCGCATGCTTGAGCGCGCACGAGGAGCGGGGACCGAACGCACGCCGGGCAAGCCGCGGTGTGTTCTCGTTGTGCGCGTCGAGGTTGGAACCCAGCTGGGCTACTGGTTCGAGATCGAGACCAGAACGACAGAGGGGGGCGCTCTGTCCCCCCTCGTCGCCGGCACAGGGGCAGACGAACAGACGGTCGTATCACACCTGGTTGAGACCATCGCACTCGCCGAGGGACGCAACCTGCGGCAGGTGTAATGACCCAGTGATTTCCTGCTCAGGTGCTACCTTTTCACGGAGAGCACGATGAGCCAAGTGATGGAAGAAGAGATCAAGCGTTGGACGGCCCGGCGGAAGTCGGCGCTGGTGCTGGAG
>PJUB01000541.1_pt1 | contig 11754 bp, 10 predicted proteins | sample 1512141 | NCBI WGS metagenome assembly PJUB01 (sample SAMN08177677, study PRJNA422409) | Soil metagenome, whole genome shotgun sequencing project. | isolation source: Soil enriched on filter paper: alkali lignin treatment | place: USA: Madison | collected 2015-01-15 | reverse complement strand
GCGCTGGAGACCTTGTTGGAATCCACTGCATCCGCGCCGATAGAAAACCAGCGGCCTTACCTACACGCGTTAGCGGCATCGGTATACGCAAGACGGCGCGTAAGTCTCGTAAGGCCGCCCGCGCGGCCGGCACGAGACGGGCCCCGCACCCCGCTCCACCCCCCCCGTCACGCGCGGCTCAAGAACTCAAACCGCCGCAAACAAAAACTACTCAGCCGGCCCCAACTTAGGCCGAATGAAATCCATAAAAGCCCGAGTCTTAGCCGGCTGAATACTAGACGGATAGACCACATAGATAGAAATAGGATCCACCGACCATCCCGGCAGCACCCGCCGCAGAGAATTCCGCTTGATGATCGGATCCAACGCCTGGCAATGGGGCATCCGGGTAATGGCCAGGTCCAGACCGGCCAGCGTTCCTGCGATGCTCATGTTGTTAGCGGCCAGATGGCCGCTCACGGGAACCAGCTCGCTCACCTTGCCGTTGTGCAGCGTCCAGTGGGAATGCGCGTCGTCGATCGTCGTGCGCAGGCATTGGTGCTGGGTCAGGTCGCTCGGCGTCTTGGGCTCGCCGAAGCGTTCCAGATAGCGGTCAGAGGCGTACAGGTAATTGTCCAGCGACACCAGCTCTTGCACCACGGCGCCGTCGCTGCGCGGCGTCAGTGCGGCGTTACCGTTGCCGTTGTCGATATTCGCGGTCGGGTAATCGCTGTTGCGGCCGAAACGCAGCACGATGTCGAAGGGCGTGCCTTGCGCGTCCGATGCCGTCATCATGCTCAGGTCGAACTCGCACTCCACCTCCGGGTAGCGGTCCGTGAAATCGTTGATCGTTTCCGGCAGCAGCCAGATTGCCAGGCTGTAGGGCATCGATACCCGCAGGTTGCCGGAAGGGCCGCCCGACAGCGTCTGCAGTTGTTCGTGCGCCAGGCGTGCCTCGTCGATCAGGCCCTGGCAGCGGCTCATGTAGGCCGCGCCCGCCTCCGTCAGGTCCAGGCGGCGCGTATTGCGGTTGATCAGGCGCAGCCCGATCGCCCGTTCCAGTTCATTGATCCGGCGCGACAGCGTCGACGTCGGCATATTGAGCGCGCGGGCGGCCAGGCTGAAGCTCTTGCGCTTGGCAACCTCTACGAACAAGGCGATGTCATTGAGCTGGACGGTCGAAGCTTCCATAGGCATTCCGGTTGGGGCCGCCCGAGTTTACGCCACTCCGGGGGCCGCCCCAACGGGCGCCAGGCCACGGCCGGGGGGCTGGAATCCACACCTTGTCAGATTTGATTGCAAATTTGCATGCCGTGCCATCGGTTGGCGCTGGCATATCCCCTACACTTCAGGCGAAAACACGCATACCAAGACCGCAGCGGTTATCCGGAAATCGCAAAAGGGCACAGCAGGCATGACTGATACGCCGACGTTCTTTACCGTTCTGACGCCGACCTACAACCGGGCGGGCACCCTGCACCGGGTGTATGAATCGCTATCCCGCCAGACTTTTCGGGATTTCGAATGGGTCGTCGTGGACGACGGCTCCACTGACAATACGCACGAAGCCGTGCTTGATTGGCAGCAGCGGGCTGACTTTCCGATCCGCTACATCTGGCAGAACAACCAGCACAAGAAGACCGCCTTCAATCGTGGTGTGCGCGAGGCGCGCGGCGAGTTGATCGTCGGGCTCGACAGCGACGACGAAATGCCGCCGGACGCCCTGGCCACGTTCAAGGCTGCCTGGGACGCCATTCCGCCGGCGCGGCGCGATTCCTACGTTGCCATCACCGGCCTCTGTGCGCGGCCCGACGGCAGCATCGTCGGCGACCGCTATCCCCAGGACGTGTTCGACAGCACCGCCGTCGACGTGTACTTCCGCTACCGCATCAAAGGCGAGAAATTCGGCTGCATGCGCACCGACATCCTGCGCAAATTCCCGTTTCCCGAGGACGTTGCCGGCTTCGTTCCGGAAAGCCTGGTGTGGTGGGCGATTGCGCGGGCCGGCTATCTCAGCCGCTTCATCAACCAGGTCGTGCGCACCTATCACGACACCCCGGGCGGCTTGAGCCAGGGTGCCGTGTCGGTGCGCAACAACGCGCAGGGGCTGTACCTGCTGGCCTGGGACATGCTGCAGCACCACCTGGAATTCTTCCGCTTCCGGCCGCGCGAATTCATCATGGCCGCCGCACGCTACACGCGGTTCCGGCTGCACCTGAAGCATTCCGGCGTGCCGACGGCCGTGCAGGCCTACCGCCTGACGCAGCCGTGGGCGCGCGTGATGGTCGGCATCATGTGGCCGCTGGGCTATGCGCTGTATCGGCGCGACCGGCGGCGCGGCGTGGCGTAGGGCGCGGGCACACGAATCCTGCGGCGGCGGGGGCATCGGCCCCCGTCCGACCCCTCAGGTTGCTGCGGCCGCGTGGCCCAGCCCCAGGTACACCTCGACCACGCGCGGGTCCACCGCGACCTCGGCGGCGGGGCCTTCCAGCGAAACCGCGCCGGTTTCCAGCACGTAGGCATAGTCGGCCACTTGCAGTGCGGCGCGGGCGTTCTGTTCGATCAGCAGGATGGACACGCCCATGTCGCGCAACCGCGCGACGATGCGAAAGACCTCGCGCACGATGCGCGGGGCCAGACCCAGGCTGGGTTCGTCCAGCATCAGCAGGCGCGGCTTGGCCATCAGGGCGCGGCCCACGGCCAGCATCTGGCGTTCGCCGCCCGATAGCGTGCCGGCCAGCTGGGCGCGGCGTTCCTGCAGGCGCGGAAACAGGTGGTAGACCTCGGCCAGCGTCTTGTCCTGGTCGCGCAGGCCGCGGCGAAAGCGGTCGAAGGCGCCCAGCGCCAGGTTGTCTTCCACCGTCATTTCGGCGAACAGCTCGCGCTTTTCGGGTACCAGGTTCATGCCGGCGGCCACCATTTCCTCGATCTCGGCGTGTTCCTGGCGCTTGCCGCCGAAGACGATCTCGCCGCGCGAGGGCAGCACGCCCATGATGGCCGACAGCAGCGTGGTCTTGCCGGCGCCGTTGGGGCCGATGACGGTCACGATCTTGCCATCGGCCACCGACAGGCTCACGCCCGAGACGGCCTCGACCTTGTCGTAGGCCACGCGCAGGTCGCGTACTTCCAGCAATGTTGCGCTCATTCTTCCACTCCGCCCAGATACGCTTCCAGCACCGCGGGGTTCTGCTGGATCTCGGCCGGCAGCCCCTCGGCGATCTTTTCGCCGAAGTCCATCACCACCACCCGGTCCACCAGTCCCATCACGAAATCCATGTCGTGCTCGACCAGCAGGATGGCCATGCCTTCGGCGCGCAGTTTCTTCAGCAGCTCGGCCAGTTCGCACTTTTCCTGGTAGCGCAGGCCCGCGGCCGGCTCGTCCAGCAGCAGGATGCAGGGGTCCGACGCCAGCGCCCGGGCGATTTCCAGGATGCGTTGCTGGCCCAGCGCCAGCGAGCCGGCTTCGTCGTGCAGGTGCTTGCCCAGGCCCACGCGCTCGACCTGGCGGGCGGCCTCGGCCAGCAGGCGGGCCTCTTCGGCGCGGTCCAGCCGCCAGGCCGCCGGCAGCACGCCGCGATGGCCGCGCAGGTGGGCGCCGATGGCCACGTTTTCCAGTACGCTCATGCGGCCCAGGAGGCGCACGTGCTGGAAGGTGCGCGACAGGCCCAGGCGCGCGATCTTGCGCGCCCCGGCGCCGGCCACCGGCTGGCCCAGCAGCGTGACCTGGCCCGAGGTCGGCGTGTCCACGCCCGAGATCTGGTTGAACATGGTGCTTTTGCCGGCGCCGTTCGGGCCGATCAGCGCCAGGATCTCGCCCGCACGGATCTCCAGGTTCATGGCGTTGTTGGCCACCAGGCCCCCGAACTTGCGGGTCACGTCCACCGCCTTGAGCACGACCTCGCCGCGCGGGGGCATGGGCTTGCGCGGCAGCGGTTCGGCCTGCGCGTCGATCTTGCGCACGCTTTTCCTCACCGGAAAGCGCCGCGCCAGCACCGGCCACAGGCCGCCGCGGGCGCGGTGCAGCAGCAGCACCATGCCGAAGCCGAAGATGATGACTTCAAAGTTGCCGGTCTGGCCCAGCAGCTTGGGCAGCCAGTCCTGCAGCCACTGCTTGAGCACGGTGAAGACGCCCGCGCCGACCAGCGCGCCCCAGACCTGCCCGGCGCCGCCGATGACGGTCATGAACAGGTATTCGATGCCCATCTGCAGCCCGAACGGGTTCGGGTTGACGAAGCGCTGCATGTGCGCGTACAGCCAGCCCGACGCGCAGGCCTGCAGCGCCGCGATAATGAAGATCACCATGCGCGAGCGGGCGGTGTCCACGCCCATGGACTCGGCCATCACGCGGCCGCCCTTCAGGGCGCGGATCGCGCGGCCTTCGCGCGAATCCAGCAGGTTGCTGGTGGACCACATGGCCACCAGCAGGAAGGCCCAGATCAGGTAGTAGATCTCGCCGCCCTGGGTCAGCGCCCAGCCGAACAGGTTGATGGCGGGCACGTCGGGGATGCCGGTGTGTCCGCCCAGCCCTTCGACCGAGCCGAAGGCGAAGTACAGCGACAGGCCCCAGGCGATGGTGCCCAGCGGCAGGAAGTGGCCGGACAGCTTGAGCGTGATGGCGCCCAGCAGGTAGGCGATCACCAATGTCAGGGCCAGCCCGGCCAGCAGCGTCAGCCAGGGCGAGGCGCCCAGCCAGGCCAGCCAGGCGGGCAAGGCGTCGGCCCGTGTCGTGAGCAGGGCGGTGGTGTAGGCGCCCACGCCGACGAACGCGGCCTGGCCAAAGCTGGTCAGGCCGCCGACGCCGGTCAGCAGCACCAGGCCCAGCGCCACCATGGCGTACAGGCCGATGTAATTCAGCAGGGTGACGTAGAACGGCGGCAGCACCAGCGGCGCGGCCGCCAGCAGCGCGAGGAACGCGAGGACGAGGTGGCGCGGGGTCATTCTTCTTCTTCCTCGACGTGGTGGCTTTTCAGCGAGCGCCAGAGCAGCACGGGGATGATCAGGGTGAATACGATGATTTCCTTGTAGGCGCTGGCCCAGAACGACGAGAACGCCTCGATCAGGCCGACCAGCACCGCGCCGGCGGCGGCCAGCGGGTAGCTCACCAGGCCGCCGATGATGGCGCCGACGAAGCCCTTCAGGCTGACCATGAAGCCGGAATCGAAATACATGGTGGTGATGGGCGCGATCAGGATGCCCGAGACAGTGCCGATCAGCGCCGCCAGGAAAAACGTGGCCTTGCCCGCGAACACCGGCGAAATCCCCATCAGGCGCGCGCCCAGCCGGTTGAAGGCGGCGGCGCGCAAGGCTTTGCCATACATGGAACGTTCAAAGAACTGGTAGAGCACGATGATCAGCAGCGCCGATACCGCCAACACCCACAGCGCCTGGCTGTTGACGTTGATCGGGCCCAGCGCCAGGCTGGCATCGCTGAAGGGGGCAGTGCGCGCGCCCTCGGCGCCGAAGGCCAAGAGGCCCAGCCCCACCAGCGCCAGGTGCACCGCAATCGACACGATCAGCAGCACCAGCGTCGAGGCCGAGGCGATGGGCTGGTAGAACAGCCGGTACAGCTGCGGCCCCATCGGCACCACCAGCAACAGCGTCAACAGCGCCTGTACAGCCATCGGCAGCTGCGCCAACGGCAAGCGATAGAACAGCGCCGCCAGGATCAGCGGATACGCCACCTTGACGCCGATGCGCCAGGCGCCGCGCTGGCGGCCCGGCCGCTTGGCGCGCGCCAGCAGATCGGCCACGGCCTCGGCCAGCGCAAAGGCCAGCAGCAGCCACACCAGCAGCACCGGTTTGCCGGCTTGCAGGGCGGCCATGGTCAGCGCGCCGAAGGCGACGAACTCGCCCTGGGGGATGAACAGCACGCGGGTAACGGTAAAGACCAGCAGGATGGACAAGGCCAGCAGCGCGTAGATGGCGCCGTTGGTGATGCCGTCCTGACCGAGTATCAGGGCGATCTGAGCATTCATCAGTACTTCCGGATAAAACAGACAAACATGACGACGACCTCATCTTCACTTGAACGCATCCCCAGCGGGATGCCGCGGAGCCGGCTTGGCCGGTCCGCAGGCATGCCCCCTGGGGGAGCGCGTGGCGCTTCGGGGGGGCTCCTCCACCGGTCCATAGGCATGCCCCCTGGGGGGAAGCGCACGGCGCTTCGGGGGGGGGGCTTCCCCCGCCTTTACCTTTACTTCACCAGCGTCCAGTTGCCGTCCTTCACGGTGATCAGCTCGCGGCCGCGGTCGTCAAAGCCGCTGTGGTCGGCGGCGCTCATGTTGTAGACGCCCTGGGTGCCGACCAGCTCGCGGGTCTGTTCCAGCGCATCGCGCAGCGCGCTGCGGAATTCCTTGGTGCCCGGCTTGCCGGCCTTCTCGGCCAGCGGAATGGCCTTTTCCAGCAGCAGGCCGGCGTCGTAGACGTTGGCGCCGAAGGTGGCGGGCTTGGAGCCGTTGAGTTTTTCGTACGCGGCGATGTAGTCGCTGGCGACCTTCTTGGACGGGTTGCTGTCGGGCATTTCCGGCAACACCAGCATCAGGCTGGCAGCCAGCACCGTGCCTTCGACCTTCTTGCCGCCCAGCTTCAGGAAGTCGGGCAACGCGGCGCCGTGGGTCTGGTAGAACTTGCCCTTGTAGCCCTGGTCGAACAGCGTGGTCTGCGGCAGCACGCTGGCCGCGCCAGGGGCGGCGATCAGCACGGCGTCGGGCTTGGCGGCCAGGATCTTGAGCGCCTGGCCGGTGACCGAGCTGTCAAAGCGCAGATAGCGCTCGTTGGCGGCGATCTTGATGCCCTTTTCGGCGGCCAGGCCCGAGAAGACCTTGTACCAATTCTCGCCATACGGATCGTTCAGGCCGATGAAGCCGACGGTCTTGATGCCGGTCTTGGCCATGTGGTCGACCAGCGCGCGGGCGATGATGTCGTCGTTCTGCGTGGTTTTGAACACCCACTTCTTCTGCTCGTTCATCGGCAGCACCACGGCCGCGGTGCCCACCGGCGCCAGCATCGGCACGCCGGCCTCAAAGGCGAACTGGATCACGCCCATGGCGTTGGGCGAACCCGACGGCCCGATCAGCGCGTCCACGTTCTGTTCCGAGATCAGCTTCTTGAAGGCGGTGACCGAGTTGGTGGAATCGCTGGCATCGTCCAGCGAAATGTATTCCACCGTCAGGTCGCCGATCTTCTTGGGCAGCAGCGGCACGGTGTTCTTCTGCGGAATGCCCACCAGCGCGGTGGGGCCGGTGGACGAGGACACCACGCCGACCTTGACCTGGGCCAGGGCGGGCAGGGAACACAGCGCGGCCAGCACGGCGGCGGCCAGGGGGAGTTTCTTCGACAGCATGGCAAAACCTCCGGATAGGGAGCGTAAAAGGAGTGCGGCTGGAAAACGGAGAAAACGGGAACTGCGGGGGTACGGCTGGAATTACTTGCGGCTTAAACTTTCTGAGAGGCAAGGCTCAGCACTGTAGACCCGGTCCCCGTGCTTACCTATCCGTCAAAACCCGAAGCGGGCGTGAAAAGGGCCGTTCAGATGGTGATGGAACTGACGCTGGCGCCGCCGCAGACGAACAGCGTCTGGCCGGTGACGAAACTGTTGGCGGGGTCGGCGAAGAACATGACGGCGCGCGCCACGTCGTCCGAACGCCCCAGGCGCTTGACCGGAATGCCGTTGGCCAGCTGCTTTTCGCGCTCGCTGCCGGGCTCGATCACCTCGTAGAACATGTCGGTCTGGATCGGGCCTGGCGCCACCACGTTGACGGTGATGCCGTACGGCGCCAGTTCCAGCGACCAGGTGCGGGCCATGCCGACCATGCCGGCCTTGGTGGCGGAATAGGCGGTGCGGGTGGGCAGGCCCAGCGCGCCGCGCGACGACATCATGACGATGCGGCCGAACTTGCGTTCCTGCATGCCGGGCAAGGCCGCCTGCACCAGGCTGATGGCCGCGCCCAGGTGGATCTGCGTCAGGCCGTGCAGTTCTTCCTGGGTGACGTCGGGCAGCAGCTTGGGCCAGATCACGCCGGCGTTGTGGATAACGTGGCTGACGGGAAAGCGGGCCACCACCTCGGCGCCGGCCTGGGCGGTGGCGTCGGCGTCCAGCAGGTCCACCTGCACGTTGTGCAGGCGCGGGTGGCTGAAATCGGCGGCACGGCGCGCCATCGAGATCACTTCGTAGCCGGCATCGAGCATGCTGCGGCAGATTTCGGCGCCGATGCCGGCGCTGCCGCCGGTGACGATCGCAACGTTGGATTGAGTCATGCGGATTTCCTTTGCGTGCGGGTCAGGCGCGGGGCGCCAAGGCCAGGACCCGCAACGGGCTGCCCGAGCCGCTGCGGATCTTCAGCGGCGCCGAGAAGATCACGGCACCCGTCGGCGGCAGCTGGTCCAGGTTGGTCAGGCACTGCAGGCCGTAGCGGTTGTTGCCGTGCATGTAGTAGTGGCAGGGGTAGGGCGGATTCAGGTGATGCGCCTGGCCGGCGTCGGTGCCCACCGATTCGGTGCCGAAGCCGTGCACGTCACGTTCCTTGATGAGCCAGGGCACCACCTCGGCGTCGGGGCCGGGCGAATGGGCGCCGTCTTCTTTCATGTTCAGGTATTCGGCGGGCTTGGCGCGCTTGGACCAGTCGGTACGCATCAGCACCCACGACCGGGCCGGGATGCGGCCGTGCTTTTCTTCCCATGCCTTGACGAAATCGATGGTCAGCAGGAAGTCGGGGTTGTCGCGAGCCTCCGCGGAACAGTCGATGACGCAGGCGCCGGCAATGAAGGCGTCCACCGGAATGGTGTCCACGGTGTTATCCGGCTGGTCCTTGCCCGTGACCCAGTGCACCGGCGCGTCGAAGTGCGTGCCGGTGTGTTCCGAACACGAAAAGTTGTTCCAGTACCAGGCCGGGCCGCGTTCGTCGTAGCGCGAAATCTCTTCGATGCGGAACGGCCAGGCCTGGCCGAATTCCGGCGGCAGCACGATGGTGGGGAATTCGGGCGTCAGCGTCTCGGTCAGGTCCACCAGGCGGATGCGGCCCGAAACCAGTTCGGTCATGAATTGGGCAAGAATGGGTTGGCTCATCTGTTGCTCCTATTGGTTTTCGTGTCGTCGGGCGAGGGCTGGCCGTCAGGCGCCCAGTTCCCGCTCCAATCCCTTGGGGTTCTCCGCCAGCCGCGCGCGGAATTCCTGCGCCACGTCGCCGACATACACGTCTTCGACGCCGTCCTGCAGCGCGCGCACGATGGCGCTCGCGATGGCCTTGGGCGCCACGCGCGGGGGCGGCGTGCGCTGTTCCCATTCATGGTCGACCGGGCCCGGAAACACATTCACCACCCGCACGCCCGCCGGCCGCATCTCGGCGCGCAGGCACTGCGCCAACGAGAGCGCGGCCGCCTTGGACGCCGACCACATGCCGCGCGAGGGCAGGTTCATGTGGGCGTAGATGGACAGCACGTTGACCCAGGCGGCGGCGTTGTTGACGCCATCGGCTGCGCGGCCGCACAGCGCCGGGCCGAAACCCTGCGCCAGCCGCATCAGGCCCAGCACGTTCACGTCCATGGCATCGCGCGCGGTGTTCACGTCGCGCCGGTCCAGCAGGCCGCCTTCGCGTTCCAGGTCGGCCGTGTTGACCAGGATCTCGACCTTGCCGCCGATGGACGCCGCGGCGCGTTCGACGGAATCGGAGTCGGTCACGTCCAGCGCCAGCACCTGCACCCGCGGGTCGGCCGCCAGGGCATTGAAGCCGGGGTCCTGGCGCCAGGCCTGCGGATCGCCCAGGAACACGGTCGGGCTGCCGGCCTCCAGCAGCGCGCGTGCCACCGCCTGGCCCACCGCCGACTTGCCGTCGGTGACCAGCGCGCGGCGGAACTTCGGGTCGCACGAGGTTTCGCGCAGGGTCTTGTCGTCTTCCATGTTCGGCGTATTCCTTTCGGGCAGGGCGATCATCACGGCCTGGCCGGCGCGATCCAGCTTCAGCGCCAGCCGCACGCGGGCGCCGTCGGCGCAATCCTGGTGGATGTGGGCCACGACCGAGGGGCCGGCGTCCATGCGCACGGTGCCCACGCGCCAGGGCAGGCGCTCGCGGAAGTAGAGGTCGTTGCTGTGGTGCAGGGTGGTGCTGACCAGCAGCACGCCGTGCGGGTCCGCCGGGCGCCACGGCAGGTGGTCGGACAGGCAGTGGCCGCAGGCATCGCGCGGCGGATACTGCACCGCGCCGCAGTCGGCGCAGGTCTGCAGGTCGAAGCGGCCTTCGGCGGCGGCGGCCGTCAGGCCCAGCGCGGCGCGGCTGCGGGCGCCGGGCGGCAGGGTCGGCTGGCGCGTGCGCGCCACCGGGTTCTTGCGGGGCGGCTTGGCTAGCGGCTCGGTCATGCGTCGCTCCTGGCCAGGATGGCCGCGGCGGTGCACAGCCCGCGGTCGTAGTTGATCATGCCGAAGCCGCTTACCAGGCCCAGCCGCGCGTCGGGCACTTGCGTGCCGCCGGCCGTGCCGGTCAGTTGGCGCAAGGCCTCGACCATGCCCAGGTAGCCGCCGGCCGCGCCGGCCTGGCCCACCGATAATTGGCCGCCGTTGGTGTTGAAGGGCAGGCTGCCGTCCACCGTGAAGGTGTTGGCGCGCACGAACTCGGGCGCCGCGCCCTTGGCGCAGAAGCCCAGGTCTTCCATCTGCATCAGGTTGATGACGGGATAGTCGTCGTAGGCCTGCAGGAAATCCATGTCGGCCGGGCTGGCGTTGGCCATGCCGTAGAGCTCGTCGATGTCCACCGTCCAGCCGCCGCGGGTCTGGATCGGGTCTTCGATCCAGGCGTTGTGGCGTTCGATGGTGGACAGGATGCGGGCGTAGGGCAGGCCCAACGCCTGGGCACGGGCCTCGGTCATGACCAGGAAGCCGTCGGCGCCGGCGCAGGGCATGACGCAGTCGAACAGGTGGATCGGGTCGGCAATGACGCGGGCATCCAGGTACTGGGCCAGCGTCAGCGGCTTTTTCATCAGGGCGTGGGGGTAGCGCAGGGCGTTGGCGCGCTGGGCCACGCAGACCTTGCCAAAGTCTTCGCGGGTGGCGCCGGTGGTACGCATGTAGTGCGCCGTCAGCAGCGCGAAGCTGGCGTTGGGGCCGCCCGCGCCGTACGGGTAGACGGCGTCCTGGGCAAAGCGCGAGAACTGGCTGACGGTATTGCGGAACGAGTCCACCTGGTTGGTGTCGCCCGCGATGCAGGCGATGATGCTGGCGTCGCCGGCCTGCACCGCCCGGGCGGCGCGGCGCAACGCGGCCACGCCGCTGGCCCCGCCCATCGGGATGTGGTCGAGCCAGCGCGGGCTCATGCCCAGGTGCTGCACCAGGCCCACGGCGGTGTCCGGCGCCAGCGTGAAGCTGGACACGCACAGGCCGTCGACGTCGGTCTTGGCGATGCCGGCCTGGCGGATCAGCGCGGCCAGCGCCCGGCCCAGCCAGCCGTGCGCGGCCAGGGTGGAGTAGCGTTCGTAGGGAATGCTGACGGGCAGGGCCGCCACCACGCCGTCGTAGCGGGCGCGCGGCGCGGTCATCGGGCGGGCTCCTGGCGCTTTTTCATGGCGGTGGTGTCCACGCAGCAGGCCGTGCCCGGCAGCGTCGGCGCCAGCGCCTTCATTTCGCCGCGCTGGATCTTGTTGGTGGTGGTGAGCGGCAGGCTGTCGACAAACGCGACGTAGCCGGGCGCCTTGTAGTAGGCCAGTTGCTGCAGGCTCCATTGCACGATGCCGCGCGCGGCGTCGGCCCGGGCGGCGGCGTCGGCCGGCGCCGTTTCCGCCACCACGCAG
>PJUB01000538.1_pt1 | contig 11947 bp, 11 predicted proteins | sample 1512141 | NCBI WGS metagenome assembly PJUB01 (sample SAMN08177677, study PRJNA422409) | Soil metagenome, whole genome shotgun sequencing project. | isolation source: Soil enriched on filter paper: alkali lignin treatment | place: USA: Madison | collected 2015-01-15 | reverse complement strand
TGCCGATGTTGCCGCCGGCGCCGGGCTTGTTGTCGATGACGATGGGCTGCCCCAGCGCCTGAGCCAGGGGTTCCGAGATCGTGCGCGCCAGGATGTCGGGCGATGAGCCGGGCGGGAAGGGCACCACCATATGGATGGGGCGCTCGGGCCAGTCCGCGTGGGCGGCGGCGGGCAGGATGGCCGCCAGGCTCAGGCAAAGGCCGCGCAGCAGGGGGCCGACCCGGAATTTGCGGGTTTGCGTCATGAAGGATGTCTCCTGGGGTGTCGTGCGTCGTGTTGTTCTTGGACGGGAAGGGGCCGGGCGGCGTGCGGGATTCAGCCGCCGCCGTCGCTCTGTTCGTCGCGGGCGTTGCGCGCCAGCAGGGCGGACACTGCGGTCATGGGGGCTACGCCATCGAACAGCACGGCGCAGACGGCTTCGGTGATCGGCAGTTCGACGTTGATGGCGCGGGCGCGATCCAGGGCGGCGCGGGCGCAGCGCACGCCTTCGGCGGTGATGCCGCTGGCGAGGATGTCGGCCAGTTTGCGGCCGGCGCCGATTTCCAGGCCGACGCGGCGATTGCGCGAGAGTTCGCCCGTGGCGGTCAGCACCAGGTCGCCCAGGCCGGTGAGGCCGGCGAAGGTTTCGGCTTGCGCGCCCAGCGCGACGCCGAAGCGGGTCATTTCGGCCAGGCCGCGGGTGATCAGGGCGGCGCGGGCGTTGGTGCCCAGGGCCAGGCCGTCGCCGATGCCGCAGGCGACGGCGATGACGTTCTTGAGGGCGCCGCCGACTTCCACGCCTACAAGGTCGGTGCTGGCGTAGACACGCAGCGCGGCGCCGTGGAAAGCTTGGGTGGTGGCGGCGCGCAGGGCGGCGTTGTCGCTGGCGACGGTCAGGGCCACGGGCAGCCCTTGGGCGACCTCGCGGGCAAAGGACGGGCCGGACAGCGCGCCGCCAATGGCGCCGGGCAGGGCTTCGCGGATGATTTCGTGGGGCAGCCTGGCCGTGTCGGCTTCGAAGCCTTTGCACGTCCAGACGATGGGGGTGTCCTGCAGGCCCAGTTCGGGCAGGCGGCGCGAGAGTTCAGCGCAGGTGGCGGCCAGGCCGGCCACGGGGACGCCCAGCACGATCAAGGGGGTGGCGCCGGCTTGCTGCAGGCTGCGCAGCGTGGTGTCCTGGTCGGAAGAGATCTCGAGCGCCTGGGGCAGGGCGATGCCGGGCAGGTAGCGCGCGTTTTCGCGGCGAGCCGCCATGTCGGCGGCTTGCGCGGGGTTGCGTGCCCACAGTACGGTGGGGTGGCGGCGGCTTGCGGCCGCCGCCAGCGCGGTGCCCCAGCTACCCGCGCCCAGGACGGCGACGCGCAGGCTGGGCGGATTGGGCAGGTTCATGGGGTGCCGCGGCGTGCCTTATTGGCGGGTGGCGCTGGCGGGCAGGATGATGCCCGAGTCGCTGCCATTGCCGTTGGCGTTGCTTTGCTGCTGTTGCAGTTCGGCCAGGCGTTGTTCGTACAGGGCCTGGAAGTTGACTTCGGTCAGGTGCAGCGGCGGCATCGAGGTGCGGGTGATCGCGTCGGCGATGTTGGCGCGCAGGTACGGGTACAGCATGGTCGGGCAAACGATGCCCAGCAGCGGGTCGAGTTGCTCTTCGGGGATGTTGGCGGCTTCGAAGATGCCGGCCTGGGTGCCTTCGACCAGGTACACGACCTTGTCGTTGACACGGGTGGTGACGGTGACGGTGACCGTGGTTTCGAACACGGTTTCGGCCAGGCGCTGGCCGCCCACGGTGATGCTCACTTCGACCTGGGGCGCTTCTTGCTCCAGGAAGACGTGAGGCGCGTTCGGCATTTCCAGCGAAAGGTCTTTCAGGTAGACGCGTTGCAGATTGAACGAGGGCGCGTCGTTGCCGCCTTCTTGCTGGGTGTTTTGGTCTTGATCAGCCATGAGTGTTTCCGTTGGTGGAGGGGGCAAAAAGGGGCGATGGGCCAGGGCCGGGGCGCTTAGCCGTTGAGCAAGGGGGCAAGGCCGCCCGAGCGGTCCAGGGCCATCAGGTCGTCGCAACCGCCGACGTGGGTATCGCCGATGAAGATCTGCGGCACGGTGCGCCGGCCGGTGCGTTCGATCATGAGATCGCGCTGGCCGGGTTCCCGGTCGATCTGGATGATTTCCAGGTCGGTCACGCCGCGCTGCTCGAGCAGCGCCTTGGCGCGGGCGCAATAGGGACAATAGTCCTTGCTGTACATGACAACTTTATTCATAGGCGCTCCAGGCGGATTCTATCGGTAAGGTGGGGGCGCGGCGCGCCGGTTCAACCCTTCTGGGTGACCGGCAGGCTGGCGGCCAGCCAGGCGCGCATGCCGCCTTCCAGCGGCACGACGTCGGCAAAGCCCTGCGCGCGCAGCTTGGTGGCGGCACGGGCCGAATCGCGGCCATTGTCGCAAACCACGACCAGCGGCTTGTTCTTGGGCAGCGAAGCGATCTTTTGTTCCAGGTCGGCGACCGGCAGGCTGCGGGCCTGGGCGATGTGGCCGGCCTGGAATTGTTCGGTGGGGCGCACGTCGACCCAGACGGCCTGGCGCTGGTTGACCATCTGGATGGCTTCCGTGGTGCTCACGGCCGAGCCGGTACGGCCCTTGCGCAGGGCTGGAATGGCCAGCATGACGCCCGAAACGAGGGCTACGGCGACAATGAAGATGTTGTTTTTATCGAGCAAGAATTGCAGAAGGTCCACGGGGCATCCTGAAGTGCGGCGTCTAGCCTGGTAAAGGCGAACCCTGAAGCGCCGCGCCGGGGAAATCGACGGGTGCGCCGGGGCAAAATCAAGGGCAAAATCGCTCAATTATAAAATGAGCGCATTCCCTCACTTTAACCCGCGTTACAAGCGTGCCAAACCATGCATAAACTCGTCCTCATGCGCCACGGCGAAAGCCAGTGGAATCTTGAAAATCGTTTCACCGGCTGGACCGACGTCGACCTGACCGACACGGGCCGCGAACAGGCCCGCAAGGCGGGCGAACTGCTCAAGAAAGAAGGCTATACCTTCGATCTGGCCTATTCCTCGGTGCTCAAGCGCGCCATCCGTACCCTGTGGATCGCCCTGGACGCCATGGACGCCATGTACACCCCCGTGGGGGTGACCTGGCGCCTGAACGAACGCCACTACGGCGCCCTGCAAGGCCTGAACAAGGCCGAGACCGCCGCCAAGTACGGCGACGAGCAGGTGCTGATCTGGCGCCGTGCCTACGCCATCGCGCCCAACCCGTTGTCGCTGGACGACGAACGCCACCCCCGTTTCGACAGCCGTTACGCCAAGATTCCGGCCGACCAGCTGCCGGCCACCGAGTGTCTGAAAGACACCGTGGAACGCGTGCTGCCATTCTGGAACGATTCCATCGCGCCTGCCATCCGTGCCGGCCGCAAGGTCCTGATCGCCGCCCACGGCAACAGCCTGCGCGCGCTGATCAAGCACCTGGACAACGTCTCGGACGACGACATCGTCAACCTGAACATCCCCACCGGGCAACCGCTGGTGTATGAATTGGATGATGACCTGCGCCCGATCCGCCACTATTATCTGGGCGACGCCGCCGAGATCGAGGCGGCCATGGCCGCGGTCGCGGCCCAAGGCAAGGCTAAGAAGGACTGATATCCATGGTGCGCATGGCGGGGTTGTTGTTGGCGGTCATGCTGGCCGGCGGAGCGCTGTCGGCGCACGCCGCGCCCAACGACCTCGCCGGTCGCCAGTCCGAGGCTGAGAAGCAGCAAGCCCAGCTGCGCGACCGCATCGAGAACCTGCAAAAGGATATCGACACGCGCGAGGCGGCCCGCAAGGAAGCCGCCGACGCGCTGAAGCAGTCCGAATCCGCGATTTCCAAGATCAATTTGCGCCTGAAAGAGCTGGCGGACGCCAACCGCCAGGCCACGGCGGACCTGGCCAGCCTGGAAAAGCAGATCACCGCGCAACAGACCGTGCTGGCCAAGCGCCGCGTGGAACTGGCCGACCAGTTGCGCACCCAGTACACCAGCGGCCTGTCGCCCTGGACGGCGCTGCTGTCGGGCGACGATCCCCAGGTACTGGGCCGCAACCTCGGCTATCTCGACTATGTGTCGCAGGCCCGTGCCCGCGCCGTCGACGCGCTGCGGGCCGATATCGACCGGCTGGCGGCCTTGCAGGGCCGGGCTGACGCCCGCCGCGCCGAGATCGAAAAGGGCGTGGCCGAGACCTCCGAACAAAAGGCTGCGCTGGTGGGTCAGCAAAAGGCCCGCGCTACCCTGCTGGCACAACTGGAAGGGCAGATTGCCGCCCAGCGTGCCGAAGCCAACAAGTTGGGGCGCGACGACCAGCGCCTGTCGCGCCTGATCACCGATCTGGACGCGGCCATCGCCAAGCAAATCGAAGAGGCCCGCAAAGCCGAAGAAGCGCGGCGCCGTGCCGAAGAGGTGCGTCGTGCAGAGGAAGCCCGCCGCGCCGAAGAGGCTCGCAAGAAGGCCGAAGCCGACCGCCGCGCGGACGAAGCCCGCAAGAAGGCCGAGGCTGACCGCAAGCTGGCTGCCGACAAGGCCGCGGCGGACAATGCCCGCCGCGACCGTACCGCCCGCGAGGCTCGGGAAGCCGCCGAGGCGCGCGAACAGGTCGAAGCCGCGTCGCGGCAGGCGCGCGGCCCGGTCGCCGTGGCCGACCCCGATGCCGCCGGCTTGCGCCCAGCTGAACAGCGTCAGACGCGCCTGACCGGGCCGGCCGAAGCGCCGCCTCCGGTAAAACCCGCGGAACCACCCAAGAAAGCGGAACCTGTTGAAGAAGAAGCCGCTCCAACCCGTAGTGCATCTACCCAGCCGACTCAGCGCGCCGCGCCGCCGGTGGGCGGTGGCAATGGCTTGCGCCATGGCCTGGCCGCGCCGGTGCGGGGGCAGGTGCAGGGTCGTTTCGGGGTCGATCGCCCGGACGGCGGCGTCTGGCGGGGCGTGGTGCTGCGCGCGCCCGAAGGCACGCCCGTCAAGGTGGTGGCCCCCGGCACGGTGGTCTACGCCGAATGGCTGCGGGGTTTCGGCAACCTCATCATTGTGGATCATGGGCAGCAATACCTGACCGTCTATGCTTACAACCAAAGCCTGCTCAAACGGGTGGGCGATTCCGTCGCGGCAGGGGATACTATTGCTACGGTCGGCGCAACCGGCGGCCAAGTGGAATCCGGCCTATACTTTGAAATTCGCCATCGTGGCGCTCCTGTGGATCCGGCCCAGTGGCTGGCGCAGTAAAGCAGTAAAGGGGCTGGTACAGCCAAACCCTCGCCAAACCCTCCTCGGCGAAAACAAATTCGGGAAGTGTGCATGAGCACTCGCAAGTTTCGCGGTTTCGGTCTGATTGCCATCGGTGCGGTGGCAGGTGTCTTGCTCAGCGTGGGCGTGACGGCTGTCGCCCAGCGCGGTAGCCCCCTGCCATTGGACGAACTCAGGCAACTGAGCAACGTTTTCGCCGCGATCAAGAACAACTACGTCGAATCCGTTGACGACAAGACCCTGATCGACAACGCCATTTCCGGCATGGTGTCGAACCTGGATCCGCACTCCGCCTACCTGGACGCCGACGCATTCCGTGAAATGCAGACGGCCACGCAGGGCGAATTCGGCGGGCTGGGGATCGAGGTCGGCGCCGAAGACGGTTTCGTCAAGGTCATCTCGCCCATCGAAGACACGCCTGCTGCGCGCGCGGGCGTCATGGCCGGCGACCTGATCATCAAGATCGACGACACGCCCACCAAGGGCATGTCGCTGAACGACGCCGTCAAGCTCATGCGCGGCGCGCCCAAGTCGCCCATCACGCTGACCATCATGCGTGCCGACCGGCCCCAGCCGATCGTGCTCAAGATCGTTCGCGACATCATCAAGGTGCGCAGCGTGCGCAGCAAGATGCTGGACAACAACGTCGCCTATGTGCGCATCGCCCAGTTCCAGGAAAAGACCGGTGTCGACCTGGCCAAGCAGCTCAAGGACCTCGGCGCCAAGGAAGCCCCCAAGGGCCTGGTGCTCGACCTGCGCAATGACCCGGGCGGCCTCTTGACCAGCGCCATCGGTGTGTCCGGCGCCTTCCTGCCGTCCGATGCCCTGGTGGTCTCCACCGACGGCCGTACGCCGGATGCCCGCCACAAGTACCTGGCGACTCCGTCGGAATACGCCCGCGGCGAAAGCAACTACCTGTCGGGCCTGCCGGCCTGGACCAAGACCGTGCCGATGGTGGTGCTGGTCAACGTGGGTTCGGCCTCGGCCTCGGAAATCGTGGCCGGTGCGCTGCAAGACCACAAGCGCGCCAAGGTGCTGGGCAACCGTACCTTCGGCAAGGGCTCGGTGCAGGTGATCCTGCCGCTGTCGGAAACGACCGCGGTCAAGCTCACCACGTCGCGCTACTTCACGCCCAGCGGCCGTTCGATCCAGGCGACCGGCATCGAACCCGACTACGTCGTGGCCGATACCGCCGACGGCGATCTGTTCCGCCTGCCGCGCGAAGCCGACCTGCAACGCCACCTGTCCAACCCGGGCACGTCCAACGAAGTGAAGTCCAACGCCGACCAGGACAATGTCGACGTTCCGACCAAGGTGTTCGAGTTCGGCGGCAAGGACGACTTCCAATTGCAGCAGGCGCTGAACCTGCTGGCCGGCAAGCCGGTGCAGAAGGGCACCGCCCGCGCGCAGGCCAAGGCTGATGCCAAGCCCGGCACGGCCGGCGCCCAGCGCATGAAGATCACGCCGACCGGAGTCGAGCCCAGCAAGGACAAATGAACGACGAGCAACTGCTGCGCTACGCCCGCCACATCCTGCTCGACGAGCTGGGTATCGAAGGGCAGGAAAAGCTGCTGGCGGCGCGTGTGCTTATCGTAGGGGCGGGCGGACTGGGTTCGCCTGCCGCGCTCTACCTGGCCACGGCAGGCGTCGGCGACATCACGCTGGCTGACGACGACGTCGTCGAACTCAGCAACCTGCAACGCCAGATTCTTCACACCACGACCAGTGTCGGCCGGCCCAAAGCCGAGTCGGGGCGCGATATGCTGGCCGCGTTCAATCCCCAGGCCCGTGTGCATGCCCGCGTCGAACGCCTGCAAGGCCAGGCTTTGTCCGACGCCGTGGCGCAGGCCGACCTGGTGCTGGACTGCACCGACAACTTCACCACGCGCCACGCCATCAACCGCGCCTGCGTGCAGCATCGCAAGCCGCTGGTGTCGGGCGCGGCCATCCGTTTCGACGGCCAGGTCAGCGTCTACGACCTGCGCGACGACCACGCGCCGTGCTATCACTGCCTGTTTCCCGAGGCCGACGACGTCGAAGAAGCCAATTGCGCCACCATGGGTGTGTTCGCGCCGGTGGTGGGCATCATCGGCAGCATGCAGGCCGCCGAGGCCCTGAAGCTGCTGTCCGGGGTGGGCGAGAGCCTGTCCGGGCGCCTGTTGTGGCTGGACGTGCGCACGATGCAGTGGCGCAGCGTGAATGTGCAGCGCGATCCGGAATGTGCCGTCTGCGGTCACCGCGGGCACTGAACAGGGCGGAAGCGGGGCACTCCGTCCCCCTAAAATCCGGAAGGCATTGCCCTTGCGGACAATATTAAAGGTTTGAAATACCTGCTATAACGCCAGCCAGCCTATCGCATAAGGACAGGCAGCTTTGGACGTGACGGTGTGGAAACAGCAGGATTGAGCTTCAGCCTGCCCAAGTGGCGGTTGACCCGTTGGTTGACGCATTCCGGGCAAGATACTCCCGCGGATATCCGCGTCGCCTTGATCGCCAGCCTGTTCGGCACCTTGCCCATCTTTGCCGGCGGCGTCATCAACACCCTGATGATTTCCGGCGTCGTGACCTGGCGGCGCCCCGAGCCGATCTACATTTCGTGGCTGGTGCTGGAAATCGTGCTGGCCCTGGTGCGCGTCACCATTCTGCGGTCGGCCCTGCGCAACGCGGCGCGCGGCGGTAATACCCACACCGACATCTACATCCTGCTGGCCCTGTTGTGGGCGTTCAGCGTGGGCTACGGGGTGTTCATCACCTTCCTGAACCACGACTGGCTGGCGGCCACGCTGGCGGGCGTGTCCTGCGGCGCCATGGCCGGCGGCATCTGCTTTCGCAACTATGGCGCGCCGCGGCTGGTGGCCGCGATGATCTTCCTGAGCCTGGGCCCGATGTGCCTGGGAGCGCTGTTCGCCGGTGAAATCGTCACGGCGATCGTCTTCATCCAGATCCCGTTCTACCTGGTCAGCATGAGCATCGCGTCGCAGCGGTTGCGGCGCATCCTGGTGTCCACTATGCTGGCCGAGCGCGAGAACGAGCGCCGGGCGAGCCTGGATGCGTTGACCGGCCTGGCCAACCGTGCCGGGCTGGAAGCCGCGCTTGAACGCATCTGCACCAGCGCGCGCGAGCATGACAGCGCCGCCGCCCTGTTCTATATGGACATGGACGATTTCAAGATCATCAACGATACCCACGGCCACGCCGCGGGTGACCATGTGCTGAAAACGATCGCCGAACGCATGCGCGCCATGCTGCGGGTGGACGACGTGGCCGCCCGCATCGGCGGCGACGAATTCATCGTGCTGGCCACCGGCATCGACGCCACCGCCGCCCTGCGGCTGGGCAACCATCTGCTGCGCGACGCCACGCAGCCCATCACGCTTGCCGATGGCACACGCGTCTGCGTCGGGCTGTCCATCGGCATATCCCTCATTTCCGGCGCCAACCGCAAAGCCCAATCGGTGCTGGATTCCGCGGATGCGGCGCTGTATCGCGCCAAGGCCAGGGGCGGCCGCCGCTGCGCCGTGGCGGGCGCACCGGAGCTGGAAGAGGCCGAGGCCGGCGGAGCCGCCGTCGCTTGAGCAAGCGGGCTTGCGCCCGCCCGGGTACGGCGCGATTCCGCTGCCGATGCCGATCAAGCCCGGGGACTGACAAGCCAGGGTCCCGGTTTTCCCAAAGTTATCAGATAACCTGAGAAGTCTGCGCTATACTGGCGGCGCCATGCTGACCAAGACCCTTACCCTGACCGAACAGGTCGCCCGCCAGATTGCCGACGACATTGCCCAGGGCGCCTGCCCCGTGGGCACCAAGCTGCCGCCGGGGCGGGTGCTGGCCGAGCAATACGGCGTCAGCGCCGCGGTCATTCGCGAGGCCACCGAACGCCTGCGGGCCCAGGGCCTGATCCAGAGCCGCCAAGGCTCGGGCAGTGTCGTGGTGTCGCGCACCGGCTCGCAAGGCTTCCTGGTGCCGGCCGACATCGCGGTCAGCCGAGAGCAGTTGGCCAACGTCTACGAATTGCGGATGGAACTGGAAGGGGGGGCTGCGGCCCTGGCGGCCCAGCGGCGCACCCCCGTCGATCTGGATGCCATGGCCCGCGCGCTGGCCGACCTGGAACGCCACCTGGATCATCCCGAGCTCAGCGTGGAGCACGACATCGCGTTCCACCTGGCCATTGCCACGGCAACGCACAACCCGTTCTACCAAGACCTGCTGCAATACCTGAACCTGCAATTGCGCCTGGCCGTCAGCACGGCGCGTTCGAACACTCGCCGCCAGGAAGGCATGACGCACGCGGTGCACCAGGAGCACGTGGCGGTGTTCGACGCGATCCGCGCGGGCGACGCCGACAGCGCTCGCGCGATGGCGGTGCGCCACTTGCGCCAGGCCGCAGGCCGCCTGCAACTGGATTCCCTCTTTCCCGTTTCCCCATAGACATCATGAGCTCAACCGATATTGCACAGCGCCTGGTCCAGGCCCTGGGTCCCGATACCGTCTACACCGCCGACGCCGACATCGCGCCGTGGCTGTCGGATTGGCGAGGCCTGTACAACGGCCACGCGCAAGCGGTGGTGCGTCCGCGCACGACCGCCGAAGTCTCGACCTGCCTGGCGATCTGCAACGAGGCCGGCGTGCCGGTGGTGCCGCGCGGCGGCAATACGGGCCTGTGCGGCGGTGCCACGCCGGACGCCGCGCCGGTGAATGTGGTGCTCAGCCTGGACCGCATGAATGCCGTGCGTTCGATCGACACCGTGGCCAATACGATGGTGGCCGAAGCCGGCTGCATCCTGGGCAACCTGCGCCGCGCAGCGCAGGACGCCAGCCGCCTGCTGCCGCTGAGCCTGGCCGCGGAAGACTCGAGCCAGATCGGCGGCAACGTCGCCACCAATGCCGGCGGCGTGAATGTGGTGCGCTACGGCATGGCGCGCGAGCTGGTGCTGGGCCTGGAGGCGGTGCTGCCCAACGGCGAGATCTTCAACGGCCTGCGCACGCTGCGCAAGGACAACACGGGCTACGACCTGAAGCAGCTGCTGATCGGCTCGGAAGGCACGCTGGGCGTGATTACGGCGGTGGCGCTGCGCCTGTTCCCGCGCACGGACGTGCGTTCGGTGGTGCTGGCGGCAGTCGAGTCGCCGGCCCAGGCGTTGCAACTGTTCGAGATACTGTTCGAGCAATGCGGCGCGCGCCTGCAAGCCTTCGAGTATTTTTCGGGCGACTGCCTGGACCTGGTGCTGACGCACGCAGCGGGCGTACAGGAACCGTTCGATCAACGCTACCCGGCGTACGTGCTGGTGGAGCTGGCGGACACGGCAGACGAGGCCGCGCTGACGGCGTTGCTGGAAAACGTGATCGGCACGGCGCTGGAACGCGGGCTATGCCTGGACGCGGCGGTATCGGCGTCGCTGGCGCAGCTGCAAGCCCTGTGGAAACTGCGCGAAGAAATCTCGGAAGCCCAACGCGCAGACGGCCCCCACCTGAAGCACGATGTGTCGCTGCCGATCGAAAGCATCCCGGACTTCATGGCGTCGGCCGAAGCCCGCATCCGCGCGCTCTACCCGGACCTGCGCCCGTTCATCTTCGGCCACTTCGGCGACGGCAACCTGCACTACAACCTGTCCAGGCCGGCGGGTGCAGACCGCAGCTGGGTGGCGGAACATGGGGAGGCGATTACGGATGCGGTGCTGGATGAGGTGAACCGGTATGGGGGGAGCATCAGTGCTGAGCATGGGATCGGGCAGTTGAAGCGGGATCACTTCTTGCATAGCAAGGATGCGTTGGAGTTGCGGGTGATGCGGGAGATCAAGCGGGTGTTGGATCCTAAGGGGATCATGAATCCTGGGAAGCTGCTTTAACGCTTGGTCGTGTAGGTTGGTTGTTGCTTCGTAGGGCGTTCGGTACTTCGTAGGTCGTCCCTCGCGGCGGTGGCATGCGGGGCGGGCGCCCACGATTGCGGTCCGGAGCCTGCGCTCCGGACTGCCCCTTCGTCATCGTCGGCCGCCGTCGGCTCCCTTCCGATTCCCTCGGGCGCATCGAGGTTGCCCGCCCCGCATGCCACCGCCGCGAGGGACTACGCGCGTCTGGGTTCGTTGCGTCGCTAGACCTGTGTTCAGGGAATGGAATCTGCAGGGTCGCCAAGCCGCGGCCGCGCGGGCGGCCACGTTTGGCATTGCGTTGCTGGAAAGTGTTGCGGGTGCGCTTCGCGCTGTTGGAGATGGGTTTTCTATTGGGCCGCACATCGTGGGGGTGGGGCGGTGATGGGCGGCGCGGCAGGCGCTTGATTGCGCATGCTGACCGTCTCGCGCGCCGCCCATCAGGCGTTGCACACGGGTGTGGAACGCCACGGCATCCGCGCCGCTAGAAGACCGGTGGCAGGTGGGGGGCAATTCAACAGGTGATCAAAATGCGCGCGATCCCCGCAAGCGCGAGAGCGGCATCGGTGCACGCAAGACGCCGCGTAAGCCTCGTAAGGCCGCCCGCGCGGCCGGCACGAGGCGGGCACCGTCCCACCCCGCCAACCCCCCCCTTGATGGTGGCTAGCATGCCAAGCACACTGACCACCCCAGATACCGTGACTAATCCTCATCAAGAGCGCGTGACGGGGCAGGCGGGTGAGGGCGGGGCGTGTAGATGCGCCCGACGGAATCGGAAGGGAAGGCCGAAGGCCTGGACGACGATGAGGACGGGGCAGTCCGGAGCGAAGGCT
>PJUB01000534.1_pt1 | contig 11997 bp, 7 predicted proteins | sample 1512141 | NCBI WGS metagenome assembly PJUB01 (sample SAMN08177677, study PRJNA422409) | Soil metagenome, whole genome shotgun sequencing project. | isolation source: Soil enriched on filter paper: alkali lignin treatment | place: USA: Madison | collected 2015-01-15 | reverse complement strand
AGCACCGCCGTGCCGCTGGGGTGCACGTGCTGCACGATCACGCGCTTGACCACGGCCAGGTCCTCGACCGTGCTGATGTAGCCCAGCCCCAGGTGGTCGCCCATGCCGATGTTGGTGACGATGGACACGTTGCAGCGGTCGAACGCCAGGCCTTCGCGCAGGATGCCGCCGCGCGCCGTTTCGAACACGGCGGCGTCGACGTCCGGGTGCATCAGCACGCTGCGGGCGCTGCGCGGGCCGCTGCAGTCGCCGGTATCGATGCGCAGGTTGTCGACGTAGACGCCGTCGGAATTGGTCATGCCGACGCGATTGCCGGCCACGCCCAGGATGTGCGCCGTCAGGCGTACGGTGGTGGTCTTGCCGTTGGTGCCGGCCACGGCCACCACGGGAATACGGCCGTCGTCGCCGTCCGCGTACATGTTGGCGATGATGGCTTCGCCCACCGCGCGGCCCTTGCCGAACGAGGGGTTCAGGTGCATGCGCAGGCCGGGAGCCGCGTTCACTTCGACCACGCCGCCGTTCTGTTCTTCGAGCGGGTAGTGCACGCTTTCGGCGACGATGTCCACGCCGCAGATGTCCAGGCCGATCATTCGGGCTGCGGATACCGCGCGCGCCGCCATTTCCGGATGCACTTCGTCGGTGACGTCGGTGGCCGAGCCGCCGGTGCTGAGGTTGGCGTTGTTGCGCAGGAAGATCAGGGTGCCGGGCGGCGGCACCGAGTCGGCGTCGAAGCCCTGCTTTTTCAGCGTGGCCAGCGCAATGTCGTCAAAGCGGATCTTGGTCAGCGAGGTGGCGTGGCCGTCGCCGCGCAAGGGGTCGGCGTTGACCTGGTCCACCAGTTGGCGGATGGTCTGCACGCCGTCGCCGGTGACCTGGGGCGGGTCGCGGCGCGAGGCCGCCACCAGTGCGCCGCCCACCACCAGCAGGCGGAAGTCGTGGCCGGGAATGTAGCGTTCGACGATGACCTCGGAACTGATTTCCTCGGCAACCTCGAAGGCCTGGATCACGCGCTCGCGCGTTTCGATGTTGACGGCCACGCCGCGGCCCTGGCTGCCGTCGCGCGGCTTGACCACCACCGGGCCGCCCAGTTCCTGGGCTGCGGCCCAGGCGTCTTCGGCGGTGGTGACCGAGCGGCCAAGCGGGACTGGCACGCCGGCGGCGTCCAGCAGCATCTTGGTCAGGTCCTTGTCTTGCGCGATGGATTCGGAAATGGCGCTGGTCAGGTCGGTTTCGGCGGCCTGGATGCGGCGCTGCTTGCTGCCCCAACCGAACTGCACCATGCTGCCCTGGGTCAGGCGGCGATAGGGAATGTTGCGGGCGGTGGCGGCGTTGACGATGGAGCCGGTGCTGGGGCCCAGGCGCACGTCTTCGTCCAGTTCGCGCAGGCGCTTGAGGGCGTCGGCCAGGTCGAACGGGGTGTCGTCCAGGGCGGCACGCACCAGTGCCTGCGCCAGGTCCATGGCCAGCCGGCCGACTTCTTCTTCGCTGTATTCCACCACGACCTGGAACACGCCTGGCTCGATGGTGGACGAGGTACGGCCGAACGTGACCGGGCAGCCGGCATAGGCTTGCAGCGTCAGCGCGACGATCTGCAGCACGTGGGCGATCGATACCGCGCCTTGGTGGCCTTCAGGGCGCAGCAGGCCGGTTTGCGGCAGGCGCGCGCGCAGACGGGCTTCGAAGTCGGGCAGGTTATCGATGGAGCATTCGGCGTCGGCGCAGGAAACGATGGCCTCGATCGCGGTGTTCTTGCTCCACAGATTGGGGCCGCGCAGTGCTCGGATACGGGAAACTTCCATGGCAGGTATTCCTGTCTAGCTTACGCGCGCCGCGGCCTGAGCCGGGGCGCGCACAGTGATGTCAGTGTTGCTGGATCCAGCGGCGGACGAGATCGATGGTGGGGCCGGAGAACGCCTCGTCGGATTGCAGCAGGACGAAATCGCCCGCGGCGATGCCGTCCAGCTGGCTTTCGATGGCCCGGCCGTGGTCGGGTTCGTCCAGGATCTGCTTGACGCGGCTGCCTTGTTCCAGACCCTGGCGCAGCAACGCGCGCGCCTGGCCGGCCGGGCGCTTGCTGGCGACCGTGGCGTCGTCGTAGAGCACGACGCGGTCGAAGGCGTCGCCCAGCAGGCGGCCTTGTTCGATCAGGTCGGCGTCGCGGCGGTCGGCGCCGGCCGAATAGACGGCGGCGCGGGTGGTCGACGGGAACTGGTCGATGGCCGCGATCAGCGGGCGCAGGGCGGACGCGTTGTGCACGTCGTCCACCACCACGGTGCTGCCGTTGCGTTCGAACAGAGTGAATTGCCAGGGCGCATCGGCCTGGTCGATGTCGAAGGTCTCGATGCCCGCGCGGATGAGTTCCACGGGGATGTCCAGCGCCCAGGCGGAGCCCACGGCGGCCAGCACGTTCTCGACCTGGAAGGCCACGCGGCCGCCATGAGTCAGGGGAATCGCGGCCACGGCGGCCAGGCGTTCTTCGCGGGCGCCTTGCGCCAGCACGATGGCGCCGTCGCGCACGTATACCGCGCGGCCGTCCTGTTGCAGGTGGGCGGCGATGGCGGGCAGGGCGGGATCGATGCCGAAGAAGATCACGGCGCCGTCGCACAGCTCGGCCATTTCGACCACGCGGGAGTCGCGCGCGTTGAGCACCGCGGTGCCGGTGGGCAGCACGACGTCGACCTGGGTGCGGAACACATTGAACATGCGTTCCGTTTCGTTGATGTCGAAGTCGCCGAGGTGATCGGCGTCGTCGATGTTGGTGACCACGCCGACCTGGCAGCGGTCGTAGGCCAGGCCTTGGCCGAGGATCACGCCGCTGTCGTTCTCGATGACGGCGGCGTCCACGTTGCGATTCATCAGGAGGCGCGTGCCCGAGGCGAAATCGGCGCGGTCGCCCTTTTGCACCAGGCGGCGGTCAAGGTAGAGCCCTTCGCTGCAGGCCAGGCCGGTGCGCTTGCCCGACAGGTGCAGCAGGCGGGCCACCAGGCGGGCGACGACGGTCTTGCCGTTGGTGCCGGTGACGCCCACGATGGGGATGCGGCCTGCATCGCCTTCGGGGAACAGGTGGTCGACGATGGCGCGGCCCACCGGGCGCGGGGTGCCGTCGGCCGGTTTCAGGTGCATCAGCAGGCCGGGACCGGCGTTGACTTCGACGATGGCGCCGCGCTGTTCGTCCAGCGGGCGCGAGATGTCTTCAGCGACCAGGTCGACCCCGGCGATGTCCAGGCCCACGATGCGGGCGGCCAGGGTGACGGTGGCGGCGATGCTGGGGTGCACGCGGTCGGTCACGTCGAAGGCAACGTTGCCGCTGCGCTGCACCAGCACGCGCTGGCCATCGGCCGGCACGCTGTCTTCGGACAGGCCCTGGCGGGCGATTTCAAGCTGCGCGGCCGAATCCAGGCGCACCGGATTCAGCGGGTGGTTCTCGGTGCGGCCGCGGCGCGGGTCGGTATTGATCTGGTTGTCGATCAGCTCGGTGATGGTGGACTTGCCGTCGCCGGTGACCCAGGCGGGTTCGCCGGCGGCGGCGGCTACCATGCGGTTGCCCACCACCAGCAGGCGGTGCTCGTTGCCCAGCACGAAGCGTTCGACGATGACGCCGCTGCCTTCGTCCACCGCGACGCGGTAGGCGGACACGACTTCTTCGCGCGTGGTCAGGTTGGTGAACACGCCACGGCCGTGGTTGCCGTCATAGGGCTTGACCACGACCGGCAGGCCGATGTCTTCGGCAGCCGACCAGGCATCGTCTTCGCTGTCGACCAGGCGGCCTTCGGGCACGGGGACGCCGCAGGTCGAGAGCAATTCCTTGGTCAGGTCCTTGTCGCGCGAGATGCCTTCGGCGATGGCGCTGGTGCGGTCGGTTTCGGCCGTCCAGATGCGGCGTTGGCGCGCGCCATAGCCGAACTGCACGAGGTTGCCCTCGAACAGGCGGATATAGGGAATGTCGCGGTCGTCGGCGGCATCGACGATGCAGGCGGTGCTGGGGCCCAGGCAATGGCGGTCGACCAGGCGGCGCAGGCGGGCCACGGTGGCGTCGACGTCGAACGGGCGGTCTTCGATGGCGGCCATGACCAGGTCGCGGGCCTCGTTCAGGGCGGTGCGGGTGACTTGTTCCTGCCAGGCGCGCACGACCACTTTGTAGACGCCGCGGGTGGAGGTTTCGCGCGCCTTGCCGAAACCGCCGCGCAAGCCGGCCAGGTTCTGCAGTTCGAGCGTGACATGCTCAAGAATGTGGCCGGGCCAGGTGCCTTCTTTCAGGCGGGCCAGGAAGCCGCCTCGCACACCCGGGCTGCAGCGGTGCTCGATCAGGGTCGGCAGCCATGCGGTCAGGCGCTCGTAGAAGCCGGGGATCGTGTTGGAGGGGTAGTCCTCCAGTTCGCCGATATCCACCCACGCTTCAAGGACCGGACGGTACGTCCAAATGTTCGGGCCGCGCAAAGCCACGACATCGAGAAATTCAATGTCTTTCTTTTTCATGTTTTAATTTACTTGAGAAGCAGGTTGGCACGCGCGGACGCCCCTATGCAAGACCGCGAATTTATTGGGGTTGCGCCTTAAGAATAATGCCAACGAGTGGGGGATCCCAGATATTCCTAATTAGAAAAATCGGCTGATACTATACGACGCCTTCAAAGGCGTGAACTCGTTGTGTTGTAAGGAAGGGACACGTTTTCAGCCCGGTGTTGGGAACGGTCGCCGCCTTGTAGGGCAGAGTCCTGGCCCGGTATGCGTTCTAATGAAAAAACCACACCTGCTTTCCGGCCCTGCCGATGCGTTTCCTGCCCGTTGGCGGGACGAATTACGCGCTGAACTGGCGCCGGGCGAAACCTTGCTGGCCTCGGTTGAAATAGACCTGGACCAGCGCCTGAAGTTCCAGCCGGGCCTGCTGGCGGTCACCGACCGCCGGCTGATTGCCCGCAATCCGGCCGATACCGGCTGGGATTCCTGGGCTTTTGGTCCTCAACTGTCCCTTAATCTTTCGGACCATGCCGGCGCCGCCGTGCTCGAGCTGCACGACGATACCGCGCGCCTGGGTATCTGGCGTTTCACGCTGGCGCGCAATCCGGCGGCCCTGCGGCTGCTGGGCCAGTTCGAGGCGCAGCAGGCCATCCGCCTGTCCGGCCAGCCCTCGGACGAGGCCGCCGAGCGGCAGTGCACCATCTGCAACAACGCCATTCCCGCCGGGCAGGACGAATGCCCGACCTGCAACCAGGAGCAGGCGGCGCCGTCCTCGACCTGGGCGCTGCTGCGCTTGTGGCGCTTTGCCCGCCCGTACCGCTTGCCCCTGCTGGCCGGCTTCCTGCTGACGCTGCTGGGCACCGCCGCGACGCTGGTGCCGCCTTACCTGACCATGCCACTGATGGACGACGTGCTGATCCCGTTCCAGAACGGCGCGCCCATCGATTACGGCAAGGTCCGCCTGTATCTGGGCGGGCTGCTGGGGTCCGCCTTCCTGGCATGGGGGCTGGGGTGGGCCCGCACCTACATCCTGGCCTGGGTCAGCGAGCGCATCGGCGCCGACCTGCGCACCACCACCTATGAACACCTGCAGCAACTGTCGCTGGAATACTTCGGCGGCAAGCGCACCGGCGACCTGATCTCGCGCATCGGCAGCGAAACCGACCGCATCTGCGTGTTCCTGTCGCTGCACCTGCTGGATTTCGCCAATGACATCCTGATGATCGTCATGACCGCGGTGATCCTGTTCTCGATCAATCCGTGGCTGGCGCTGGTCACGCTGGTGCCGCTGCCGTTCATCATCTGGATGATCCACTCGGTGCGCGACCGCCTGCGCCACGGCTTCGAGAAGGTCGACCGCATCTGGTCCGAAATCACCAACGTGCTGGCCGATACCATTCCCGGCATCCGCGTGGTCAAGGCCTTTGCCCAGGAAAAGCGCGAAGTGGCGCGTTTCCGCGAAGCCAACAACCGCAATCTGGAAGTCAACGACCGGGTGAACACGACCTGGTCGCTGTTCTCTCCGACCGTGACCTTGCTGACCGAAGTGGGCCTGCTGGTGGTCTGGATCTTCGGTATCTGGCAGGTCTCGCAAAAGCAGATCACGGTGGGTGTGCTGGCGGCCTTCCTGGCGTACATCGGGCGCTTCTACACGCGCCTGGATTCCATGAGCCGCATCGTCTCGGTGACCCAGAAGGCCGCCGCCGGCGCCAAGCGCATCTTCGACATCCTGGACCACGTGTCCAGCGTGCCGGAACCGCAGAATCCCGCCAAGCTGCCGCACATCAACGGCCGCATCGAACTGCGCGACGTGGGTTTTCGCTACGGCAACCGCCAGGTCATCCGCGGCCTGGACCTGACCATCGCCCCGGGTGAAATGATCGGCCTGGTGGGCCACAGCGGCTCGGGCAAGAGCACGCTGATCAACCTGATCTGCCGCTTCTACGACGTGTCCGAGGGCGCCATCCTGGTGGACGGCGCGGATATCCGCTCGGTGCGTGTTTCCGACTACCGCCGCAATATCGGCCTGGTGCTGCAAGAGCCTTTCCTGTTCTTCGGCACCATTGCCGAGAACATCGCCTACGGCAAGCCGGAGGCCACGCGCGACGAGATCGTGGCCGCGGCCCGTGCCGCGCACGCCCACGAGTTCATCCTGCGCCTGCCGCACGGCTACGACTCGCTGGTGGGCGAGCGCGGCCAGGCCCTGTCGGGCGGCGAGCGCCAGCGCATCTCGATCGCCCGCGCGTTGCTGATCGATCCGCGCATCCTGATCCTGGACGAAGCGACCTCGTCGGTCGATACCACCACCGAAAAGGAAATCCAGAAGGCGCTGGACAATCTGGTGCGTGGCCGCACCACTATTGCCATCGCCCACCGCCTGAGCACGTTGCGCAAGGCCGACCGCCTGGTCGTGCTGGACCGTGGCCAGATCGTGGAGCAGGGGCCGCACGAGGAACTGATGGCGCGTGAAGGGGCGTACTACCGCCTCTACCAGGCGCAGGCGCGCCAGGCCGAAGCCGATGCACAGGCCTCAGGCAGCGACGACATGGCCGCCGTGGCCTGACACGGAATCGAGATAATCGTCATGACGCTTCCCGTTTTTCAGCTGCAACGCAATGCGTTCGGGCGTTTGGTGTACCAGGGCGCCGACGGCGCGACCCACGAGGGTGTGATCCCGGTGCGGGCCTTTCCCATCAGCGAGGCCGACCGCGGCCTGTCGCTGGTGACCAGCGACGGCCACGAGCTGGTCTGGATCGAACACCTGGCCGACGTGCCGCCCGCCGAACGCGCGCTGATCGAGGAAGAGCTCGCGGGCCGCGAGTTCATGCCCGAAATCCGCAAGCTGGTGAGCGTGTCCACCTACGCCACGCCCAGCACCTGGAAGGTGGAGACCGACCGCGGGCCCACCACGTTCACGCTGCGCGGCGAAGAAGACATCCGCCGGTTGAGCCAGCACACGCTGCTGATCGCCGACAGCCACGGCATCTTCTATCTGGTGCGCGACGTGCCGTCGCTGGACAAGCACAGCCGCAAGCTGCTGGACCGCTTTCTCTGATTGCGCGGGCGCACGGCCGCGCCGCTGTTGCTCAGCGCGACGGGCGCGCCGCCAAAGGGCGCGCCGCCAAAGGGCGCTCCGCCAACGTCCCGCCTGTTCAGATTCCGTCGGCAGCCGGCCGCTTGAATGGCGTGTGCGCTTCCAATTCCCCCAGATAGTCGTCCACCGCGGCGGTTTCCTCGTCCAGGAAGTGCTGGATCGCGGCCGCGAAGCGCGGATCGGCGACCCAGTGCGCCGACCACGTCGGCGTGGGCAGCAGCCCGCGCGCCATCTTGTGTTCGCCTTGGGCGCCGCCTTCGAAGCGGCTCAGGCCCTGGGCGATGCAGTAGGCAATGGCCTGCAGGTAGCAGGTCTCGAAATGCAGCCCCGGCACGTACTCCGTCGCGCCCCAGTAGCGCCCATAGAGCACGTCGCCGCCGACCAGGTTCAGGGCCGCGGCCACCGGCTGGCCGTCGCGTTCGGCCAGCACCAGCACGAAAGCATCTGGCTGTTCGCGATAGGCGCGCTGGAAGAACTCACGGTTCAGGTAGGGCGGATTGCCGTGGTTGAAGTAGGTGTGGCAATAGCACTGGTAGAAGAAATCCAGGTCTTCGGCGCGGATCTGCGCGCCGCGCCGCCACTGGAAATCCAGCCCGGCCTGGGCGACTTTCTTGCGGTCCTGGCGGATCTTCTTGCGCTTGTCGTGGCTCATCGTGGCCAGGAACGCATCGAAGTCGGCATAGTCTGCGTTGGTCCAGTGGAACTGCACGCTTTCGCGAACCATGAAGCCGGCCTCGCGCAGGGCACGCAGGTCGGTGGCGGCAGGAAACAGCAGGTGCAGCGATGACACCTGCACGTCTTGGGCGAACGCGACCAGACCGCGCACGAGCGTGTCGCGGTCTTCGTCATTGGCGGCCAGGAGGCGCGGGCCGGTGACGGGCGTGAACGGAATGGCCGACAGCAGCTTGGGGTAGTAGCGCAGGCCGTGGCGCTGGAAGGCGTCGGCCCAGGCGTAGTCGAACACGTACTCGCCACGCGAATGGGATTTCAGGTAGAGCGGCACGGCGCCGGCCAGTTGGCCGTCCCGCCACAGTGCCAGGTAATGCGGTGCCCAGCCGGTATCCGGCGCGGCGCAGCCGGTGTCGTGCAAGGCGCACAGGAAGGCATGGCGCAGGAACGGCTGGTCGCCGGCCAGGGCGTCCCATTGCTGTGCGTCGATGCGGGACAGGTCGGTCTCGATGGTCAGGCGTAGCGGCGAATCCATGGGCGAATGATAAAGTCTTCGTCAGCGCTTGGCGCATTGTCATTGTTTTTCGGGCGGCCGCGGGCCGCCTCTGTACCGGGAATCCTCATGGACAGCCATTCGATCCTTCCCACGGACGGGACGGGTCCGTACGCGCCAGGCACGGTTTGCCTGCGCGCCCAGGCGTTGCAGGCGCTGGCCGCCACCGACTGGGCGGACAAGCTGGCGCGGGTGCGCGCCATCCATGCCGACGCGCCGCTGGACCGGGCGCGGCAGTATGTCGCGCCCGCCGTCCTGCCCGGCCGGCCCGCGGTTCCCGAACTGGTGCCGCCCGCGCAGGTGCCGCAGCGTTCCATGGCGACCTTGGAAGGCCGCGCCGCGCTGCTGCACGCGCTGGCGCACATCGAATTCAACGCGGTGAACCTGGCGCTGGACATCCTGTGGCGTTTCGCCGGCATGCCCGACGCGTTCTACCGAGACTGGCTGCGGGTGGCCAGCGAAGAGGCCCATCACTTCGACCTGCTGAACCAGCGCCTGGCCGGCCTGGGCTACGCCTATGGCGATTTCCCCGCCCACAACGGCCTGTGGGACATGGCCGAACGTACGCGTGACGATCTGCTGGCCCGCCTGGCGCTGGTGCCCCGCACGCTGGAAGCGCGCGGGCTCGATGCCTCGCCGCTGATCCGCAACAAGCTGGCCGGCGCCGGAGACGCGCAAAGCGCGGCCATCGTCGACATCATCCTGCGCGACGAGATCGGCCACGTGGCCATCGGCAACGACTGGTACAAGCGGCTGTGCGCCGAACAGGGCAAGGCGCCGGTGGCCTGCCATGCCGAGCTGGCCGCCCGCTACGACGCGCCGCGCCAACGTGGCCCCTTCAACCTGGCGGCGCGCCGCGCCGCCGGCTTTGACGAGGCCGAGCTGGCCGCGTTGCAGGCAGGGTGATCGACATGCGCATCGTCATTGACGCCTTGCTCACCGGCGCGGTGCGCCCGCTGGGCGATTCCGGCCGCGATAGCGGCATCGACAAGCATCCGGTGGCCACGCGCCTGTGGCTGGGCCCCGAAGGCTTGCTGGGAGACGCGCAGGCCGACCGCCGCTTTCACGGCGGCCCTGAAAAGGCGCTGCACCACTATGCGCGCGAACATTATCCGGCCTGGCGCGAAGCGATCGGCCCACGCGCTGTGCTGGACGCTCCGGGTGCCTTCGGCGAAAACCTGTCCACCACGGGCATGACGGAAAGCGATGTCTGCGTGGGCGACGTGCTTGCCGCGGGTGAGGCGCTGATCCAGGTATCGCAGGCTCGCCAGCCGTGCTGGAAACTGAACCATCGGTTTGCCTGGCCCGGCATGTCGGCGCAGGTACAGGCCAGCGGCAAGACGGGGTGGTACTACCGCGTGCTGCGCGAAGGCTGGCTCGCGCCTGGCGACACCTTGTCGCTGCAGGACCGCCCCCATCCCCAATGGACCCTGGCGCGGGTGCAGGACATCCTGAACCGCCGCGTGCTGGATGCGGCCGTGCTGGCCGAACTGGCCGCGCTGCCCGAACTGTCTCCCAACTGGCGCGCCCTGTTCGAGAAGCGCGCCCGCGTGGGCGAAATCGAAGACTGGAAGCGCCGCCTGGAAGGCGACGCGGCCGAATCCCCTGGAGCCCCCCCTCGTTGATGAAACCCTCTCTTGCCGCCGTCCTGACAGTCGCCGCGCTGGCGTTGCCGAGCGCAGGCGCCCACGCCGCCGATGCCTTTGCTTCGTGCCTGGCGCAGTTGCGCGCCCCGGCCGCCAAGGCGGGCGTGTCCGGCGCCACCTTCGATGCGCAGACCGCCGGCCTGGTGCCCGACATGGCGGTGATCGGCCTGTTGGATGCGCAGCCCGAATTCAAGACGCCTATCTGGGACTACATGGCGGCGCTGGTCGATGATGAGCGCGTGGCCGATGGCCGGGCCGGCATCGAACGCTGGCGCGCCGAACTGGACCGAGCCTCGGCCCGCTTCGGCGTGGACCCGGCCACCATCGCCGCGGTGTGGGGCGTCGAAAGCAACTACGGCCGCACGCTCGGCGGGCGGCCGCTGCTCACGTCCCTGTCCACCCTGTCGTGCTTCGGACGGCGCCAGGCCTACTTTCGCGGCGAGTTCTACGCCGCGCTCAAGATCCTGCAAGACGAGCACATTGCGCCCGAAAAATTCACCGGTTCCTGGGCGGGGGCGTTCGGCCAGACCCAATTCATGCCTTCGACCTACCTGCGGCTGGCGGTGGATTTCGACGGCGATGGCCGTCGCGACCTGATCGACAGCGTGCCCGACGCCCTGGCGTCCACCGCCAACTTCCTCAAGCGCGCCGGCTGGAACAGCAGCCTGGACTGGGGCTACGAGGTCAAGCTGCCCGCGGGCCTGAACACGGCCGGGGCCGGGCGCAAGAACAAGCGTCCGCTGTCGTCCTGGACCAAGCAGGGCGTGACCCGCGCCGACGGTCGCCCGCTGCCGCCGGGCGACATACCGGTGGGCCTGCTGCTGCCGGCCGGCCCCAAGGGGCCGGCATTCCTGGTGACGCGCAATTTCGACGCGCTGTATTCATACAACGCGGCCGAGAGCTACGCGCTGGCCATCGCGCACCTGTCCGATCGCCTGCGCGGAGGCGGGCCGCTGGTCCAGGCCTGGCCGACGGACGATCCGGGCTTGTCGCGGGCCGAGCGCCGCGAACTGCAACGCCTGCTGATCGCGCGCGGCTATGAACTGGGCGAACCCGATGGAATGATCGGCACCCGCACCCGCGAAGCGCTGCAGGCGGCCCAGCGGCAACTGGGCCTGCCGGCGGACGGCCGGGCTGGCCGGAAGGCGTTGAACGCCCTGCGAAATGGGGGCTGAGCGGGGCGGCAAAGACAAGTTTTGCAAAGATCGGTGTCCGGACCGAGGCGGCGGCCGGATTTGCGCCGGCCTGGGCCTATACTGGATTTCCGACTTTTTGGAGCACGGCGATGAGTCTATTGGATACCTTGGCCTCGATGGCTGGCGGCGGTGAGCAAGGGGGCTCGGCCTCGCTGCTGCCCGCCCTGATCGAACAACTGAACAAGTACCCCGGCGGCCTGTCCGGCCTGATCGCCAGCTTCCAGCAGGGCGGCCTGGGCGAGATCGTCGCCTCCTGGATCGGCAAGGGTCAGAACCTGCCCGTCAGCGCCGACCAGCTGGGGCGAGTGCTGGACCCGGGCGTGGTCGATGAACTGGCCGCCAAGACCGGCCAGGACACGGGTTCGGTGCTGGGTTCGCTGT
>PJUB01000532.1_pt1 | contig 12037 bp, 8 predicted proteins | sample 1512141 | NCBI WGS metagenome assembly PJUB01 (sample SAMN08177677, study PRJNA422409) | Soil metagenome, whole genome shotgun sequencing project. | isolation source: Soil enriched on filter paper: alkali lignin treatment | place: USA: Madison | collected 2015-01-15 | reverse complement strand
GCACTTCGGGCAGCGGCCCTCGGGCCGCTGCCTGGGCGGTAGCGGTACGTTTCTTCTTCATCGGCATATCCATGGTTTTTAGTCCTCATGATATGCCCCGCCCACAAAATCCCGGATAGGCCCTTGCGGTCCGGAGCCTTCGCTCCGGACTGCCCCGTTGTCATCCTCGTACAGGCCTTCGGCCTTCCCTACGGATTCCCTCGGGCGCAATCTACACGCCCCGCCCTCACCCCGCCTGCCCCGTCACGCGCTCTTGATGTGACTTAGTCGCGGCCGCTGGGGCGGTCAGTGTGTTTGGCATGCTAGCCAACATCGGAGGGGGGGGCGGGGTGGGACGGTGCCCGCCTCGCGCCGGCCGCGCGGGCGGCCTTGCTCGGCTTGCGTGGTGTCTTGCGTCGGCGGATGACGCTGCGCGATTGCGTGGGGTTTATTTGGTGGTGGTCAGCAGGTCGCCGGGGAGGCCGGCTTCTACCAGGCCTAGCAGCAGCTTTTTTACGGGGGCGGGCAGGGCTGTCTTTGGCAGGTCTTCCTGGGGGATCCAGCGTTCGGTCTGGGTGGGTTCGCGCAGTGTGGCGCTGCGTACCGGGATGTACCAGGGGCGGATGTGCAGGCGGTAGTGGGTGAAGGTGTGGGCGAAGGCAGCGAGTTCGAAGCGGTGTTCGGGGATGAGGCCCAGGGCGCGAGAGGCGGTGAGGGGGTCGCCCGCGGCGTCGAATTCGGGCAGGCTCCAGAGGCCGCCCCAGATGCCGGGTTCGGGGCGTTGTTGCAGGAGGAAGGCGCCCTGGTATTGCAGGACGAGCATGCCGGTTTCGCGTTCGGGGATGGCTTTGCGGACCTTGGGGGTGGGCAGTTCGGCCTGGCGGCCTTCCTGCCGCGCGATACAGGTGCGGGTGACGGGGCAGCGGTCGCAGGCGGGTTTGCCGCGGGTACAGAGCGTGGCGCCCAGGTCCATCAACCCTTGTGTATAGGCGGCCATGTCCAGGCCGGGCGCGGCCTCGACCTGGGCGTCGGCCAGGGCCCAGAGGCGTTGTTCGACGTCGCGCTTGGCGGGGTCGCCGGCGATGCCGAAGTGGCGGGTGAAGACGCGTTTGACGTTGCCGTCCAGGATGGGCGAGCGTTCGCCGTAGGCGAAGGCGGCGATGGCGGCGGCGGTGGATCGGCCGATGCCGGGCAGGGTGGCGATGGCTTCGGCGGTGGGGGGGAAGCGGCCGTTCCAGTCGCGGGCGATTTCCTGGGCGCAGCGGTGCAGGTTGCGGGCGCGGGCGTAGTAGCCCAGGCCGGCCCAGTAGGGCATGACGTCTTCCTGGGCGGCGGCGGCGAGCGCGGCGACGTCGGGGAAGCGCTGCAGGAAGCGTTCGTAGTAGGGGATGACGGTGGCCACCTGCGTCTGCTGCAGCATGATCTCGGATAGCCAGATGCGGTAGGGGTCCCGGGTGTTCTGCCAGGGGAGATCGTGGCGGCCATGCTGGCGTTGCCAGGCGACGATGCGAGGGGCGAAGTCCAGGTCGGCAATTATCGCATCGCCCTATTGCCGGGGGTGGGACGAGCGGTTACAACCGTCAGGAAGAGGCGCGCCAAGCGCCCGGAATTCACCTCCGCCGCAGGCCCGCCCGGGCTCCAGAAGAACTCGGCGCGATGCTGCTGCGGGCGTTCCACGACCCTCGGAGTAGACATGAATGCCCCTCTCACGCCCGCGGTCCGCGCGGCGCTCGAATCCGTCCAGCTGGACGACAAATACACCCTTGAAACCGGCCGCGCCTGGATGAGCGGCATCCATGCCCTGGTGCGCCTGCCGATGATGCAGCGGCTGCGCGACCTGCGCGCGGGGCTGAACACGGCGGGGTTCGTGTCGGGGTATCGGGGGTCGCCGCTGGGCGGGGTGGACCAGAACATGTGGAAGGCGGCCAGGTACCTGAAGGCGCACCACGTGGAATTCCAGCCGGGCATCAACGAAGACCTGGCGGCGACGGCGGTGTGGGGCTCGCAGCAGGTGAATCTGTTCCCCGGGGCGAAGTACGACGGGGTGTTCGGCATGTGGTACGGCAAGGGGCCGGGGGTGGACCGCTGCGGCGATGTGTTCAAGCACGCCAATGCGGCGGGGACGTCGCCGCACGGCGGGGTGCTGGTGGTGGCGGGCGACGATCATCCGGCCAAGTCGTCGACGCTGCCGCACCAGAGCGACCACATCCTGAAGGCCTGCATGATCCCGGCGCTGTTTCCGTCCAGCGTGCAGGAGGTGCTGGATTTCGGCCTGCATGGCTGGGCGATGAGCCGCTATGCCGGGGTGTGGGTGGGCATGAAGTGCATTACCGATATCGTCGAGGTGTCGGCGTCGGTGGACGTGGATCCGTACCGCGTGAAGATCCTGCTGCCCGAAGACTTCCAGCTGCCACCGGACGGGCTGAACATCCGCGTGCCCGATACGCCGCTGCAGCAAGAGGCGCGGCTGCTGGACTACAAGCTGTACGCGGCGCTGGCCTATGCGCGCGCCAACAAGCTCAACCGCGAACTCTGGCAGGTGCCGCAGCGCGATGCGCGCTTTGGCATCATGACGTCGGGCAAGGCTTATCTGGATACGCGCCAGGCGTTGTCGGACCTGGGCCTGACCGAAGCGGTGTGCCAGCGCATCGGCCTGCGGCTGTTCAAGGTGGGCATGGTGTGGCCGCTGGAATCGACCGGCATGGCGCATTTCGCCGAAGGGCTGGACGAGATCCTGGTGGTCGAGGAAAAGCGCCAGGTGCTGGAATACCAGCTGAAAGAAGAGCTGTTCAGCTGGATCGGCAGCGGCAAGAAAATTCCGCGCGTGGTGGGCAAGTTCGACGACAAGGACGGCGGCGAATGGTCGGTGCCGCAAGGCAACTGGCTGCTGCCGGCGCATTACGAGTTTTCGCCGGCCATGGTGGCCAAGGCCATCGCGGCGCGGCTGTTGCGGTTCGAGCTGCCGCCGGACGTGCGCGCGGGCATCGAGGCGCGGCTGGCCTTCATTGCCGGGCGCGAGCAGGCGCTGGCGCGGCCACGCGTGGTCGAAGACCGCAAGCCCTGGTTCTGTTCGGGCTGTCCGCACAATACGTCTACGCGGGTACCGGAAGGTTCGCGCGGCATGGCGGGCATCGGTTGCCACTACATGGTGACCTGGATGGGCCGCAATACGCAGGTGTATACGCAAATGGGCGGCGAGGGGGTGCCGTGGCTGGGGCAGGCGCCGTTCACCGAGGAAAAGCACGTGTTCGCCAACCTGGGCGACGGCACGTACTTCCATTCGGGCCTGCTGGCGATCCGCGCCGCGGTGGCGGCCAAGGCGCCCATCACCTACAAGATCCTGTTCAACGATGCGGTGGCGATGACCGGCGGGCAGCCGGTGGACGGCCCCATCAGCGTGCCGATGATCAGCCGCCAGGTGGCGGCCGAAGGCATCGACAAGATCGTGGTCGTGACGGACGAGCCGGACAAATACAAGGACATGGCCGGCCTGGCGCCGGGCGTGCCGGTCAAGCATCGCGACGAGCTGGACGCGGTGATGCGCGAGCTGCGCGAATACCCCGGCGTGTCGGTGCTGATCTACGACCAGACCTGTGCGACCGAGAAGCGGCGGCGCCGCAAGCGCAACGCGTACCCCGATCCGGCGCGTCGGGTGGTCATCAACGAGCGCGTGTGCGAGGGCTGCGGCGACTGTTCGCAGAAGTCGCATTGCCTGTCGGTCGAGCCGCTGGAAACCGAGTTCGGCCGCAAGCGCACGATCAACCAGTCCAGCTGCAATAAAGACTTTTCCTGTCTGAAGGGCTTTTGCCCCAGCTTCGTCACGGTGGAAGGCGGCAAGCTGAAAAAGCCGCGCGCCCTGGCGCCCGACGGCGCGGTCGACGATGACGTGCCGCAGCCGGCCACGCGTGGGCTGGACCAGGCCTACGGCGTGTTCATTGCCGGCGTGGGCGGCACGGGCGTGGTCACCATCGGCCAGCTGCTGGGCATGGCCGCTCATCTTGAAGGCAAGGGCTGTTCGGTGCTGGACATGGCCGGCCTGGCGCAAAAGGGGGGCGCGGTGTATTCGCACGTGGTGCTGGCGCAGACGCCGGACCATCTGATGAATACGCGCGTCGCGATGGGCGAGGCCGACCTGCTGCTGGCGGGCGACCTGGTGGTGGCCACCAGCGCGGACGCCATGGCGCGGCTGCGCCCGGGGCGTACCCATGCGCTGCTCAACAGCGACACCGCGCCCACTGCGGCGTTCGTGTCCAACCCGGACTGGACGCTGCCCGGGGCCAACCTGACCGCCGACCTGCAGGCCGCCTGCGGCAAAGATAACCTGCACGCGGTGGACGCGTCGGCGCTGGCGGTGGGCCTGCTGGGCGACGCCATCTATTCCAATCCGCTGATGATGGGCTACGCCTACCAGAAGGGCTGGCTGCCGCTGTCGCGCGAAGCGCTGTTGCGCGCGATTGAACTGAACGGCCAGCAGGTGTCCAACAACCTGGCGGCGTTCGCCTGGGGGCGCCGCGCGGCCCACGACCTGGCCGGCGTGATGCGGCTCTTGGCTGCGGGCGCCGCCGCGCCCGCGCATCCGGACGGCATCATCGAGATTCGCCGGCCGCGCGCAACGCCGGTGCTGGAACTGAAGAAGCCGCCGGGCGAGCTGGCCCGGCTGGTCGAGGTGCGACGCGCGTTCCTTACGCAATACCAGGATGCCGCGTATGCCAGGCAGTACACGGACCTGGTGGACAAGGTGGCGCACGCCGAGCACGAGGCCACCGGCACCCAGCGGCTGGCGCTGGCGGTGGCGCGCTACTACTTCAAGCTGCTGGCCTACAAGGACGAATACGAAGTGGCGCGGCTGTACACGGACGGCGAGTTCCTCAAGCGCGTGGGCGAGCAGTTCGAGGGCGACTGGAAGCTGCGCTTTCACCTGGCGCCGCCACTGTTCGCGCGCCGCGGCCCGGACGGCCATCTGGTCAAGAAGGCCTACGGGCCGGGCATGCTGCGCGTGTTCCGCCTGCTGGCGCGCATGAAGCGCCTGCGCGGCACGCGGCTGGACCCGTTCGGCTACACCCGCGAACGGCGTGCCGAACGTGAACTGGCGCGCGAGTACGGCGAGACCATCGGGGCCATCCTGGGCAAGCTGAACCGCGGCAACCTGGATCGCGCGGTGGCGCTGGCCAGCGTGCCTGAAGACATCCGCGGCTATGGCCACGTGAAGGAAGCGGCAATGGAAAAGGCCGCGGCGCGGCGCGAGGCCTTGCTGAAGGACTTCACGGCCAGCGTGGTGTCGATCGGCGGGGCGCGCGCGGCGTGATGTGCGTGAAGTGATGCGGGTGACGACGGGCGCGGGTTTCATGCGCGCCTGTCGTCAGACTCTTCTGTGATGCGTTACGCCGGCGGCCTACGCCGGATAGTGCGCGTCGTCCAGCAGCATGTCTTCAAAGAACGCGCCGTAGCGGCCCTGCGGATCGCGCAGGTGGATCTCCAGGATCCAGCGCATTTCCGACGGGCTGATGGCCAGGTCGGCCAGTGACCCGGTATGGATCGCCGCGTGGGGAAAGTCCGACACGCGGTGGCCCGGCAGGTCGAAGTTCAATGCCCAGCCCATGGCGCGGGCCTGGCGGTCGGCATAGGCGTACAGCGCCTGCCCGCTCAGGCGTTCTCGCAGCCACACGCCGCGCACGTCGTGGAACAGCGCTTCGGCATCGCGGGCGCAGCGCGCCTGGCCGGGGTCGTTGCCCACCACGTAGCTCTTGCCACCGTCGCCTTCCCACGCGTCCAGCCGGGGGGCGATGTCCAGGAAGAAGATGTCGTCTTCGCCCAGCACCACGCCCGGGGTCGACGCCTGGCGCATGGCTTTCATGGTGTTGGCGCCGAAGCGCACGCGGGTGGGATGCCAACTGAGCGCCATGCCGGCGTCGATCAGCGTCTGCTTGGCCATCGCTACCGCGTCTTCCTCGACCATGCCGGGCTGGATGCGCGCGGCGATGGCGTCGATGGCCTGGCGGGTCTTGTTGCGGGCCAGCAGCATGCCGTCCACGGAAAAGGCGGGGCCGACGCGCTCGCTGGGGTCGGGGTGTCGGGTCGGGTGGGGGATTTGCATGAAGGGCGGTTCCTGGTGGGCGGCGCTTGGGCCGATGCAGGCATTCTGGGCGGCGGAACCTGCGCGCACGACCGCGGCGCGGCACGGATTCGGGCCAGCGTGGCGCGTCTTGCGGCCAAGCGCCTGGCCGGCGGCGGATCAGGGCCGCGCTGGTGCGGATTGCGGCCAGCGTGTGCGCCGCGGGTCGTTGCGCGCGGCCTCGCTGGGCTAAGGTAGCGGCATGCCGTCCGCCGGCCCTTCTATCCGTCGCCTTTGCCTGCCACCATGAAATCCGTCGCCATCGTCGTGTTCCCCGGCGTGCAGTCCCTGGACGTCAGCGGGCCGCTGGACGTCTTTGCCGAAGCCAACCGCTTCCTGCTGCCCGCCCAGCAGTACCGGCTGGAATTGATCGGCCTGACGCGCGGCGCCGTGCCGTGTTCCAACGGCATGCTGCTGATGCCGCAGCGGCATTACACCGACGCCGGTGACGTCCCCGACCTGCTGTTGGCCGCGGGCGGCCCGGGCCTGCCCGACGCCCGCGAGCCGGACGAGGCGCTGGCCTGGCTGCAGGAGGCCTGTGCGCAGGCGCCGCGCTACGGCTCGATCTGCAACGGCGTATTCCTCTTGGCCCGCGCGGGGTTGCCGCCCGGCGCGGTCGTCACCACGCACTGGAACGACGCGCAGGCGCTGGCCGCACGTTATCCGAGCCTGCAGGTGCAGGCCGACCGCCTGTACGCGCAGGATGGCCGCCTGCACACCTCGGCTGGCGTCACCGCGGGCATCGATCTTGCGTTGTACCTGGTGGCGCAGGACCATGGACCCGATGTGGCGCTGAATGTGGCCAAGCGGCTGGTCGTCTTCATGCAGCGGGCGGGCGGCCAATCGCAGTTCAGTCCGTTCCTGACGCCATTCGTCGCAGAAACGTCCGCCGTCGCCCTGGTGCAGCAATACGTGCTGGGCCACCTGGCCGACGATCTGGGCCTGGACGCGCTGGCGGCGCAGGCCCACATGAGCCGCCGCAATTTCTCGCGTGTGTTCCTGCGCGATGCGGGCGTGACGCCGGCCGATTTCGTCGAAAGCGCGCGTGTGGATGCGGCGCGCGTCCGGCTCGAACGCGAATCCGCGCCGCTCAAGACCGTGGCCTTTCGCTGCGGCTTTCGGGACGCGCGCCACCTGCGCGAGGTGTTTCAGCGGCGGCTGGGCGTATCGCCCAGCGAGTACCGCGCCCGCTTCGGCCGCTGATACGGGCCGGGGGCGGGCATTGCGGCCGGCGCCGGCCGGGGGCGGGCTTAGCTGCCCGCCGTCTCGGGTTTGCGGCGCCTGGCCACGCCGGTGTCGAAGCGTTCGACGCCCGGGCGGGTCGCGGGTCGGTCGAAACGCTCGACGCCGGGGCGGTCGAAGCGTTCCACCCCCGCACGCGCGGCAGGCCGGTCAAATCGTTGCACGCCGGGCGGCGTGAAGCGTTCCACCCGCGGCGGGCTCTGGGTCTTGGCCTGCACGCTCTGGGCGGCGGCCTGTTCGCGCTTGGCGATGATCTCTTCGGCGCGCTGGTGGTGGGGGGCCATCTTGCGCACCATCACGCGGCCGTCGCGCGGAAAATAGTTGATGCGGCGCGCGTGCACGTCGCCCAGGTCCTGCGCCTTGACCGGAATGCCTTCCGTCTTCAGGTAGTTCAGGACGAACTGGCCGTTACGCTCGCCGATGTTCATCTGCTGCATGGCCGACAGCACGGCGCCGCCGCCGAACACCTTGGCTTCCAGGCGGTCGCGTACCGCACCGGCCTTGAGCAGTTCGTTGATCAGCACTTCCATGGCGAACGCGCCGTAGCGCATGGTGGCCGAGGCGGGCGACTGCATGTCGCCCTCGGGCAACATGAAGTGGTTCATGCCCCCCACGCCGGTGACGGGATCGTGGATACAGGCGGCCACGCACGACCCGAGCACGGTCGAGATCATCAGGTCTTCGTCGGTGACGTAGTACTCGTTGGGGAGTACCTTCACCGCCTGACACTGGAACGCGCTATCGAAGTAATGGCGCGTCGCACGGGCTTCAAGACGGGCGACCATGGGGCGGAATAAAGGGCAAGGACAGCGGTTGGGTCACGAAGGGCAGCGCTCGATGGAACAATAAACGTTTCAAAATATGTATAAAAATGTCGCTTTATTCTTACACATCTCGCCAACAATAGGGTGAAATCCTGTGTAACCGCGACTTTGTTATGTCCCTGATTTATAAGCGTTTGCGATTCCCTGGGCAGTTCGGCCCGCTTGCGTGACACCTTGCGGCGCCCGGACCACCCGTAACACGGGATGGGCGCATGCGCCGTTCCATCCCCGTGACAGCATGGCACCAGCAGACCGCACGCGGCCACTGCAAGGATGGTGCATCCATCCTACACAGGGCCGGGCGGGGTCTTTCCCCGGATCACGGGGAAGAAGGGGGGCTATACGGAGGTTTAGAACCGCGTACTGCGGGTCACGGACCAGCGCGCAGACAACGCACCCAGGGCGGCCGAGGCGACGATGGCCACCAGCAGCACGGGGGCGCCGGGCAGGTGCAGCGCGAACTCGGCCCCGTAGCTGCGGGCCAGGCCGAGCAGGGCGTTGTTCAGGGGCGACAGCGCCAACGCCGCCACGCCGATGGCGAGCAGCGAGGCCAGGGCGCCGGACAGCGCACCCAGGTACAGGAACGGGCGGCGCACGAACGATTCGGTGGCTCCGACCAGCCGCGCCACCGCGATTTCCTCGCGCTGCGACAGGGCCTGCATGCGCACGGTGTTGAACACCGTGGCCAGCACCACCACGGCGACGCAGGCGGCCAGGAAGGCCAGCCCGATGCGGGCAAAGCGCAGGATGGCTTCCAGGCGCTGGACCCAGGCGCTGTCCAGCTGCACCAGGTCGACCTGGTCCCATTGCTTCCAGTCTTTGGCGAGCTTGCCGGCGCGGCCGGCCAGGTCTTCGCCGTCGGCCAGCGTCACCACCACGGCGTCGGGCAGCGGATTGCCCGGCAGCACGGCCAGCGCCTGCGCCCAGGCGGGGTTGGCCCGCAGGTCGGCCAGGGCGTCTTCACGGCCCACCACGCGCACCGCGCGGATGTCGGCGGCGTAGTCGGCCTGGATGCGCTTGGCGATGTCGGCCGCGGCGCCGGCCGGCGCGTCCACGCGCATGAACACGGTGACCTCGGGGGTGACGGACATTTCGCGCGCTACCGGCTGTACCGACACCAGGATGGCGCTGCCCAGCAGGGGAAGCGCCAGCGCCAGCGCCATGACGAGCAGGTTGGCCAGCGACGAGAACGGCTGTTTCACCAGCCGGCGCAGGGTGACCATGAGCGCATAGCGATGCTGCCGCAGCCAGGCGTTCATGCCGTTTCTCCGGCAATGCCGCGGCCGGCCGCGGGGGCGGGCGTGGCGTCGCCCTGCGAATCGGCGAACTTGCCCGGATCGATGCGCAGGGTGCGGGTGGCGTAGCGCGCCATGAGTTCCTGGTCGTGCGAGGCGATCAGCGTGGTGACGCCGACGCGGTTGAAGTCGCGGAACACGTTCATGATGCGCTGCGCGTTGTCGTGGTCGAGGTTGGCGGTGGGTTCGTCGGCGATCAGGATGGCGGGCCGGTTGACGATGGCGCGCGCGATCGCCAGGCGTTGCTGCTCGCCGCCCGACAATTCGATGGGGTTCAGGTCTTCTTTGCCGGACAGGCCGACCTTGTCCAGCGCGGCGCGGGCGCGGGCGGCGGCGGAATCCCGGGGGTGGCCCGTGACGGCCAGGGGCAGCATCACGTTTTCGAAGGCGCTGCGGTCAAACAGCAGATGCGTGTCCTGCAGGATCACGCCGACGGCGCGGCGCAGGTAGGGCCGGGCGCGGGCGGGCAGCTTGTCCAGTCGCTGGCCGTTGACCTGGATCGAGCCGCGGCTGGCGGGCTCGAGCCCCCCGATCAGCTTGAGCAGGGTCGACTTGCCGGCGCCGGACGGCCCCGACACGAAGACGAACTCTCCCGCGCTCACGCGGAAGTTGATGTCGGCCAGGATATTGCGGCCGCGACCATACGATTTGAATACGTGCTGGAATTCGATCATGGCGGCTGTCGGATGAAGCCGCAATAGTAACTCGGGGACAGTAAGCCGGACCAAATCCGGATCCCGGGCCCGCCGGAAAAAGTGTCCTGATGTCACCGGAAACCGACGGATCGTGTGACCGGTCGGACACGTTTTGCGATGCAAAACCATGTCCCCGTTTTTGCTGCCGAACTGCGTTTGATTTCATCCAGTGTCCCTATATTTCAAGGGAATTCCCGGATGCGGAGGCTGCTTTGCGGACGCTACCATCCGCCCCATGCGTAAAGCCCGACCCGGCCTTGCGTTCGGCTTCGCATCACCCCTACGGAGATCACGATGAAAGTACTGAAACTCGCTGCCATTGGCACCGCCCTGTTCGCTGCGTCCGCGGCTGCCCATGCAGGTGCGACCTTCGATAACGTCAAGAAAAAAGGGTTTGTCCAGTGCGGCGTTTCAACCGGCATCCCGGGGTTCTCGATCGCGGACAGCAAGGGTGAGTACAAGGGCCTGGACGTGGACCTGTGCCGCGCCGTCGCCGCCACCATGTTCGGCGATGCCACCAAGATCAAGGTCACCCCGCTGAACACCCAGCAACGCTTCACCGCGCTGCAATCGGGCGAAGTGGACGTGCTGACCCGCAACACCACCGTCACGCTGACCCGCGACACCACCCTGGGCCTGATCGGCGTGGGCGTGAACTACTACGACAGCCAGGGCGTCATGGTCTCCAAGGACCTGAACGTCAAGAGCGCCAAGGAACTGAACGGCGCCACCATCTGCGTGCAGCCCGGCACCACCACCGAGCTGAACCTGGCTGACTGGTTCCGCGGCCAGAAGATCGAATTCAAGCCCGTCGTGATCGACAAGTACGACGAAATCATCCGCGCCTTCTCGGCCGGCCGTTGCGATGCCTTCACGACCGACAAGTCGCAGCTGGCCTCGACCCGCACCACGCTCGAGAATCCGGACAAGTACATCATCCTGCCGGAAGACTTCTCCAAGGAGCCGCTGGGCCCCATGGTCCGCCAGGGCGACGAGCAATGGTTCAACATCGTGCGCTGGTCGCTGAACGCGATGCTGGAAGCCGAGGAATACGGCATCACCAAGGCCAACGTCGATGAAATGACCAAGAGCACCAACCCCAATATCCAGCGCATCCTGGGCGTGACCCCGGGCATGGGCAAGAACCTGGGCGTGGATGACAAGTGGGCCTACAACATCATCAAGCAGATCGGCAACTACGGCGAAAGCTTCGAAGCCACGCTCGGCAAGAGCAGCGCCATGAAGCTGGACCGCGGCTTGAATGCCAACTATAAGCAAGGTGGCTTGATGTACGGCTGGCCGGTGCGCTAACACACGGCTCTGCCCGGCATGGCGCAACCCCCTTGCGCCATGCCTAGCCCGCCTCCGAGCGGGCGGCAGGAGTGGGCGGCGCGCGGTCTTTCAGACCCCAGCCGCCCGGTGTCCGACTTCTGTAGATTCATTCGATGACAACTCCAAATAAAAACGCCCCGATTTCGGCACCCCCCCGGCGTCTGAACTGGAACGACCCCGGCGTGCGCGCCGTGGTCTATCAAGTGCTAGCACTGGCCGCCGTGGCTTTGGCGGTGTGGTTCCTGGTTTCAAACACGCTTCACAACCTGTCCGTGCGCAACATCGCCACGGGCTTCGGTTTCCTTCACCGCGAGGCCGGCTTCGCCATCGGCGAAACGCCCGTCGCCTACACCCCCGCAGACACCTATGGCCGCGCCATCGTGGTGGGCCTGCTCAATACGCTGCGCGTCGCCGTGCTGGGTATCGTGCTGGCCACCATCCTGGGCACGCTGATCGGCGTGGGCCGCCTGTCCAAGAACTGGCTCGTCGCCAAGATCACCTCGATCTACGTCGAAGTGATGCGCAACGTGCCGCTGCTCCTGCAGCTGTTCTTCTGGT
>PJUB01000531.1_pt1 | contig 12059 bp, 13 predicted proteins | sample 1512141 | NCBI WGS metagenome assembly PJUB01 (sample SAMN08177677, study PRJNA422409) | Soil metagenome, whole genome shotgun sequencing project. | isolation source: Soil enriched on filter paper: alkali lignin treatment | place: USA: Madison | collected 2015-01-15 | reverse complement strand
TTCACGCTCAGGGCGTAGTTGAGGCCTTGTAGGGCTTGCCCTGGGGCCGCCGTCCGGCAGAGGCATCGCTCGCGCTTGTGATGTCGGAGAAGGTATCGCGGGTCCGACGTTCGGTCAATTCTCGCGCTGCGGCGCGCTCTGCTGGAGGTATCTGCCATGCATGCGAGTCCTTCGTTGTCATTGACGCCAGTTCCTTTTGTGCGCAAGCGTGATCTCCGGGCTGCCGCAGGTGAGGGGAGATCGGGTAGCCCGTTTCGCGGCGGTCGTCCTCGCGGGCGCGGGGACATGGATGTCCAGCGGGTCGTGACCGATCGGGTCGCCGCAGTGCTTGCTGCGGGCGAGTCCGTGTTCCGCGATCGTTGGGGGCGCGCGGCGATGCACGGGATGCCGCGCAATGGGCGGACCGAGGTGCCGTACCGTGGCATCAATGTGCTGTTGCTGCTGGAGGTTATGGCCGCACAGGGCTATACCTCCAACGTGTGGCTGACCTACCGGCAGGCCGCCGGCCTCGGCGCCCAGGTGCGCCGGGGAGAGCTGGCAGTGCTGTGCGCGCGGTTCGCGCGTAGCGGGCGTGGTGGTGCGGGAGGTGGCAATCCCGCCGGGGATGTGGAAGGTCCGAAGGCGGGGAGGGCGCGGGGTGTGCCGCGGTCGCGCGGCGTGCTGCGGTGCGAGCCGTTCTGGCTCTTCAACGTCGCGCAGATCGATGGGCTGCCGCCCGAGGTTCTCGCGCGCTGCGCCGAGGAGGCGACGCTGCCGTCGTCCTTCTCGCCCGTCGAACGTGTGCTGCGCCTGCTGTGCGGCTGCGACGCGGTCATCCGCCATGGTTATGAACGCGCCGCCTACCTGCCGGTGCTCGACGAGATCCGCCTGCCGTGGCCCGCGAGCTTCGCGAGCGCGCAGGCCCACTGCGCGGCCTTGCTGCGCGCGCTGGTGCACTGGAGCGGCCATGCGAGCCGGCTGGACCGCGATTTCGGACGCTGCACGGGCGAGGCGGCCTGGGTATTCGAGGAGCTGGTGGCCGAACTCGGCAGCATCCTCCTCATGGGCCACTGCGGCCTGACCGGGGCGGGCATGCAAGGGCATGCCGCCTCTTCCTGTCTCGATGCGTGGCTGCGGATGCTGCGCAGCGACCCGAGCGCCATTTTCGCAGCCGCACGCGATGCGAGCGCAGCCTTCGCGTTCATCGTTGCCAGGGAGATGCCGCAGCTAGCACCATTGGGCTCGTCCCGGCCGTTCGATCGTGGCTGAGAGGCGGTTTCGCTCATGGGCTGCCAGGGCGCGGGGCCGCATCGTCGCTGCCGTATCGTGCGGTCCTTGACGGTTTTGATCGATCACCGAATGCGGCCCCAAGGGGCCGGTGCCAAGGTGGTCGAGGCGAGGGCAGAGGGCTTGCCTCGGTTCGACGCGCAGACACTGCTCGGGATCGAGGCGAGCGAGGTCCGGCCGGTGCCGCCGCGTCGATGGTGTTCACGCTGAGAGGGAGGCCCCCGAAGCGGCACCTCACAGTGGTCACGGACAAGGCTTGACGGTTCGATCGCGCGCTGCCGCTGCGCCTGCGCCCCCTGGGCATCCTGTTCCTGTCGGACCTGCCTGCGGCCTGTGACGGCGCTCGCCGCACGTCGGCGAATGGGGTCGGAGGCGGGCACCTCCGTGGCCTCTTTTCGGGTGGGGGAGGGCTTGCCTGTGAGCCCTGAGGCTACCCCCTCGTTCTCGCGTTCAAGGCCCTGCGCGCGCTTCGCGTGCTCGGCGCGTGCCGCGCGCCTGCGGCGGCCCTGAGCGCTGCGCTGCGAGGGGGTGGCGGGGTCTCGCAGGCAATCCCGCCTGTGTCATCCACAGGAGTTCGTCATGAACACATCCTCATGCCCCGTCGATACTTCTGCGTCCGGGCCGTCGTCGCTTTCTTCCGCCGCATCGTCCGGCGTCTTCACGGCACGCGAGCTGGGCGTGCTCGACGCGCTGCGTCCGTTTCTCGGTGCCGAGGCCGAGGGGCTGTACACGGCGCAGGGCCGCTCGCTGCACAAGCTGGTCTGCTTTGCGCAGGACTCTTCGCTGCCGGGGTGCGCGCAGCTGCTGTGCGGGCTGCGCCTGGCGCGGGAACTGCTGGCCGAGGAACTGCGCCCGGGCGAGGCGTTCCGGTCCCTGTCGGCCGTCTCGGACTACCTTAAGCTGCACTTCGCGGGACAGGCGCACGAGAGCTTCGCGGTCCTGTTCCTCGATGCGCGCCACGCCTTGCTGGCCTTCGAGGACCTGTTTCGCGGCACGTTGACCCAGACGGAGGTCTACCCGCGCGAGGTGCTCAAACGCGCGCTGCGGCACAACGCGGCGGCCGTGATCCTGGCGCACAACCACCCTTCGGGCGCGGTGGAGCTGTCGGCTGCGGACCTGGACGTGACCGAAGCCCTGAAGGCGGCGCTGGCACTGATCGGCGTGCGCGTGCTCGACCACTTCGTGGTCGCCGGCAACCGGGCGGTCTCGATGGCCGAGCGCGGCCTCGTCTGAGCGAGACCGGGGGCGCTGGGGCGCCCCTGGGTGTGCGACATCCGGTCGGGCCGTGCGATGGACGCGTCGGTCCGTGTCGCCCCGTGCCGCACCCAGAAGCGGGAAGGGGAGGGCGGTCTTGCTGTGGCCTTCACCGTAGCACGGCGTTCTCGCCGTCAAGGGCTGCGCGCCGCGGTGCGGCGCTGGCGGCCTGGCGGCCGTCGTCGACCCCTGACTGCTGCGCTGCGCCGTGCGGTCCCGGCGGCGGGCAATTCCGCCCGAACAACCGGAGATCGTCATGAACGAGAAATCACACGTTTCGCTGGAACAGCACCTCTGCCCGGTATGCGGCCTCGGCTTCGATACCGGCGGCATCCTGTTCGACAGGCGCCTGCGCCAGAGCATGGAGCGCCACACCGTGACAGGCTGGGGCCTGTGCGACGCGCACCGCAAGCTGTTCGAGGAAGGCTTTGTCGCGCTCATCGAATGCGACCCCGAGCGCAGCGGCGTGCCGGCGGACCAGCACCACATGCGGCCCGAGCAGGCCTGGCGCACGGGGCGGCTGGCGCATCTGAAGCGCGAGGTTTTCGCGAGGGTGGCCGACATTGCGCTGGCGCCCGATGTGCCCTGCGTCTTCGTCGAGCCAGGCGTGATCGAGCGGCTGCAGGCGATGGTGGGGCCGGCGGATTGATGCCGCGCTGAAGGCTTGATGCGCCGCTTCGCCGAGCTCGAGGCGGCGCTTCCCTTCGGCGACGGTTGCAAATCACGGGCTCCGTTGCCCGACGGGCATGCACGAAAACCCAAGCAGGTGCTGGCGCATGCCCGAAGGAGGAGCGCAGAAACAAGGCGGGCCAGCCGTGCGCTGACGCGTGGGCTGGCGGTGCGTGGATGTGCTTGTTGGCTCCTTCATCGTGACACACCGTTCTCGCCGTCAAGGTCTGTGCGCGCCTCTTGCCTCTTTCGTTGCGGCGCGCTGGCGGCCTCGTGGCCGTCGCTCGAACCCTCCGCGCTGCGGCGTGCCGGCGCCGGCCTGCAACCGGCGCTCACCCACGCGTGCAGGTCTTCGGCCACTTTGACTAGCTCGGCAACCTGGCGGCGCGACTGGCCAGCCGCGGTCTGGTCAGACGATGGGGCGGCCCCGAGAGAGGGGGCGGCAAGAACCAAAGCGGGCGCAGGTCCCGCGTGCCATCAGAGATTGGCGTTCTTCTTCGATTTGAGCGACGCGCTGCATGCATCGAAATTGTCGAACTCGTACTCCAGGTTGATCGAGTACTTGCCGGCACTTGTCGCGATCGCTTCCACGGCGATCCTCGAGACCTGATCGATGGGCGGCGTGGGCGTCCAGAACGCGACGAGCTTTCGCTCCTTCTTGGCGAGCGACATCGTCCAGTCCTTCGGTTCGTTCCAGATGCTTCCGGAGCGCAGGTAGTCGAACTTCTCGGGCGCGCCGTACTTCGAGGTCAGGGCCTCCTGCCAGGAGCGGAAATCGCGCCGGATCTCGTCACCGTATGCGCTGGATTGGGCGATCGGTGTCCACGCCGCGATGCGGCACAACCCGGTGGTGGTGCCGAAGATCAACCGGTAGCCGTCGAGGTCGGGATGACCGTTGGGAAGGCGGCTCACCGTGTAGACGCCTTGCTGCTCGGTGGGCTTGAGCTGTGCGACCTTGCCCACAGTCTCGACCGTGTCTCCTGCGTTGAGCCCGAAGGGGCCGGCCGCTGCCGTCATGGCTGCCGCAGTCATGCAGATTCCGATCAGCCATCCCGCTTTTTTCTTCATTGCCTCGCTCCTGTGAATAGAGGTCGATCCTAACCGCGTGCGCTCACGCGACGGCATCCGGGGGCCGTGAGCTGCGCTTCGCGGGCGCGGCCCGCATCGGCTCGCTTCGTGGCCGCCTGAAGAAGCAGAAAAGAAACACGGCAAGAAGCAAGGCGGAAGGGGGATGGCTGGCTTGCTGTGGGCGCCTTCAGCATGGCACGTCCTTCTTGCCGTCAAGGTCTGCGCGCGCCTCTTCGTGGCGCGCTGGCGGTGCGCGGGCCGTCTTCGAACCCTGACCGCTGCGCTGCGGCGTGCCCGAGGGCGGTGCCGGGCAATCCCGCCCTCAGCCGTTCAAGGAGGACGCCATGGCTGCTTCCATCTTTCCCTTCCTCACCGACGCGCAGTTCGACCAGCTGGTGGCCAACGGCCTGACCGCGAGGGCGCAGGCGGATTTCGATCCGCTGTCCGTGGTCAAGCTGTTCACGCCCGATGCGGGCGCCACCCGGCTGCTCAGCGAGATCGACCTCGAGGATCCCGACATTGCGTTCACCCTGTGCGACCTCGGCATGGGCTTTGCGGAGCTGGGCTGCGTGAGCCTTGCGGAGCTGGCCGGGCTTGCGCGGCATGCTGGGGCTGCCGATCGAGCAAGACCTTCGCATGGCCGCCTGCTGCGCGTGCGACGCGCCGATCGCACGGCGGTTTCTCGGCAACGGGGGGGCGGGACGAGGTCGCCTGCGCATTCATTGCAAGTGCCAGAGATGCCTGCGCTTGAAGGGGCCGCGATTCCGCTGCCGGACCGCGGGCTGTCGACGCACGGGCCAGCGCACGTCGGGACGCTGGCGCCGAATACCAGCCATCACTCCTGATCGAAGGCACACGGAAATCTCGTCGGACATTGTCATTCTGATCGGCTGCGCTCGCGCGTCCGGCTTGCGTGGGGTTTCCCGCGGCGCAATGCCGATGAGCCTGGCGCCCGGAAGAGCGGGGCATGCCGACGTGCGGCAGATGCATGCCATGCAAGCGTTGCGGGAGATGTCCCGCACCCGGATCATGGCGTCGTCCCTGATTCAGATGTGCAAGCTGCCTGGCTTCCGTTGTCCAGGACCGCATTTCGCTTTGCTGCCTTCTTGTCTTGCACCGACCATGAAAATTCCTTCCCAATGCGCCGCCGTGATTACCATGCTGTCCATGAGTCTCTGCACCGCCGCCGGTGTACGCACCGGCTACCTGGGGCCGGCCGGCAGCTGGACCCACCAGGCCTGTCTCGAACTCTTCGGCGATGCCGACCTGATCGCCCTCGACGGGGCCGCGCTGTTCGAGGCGATGCGCGCGAAGACCATCGAGCGCGCCTGTGTGCCTGTTACGACCTCGGTGGTCGGCGCCACACCCTACCTGGACGATGTGCTGGCGCTGGAGAACGTTCAGGTGGTGGCGGAGTACCCCAAGGTGCTCGGCTACAGCCTGCTGGCGAAGCCGGGGGCCGGCCGGGAGGACATACGCACGGTCGTTGCCCATCCTGTGGCATTGCAGGAGGTCAAACCCTGGCTGGACCAGCAGATGCCGCACGTCGAGCGCCGGCCCGCAGCCAGTGCTGGCGCCGCGGCGCAACTGGTGGCACAGGCGACGGGGTTGGACATGGCGGCGATGGGGCCGCCGAGCGCGGCGCGCATCCACGGGCTGAAGTCGGTCGCCGACGGCATCGAGGAGGGACCTCACAACACCACACGCTGGTGGGTGCTGGGGCACGCACTGCCCGCGCCGAGCGGCAACGACAAGACCAGCCTGCTGCTGACGGTCGACGAAGCCCGCTTCCAGCGTTCGCTACAGGCGCTCGCGAGGTCGGCCCGGGTGCTCGCCATTTACGAACGCCCTGGCAAGCAGTCGCTGGATGGGCACCGGTATGTGGTCGATGTCGCGGGTCATGCGTCGCAGCCGCAGATCGTCCAACTGCTGGCGAAGCACGCAGAGTTCCGGCTTCTGGGCTCCTATCCTCGAAGGTATTGAATCCTGCATGCATGCGCGTCTGTCCGGCAGGTTGAAGAAGTGCCGCTGAACTGGTCGAGGACCCTGCTGAAAGGCGGCTGGCGGGTGCGTTACTTTGCGCCTGGAGTGGAAGTGGCGTTCTGCGGGCACGCGACCATCGCGCTCGGTGCCGTCCTGGCGATGCGACTGGGCGACGCCCGCTACGCCCTCCAACTCAATGCCGCCCGGATCAGCGTCAAGGGGCGGCGCGACGGCGCACTGCGCCAGGCCGCGCTGCGACTGTTCACGCTGCACGGCGGCGACCTGGATCCACGGATCCCGCCCGCCATCGCCAATGCCGGCATCGATCACCCGGTGCTGGCGCTGCGCAGCCGCGAACGCCTCGCGGCGATGCACTACCAACTCGAGGTCGGGCGCGCGCTGATGACTGCTGAAGGCATCGGCACCATCGACCTGATCCATGCCGAGACGCCGCGCCTGATCCATTCGCGCAATGCCTTCGCCATCGGCGGCGTGCTTGAAGACCCGGCCACCGGCGCGGCCGCCGCGGCGCTGGGCGGCTACCTGCGCAACATCGGCTGGCCGCACGCAGGCGCGATCGAGATCGTGCAGGGTGAGGACATGGGCATGCGGTCGCGCCTGCACGTCGGCATCACGCCGGAGCGGGGGGCGAGCGTGCGGGTGTCGGGTTGCGCGCACGTGATGGGCTGAAGCGCCGGCGCATCGGCGCCCGGGCTGGGCGCCCGAGTAAGTCTCGACTATTTGATTTTTTCTATAACCATGATCGACAGTGCCCGGCGCGCTGATCCCGCGTGGCGCCGGCTTCCAGGAGACCGCCGGATGACGCCTTCGCCCACCACTTCCTTCGCGCCCGCCGGGTCACGCCGCCAGCTGATGCTGGCCGGCCTGGCCGCCGCGGTGTCCGGCTCGGCCGTTGCCGCCACCGCGGCCGACGCACCCTCGGCCGCCGTCACGCCCACCAGCGCCCGCATCCCGGTTGTGCTGCCGCACACTGAGTTCGTCTACGAGTCGATCGTCAACCTGTCGCCTTCGCTGCCGCTGGGCGCATTGCCCTTTGGCGAGCGCTTCATGGTGCCGATCACCGGTGGCAGCTTCGAGGGGCCTGGCCTGCGCGGCAAGGTGATGGCCGGCGGCGCCGACCGCCAGTTGCTGCGTCACGACGGCGCCAAGAACCTGGATGCGATCTACGAGCTGAAGACCGAGGACGGCGTGATCATCTCGGTGCGCAACACCGTGCGTTCGCGCTCGCCCAAGGACGGCCCGCGCCACGTGTTCTCGACCCTGCAAATCACCGCGCCCGAGGGCAAGTACGGCTGAGACTGAACGACTTCGTCTATGTCGGCACACTCAATTCGCTGCGGCCGGAGCGCGAGGCGGTGGTGATCCGGGTCTACAAGGTCGTCTAGCTTGTTCAAGCGGGAGCGCCGCGCTCGAACGGCCCCAACTGTTGGCGCGGCGTAGATCCGCTTCAATTCGGCGGCGAGGCGGCGGGTTTGCCGGCCGCGTGAGTCGCAAACGCTGAGGGCCCGTGAGAGGCCCGCGTTGCATTGGAGGAGTCGCGGTAGCTCAGAACGGTTCGTCCGAATCGAAGGACGACTCAGGCGGGTGCTGCACAAGCTGTTCCCGCCAGGCCTGCTGCGCGGCCGATCCAGACATCGACCACAACTGCTCGCGCAGCACATGCAGACACTCGAAGACGGCCAGGGCCTACTGCGGCGTCCAGTGCGTGCGTCGTGGCGGTGGTGCGGCGCCTGGCGAGCTCACGACTTGCTCCTGCCAGACTTGCCCGAGCGCTGCCCGGCGCGCGCGGCGAGCCGCTCCTGAGCTTCCTTGGCGCAATAGGACTCGCCCTCGATACGCACGACCTCGACGCGGTGCATGAGGCGGTCCACGAGCGAGACGACGCGCGCCGCGTTGGGGAAGACCTCGCCCCAGTCTGCGAATGCCTTTTTCATTGTCACCACGGTACTCTTGTGCTGATAGCGGCGGCTCACGAACTCGAAAAGCAAGTCGGCGTGAAGGTTCGAGCAGGACAGGTAGCCGACCTCGTCGATAAGCAGTACGTCGGGCGCGGCGTAGCGGCGCAGCTTGCTGCGCAGGGCCGAGTCGCTGTCCGGGGCGGCGAGGTCTCCCAGCAACTGCCCGGCGATGACGAACAGCGCCGTTTGACTGGAGAGTATGGCCTGGCAGCCCAGGTTGCAGGCGCACATCTTCTTGCCCACGCCGTGGGTGGCGTCGGCGAGGAACTGCAGCGTCATGAGTTCCTCGATGACCGAGCGATCGACCTGCGTGGGCCAGCTGCAGTCAAAGTCTGCGATGAGCTTGAACTGCGTGATATGCGTATCGCGCAGGCGCCGCTCGAGGCTTCACCGGACGCGCTCCTGGGCCTGCCAGCCCAGCCACTGCGCTACGCGCCGTGCGGCATCGGCCTCAAGGTGCTGGATGCCGTGAAGGAGGTCAGCGACATCGATGCCGCGCAGGCCATGGCTAGCCTTAAGCTCAGCCGAGCTCTTGGTGCACTGCGCCGTCAGCTTGGAAGGCTCGCGCTGGCTGCCCGCACCGCTGCACGTGATCTCGGAGTCGACGCCAGATGAGGCGTCGTAGTCGATGTTCGGCGCGCCGAACATCGAGACGCGTTCGGCCTGGCGACAGGGGGGAGAGGCGGCAGCGGTGACGGCGGGCGCGCCCTGGTTGAAACGGGGCGGGGGCGCGCCTCCCTGCACTGCCGCGAGGGGGCGGTGAAGGTCGTGGGCACGCGTGCTGAGCGAGGTTCTTGTGCGGTGATGAGGGCAGGATAGACTGCCGTCAGACGTTGTTAACAGCCATGGCGTTGCGATGACCAAGCCCTCTCGATCGAGCGTGATTGGTGTCCGGGTGCAGCCTGAAGCGAGGGCGCGGTTCGCCGCGCTGGCCGCGCGCCATGAACTCAGCGAGGCAGGGCTGCTCGCCGCGATGATCAACGAAGTGGTGAAGACCAACGACCCGGTGACATGCGGGTCAGCCACGCGGTCGCTCACCCCCGTTTCGATCGCCCCTGACCCTCTCGAAGATCGCGTCACACTGCGGCTTCGCGAGGGTGATCGAAGGTTGGCAGCAGAGCGAGCCACTGCCCGTCGAATGAAGACCGGCACCTACTTGGCCATGCTAATCCACAACCATGTCCGTGGTCCGGCGGTGTTGCCCCCGAAGGAACTAGACCAGATTAGGGTGACTTGTGCACAACTGGCCGCGCTCGGACGGCTGCTTCGGATGTTCGGCATGTCGAACAGCTCGGCGGCGGCAACGTCCGAACTGATCGAGGTGATCACACTGGTCCGGAAAGAAGTCGAGATGGCATGTGAAGTTACGGCTGCTGTTGTGCGCTGGAACCTTGTCAGCTGGGAGACCGGCAGCGAGATGGGTCATGCCTAAGCAGACGGTCCGGCTCGGGCGCAGCAATTGCGGGCCGGCTCGTGCAATGAGCGACATGGCGCTCGATATCGTGAGCTATGGCCGGCGAGGGCCGGGGGGCAACTTGCGCTTTTGCGTCGACCAGATCGCACAAATCAAGCGCACTGTGACCCGCACACCTGAGGTGATGGTGAAGGTTTCTGGTGGTGGACGAGATGTGGCCTGGGTCGGCGCGCATCTGGGCTACATTGGCCGGCACGGCAAGCTGCCGATTGAAATCGATGACGGACTGACGCTCCAGGGTCGAGGCGCGGTCCAGGAGATCGTGTCGGACTGGCAACTGGACCTTTGCAGGAGCCAGTACAAGCCCAAGTCGACCAGAGATCGGAAAGACCCGCGTGCGAAGTTGGTCCACAACATCGTGTTGTCGATGCCGGCTGGCACGCCGGCGGAAAAGGTTCTGGCCGCATCGCGCCTGTTCGCGCGCGAGAACTTCGCGCTGCAATACCGCTATGCCATGGTGCTGCACACCGATCAGCCGCACCCGCACGTCCACCTGGTGGTCAAGTGCGAGCATGAGTTCGAGCTCGGCAAGCGTCTCTATATCCGCAAGGACACGTTGCGGCGATGGCGAGAGCAGTTTGCCGCCCTGATGCGCGAGCAGGGCGTGGCAGCCAATGCGACGCCGCGACAGATTCGGGGGCAGATTCGCAAGCCGTTCAGAGACGCAATGCTTCACCGATTGCGGGCGCTTCGAACGTTTGAGCAGTTGCCGAGCGGCGAACGGGCGGCTCGCAAACCGCCGAAGACTTCAGTCTTCATGCTCCTGAAGCTGAAAGGCGTGCTTCAGGCCCTACGCTCAAGACGCAGTGTCTTGGACATTGGCAAGGATGTGATGCAACGTACACGAGGAGCCGTGGTCGCAGATTGGCTTGCCACGGCAGAGGTGCTTCGAAGGCAAGGGCAGGGCGATCTGGCGGACCGTGTTGATCGCTTCATCGCGCGCATGCCGGTCGTAGAGACCGATGCGCGGCGAATGGCCGATCGCTGGAGCGAGCAGGTCAGAAGCCAAGCTTCGGAGCGCACGAGTACCAGATCAGCGGACGAGCAGGCCCGGTAAGCCCGTGAGCGACGGCTGCCGCCAAGGCCTCGGCGTGAGCTGTCGCCGATGGCGGTGTATCCTGCGACTCTTTCCCGAATGAATGCAAGTCTCGGCTTTCAAGTGACGAAAGCTGAGCAGGCATCTGTTGCTGCGGCTGGCGTCCTTTTTGTTCATGGCAAGGGGAGTAGCTTTAACAGTGGGCGGGCGCCATGAGCTTCCTGTTCGATGTGAGACGGGAGCTTCTGCGTCGGACAGGCGAAATGGATGTCCGGAGCGCGAATGCGAAAGTCACGTGGAGAAATGGGTTGTTGAGGGCTATCGCTGCTGCGGTTGAGGTACTTCACACCAGCTGCTGTACTACTGCGAGCAGCGAGAGGTGTGCCGGATAGGAGGCGTAGAAGACCCAGCGGCTGCGGGGGAGCATACGAAGATCGGATTCGATCCGTTGAGCTCTACATCAAGCTGGGCAAACGCGTCAGACCCACTATCCGTCAGTTGGGTTATCCAACAAAGAATTCGCTGACGGGCTGGTACAACGAAGACCAGCAGAAGCTCGACTTGCAGACGGGCTATGCGGGCCGAGCAGCCAAGTTCTCGAAGCAACAGAAGGCGGCAGCTATTGAGCATTACCTTGCTCACGACCGCTGCATTGCGGCCACCATGAGGGCAATGGGCTACCCCTGCAGGGGGAAGCTAACTGCCTGGATACGCGAGGCCCTTCCTGTGGCCAGAAGGCCTGTCGTCGGCAGTACGGTGCGACGACGGTATTCTGGGGAGCTGATGCAAGCAGGAGTCATGGAGCTCTGCACGCGCGAGAAAAGTGCCCAAGCTGTAGCCGACAAGTTCGGCGTGTGCCGGCCACCGCTGTACAACTGGAAGAATCAACTTCTGGGACGCGAGGCACCCGCATCCATGAGAAGTACCAATCAATCTCCGCCGTCGTAAGAGCGCGACGAGCTCGAGCGTCAGGTTGAGTCGCTGCGCCGCGAAGGCAGGCAACTGCGCCTTGAGCAGGACCTCTTGAACAAGGCCAACGAACTGTTAAAAAAAGGCCTGGGCGTCGACCTGCAGCTCCTGTCGAATCGGGAGAAGACACTGCTGATTGACGCCCTCAGGGAGCACTATGACCTGCCAGAGCTCCTTGCACAGTTGGATCTTGCGCGTAGCTCGTACTTCTATCACCGGACCCGTGCAGCGGTGGGCGACAAGTACCTGAAGGTGCGGCAATCCATCACCGACATCTTTGAGTCAAATCACCGCTGCTATGGCTACCGCAGGCTGCAAGCTTCGCTCACCAGACAGGACGTAGCGATCTCCGAGAAGGTTG
>PJUB01000528.1_pt1 | contig 12165 bp, 10 predicted proteins | sample 1512141 | NCBI WGS metagenome assembly PJUB01 (sample SAMN08177677, study PRJNA422409) | Soil metagenome, whole genome shotgun sequencing project. | isolation source: Soil enriched on filter paper: alkali lignin treatment | place: USA: Madison | collected 2015-01-15 | reverse complement strand
GGCCGGCGGCCTCGCTGGACAGACCTTGCGCCAACAGCGTGGGCTGGCCCACGCTGCGCACGATGTCGGCGTAATTGGCCGCAGCCGAACGGCCCAGGCCGTTCAGCGTATCTTTATAGCTGGACACGACGCGGCCCACCGCGTCGTCCAGTTCCTGCGATTGCTTGATTTCCGCCAGGGTGCCATTGCTGATGCGCAGCGACAGTACGCCGAGCGCCGCCCCAATCACCAACATGAATGAGAAGAACGCCAGCACCCACAACAGGCTGCTGCGTATCGTCATGTTCGCGAAAAACTTGCGCATCACAAGAACCACTCCTGACTGCAATCGTTAAGGAAAGCGCCATATTGGTTCAATATGGCGCGCTCATCTCACTGGATTCCGACCGCTCCGATCAGGAGGCGGCCTTCTCCACCAATGCCATTTCGTCGCTGGTCATCATCTTTTCGATGTCGACCAGGATCAGCATGCGTTCGTCCACCGTGCCCAGGCCCGTCAGGTACTCGGTGGACAGCGTGGCGCCGAACTCCGGGGCCGGACGGATCTGGCCGGCGTTCAGCATCAGCACGTCCGACACGCCGTCGACCACGATGCCGACGACGCGGCGATCCAGGTTCAGGATGATGACGACGGTCTGCTCGTTGTATTCGACGCTGCCCAGGTTGAACTTGATGCGCAGGTCGACGATCGGCACGATGATGCCGCGCAGGTTGGTCACGCCCTTGATGAAGGGCGGAACGTTGGCGATGCGGGTCACCGTGTCGGCGTCGTAGCCGCGGATTTCCTGCACCTTCAGGATGTCGATGCCGTACTCTTCGTCGCCCAGCGTAAACACCAGGAACTCGTTGCCGACATCTTCATTGCGCGCGGCTTGCGCTTGCGGTTTGGCTGCCATGGGGCTATTTCTCCATCAATTCAGAATGGCTTCGGGCTGCGACCAACGCTCACGGTTGGCGCGCGCAAGCGCAAATACGTCGACGATCAACGCCACGCTGCCATCGCCCAGGATGGTGGCGGCGGAGATGCCGGGGACCTTGCGGTAATTCGATTCCAGGTTCTTGACCACCACCTGGTGCTGGCCGATCAGGTGATCCACCAGCAGCGCGAAACGACGGTCTTCGGCCTGCATGATGACCGCGATGGCCTGCGTCGGGTCGGTCTGGGCTTCGCTGACCGAGAACACTCGGTGCATTTCCACCAGCGGCAGGTATTCGCCGCGCACGTGCATCACGCGCTCGTTGCCGGCCACGGAATAGATCTGGTCGTTGGTCGGCTGCAGCGATTCGGTCACGTGGTTCAGCGGCAGGATGAAGGTCTCTTCGCCCACCCGCACCGACATGCCGTCCAGGATCGCCAGCGTCAGCGGCAGCACGATGCGCGTGGTAGTGCCATTGCCCGGCTCGCACGACAGCTGCACGTGGCCGCCCATGTCCTGGATGTTGCGTCGCACCACGTCCATGCCCACGCCGCGGCCCGAGATATCGGTGACCTTTTCGGCGGTAGAGAAACCGGGCGCGAAAATCAGCTGCCAGATTTCGTCGTCCGGCGAATTCTCGTTGACCGGCAGGCCCTGGGCCATGGCCTTCTTCAGGATCTTCTCGCGGTTCAGGCCGGCGCCGTCGTCGCTGACTTCGATGACGATGTTGCCGCCGTTATGCTGGGCCGACAGCACCAGCTGGCCCACCGGGTCCTTGCCTGCGGCGACGCGCTTTTCAGGCGTCTCGATGCCGTGGTCCAGGCTGTTGCGCACCAGGTGGGTCAGCGGATCGATGATGCGTTCGATCAGGCTCTTGTCCAGTTCGGTCGCGCGGCCGTAGGTCTGCAGTTCGATCTGCTTGCCCATCTTGCCGGCAATGTCGCGCACCAGGCGCGGGAAGCGGCTGAACACGTAGTCCATCGGCATCATGCGGATGGACATCACGGCTTCCTGCAGGTCGCGCGCGTTGCGCTCGAGCTGTTCCATGCCGTTGAGCAGGCGGTCGTGCAGCACCGGGTCCAGCGTGGACGCGGTCTGCGCCAGCATCGCCTGGGTGATGACCAGTTCGCCCACCAGGTTGATCACTTGGTCGACTTTTTCCACGCCCACGCGAATCGACGTCGATTCCTTGTCGGCATGGGCCGGCGCGGCGGCGCGGCTGGTGCGCGCGGCCTGCGAGATGGCTTCGGCCGCCGCGGCGGATTCCGCCATGGCCGGCGCAGCCGCAGCGGGCGGCGCCTCGACCGGGGCCGCGGCCACCGGGGCGGCCACGACCGGCTCGGCCACCGCCGGCTCGGCCACCGCCGGCGCTGCCGCGGCGGGCGCGGCTTCACGGGCAATGTTCAGTTGGTCGGCATCGACGATGAAGCAGCACACCGCTTCGATATCGTCCGGCGTGCAGGTGCTGTCCACCCACACGGTCAGCACGCCATTGGCGCGCTCGCTGGCCTTGACCTGGCCCAGGTTGCCCATTTCTTCCAGCAACGACTCGGCGTCCTTGTCGGATACCTTGGTGATGCGCACGCGCAGCGGCAGTCCGGCCGTGTCGGCGGGCGCGGCCACCTCGGCCACCGGTTCAGGCGCGGCCTGCACCGGCGCGGGCGCCACGACAGGCGCCGCAACGGGTGCCGCAACAGGGGCCGGAGCGGGCGCCGCGGCGGCGGGGTCCTTGTGCTCCAGGGCGAGCTGCCTCAAGACCGCGCAGATACGCTCAAACACGGCGTCATCGGGCTCTTCGGAGGCCCGGTAGGCATCCAGTTGGCTTTTGAGCACGTCTTTCGTTTCCAAGAAAATATCAATCATGTCCGTGCGCAGCGCCATTTCGCCGCGGCGGATCGCGTCCAGAAGGTTTTCCAGCAGATGGGTCGTGCCCGCCAGCTGCGTGAAGCAGCCGAACGTGGCCGCGCCGCCCTTGATCGAGTGGGCCGCGCGGAAAATGGCATTGAGCTGCTCGATGTCGGGCGCGCCCACGTCGAGCTCGAGCAGAAGCTGCTCCATTTGCGCGAGCAGTTCGTCTGCTTCGTCGAAAAAGGTCTCGTAAAACTGACTGAGATCCAAACCAGAACTCATGACCCGTACGCCTTCATAAATGAACCTGCTTACGCGCCGGACTGCTCATCGAGCAATTCGGACGCCAATTCCACCAGCACATCGGGGTCGACCGGCTTGGAAAGCCAGCCACAAACGCCCAGATCCCGAGCGGCCATCTTGCTATCCACATCGTCTTCGGTGGTCAGCACCAGCACCGGCACATCCAGGTACTGGTCCTGCTCACGCAAACCCTGGATCAGCTCCAGGCCGCCCATCACGGGCATGTTCCAGTCGCTGACCACCAGATCCACCGGATGGCGCCTGGCCATCTCCAGCGCTTCCTGGCCGTTGCCGGCCGTCAGCACCTTCCACCCCGCGCCCGTCAGCGTCGCCTGCACGATCATTCTCATCGTCGCCGAATCGTCCGCCACCAGAATCGTTGCCGCCATTGCTATCGAGCCCCTTCAGCTTGCGGCGTTGCCGCCGTTTCGCCCTGCTTGGTTGCCGTCGTGGCCTGGGCGGCGGCTTGCACCGCCTCCACGGCCGTTCCAACCTCGCGGGCATCCTTGGCGCTCACGTCCGCTGCGGCGGCGTTCTCGTTTTCGATGCGCCGCTGGGTGCTCTGGTTGAGCACCACTAGGCTGATACGTCTATTAACGGCCGCATACGGATCATCTTTAACCAGGCTCATGCTGGAAGACAGACCCTGGATGCGCATGACCTTGCTTTCGTTCATGCCGCCGGCCACCAATTCCTGCCGCGAGGCGTTGGCGCGGTCGGCCGACAGCTCCCAATTGCTGTAGGCGCGCTCGCCGCGGGCGTACTGCGACGCGTCGGTATGGCCGGAGATGCTGACCTTGTTGGGCAGCTCGTTCAGAACCGGCCCCAATTCACGCAGGATGTCGCGCATGTAGGGCTGCACTTCGGCACGCCCCGTCGCGAACATCGGGCGGTTCTGGTTGTCGATGATCTGGATGCGCAGGCCTTCGGTGGTCAGGTCGATCAGCAGCTGGGGCCGGAAACTCTTCAGGACCGGGCTGTTCTCGATGACGTTTTCCAGGCGCTTCTTGAGGTTTTCCAGGCGGTGCTGGTCGCGCCGCTCGGCGTCGCCCATGGGCTGGGCCTCGACCCGGTTGCCCTGGGCGCGGCGCACATCGCCGTCGTTGCGCAGGGGGTCGCGCCCGCCGCCGGGCACCGCGCTGGTCTCGGCCGAACTGCTGGGGCCGCCCGTCAATGCCACGCGCAGCGGCATGCGGAAGTACTCCGCGATGCCCTTCAGTTCTTCGCGCGGCACGATGCTGATCAGCCACATCACCAGGAAAAACGCCATCATCGCCGTGATGAAGTCGGCGTAGGCGATCTTCCAGCTGCCGCCGTGGTGTCCGCCGCCGTGGACCTTCTTGCGGCGAATCACCACACGGTGGTTGTTTACCGTGCTCATGGCCCGCTCCGTCAGGCCTTGGCGGTCGACTTGGTCTGCCGGACGTGCTCTTCCAGCTCACCGAAGGTCGGACGCACGGACGAGAACAGCACCTTGCGGCCGAATTCCACCGCCAGCTGCGGCGGGTAGCCGTTCATGCTGGCCAGCAGCGTGGTCTTGATGCATTCCAGCACTTTCATGGCTTCGTCCGAACGACGTTCGACGCGCGAGGCCATCGGGCCGACAAAGCCGTAGGCCAGCAAAATACCCAGGAAGGTGCCGACCATGGCCTTGGAGATCAGGTCGCCCAGGATAGCCGGCGGCTGGTCCACGGCGGCCAGCGCCTTGATCACGCCCAGCACCGCGGCCACGATGCCGAAGGCCGGCAGCCCGTCGGCCATCTGCTTGAGCGCATTGGCAGGTACTTCGCGCTCGTGGCGGTAGGTCTCGATTTCCTCGTCCATGAGCGTTTCGATTTCGAACGAGCTCATGTTGCCGCTGATCATGATGCGCAGGTAGTCCGTGATGAACTCCATGAGCTTGGCGTCTTTGGCGATACGCGGGTATTCACTGAAGATCGGGCTGGACGCCGGATCCTCGATATGCGATTCGATGGCCATCAGGCCTTCGCGCCGCGCCTTGTTCAGCAGCACGTACAGGAGCGCCATCAGCTCCATGTAGACGTCCTTGCCGTAGCGCGAGCTTTTCAGCATGTCGGGCAGCGCGTTCTTGACCAGCATCAAGGACTTCTTGCTGTTGCTGGCCAGGAAGGCGCCGAAGGCGGCGCCAAAGATCAGCGTGAGTTCGAACGGCTGGTAAAGCGCGCCCAAGTGGCCGCCCAGCGCTATGAAGCTGCCGACGACCGACACGATCACCACGAGAAAACCGATAACAATCAACACATCAGGCCCCTGCCAACGAAGTCTAAAACCGGCGTCAATGATCCCCTGTTCCCCCCGACCCAAAAAGGCGGGTTACGGGGAGTTTTCCAGGGCTTTTGATGTATTTGGAAACGCCGCTCAGGAGCGGGCGGCGTCCACGGCGGGTGCGGGACGGCTGCCGGCGCGCGCCTTGGCCGCGGCGCGGGTCTTGCCCGCCCGGGGTGGCGGACGGCAGATCGCGCACACGAAATCCGACTGCGGATCATGGGCGTGCGCAATGAAATGGCCGCCGCACTGGCGGCAGGCGGACAGCTGCAGCATGCCGCTGTCGAAAAAGCGCACCAGCATCCACGCGCGGGTAAAGCTCAGCACGGGTTCGGCGGATTCGGCGCTGTCCACGCCGGCGTTTTCGAGGTACAGGCGGTACGCGTCGATGATGGCGCGGATGCCTTTGCTGCTGGTACGCGAATTCAGGAACGAATACACGTTGTAGAAGAGCGACGAATGAATATTCGGCAACCAGGTCATGAACCAGTCAACCGAAAACGGCAGCATGCCCTTCGGTGGCGAGCAGCCGCGTATTTCGCGGTACAGGCGTGCCAGGCGGTCGTGGCTCAGGCTGGTTTCAGCCTCCAGCACCTGCAGCCGCGCCCCCAAAGTGATCATGGAGCTGGCAAGCAGAATGTCATCCGCTTCCTGCGAAACGCTTTTGGTGGCCATTACACGTGTCCCAGTGGGGTCGACAGGCCGTCAGGCCAGTTCTTCAACAGGTTGCTTGGCCAGCAGGATCGTCGCGTGCGCCTGTTGCAGCGCGCCGCCCAGCACGTCGTGCGTCAGGGCGGACAGCAGGCTGTAATCGTCGAAACGGAAACGGCACAGGAGCGAACTGGAGCTGGCCAGCTTCACCAACTGAGCCGGAGAAAGACGCATCAGGATATCGGCAACTTCGTTGCTGAAACCCAAGCGGAACATCGATGCAGCATAGTCATCGCGCAGCATGCGCTGTGCGAGCAGTAAATAAGACAGATTCACTTCGCGAATATCTGCCAGCAAAGAATTTTCGACTTGTTGCACGCCCGACTCCCTATTCCCTATCCCACCGAAGGGGCTTGATAACCAAGGACAATTCGCAACATTGTTGCGCCCTGCCCGCTGCATCCTGTTTTAATGCGAAATGTATCATTTGTTCGCAATTTAAGTAAAATTTACCACAGGTCATGTCATTTTCTATGACTTATATGACAAATCTTTGTTGATATTGCGCAACTCGGGCGTTTCGATACACCTTGACATAGAAATCCCTGACAAATCTACGTCAATTTGCCAAATAAGCATTCAAAACGTTGCGTGCTTTAAGGAATGAAATAACGGCTTTTGCCGACAATGACACCTTGCCGATCACAGAATCTTGCTAGCTTTATCGCAGCCGCGCGTTTGTCGACAATGTCGCAAATTGACAACAACCGACGACGCGTCACGATGGACACCGCCCGACATTCCCGCAATGCCCCACGCAGATGACAGCTTGGTCGAATATGCCCCGCTAGTGCGGAAGCTGGCCCTGCAATTGCTCGCCCGGCTGCCGGCCAGCGTCGAACTGGACGACCTGATCCAAGCCGGCATGATCGGCCTGCTGGACGCCGTGCGGCGTTACCAGGAAACGGCTGACGCGCAGTTCGAAACCTACGCCACCACCCGCATCCGCGGCGCCATGCTCGATGAGCTGCGCGGCCAGGACTGGCTGCCGCGCAGCGTGCGCGCCAAGGCCCGCAAGATCGAACAGGCCATCCAGCAGCTGGAACAGCGCCTGATGCGCGCCCCCACCGAGGCCGAGATCGCGCAGCAGCTGGACATGCCGCTGAACGAATACCAGACGCTGCTGCACGACGCCCAGGGCGTGCAGATCGTGCATTACGAAGATTTCGCCACCGAGCCCGACGCCGCCTCCGGCCAGACCGACTGGACCGCCACGCTCAACCACGGCTCGGCCGGCGGCAATCCGCTGGATTCCCTCTTGGCCGGCGATTTCCGCCAGGCGCTCATCCACGCCATCGACACCCTGCCCGACCGCGAAAAGCTGCTCTTGTCGCTGTGCTACGAGCAAGGCCTGAACCTGAAGGAAATCGGCGCGATCATGAACGTGACCGAAGCCCGCGTCTGCCAGCTGCGCTCGCAGGCCACCGCCCGCATCCGCGCCAAGCTGCGCGAGCAGGCCTGGCAGGATTTGCCCCAGGAAGGGCAGATCGCGCAGATCATCTAGGCGCGGCCTGGCGGGCGCCGTCGCGGCAACCCACCAAAACCCCGGCACTTTCCGCCCCTTTTCAAGCCTTCCGCGCGGCGCCCCGGCTGGTAGGCTGCTGACCTACCGTTGACCTCTTTTCGCACGGCAAAGACGCCAGGCAAGCGATTGCCTAGACATGGACCCCGAGATGACTGAACCCGATCTGCTGAATCAGGCAATTTCCGATACCTACGACGAAACCCCTTACACGTCCAACGCTTTCGCGCAGACTGCTCCGGGGCACTTGCGGGCGGTCGCCCACCTGTACGGCCTGGATTCCGCACCGCTGGAAAAGGCTCGCGTGCTTGAATTGGGCAGCGCTGCGGGCGGCAACCTGATTCCCTTCGCCGCCGCCTACCCTGACGCGGACGTGGTCGGCATCGACTTGTCTCCGGAGCAGATCGCCGCAGGACGGAAAATCGTGCAACAACTGGGCCTGCGCAATCTGGACCTGCGCGCGCTGAGCATCACGGACATTGACGACAGCCTGGGCAAGTTCGACTACATCATCTGCCACGGCGTCTTCAGCTGGGTCCCGCCCGTTGTGCGCGAGGCCATCCTGCGCGTATGCCGCGACAACCTCGCCCCGAACGGCATTGCCTACATCAGCTACAACACCTATCCCGGCTGGAAGGCGTCGGACGTGCTGCGAGATGCAATGCAATTGAACAGCTTCGGGGCCACTACTCCCGCCGAAAAGCTGAAAAAAGCCAGGGAGATGCTGCAGTTGATGGAATTCGGCCTTGCACCGAGCAATCCTATGCGTGAAGCCTTGCAGCAAGCTGCAAACAAGCTCAGCCCGCATCCGGACCACTACCTGTTCCACGAGTATCTCGAGACAATCAACGCCCCGTGCTATTTCCTGGAATTCGCCGCCAATATCCAACAAGCGGCCCTCACGTACGTCAGCGACGCCCAACCCGAGGGCTCCTTCGCCTCGAACTACGGAACTGCGACAGCGGCAATGCTCTCGTCGCTATCCTCCGACGCTGACCGCCTCATGCGGGAGCAATACCTGGATTTCGCCGTGGGCAGACAATTCCGCCAGAGCTTGTTGGTGCATGCCGAGCGTGCCGAACAAATTCTGGACCGCCCCGAAGCCAGTTTCTTCAACTCGATGCACTTTGCCGCGCAACTTGCCACGGATACGCAGCGCGACCAGGCCAACGCTGAGCAACGGCACTTCCGTACTCCATCCAACTTGGGTCTGGCCACGCACGACGCATCGTTGATCGCATTGATCGAAGCCCTGCAGCAGACCTGGCCCGCATCGCTTTCGTTCGACCAAGTTTGCGCCGTCACTGGCACCAAATCCCCCCATAAGGGTGCGGACCTGGAACACGCCACCTTCCTGAATCTCGTCACGCTGCTCAATTGCGGCGCCTTGCGCTACCGTTGCGAACCTGTTTGTTATCTCAACAGCCCTGGCAAGCCAGCCCTGATCCCCGCCGCTCGTGAATTGATAATTGCGGCAAGCCAACAATCCCTGCAAGTCGGCCATTCAAACCTTTGGCATCAGACAGTCAATCTGAGTACGGACCCCGCCACCCGCTATGTCGCATCTCTGCTGGATGGCTCACTGACCCAGGCCGAATTACGCACGAAACTGCGTGATGCATTGACGTCTGGTCGCGTTCCTCACCCAGACGGCTTGGAACTCAAGGGAGCCCGCAACGCCGACCCGGTCGCCCAAGCTTTGCTGGTCCGCATCCTCTCGGCCTTGCGAGTGGGCGGCCTCCTGAGCTAAAGCCACAGCATTCCGTCCCCTATATTCAATAGATCTCTCTGTTCGCGCAGAATCAGACTCTGGAGAATACAAGGAGGGCGGGAACAGAAAAAAGTACGACTTTCGCGAATTAGCCCTAAAGATTGATTTGGCAATGCCGTAATCCTGGCAACGGACGAACTTGAAAGCAACTAAGTCAGTTCTTCACGTTACAGTTGGGCGGCTCAGCTGCCCGGTTTGAAGAAGCCTTTCTCTCCTTGGGAGCTTAAACATGGCTGCAGTTATCAATACCAACTACTTGTCGCTCGTTGCTCAGAACAACCTGAACAAGTCCCAATCCGCCCTGGGTACCGCCATCGAGCGTCTGTCGTCCGGCCTGCGCATCAACAGCGCCAAGGATGACGCCGCCGGTATGGCCATTGCCAACCGCTTCACCGCGAACGTCAAGGGTCTGACCCAAGCCGCCCGCAACGCCAACGACGGCATCTCGCTGGCCCAGACGACGGAAGGCGCCGCCTCCGAAATCAACACCCACCTGCAGCGCGTTCGCGAACTGTCGGTGCAAGCCGGTAACGGCAACTACTCGCAAGAGCAGTTGAACTCGATGCAAGATGAAATCAAGCAACGCTTGGACGACATCAACCGCATCTCCGAACAAACCGACTTCAACGGCGTGAAGGTTCTGTCGGGCAACGCCAAGCCGCTGACGCTGCAAGTCGGCGCCAACGACGGCGAAACGATCACCCTGAACCTGTCGGAAATCAGCGTCAAGACGCTGGGTCTGGACGGCTTCAACGTGAACGGCAAGGGCGTGACGAACAACCGCACCGCCACCGTGTCCGACCTGCAAGCTGCTGGCGGTGTCGCTGGCACCGGCGCCACTGCCAACGACTGGACCGTGACGACCAAGTTCGCCAAGGTCAGCGCTGATCAAGCCTTCGCCAAGCTGGAAAATGGCAACCAAGTCAACGTGGGCGGCGGCAACTCCTACACGTACGACGCAGCCAACGGCAACTTCACGTTCACCAACAAGACCGCTGCCGCTGGCATCGGCGCGCTGGCTTCCTCGCTGACCCCGGCATCGGGCACCGTGACCGGTACTTTCTCGAACAAGGGCGCAGCCACGACCACCTTCGAAGTGGATGCAACGGGCAAGGTCACGATCGGAGGCAAGGACGCCTTCCTGACCGCTGCTGGCGAACTGACGACCAACAACGGCGGCGGCACCACCGCAGCTGCGACGCTGACGAACGTCCTGACGGCCGCTGGCAAGTCGGGCACCGTTGGCGAAGCCTCCGTCTCGATCGGCGGCAAGACCTACAACAGCGCCGCCACCGCAGGCGACCTGACCTTCACCGACACCAAGAGCAAGGACGCTGTCCTGGCCGAGTTCAAGGCTGCCGCTGCTGGCACCGTCGTTCTGGGCCAAGGCATCACCAGCGCCACGCTGAACTTCGCGACGGGTACGTCCTCGGACACGTACGTTGACGACGCCGGCTCGTTCACCAAGATCGCTGGCGGTACGTTCGACACCGTCTACACCGTCGACCCCAACACGGGCAAGGCTACGGTCAAGAGCGGCACGGGCACGGGCGACTACGCTCCGAAGGTCGGTTCGACCGCCTACGTGAGCAGCGGTGGCAAGCTGACGACCGAAACGACCAGCAAGGGCGACAAGACTGTCGATCCGCTGAAGACGCTGGACGCTGCCTTCACGAAGCTGGACAAGCTGACCGGCGAACTGGGCGCTGTGCAAAACCGCCTGGAATCGACCGTTGCCAACCTGAACAACATCGTGAACAACCTGTCGTCGGCTCGCTCGCGTATTCAAGACGCGGACTACGCCACGGAAGTGTCGAACATGTCGAAGGCTCAGATCCTGCAACAGGCTGGTACCTCGGTTCTGGCGCAAGCCAACCAAGTGCCGCAAACCGTTCTGTCGCTGCTGCGTTAATCACGCCGCAACGTCCGACGGTTGGGTCGGACAGGCCGCAAGGCCTGCTCCACCCGCCTTCGCACCAGGTCCTTCGCACCTGGTCGCAACCCAAGCCGGCGCAAGCCGGCTTGTTTTTTTGTGCGAGGCCGTCGCAGCGATTAGCCAGCGCGCCCGCTTCCTCCCGGCGAATCAACGCCAAGCCCCCCTTTTTCCCAGCTATTCGTGATTTGCCTGCCTTGGCACTTCCCGCATAATTGCCGTCGCACGCTTTTTGTATCCATATCTTTCGCAACATGACCGCCACGCCTCCCGATCCACTCGCTACGCAGCACGACAGCACTACGGATCCCCACGACGCGGAGCCGGAGGATGCGCAGACGGTGCGCCTGCGCGAAGAGAACCGCGCGCTGCGAGCGTTGCTGGCCGCACAGGTGCAGGCGTCGCTGCCCCGCCCCAACCCGGCCAAGCGCCTGGGCTGGTGGCTGATCAGCGCGCCCGGCGCCGCCCTGGTTGGATGGCGCAATCTACTGGGTCGGGAAGATGCACGTCCCATGACCGGCAAACGGGTGGGCTACGCCACCCTGACGGTCCTGTACACGCTGGCCATCTACGGCGCCTTGGTATTGCTGGTGGTGTCGTGGAGCACGCCCAACGCCGCGCGCTCCGGCGTCAACGCCGCCGGGCCGGTACGCGTGCCGCTGGCGCCACCGTCCGGTGCAGGGATGCAAGCCCCCAACCCGGCATCCCCTGCCACCTCGCCCGGCGGCTCGACCGCGACGGCCGGCGGTTCGAGCGAAACGGCCCCTTCCGATGCTGGCGCGGCACCCGACGCAGGCAAGCCCTCCCCATCCGGCAATGCCGCGCCCGCTGCCGGTATGCCCGCAGCCGGTATGCCCGCAGCCGGTATGCCCGC
>PJUB01000527.1_pt1 | contig 12194 bp, 10 predicted proteins | sample 1512141 | NCBI WGS metagenome assembly PJUB01 (sample SAMN08177677, study PRJNA422409) | Soil metagenome, whole genome shotgun sequencing project. | isolation source: Soil enriched on filter paper: alkali lignin treatment | place: USA: Madison | collected 2015-01-15 | reverse complement strand
CCGGGCTACCATAGCGGTCTTATCCTCTGATTTCCTGCCATGTCCACGCGTTCCGACTCCCCCCATCTCGCCCCGCCGCTGTCCGCCGTTCTGCTTTCCAGCGCGGGGGTGGTCGAGCAAGTCCTGGACGGCCGGTCCCTCACCGACGCGCTGACGGACGTCGAATCGGCCTTGCGGCCGGCCACCCAGGCGGTGTCGTTCCATGCCATGCGTTACCTGGGCTGGGCCGACGCGGTGGGCCGAGAGCTGGTGCAGCGCTATCCCAACGTGCTGTTCGAGTCGCTGCTGCTGGTCTCGCTGACCCTGCTCAAGGCCGAGGGTGATGCCGCAGCCGCCTTGCCGGGCATGCCGGTCTACGCGCCGCACACGGTGGTGGACCAGGCCGTGACGGCCGCGTCCAATACTCGCAGCCTGGCCTCGTTCAAGGGCCTGCTCAATGCCTGCCTGCGCCGCTTCCTGCGCGAACGGGCGGCGCTGGACGCCGCCGTGGCGGACAGCCCTGAAGCCCAATGGAACCACCCGGGCTGGTGGGTCAAGCAGTTGCGCGTGGCCTACCCGCAGCAGTGGCAGGCCATCCTGCAATCGGCCAACGTCCCGGCGCCGCTGACCTTGCGCGTGAACCGCCGCCGCGCCAGCCGCGAGCAGGTGCTGGCGGCTTTCGAGGCCGCTGGCCTGGCCGCCGATCCCGTGGGTGTGGCCGGCGTGGTGCTGGCCTCGCCCAAGCCCGTGACCCAGTTGCCCGGCTTTGCCGAAGGCTGGTGGTCGGTGCAGGACGCCGGCGCGCAGCGGGCTGCGGAACTGCTGGCCCCGACCGACGGCATGCGCGTGCTGGACGCCTGCGCGGCGCCCGGCGGCAAGACCGCCCACCTGCTGGAATTGGCCGACATCGACCTGCTGGCCCTGGACGCCGACGCCGACCGCCTGGTGCGGGTCGGCCAGAATCTGGACCGCCTGGGCCTGTCGGGCGACCGCGTGCGCCTGCAGGCGGCCGACGCCGCCGACCTGGACGCCTGGTGGGACGGCAAGCCGTTCGACGCCGTGCTGGCCGACGTGCCCTGCACGGCATCGGGCATCGTGCGCCGCCACCCGGACATCCGCTGGCTGCGTCGCGAAAACGACGTGCGCCGCACCGCCACGCTGCAAGCCCGGATCCTGGACGCGCTCTGGACCACCGTGGCGCCGGGCGGCCGCCTGCTGTATGTGACGTGCTCGGTGTTTCCGATCGAGGGCGCGCGCCAGGCGCTGGAATTCCTGCAGCGCCATCCCGAAGCCCAGCGGCTGGACGCGCCCGGCCAATTGCTGCCAGTTGCGGTCGATGCAACACCTGCGCAGCAACAGGACGGGTTTTTCTACGCCTTGTTTGCCAAGGCGTCGTGAATCGCCAAGAATAGGGGCATGACGGGGTTTCGGTGTCGTATGTCCATCATTTCACGCTTATTTCTGGGGTTGTTGTTCGTATCTGCCTTGCTTTCGTTTGCGCCGGTCGGCCAGGCGCATGCGGCCGAACCGAAAGTCGTGCGCGTCGAACCCGTGGTGCGCGGCGACAAGCTTGAAATCGACGCCGATATCGAATTCGAACTGAATCAGCAGTTGCGCGACGCGGCCCAGCGCGGCGTGCCGCTGTACTTCACGGCCGATCTCACCATCACGCGCGAGCGGTGGTGGTGGTTCGACAAGTCCCTGGTGGACACCTCGCGCACCTGGCGGGTGCTCTATAACGCGCTGACCCGTCAATGGCGGGCCGGGGTGGGCGAGTTGTCCTTCCCGGTGGCCTCGCTGGACGATGCCATGAGCGTCATCCGCCATGTCCGCAATTGGCAGGTCGCCGACGCGGATGACTTCGACGAAGGCGTGGTCTACGGCGGCCAGCTGCGGCTGCGGCTGGATACCTCGCTGCTGCCGCGGCCGTTCCAGGTCAACGCCCTGAACAGCAGTTCGTGGGCCCAAGGCACGCCGTGGACGGACTTCTCGTTCTCGCTCGGCGACAAGGAGAAAGACCCCTCATGAGGCTGCTGCTTCGGCTGGCCCTGATGGTCGGCGCCGTGAGCGGCCTGGCATTGCTGGGCCTGTTGGCATGGTCCACCGGCAACGCCTCGCGCTTTGCCCGCTATTACGACATCCTGCTGGTGCTGAACGGCATTTTCGCCCTGGCCCTGTTCGTCTGGGTGGTGGCGCTGACCGTCCGTCTGGCCCGGCAGATCCGGCGGCGGCAGTTCGGCGCCCGGCTCACAGCCCGCTTTTCCCTGGCGTTCGCCCTGATCGGGGTGGTGCCCGGCGCGCTGATCTATACCGTTTCGGTGCAGTTCATGTCGCGCTCGATCGAGTCCTGGTTCAACGTGCGGGTCGACACGGCGCTGGAAGCGGGCCTGAACCTGGGCCGCGCGGCACTGGATTCCCTGCTGGCCGACCTGGACGCCCGCGCGCGGTCCATGGCGGCCGAACTGAACCGCAATTCCGATACCGGCGTGACCCTGGCGCTGACCCGCCTGCGCGAGGCCAATGGCGTGCAGGAAGCCATGGTGTTCACCGGCAGCGGCCGCATGGTGGCGTTTTCGACCAGCCAGTACGGCCAGTTGCTGCCCGCCATGCCGCCGCCCACCGTCATGAACCAGCTGCGGCTGTCGCGCGGCTATTCGGCCGCCGAGGCCGACGACCCCGTCAAGCCCGGCATGGACAGCGGCCTGCACCTGCGGGTCGTGATTCCCCTGACCGGGCCCGACCGCTACGACAATTTGCTGGGCGCGGCGTCCGAACCCCGCTGGCTGCAACTGCTGCAGCCGGTGCCCGAGCAGATCGCCCACAACGCCAACCTGGTGCAGCAGGGCTTTCGCGACTACCAGGAGCTGGCCTTGTCGCGGCTGGGCCTGCGCAAGCTGTACGGCATCACGCTGACCCTCGCGCTGCTGCTGGCGGCGTTCGGCGCCATCGCCGTGGCCCTGTCGCTGTCCAAGCGGCTGGTGCGCCCCCTGCTCAGCCTGGCCGGCGGCACCCAGGCCGTGGGCGTGGGCGACTACCGCCCGCTGCCCGAGCCGCCCGAGCGCGACGAAGTCGGCCAGCTCACCCGGTCGTTCAACGCCATGACGCGCCAGCTGGACGAAGCCCGCCGCATGGTCGAAAGCAACCGCCAGCAGCTCGAGCGTTCCAACGTCTACCTGGAAAGCGTGCTGTCCAACCTGTCTTCCGGGGTGCTGGTGTTTGACGAGTCATTCCGCGTCACGACCGTCAACCAGGGCGCGCAGACCATTTTGCAGGCCGATCTGCGGTCCGTGATCGGGCGGCCGCTGGAAACCGTGGATGGCATGCTCGAATTTGCGAACATCGTTCGGCAGGCGTTTTCCACCCACGCCGCGGTCGGGTCGGAGCGCCAGCACTGGCAGCAGCAGTTCGAGATCGCGCCCAAGCAGGGCGATACCCCCAATGGCCCGCAGCCCCTGACGCTGCTGGCGCGCGGTACCCATCTGCGGGTGGATGGCCGGGGCAACGGCTACCTGGTCGTGTTCGACGACATCACCGAGGTCATTTCGGCCAACCGCACCGTCGCCTGGGGCGAGGTCGCGCGCCGTCTGGCCCACGAGATCAAGAATCCCCTGACCCCGATCCAGCTGTCGGCCGAACGCCTGGCCATGAAGCTGGAGGGCAAGCTGCAGCCCGCCGAGGCCCAGATCGTCGAACGTTCCACCAACACCATCGTCAACCAGGTGGCCTCGCTCAAGCAGATGGTGGACGACTTCCGCGAATACGCCCGCACGCCGCCGGCGGTGATGCAACGTATCGATTTCAATGCCCTGGTGGCCGACGTGCTGTCCTTGTACGGCTGGGATCCCGATGGCGGCGCGCCTGCCCGCGTAGCCGGGAAAGCCCTGAATCTGGACGTCAACCTGGGACCGGACCTGCCAGCCATCGAAGGTGACCCGACCCAGTTGCGCCAGGTGATCCACAACCTGCTGTCCAATGCCCGCGACGCCATTGCCGAGAAGGGCGGCGAGGGTCGCGTCAGCGTCACGACCCAGCTGATGCGCAGCGAACAGCCCGACCGCGCCGACCACCAGGCCCTGCGCTTCACGGTGGCCGACACCGGCCCGGGCTTTCCGCCCCAGGTCATGCAGCGCGCCTTCGAGCCCTACGTAACCACAAAGTCCCACGGGACTGGGTTAGGATTGGCAATCGTACGCAAGATTGTGGAAGAGCACGGTGGGCGAATCGACCTTGCGAACCGCAAGGAAGGGGGCGCGCGGATTTCCATCTTGTTGACCCGGCTTGCAGCCGGGTCCGATACTATGGACGCGACCGCGCAAGAAAAGGATAATGCGGCTACGCAATAGGTGGATGCTTTATGGCCAGAATTCTGGTGGTTGACGACGAAGTCGGTATTCGCGAGCTTTTGTCGGAAATCCTTTACGACGAAGGACACACGGTCGAATTGGCCGAAAACGCGGCGCAAGCGCGCGCCGCGCGCCTTCGCATGCGTCCCGATCTGGTGTTGCTGGACATCTGGATGCCCGACACCGATGGCGTGAGCCTGCTCAAGGAATGGGGCTCGCAGGGTCTGCTGGACATGCCCGTCATCATGATGAGCGGCCATGCCACCATCGATACGGCGGTCGAGGCCACCCGCATCGGTGCAATGGATTTCCTGGAAAAGCCCATTACGTTGCAGCGCCTGCTCAAGACCGTGGCCGCCGGCCTGGCCCGGGGCCGGGCGCCGCATCCGGCACCGGCCGTGGCGCCGGCCGCGGCCAGCGCGACCGTCGCCCTCGAAGACGAACTCGATCCGCCCGTGCTGTCGGCCGCTCCGGCCAACGAAGTCCCGGTCACCGCCAACGGGCAACTGGGCAGCATTTCGCTGGACCAGCCGCTGCGTGAAGCCCGGGACGAATTCGAACGCATCTACTTCGAATACCACCTGGTCCGCGAAAGCCATAGCATGACGCGGGTGTCCGAACGCACCGGCCTCGAGCGTACCCATCTTTACCGCAAGCTCAAGCAATTGGGCATCGAATCCGCCCGCAAGCGGGGCGCATGAAGATCCTCATCATGGGCGCTGGTCGCGTAGGCACCAGCGTGGCCGAGAACCTGGTGTCGGAACAGAACGACATCACGGTCATCGACTCGGACCCGGCCCAACTCCAGTACCTGCAAGAACACTTCGACCTGCGGGTCGTCCATGGCGACGGCTCGCAGGTGTCGGTGCTGGAAGCCGCCGGCGCCGCTGACACCGACTTGCTGATCGCCTGTGCCGCGTCCGATGCCGCCAACATGGTGGCCTGCAAGATCGCGCGGCAGCTGTTCAACATTCCCCGCCGCATCGCCCGCATCCGCTCGGCCGAATTCCCCGAACACCCTGAACTGATGAGCGAAGAGGGCTTCTGCATCGACGCCATCATCAGCCCCGAGCGCAGCGTCACGACCTATCTGCACAGCCTGATCGAGTTCCCCGAGGCGCTGCAGGTGGTGGAATTCGCCGAGGGCCGCGTCAGCGTGGTGACCGTGCGCGTCGGCCATGGCAGCCCCATGGCCCACCATCCCGTGGACAAGCTGCGCGAGGTCTGGCCGGACGTCACCGCGCGCGTGATCGACGTGCTGCGGGGTGGGCGGCCACTGCGGGCCGGCGCCGGCACCGTCATTGCGCCGGGCGACGAGGTGGTGCTGGTGGTGGACACGCGCCACGCCCGCCGCGCCGTGCGCCAGCTGCGCGAAGCCGAAAAAGCCGTGCGCCGCGTGATGATCGCGGGCGGCGGCAATATCGGCCTGCGGTTGGCGCGCGCGCTGGCCGAAGAAAACTACAGCGTGCGCATCATCGAGCGCGATCTCAAGCGCTGCGAGTACCTGGCCACCCAGTTGCCCGACAGCGTGCTGGTGCTCCATGGCAGCGGCACCGACGAGGCCCTGCTCGAACGCGAAAACATCGAAGACATGGACACCTGGCTGGCGCTGACCAGCGACGACGAGGACAACATCATGTCGTCGCTGCTGGCCAAGCGGCTGGGCGCGCGCAAGGTGATCGCGCTGATCAACCGGCAGGCCTACGGTGAACTGATGCAGGGCAGCCATATCGACATCGCCGTGTCGCCGTCGCAGGCCACCATGAGCGAACTGCTGCGCCACGTGCGCCGGGGCGACGTGGCCGCCGTGCACCGGCTGCGCCAGGGCGTGGCCGAGGCGCTGGAGGCCATCGCCCACGGTGACCGCTCCACTTCCAAGGTGGTGGGCCGCCGGGTCGGCGAGATCAGCCTGCCCAAGGGCGCCAGCATCGGTGCCCTGGTGCGCGAAGACGAAATCATCCTGCCTGATGCCGATACCGTGATCGAAACCGACGACCACGTCATTGTCTTCGTGCCCTCGCGCAAGCAGATGCCGCGCGTGGAAAAGCTGTTCCAAGTCTCGGCGTCGTTCTTCTGATGAGCCCGTACGCCTCCCTTTGCCGCGGGCCCGGGGCAGCCGGATAACTGCCATGAAGCGCGTCCTGGCCACTCTGCATATCCTGGGCCTGACCATGGTGATGTTCGCCCTCACCATGCTCATTCCGCTGGTGGTCGCCTATGTGGGCGGCGATGCCGCGCGCGACGCCTTCCTGCACGGATTCCTGATTTCCCTGGGCATCGGCGTGGTGTTGGCCGCCGTGACGCGGCGCTCGCGCAGCGAACTGCGGGCCCGCGACGGCTTTGTGCTGGTGTCGGCGGTATGGGCCGGCCTGCCGCTGTTGGCCGCGATTCCGCTGCTGATCTATTTCCACCGCGCCGGGCTTCCGCTGTCGTTCACCGGGGCCTATTTCGAGGCCATGTCCGGGCTCACTACCACCGGCGCCACCGTGCTGACCAACCTGGATGCGCTGCCGGCTTCGATCAACCTGTGGCGCGCGACGCTGATCTGGATCGGCGGCATGGGCATCCTGGTGCTGGCGGTGGCGATCCTGCCGCTGCTGGGCGTGGGCGGCCACCAGGTGGTGCGGGCCGAGACGCCCGGCCCCATGAAAGACGAGCGGCTGACCCCGCGCATCGCCAGCACGGCCAAGGCCTTGTACGCGGTGTACTTCGCGTTTTCGATCCTGTGCCTGCTGTCGTACCGGGCAGTCGGGCTGTCCTGGTTCGAGGCCTGGTGCCACATGGCCACCACCATGGGCCTGGGCGGGTTTTCCACCTGGGACGATGGTTTCGCGCATTTCGATTCGGTGGCGGTCGAAATGGTGGCCATGGTGTTCATGCTGATCGCCGGCATCAACTTCGCCACCCACTTCAATGCTTTCCGCCAGCGTAGTCCCCGGGCCTATCTGCGTTGTCCCGAGGCCATCCCGTATCTGGTGATCGTACTGGGCGTGGGCTTGGTGATTTCGGTGTTCCTGTACGTCAAGGGCGTGTACCAGGAACCCCTGCAAGCGCTGCGCTACGGCATGTTCAACACCATTTCCATGGCCACCACCACGGGCTATGCCAATACCGATTTCGCCCAGTGGCCGCTGTTCGCGCCGTTGACCATGCTGCTGCTGTCGGGCTTTGCGACGTCGGCGGGGTCGACCGGAGGGGGCATCAAGATGATCCGGGCCATCCTGCTGGTCAAGCAGGCGCGCAACGAGCTGGTAACAATGTTGCATCCGCACGCGGTCAGTCCGGTGCGGATCAACGGCCGGGCGGTGGAATCCCGGACCATGTCGTCGGTGCTGGCGTTCATGCTGTTCTACGGCCTGTCCATCGCCGTCTTCACCAGCCTGCTGCTGCTGTCCGGGCTGGACCCCATCACGGCCTTCTCGGCCGTGTTCGCCAGCGTCAACAACACCGGCCCCGGCCTGGGCCCGGTGGGCCCGATGGGCAATTTCGCGGTGCTGTCCGACTTCCAGATCTGGGTCTGCACCTTCGCGATGCTGATCGGACGGTTGGAACTCTTGACGGTCCTGGTGCTGTTCACGCCCATCTTCTGGCGAAAATAGAGGACCCCCACGCTGCACACGCTATGCGTGTTTGCTGCCCCCCGAGGGGGCGACCCCGCCTTGGGGCGGCCCGGCGGCGGGGTGTGGACCCCCACGCTGCACACGCTATGCGTGTTTGCTGCCCCACCAGGGCGGCCATTTTTCTTGCGCATTTTGTGCGGGTAAACCCGAATAAGGGTTATCCCATCCCCTTCCAAAAGGCCCGTCCAGACTGCGATTTCCGGCGCCTTGGGCCGGGAAGCCCCATCGTTTCTAGCTTGTGAGTGCTCGCTCACTTTGTTCTAGAGGGCAAAACCGAATGCTTCGCGATGTTGCACACAAATGTCACTATTTTCAATCGTTTTGCCACAAACATGCGGCTATTATGCGTTCACAAGCCGCCGTCTAGCGCCCCCCGGGAAGTTGCCGGGCTTCAAGGTCGAACGGCGCACCCCCTCATCACACATTCGAAGGAGTCCGAGATGGAACAGATCCCGTTCATTTCGTCGGCCCCCAACACCCTGGGCATCGAACTCGAGCTGCAACTGATCGACCCCCGCAGTTTTGACCTTACCGCAGCCTCGGACGAGCTGCTGGCCCAGATGGCCAACCACCCCATCGCCGACCGCGTCAAACCGGAAATCACGCGGTCCATGATTGAATTGAATTCTTCGGTGCACGAGCACCCGATGGGCCTCTTGGCCGAAATGCGCGAAATGCGCGACGCCCTGGTGGAAGCGGCCGACGCCGTCGGCGTTTCCGTGGCAGGCGGTGGCGCTCACCCCTTCATGCGCTGGCAAGAGCGCTCCATTTCCGACACCCCGCGCTTTCAGTACCTGGCAGAAATGTATGGTTACCTGGCGCGTCAATTTACGGTGTTCGGCCAACACATACACCTGGGCGTGAAGAGCGGCGACGACGCCATCAAGCTCCTGCGCCGCCTGTCGCCCTATGTGCCGCACTTTATTGCGCTGTCGGCCTCGTCGCCGTATTGCGAGGGCGTGGATACGCTGTTCTCGTGCTCGCGCCTGAATGCGGTCAACAGCTTCCCGCTGGCCGGGCACATGCCGCCCGAGGTCAAGGACTGGTACCAGTTCGAGGCCCATCTGTCGCAACTGCGCGCCTACGGCCTGGCCGAGAGCATCAAGGACCTGTACTGGGACATTCGCCCCAAGCCTGAATTCGGCACCGTGGAAATCCGCGTCTGCGACACGCCGCTGACGGTCGAGCGCGCCTGCCAGATCGCCGCCTTCGCCCAGGCGCTGTCGGTGCTGCTGATGCGCGAGGACGATCCCAGCGACAAGGCCTGGTTGTCGTACCGTAGCAATCACTTCCAGGCTTGTCGTTTCGGCCTGCAGGGCAGCTACGTGACGCCCGACGGTCAGCGTACCCGCCTGATGGACCATCTGCGCGCGCTGTTCCAGCGGTTGATGCCAGTGGCCGAGGAGCTTGGCACGGGCGACATGATTGCCGCGCTGCGCGACGAAGCCATGCGTAGCGGCAACGATGCGCGCTGGCTGCGCAGCCAATTCCATCGCCTGCGTGATCTGCCGCTGGTGGTGGAATCGATGTCGCAGGCATGGCGTGGCGAGGCGCCCCAGGCCGCGCCGGCTGAGCCGACCGCAGTGTTGCGGCGGCGCATCCGCGCCAATTCCGAGCCCATGCAGCCTCTGTCGGCGGCAGAGCCGGGGGTGACGGCGACCTTGCCGGAACGCCTGCACTAAGCGCAAAGGGCTGGACAGCCGGGTTGACGCAAAGGGCCGCCGCTGGCGGCCCTTTTGCTTGTTGCGGGCTCAGGGCGTGCCGCGCTGGCGGCCGCCGATGGCGCTGACCGACAGCCGGGTTTCCCCCGCGCTGCCGCGATGGGTCGCGGCGCGCCAGGCGTGGCCGTAGGCCACTTCGATGCTCAGGGCGATGACGCCATCGGGTCGGCGCTGGGATTCCAGCGCCGCGCACAGGCGCTGTTGCCAAGCCCGCCCGACCAGCCCGCCGCGGCGGCCTTCTGCCGGGTTGCCGCCCAGGGCGCGCACGTCTTGCAGCAGTTTTTCGGGGGTGCGGTAGGTCAGGGTCAGGATTTCCTGGTCCATTACCGGGTCTGCGAAACCGTTCTCGACCAGCAGGTCGCCAAAGTCATGCATGTCGACGAAGGCCGGCGTGGCGGTGCGCAGGCCGGCGTCGGTCAGCGCCTGCCGCAGCTCGCGTAGCGTGGCAGGCCCCAGACAGGAAAACATGGCCAACCCGCCCACTTTCAGGATGCGGCGCCATTCGGCCAGCACGGCGTGCGGCTCGCGATGCCAGTGCAGCGCCAGGTTGGACCACACCAGTTCCAGGGATTCCGGCGCCAGGCCGGTCGCGGCCAGGTCCGCGTTGACGAAGCCGACGGCCGGGCCGCGCCGGGCCAGCTTGCCGATCCAGGCGGTCAGGCCGGCGGGGGCGTGGCGCTTGCGGGCGATGTCCAGCAGCGGTTCACAGTTGTCCAGGCCGGTGTAGGCGGCATCGGCATAGCGTTCGCGCAGCAGGGGCAGGTTGTCGCCCGCGCCGCAGCCGGCGTCCAGCATGGCTTGCGGCTTGACGCGGATGTACTGCAGCCGGCCAAGCATGCGGCGGGCAACCTCGCCATACAGGAATTGGGCTTCGGCCAGGTCGCCACGGCGGGCGAACTGGCGTGGCACGTCGGCGGCAACGAGGGGAAGCGAAGGCGGGGTGGCGGGTGCTGGCAGGGACATTTCGGTCGCGCCCGGGCCTGCGGCGCGGGGCGGATCATGATTTCATGGGGGATGGCAGACATTATTGCGCATCCCGGCGGACACCGCCGATTGTCCCTACTGGCCATGGGGCGGGGCCTGCTTGCCCGCGTGCCCGGCGATTGTCCCTTGTGCGGGGCGCGGGTGCGCGGCGCCAGGCTGTGCGACGGCTGCGAGGCGGACTTGGCAATCGATCCCCGGACGCCCCGTTGTCCGCGCTGCGCATTGCGGCTGGGTCTGGCCGCACCGCATTGCACGGCTTGCCTGGCGATGCCGCGGGCCTTCGGGCGGACGATCGCGGCGTTCGACTACGAGCCGCCGGCGGATGCGCTGGTCAGCCAATTGAAGACCCAGTTGCGCCTCAGTGCGGCGCCAGTGCTGGCGCGGCTGCTGGCGCAGTCGGTGCGGCGGTACGAGGCACTGCCGCGTGGCTTGCTGCTGGTGCCGGTGCCGTCCAGCCGAAAGTCGCTGCGCCGTCGCGGCATGAATCCCGCGGCGGAGATCGCGCGTGGCCTGGCGGCGCAACTGACGCTGCCGCTGGCCTGCACCGCGCTCAAGCGGCGCCGCGAGACGCCTGGGCAGACGGCGCTGGGACGGCAGGCCCGGGTACGCGGGCCAACGGGAGCGTTCGATTGCGTACGGGATCTGTCGGGGCACCATGTCGGTTTGGTGGACGATGTGATGACGACCGGAAGCACGGTGCACGCGGCGGCGAAGGCATTGCGGGCGGCGGGAGCGGCCAGCGTGACGGTGCTGGTGGTGGCCCGTACCCCGCGGGCCCCCGGGTAAATCGGCGACAATCCGCTACGCGCGGCCCGTGTGGGTCGCCAGTCTTTCAACGTTTTCGGCCCTATCGCGATGTTCCACGTCATCCTCGTCTGCCCCGAGATTCCGCCCAACACGGGCAACGCTATCCGCCTGTGCGCCAATACGGGCGCGCAATTGCACCTGGTGCGCCCGTTGGGGTTCGAGCTGGATGATGCGCGCATGCGCCGGGCAGGGCTGGATTACCACGAGTGGCAGCCGGTGCGGGTGCACGACACGCTGCAGGAGGCGTTGCAGGATACGGGGGCGCAGGCCTCGCATATCTATGCGTTGACGACGCAGGCGCAGCGTAGCGTGGGGGATGTGCGCTTCGAGCCGGGGGACGTGTTTGTGTTCGGGCGGGAGACCGCAGGGTTGTCCGACGAACACCAGGCGATGTTTGCCCCGCAGCAGCGGTTGCGGTTGCCTATGCGGGCGGGGCAGCGGAGCTTGAATCTCTCGAATGCGGTGGCGGTGACGGTGTTTGAGGCTTGGCGGCAGCAGGGGTATGAGGGTGGGGTTTGAGTTTTGGCGGACTTAGGGGGGGGATTGCGTCGGTTTGAGTTCTTGAGCCGCGCGTGACGGGGCAGGCGGGTGAGGGCGGGGCTACGATTGCGGTCCGGAGCCTTCGCTCCGGACTGCCCCGTCCTCATCGTCGTCCAGGCCTTCGGCCTTCCCTTCCGATTCCGTCGGGCGCATCTACACGCCCCGCCCTCACCCGCCTGCCCCGTCACGCGCTCTTGATG
>PJUB01000525.1_pt1 | contig 12222 bp, 14 predicted proteins | sample 1512141 | NCBI WGS metagenome assembly PJUB01 (sample SAMN08177677, study PRJNA422409) | Soil metagenome, whole genome shotgun sequencing project. | isolation source: Soil enriched on filter paper: alkali lignin treatment | place: USA: Madison | collected 2015-01-15 | reverse complement strand
CAACTGCATTCCCGATTCCGGAACAATAGCGCCATTGCCGGCGCGGCGCAGGGTTTTCGCATGCCGATCGCGGCGCCGACAGGCGTGGCGTCGATACTCGTGGCACCGTTGCGAAGCGCCGCCCCCACTGGCAACGATCGATCCGCCCATCGTATCGGCCCCTTACTGGCCGATCGCGACGCGGCGCTGGCCCTGGAAAAAGCGCCAGATCAGCGCCGAGGCGTCCGGCCCGCTGCGGGCGTGGTAACGAACCGACGCATCGCCGCCGCTCCAGGCGTGCTCGACCCGGGATATCTCGCACAGCCGCAGCACGGTCTTGCGCCCCCGCACGAGGTCGACACGGCGATACGCCTTTTCCGTGCCCAATCCCAGCACGCGCTCGACCGGCAGGTCTTGCGCGCCCAGGCCGTTGAGCGCGCGGAACTGTTCGAACAGCTGCTTGGCGTTGCGCGGCGCCACCGCCGGGTCCATCTGGCCCTGCAGGATCATGGCGGGCATGCCCAGCTCGAAGACGGCCGGATCCGCCACGCTTTGCACCAGCGGCAGCAGCGGCTTGACCGAGCCGCGCCGCATCGTACTCAGGCCCGCCGCCGCGGTATGCGCGTCGCCCACCACCGGCCCGGAATGCATTGCCACCGCGGCGATCAATGCGGGATGGCGCAGGGCCACCAGCGCGGCCATGCTGGCGCCGGCCGACAGGCCGGCGATATAGACGCGTTCAGGGTCCAGGCCATGTCGCGCCACCTCGGACTGGATCAACGCGGCGATCAGGTCGGCGTCGGCCCCGCCGTGCTGCGCATCGGGCTGGAACCAACGCCAGCAACGCTGCACCTGCCGGGTCATGGACTGCTGCGGATACAGCACCATGAAGCCGCCGGCATCCGCCCATTGGTTCATGCGCGAACCGCGCGCGAACGCCAGCGCCGTCTGGCGGCAGCCGTGCAGCATCACCACCAGGGGCATGCCCTGGCGTGTCGCGGTGACGGGGGTGTAGCGGGCGAAGGTCAGGCGCCGGCCCAGCGCATCGGAGAATTGCCGCGAGGCCTCCCAGCGACCGGCGCCGAGGCTGGACGCGGCGCTAGCGGCGGTCTTGGCCGCTTGCCGCGCCACCGCGGCCTTGCGCGCCGACACGGTGCGTTTGCGGGCCGCCTTGGGGGCCGCCATGCGCAGCGCCGCGCGCTGGAGTTTGCTGAATTTCTTTGCGGCGTTGAAAAACAAGCTGGTAAAACTGCGCGCCATTGTCAGGCCTCTGCCAGTAAACCTCTTTTTAACTCCACGACGACGTTTGAAAACCACCTGGCCGCACCCTGCGGCCCGCCGACTGCCGCGTCCGCGGGAGCGGACGCCAATGCCCTGGAATCCGCCGGATCAGAACCGGCCGGATTGAATCGCGGCGCTGCTGGTCAGGAGGTCCAGACAGGACACCAGTGCGACCACGATGGTCAGAATCGAAAGCACTTTGACGACTTTGTTGGTATCGGGTCGGGTCAACGTCGCGGTCATGCGCGTGACGATGTAAGCCCCAACCATCAGGCCGATTGCCGGAATCATAAGTGCTTCCCCTTCAAGAGTCTGTGCGGGCACGCCGGATGCGTCGCCCGTCGTTAACGCGGTAAGCCGCTGAATCGCCGCCTCTGTCGGGCAGATTGATTAGCGTGTGAAATGTATCACACAGTAACTTAACCTCGCAGCATTTCGGGCGGGGGCATGACGGCGCGCTTGCACCAGATCAAGGCAGGCGCGTCTTCGGACCCATTCCGCTTGAGGCGGTGGCCCAAAACGCCTATGGTAGAAACCCTGATCTTCACTTCCTGCCTTTCCCTTCAGCAAACCATGTTCCCGAACGACCGCCGCCAGACCCTGGGCGAAGAAATCGCCAACACCATCAGCCACGGCCTGGGCGCGGCCGGCGCGCTGGCCGCCGCCCCCATCCTGATCGTCGCGGCCGTGCGCCAGGGCGACGCGGCCTTCATCGCAGGCGCCGCAGTGTTCGCCGCCACCATGTGCCTGCTGTACCTGGCGTCCACCATCTACCACGCGCTGCCCGACAACCGCGCCAAGCGCCTGTTCAACGTGCTGGACCACTCGGCCATCTACCTGCTGATCGCCGGCACTTACACGCCGTTCGCGCTGGGCGCCCTGCGCGGGCCCTGGGGCTGGACGCTGTTCGGGCTGGTCTGGGGCATGGCGCTCCTGGGGGTGGGCCTGAAAGCCAGCAAGCGGCTGAACCGCCCCGCCATCTCCACCGGGCTGTACCTGGCCATGGGCTGGCTGGTCATCATCGCCGTCAAGCCGCTGCTGGAACTCGTGCCCACCGGCGGCCTGTGGTGGCTGGTGGCGGGCGGGCTGGCGTATACCGGCGGCGTGGTGTTCTTCGTCTTCGACAACCGCTGGCGCTACAGCCATTTCATCTGGCATTTGTTCGTGCTGGCGGGCACGGTGTGCCATTTCTTCGCGGTGCTGTGGTACGCGGCGTAGGCACCGCTACAACAGGCACTTTGTTAATTGTACAAACTTCAGTACAATGTTATCGAAAGTGGATTCAACATCCAGCGCAACTGTCCTTGCGCTTTATGTTGAATCCGCAATCCAAAATCCATACGTAAGGAAACAGTCGGCGGATCGGACAGGGTTTGACGACAAAAGAGGCTAGCCATGAATGTTCTGACTTTTAGCGAGGCGCGAGCCAGCTTTAAGCAGGCGCTGGACTCGGTCTGCAAAGACCATGAACCGACCGTCATTACCCGACAACGTGGCGAACACGTGGTGATGATGTCGCTAGACGACTACAACAGCATGCAAGAAACGTTGCATCTGCTCGGGTCGCCTGCGAACGCAGAACGCCTGCGCCGGTCCATCGCCGAATTTAAAGCTGGTAAGACCGTCAAACGGGGCTTACTAGAGAATGAATCAACAGCGGAAGAAGGCCAAAAACAAGGCCGCGGCAAAAAATGAAGTGATGGTGTCGTGGACGTCCGATGCGTGGGACGACTATTGCTATTGGCAGCGCCATGACATGCGGATGGTAGGCGAGATCAACGATCTGATCGAAGAAATCGCCCGCGATCCGTTCAAAGGCACGGGTAAGCCTGAGCCCTTGCGCGGCGATCTGACCGGGTATTGGTCACGTCGTATCAGCAAAGCTGATCGCCTCGTATATATCGTGCAAGACGGTCAGATCTACGTGATGCAGTGCCGCTATCACTACGAAAGACCATGATGAAAAAGCACCAGCGATGGTGCTTTTTTTTTGCCCGTCAGAAAGGCCTACTCCGCCCGCAGGTAGCCAGTAGGCGGGCGCCCCAGCACCCGGCGGAACATGGTGGAGAACGCCGCCGGGCTCTGGTAGCCGAAGTCCAGGGCGATAGCCGTGACCGGCGCGCCGGCTGCCAGCCGGGCCAGGGCCAGCACCACGCAGGCGCGCTGGCGCCATTCCGAAAACGCCATGCCGGTCTGCTGGCGGAAATGGCGGCTGAAGGTACGCGGGCTCATGTGCAGGCGTTCGGCCCAGGTCTCGGGCGTCTGGCGCACGTCGGGCGCGGCAATGAAGGCCCGGCACAGCGGCGCCAGGCGCTTGTCGCGCGGCAGCGGGATGTGCAGCGGCAGCACGGGGGCCCGCGCCACCTCATGCAATAGCAACGCGGCCAAAGCCCCGTCACGGCCCGCCAGGTCGTATTCGGCCGGCATGTCCACCGCCTCCAGCAGCAGCTGGCGCAGCAGCGGCGACACTTCAATCACTTCGCAGGCTGAGCTGGCCGCACGCACCGCGCCCGGCTCGATGTAGGCGCTGCGCGTGCTGACGTCCTGCATGCGGACCTGATGCGCCACCCCGGCCGGGATCCAGACCGCGCGCTGCGGCGGCACCACCCAGTTGCCGTCGCGCGTGACCACGTGCATGACGCCGGTGGCGCCATACAGCAACTGCGCACGTCGATGCGAGTGCGCCGGCAGCAGATGGCCGGGCGGGTAGTCGTTGCCGATGGCGACAACCGTGCGGTCCAGACGGTCGTGCAGGTCGATGTGGGTATTGCGCATGGGTGGGCGGTTGGCCGAAACACGAACATTATTGTCCAATCCTCGAAAGCAGGCCACCACCGGCCGGCCTATCGTGATGTTTTCCTCATCAAGGATGCAAGAGACATGCTGTATGTCGTGTTGGCGCTGTTCGGCGCCCTGAGCGGCGTGACCACGGTGCTGTTCGGTTTTGGCGGCGGCTTCGTGGTGGTGCCGGTGCTGTACGGCGTGCTGACCGCCATCCATGGCGCCAACGACGCCATCGGCCTGGCGGCCATGCATATCGCGGTGGCCACCTCCACCTGCGTGATGATCGTCAATTCCATCGCCGCCACCCGCAAGCACCAGCGCAACGGCAACATCGTGCGCGCCTACGTCTGGCCGCTGGCGGCGTTCATCGGCCTGGGCGCGTTGCTGGGCGCGTGGGCGGCCACGTCGGCCAGCGGCGACCTGGTGCGCTATGCATTCATCGCCTACCTGGGCGTGACGATCCTGGATTGCCTGTTGCGCCAGGGTTTCCTCGCGCACCAGGACACACAAGCCGCACGGCCGCTGGGCCAGGGCGTGATCGTGGGCGGCGGGGTGGTGATCGGCGCCATCGCCACGTTCCTGGGCGTGGGCGGCAGCGTGATGACCGTGCCGCTGCTGCGCCGCCGCGGCCTGCCGATGGCCAAGGCAGCGGCCATGGCCAATCCGCTGACGCTGCCGGTGGCCATCGTGGGCACGCTGGCGTACATGGCGGCGGCGCGCGAACTGGCCGCGCCCCTGGCGCCGTGGATCGTCGGCTATGTCGACCTGCTGGCGTTCGCCGCGCTGGCGCTGGGCTCGCTGGTGGGCATCCGGCTGGCGGCGCCGCTGATTCCGCGTATTCCGGACCGGCTGCATGCCCGCGTGTATGTGCTGCTGTTGGTTTTGGTGATGGTGAGCATGGTGCTGGCGTAGGATCGGCCGGGCCTGATGGCCTATGATCGTGGCTGCGCGTCGCGGCCCGTCCAGATGGACTGGCGGCCTGGCGCGATTGCCCGCGCCATGCCCCCTGTCACATCGACTCCAGGGACCTCGGTGCATCGATTTTCCCCTGCCCCCGACACCGTGAATCCGCTACCCGACGCCTACGCGCCTTTCGTCCTGACCGGCCGCATCGCCCAGCGCGTGCTGCGGCTGTCGGTGGAAGTTGGGCCGGCCTATGTCGGGGCAGCCCATGCTGGGGCAGCCCATGCTGGGGCAGCCCATGCTGGGGCGGCCTATGCTGAGGCGGCCAATATCGGGGCAGCCCATACCGACGCCACCGGCGTCGCCCCCGCCCCTGCCGCGCAACGCCGCCACGCCGAATACCAGGCCGGACGCGACCTGGCCGCCACGCTGCTGGCGGGGTTAGGCGCGCAGACGCTACAGGTAGGCACCGACGCAGACCGTGCGCCGGTCTGGCCCAACGGTTTCACAGGTTCGATCAGCCACAGCCGGCAGTTGCTGGCGGTGGCCGTGGGCCGCCACGAAGACACGCGCGGCCTGGGCATCGACCTGGAAGCCATCGCCAATGCCAACGAACTGGAAGCCATCGAATCCGTGTGCATGCTGCCGGAAGAACGCCCGCTGGTCGGCAATGCGCTGCCCCGCGCGGACTGGGCCACGCTGGTGTTCTCGGCCAAGGAAGCGTTCTACAAGTGCCAATTCCCGCTGACGCGCTACCCGTTGGAATTCGGCGACCTGGCCGTGATGCACGCGGACGTGTCCGCGCAACGGCTGGTGTTGCGCTTGCAGCGCGACGCCGGGCCGGATTTCCGGCGTGGCCAGTCGTTTCATTGCGGCTATCGCTACGGCCAGGGACACGTGTACACGGCGGTGCAATTGGCGCCGTAGGGCCGCGCAGCCGACATCTGCCCTGCGATCCGCTTTCCTAATGTCACGAAGTTGCGGGTAAAACGTTTCCACGGCGCGCCCGGGGCGCTTCCCCCGTGCAGACCCCGCAGCACTGTGGTCCGCCGACACAGGAAAACACATTGCGAAACTTGAACCCTCCCCGGACCGGTTGTCATCATGGCCAGACACTTACCCGGAACAGGGCCTGTTAACACTAAGGAGGATTTTTCATGCAGCGTTCCAAGACCGCAATCCTATCGGCCGTGCTCGCGGCGGCCGCGTTGTCCGGTGCCCCTGCCCTGGCGCAAAACGCCCCGGCCAGCCAGACCCCGTCGCAGACGCAGGCGGCGCCCCCGGCCGTGCAGCAGCCGTCCGACCAGCAATTGCAGCGCTTCGCGTCGGCGTCGCAGAAGGTGTCGGGCGTGGTGGACGAATACCGGCCCAAGGTCGAAGCCGCCAAGAGCGACGCGGCCAAGCAGAAGATCGTCCAGGAAGCCGACGCCAAGATGGTCAAGCTGGTGCAGGCCGACGGCCTGTCCGTCGAGGAATTCAACGGCATCGGCCGCGCCGTGCAGCAGGACCCGCAGCTCAAGCAGCGGCTGATGAGCATGGGCAAGGCCGGCGCGGCGGTGCAATAGGCTTTCGCACCACGCCGCGGCATCGGGCCGGTGCATGGGACCGGCGCATGGCGCCCACGCAGCAGCCCGATGGCGTCGCCCAATGCAATGGGCCCGGGCAGGGGTTATCCTAGGCAGACCTCTCGCAGGACCACCCAGGAGCCCCCGCCTTGACCCCGGAACTCACCCTGTATGACCTGGCCGGCGCCGACCCGACGCTGCGCTTTTCCCCGCACTGCTGGAAGACGCACATGGCGCTGGCGCACAAAGGCCTGACGGCCCGCACCGTGCCGTGGCACTTCACCGAAAAGGAAGCCATCGCGTTCTCTGGCCAGAAGCTGGTGCCGGTGCTGGTGCACGAGCCGCACGTGATCAGCGATTCCTGGCAGATCGCCTGCTACCTCGAAGACACGTTTCCCGAACGGCCCTCGCTGTTTGGCGGAGACACCGGCCGCGCGCTCAGCCTGTTCGTCAATGGCTGGTCCGACACCACCCTGGTGCCGGTGCTGGCGCGCCTGCTGCTGCCCGAGATTCACGGATTGATCCGCGACGAAGACAAGGACTACTTCCGCACCACGCGCGAGAAGCGCTTCGGCCGCCTGGAAGACCTGCCGGCCGGCTACGCGGACCAGATCGCCGCCTTGCGCGCCGCGCTGCTGCCGCTGCGGCAGCTGCTGGCGCGCCAGCCATTCCTGGCCGGCGCGCAGCCCGCCTATGCGGACTACGCCGTGTTCGGCATGTTCATGTGGGCGCGCTGCACCAGCACGCTGGAACTGCTGGCCGAAGACGACCCGGTGCACGCCTGGCGCGAGCGCCTGCTGGACGCCCACGGCGGCCTGGCGCGCAATGCGCCGACGGCGGCCGGACCGGAATAAGGCACCGGAACTACCCGCCGACATGCAAAGGGCGCCATTGACGGCGCCCTTTGCATGTCGGGTCCGGGTTGCGCCCGGTATGCGGCGCGCCCGTCATTTCCGCGCGGTCCCGAAGACCGCGCCCTGGCCCATCAGGTCTTCAAGCGATAACCCGTCTTGAAGATCCAGCGCACCGCGATCATGCACACCACCAGGAACACCAGCGTCATGCCGACGCTGACGCTGGCGCTGACGTCCGACACACCGTAGAACGCCCAGCGAAAGCCGCTGACCAGGTAGACCACCGGGTTGAACAGCGTGGCGGTCTGCCAGAACGGCGGCAGCATCTTGATGGAATAGAAGGTGCCGCCCAGGAAGGTGAGCGGCGTGATGATCATGAGCGGGATGATCTGCAGTTTCTCGAAGCCGTCGGCCCAGATGCCGATGATGAAGCCGAACAGGCTGAAAGTGACGGCGGTGAGCACCAGGAAGCCCAGCATCCAGAACGGATGCACGATCTCGAACGAGACGAACAGGCGGGCCGTGGCCAGCATGATCAGCCCCAGGATGATGGACTTGCTGGCCGCCGCCCCCACGTAGCCGGCCACGATCTCCATATACGAGATCGGCGCGGAGTGGATCTCGTAGATGGTGCCGGAAAAGCGCGGCATGTAGATGCCGAACGAGGCGTTGGCGATGCTTTGCGTCAACAGCGACAGCATGATCATGCCGGGCACGATGTAGGCGCCGTAGCTGACCCCGTCGATGTCGACCATGTGCGAGCCGATGGCCGAACCGAACACCACGAAGTACAGCGACGTGGAAATCACCGGCGACAGCACGCTTTGCATCAGCGTGCGCCAGGCGCGGGCCATTTCAAACAGATAGATGGCGCGGATTGCGTAGAAATTCATGATTGGGCGGTCACCAGGCTGACGAAGATTTCCTCGAGCGAGCTTTCGGAAGAATTGAGGTCGGTGAATTCGATGCCAAGTTCGCTCAGGTGGCGCAGCAAGGCCGAGATTTCACCGCCGCCGTGGTTGTCGTAGGTGTAGACCAGCTTGTGGCCGTTGTCGGACAGGTCCAGCTGGAAGGCATCGAGCGCCGTGGGAATGCCCGGCAGCGGTGCCTTGAGCGTCAGGGTCAGGCGGCGCTTGCCCAGCTTGGCCATGAGCTCGTTCTTTTCTTCGACCAGGATGATCTCGCCCTTGCGGATCACGCCGATGCGGTCGGCCATTTCCTGGGCTTCTTCGATGTAGTGGGTGGTGAGAATGATGGTGACGCCGCTTTCGCGCAGGCGCCGCACCATTTCCCACATACCGCGCCGCAGTTCGACGTCGACGCCGGCGGTGGGCTCGTCCAGGAACAGGATCTTGGGCTCGTGCGACAGCGCCTTGGCGATCATGACGCGGCGCTTCATGCCGCCGGACAGGGCCATGATGCGGCTGTCTTTCTTGTCCCACAGCGACAGATCGCGCAGCACCTTTTCAATGTAGGCGGGGTTGGCCGGCTTGCCGAACAGACCGCGGCTGAAGGTGACCGTGTTCCAGACGCTTTCGAAGGCGTCGGTGGAGATTTCCTGGGGCACCAGGCCGATGGCGGCGCGGGCGGCGCGATACTGCGACACGATATCGTGGCCGTCAGCCAGCACCCGGCCTTCGGTCGGGTTGACGATGCCGCAGATGATGCTGATAAGGGTGGTCTTGCCCGCGCCGTTCGGCCCGAGCAGCGCGAAGATCTCGCCGCGCTGGATGTCCAGGTCGACGCTTTTGAGCGCCTGGAATCCCGAGGCGTACCGTTTCGATAGACCCTGTACTGAAATGACCGGCTGCACTCTGGCTCCCAGCATGATGGATAACCCTGGATTTTACCCGCCCGGCCCGGCGGGCTTGTTCGCCCAAATGGAACGGTGTGTTTGATAAACGCGATAGACCGCCCCGGGCTACCTTACACTCTTGTGCACACAAAAAGGGGCAGACAGCCCCAAACCAGGGGACCGGGCTGCGTGGCGCCCGGTGAATCGATATGTTCGCGGACCTGAAACACCTGTCGCACCACGCCGCCTGGCGGCGCCAGCTGGAAATGCTGCTGGAATCCGCCGGGGAAGGCATCTACGGCATCGACCTGCGCGGGCGCTGCATCTTCATCAACGGCGCGGGCGCCGGGATGCTGGGCTACACCCCGGACGAGGTGGTGGGGCGCAACATGCATTACCTGATCCACCATTCCCATGCCGACCGCACGCTGATGCCGGTGCACGACTGCCGCATCTTCAAGGCGTTTCGCGACGGCCGCGGCGAACGCGTGGACGACGAAGTGCTGTGGCGGCGCGACGGCTCGTGCTTTGACGCCCAGTACGCGTCCTACCCCATCCGCAACGACGACGACGTGGTGGGCGCGGTGGTGACGTTTTCGGACATCACCGCGCGCAAACGCATCGAACGCGAGCTGCACGGCACCCGGGCGCTGCTCGAAGCCCGGGTCGCGGCGCGCACCGCCGAACTGAGCGCCGCGCATGAGTCGCTGCGCAGCCTGTCCTCGCACCTGAGCACGCTGCGCGAAGAAGAACGCGCCCATATTGCCCGCAACATCCACGACGACCTGGGCGCGTCATTCACCGCCTTGCAGCTGGACCTGAACTGGCTGCGCCGGCAACTGGCCGCGCAGCCGCCGCTGCAAGCCCACCTGGACCGCATGCTGGACGTGACGCAGACGGCCATGGACGCCACCCGCCGCATCCTGAACGACCTGCGCCCCGTGGTGCTGGATCACCTGGGTCTGTGGGCCGCGCTGGAAACCCTGCTGCAGGACCTGCAGGCGCGCAGCGGGCTGCAATGCCGCTACCTGTGCCCGCCCGACACCGAAAGCCGCCGCCTGGCCCCCGCCGCCGAAATCGCCGTGTACCGCATCGTGCAGGAACTGCTGACCAATGTGCAGCGCCATGCGCGGGCGCGCAGCGTCAGCGTCAGCGCCACCTGGGGCGAAGGCGGCCTGCTGCTGGCCGTGGAAGACGACGGCGTGGGCATGCAACTGCCTGAAACGCGCCAGACCTTCGGCATCCTGGGCATGCGCGAACGGGCGCGCGCCATCGGCGGCGACCTGGTGCTGGACAGCGCCCCCGGCGCCGGCATGCGCGCCCGCCTGCGCCTGAACCCGCCCGCCACCCGAGAAACGACGCCATGGCCCTGAACCTGCTGATCGTCGACGATCACCTCATCATCCGCCGCGGCCTGGCCCGCATCCTGCTGGAAGACCCGCGCGTGGGCCGGGTGGACGAGGCCGCCGATGCCCCGTCCGCCCTGCGCGCGCTGCGCCAAGGCCGCTACGACGCCCTGGTGCTGGACGTGGCGCTGGGCGAACGCGACGGCCTGGACGTGCTCAAGACCGTGCGCGCCGACTACCCCGCGCTGGGCGTGGTGATGCTGTCCGTCTACCCGGAATCCCAGTTCGCGGTGCGGGCGCTGCGGGCCGGCGCCCACGCCTACCTGAACAAGGGCTGCGACCCCGACGAATTGCTCGCCGCCCTGGTGAACGCCGCCGCCGGCAGGATGTACGTGACCCCCACCGTGGCCGAACTGCTGGCGCACACAGTGCGCCAGGACAGCACCCGGCCGCCGCACGAACTGCTGTCCAACCGCGAATTCCAGGTGCTGCAACTGCTGGTGGCCGGCAAATCGGTCTCGGCCATCGGCGAGCAGCTGGCGCTGTCGGTGAACACCATTTCGACCTATCGCGCCCGCATCTTCGAGAAGCTGGGCGTGCGCACGCTGGTGGAGCTGGTGGCCTACGCCAACACGCACCAGCTGGGTGCCCGCTGACGCGTTCGCGCACCGCCCTGGCGCAGGCCGCGCACCGTGTAGTGATCGCCCTACACGCATATGGTTGAACCGGCGATACCGGCCGCCCGCGGCCGGCGCCAAGATGAAGGCCTTCCCCATTCCGGAGGCTTCCATGTCCCTGTTCAGCAATCCGTTCGACCCCGGCAGCCGCCTGGCCTGCGGCTGCGGCCGCCATGCGTCCCAGGCCGAGCACGCGCGCGCCCAGGGCGGCGTGGCGCTGGACGCGGCCTCGGACAGCGCCGTTGAAAATGCCGTGATGCGCGCCCTGTTCCCGCAGGACGCGCTGCGCCGCCGCTTCCTGCGCGCCGTCGGCAGCGGCACGGCCCTGGCCGCCGTGGCGTCGCTGTTCCCGCTGACCGCCGCCAAGGAAGCCTTTGCGCAATCGACCGGGCCGCTGGAAAAACAGAAGCTGAAGGTCGGCTTCATTCCCATCACCTGCGCCACGCCCATCATCATGGCGCACCCCATGGGCTTTTACGGCAAGCAGGGGCTGGACGTGGAAGTGGTGAAGACGGCCGGCTGGGCGCTGATCCGCGACAAGGCCATGTCCGGCGAATACGACGCCGCCCACATGCTGTCGCCGATGCCGCTGGCCATTTCGCTGGGCGTGGGCGCCAGCCGCGCGGTGCCCTGGACCATGCCCGCCGTCGAGAACATCAACGGCCAGGCCATCACGCTCTCGATGAAGCACAAGGACCGGCGCGACCCGAAGGACTGGAAAGGCTTCAAGTTCGCCGTGCCGTTCGACTATTCGATGCACAACTACCTGTTGCGCTACTACCTGGCCGAACACGGGCTGGACCCCGACACCGACGTGCAGATCCGCTCGGTGCCGCCGCCCGAGATGGTGGCCAACCTGCGGGCCGACAATATCGACGGCTTCCTGGCCCCGGACCCGGTCAACCAGCGCGCGGTGTACGACGGCGTGGGCTTCATCCACACGCTGTCCAAGGCGATCTGGGACGGCCATCCGTGCTGCGCGTTTTCGGCCAGCCGGGAATTCGTGACCACCCAGCCCAATACCTACCAGGCGCTGCT
>PJUB01000524.1_pt1 | contig 12357 bp, 10 predicted proteins | sample 1512141 | NCBI WGS metagenome assembly PJUB01 (sample SAMN08177677, study PRJNA422409) | Soil metagenome, whole genome shotgun sequencing project. | isolation source: Soil enriched on filter paper: alkali lignin treatment | place: USA: Madison | collected 2015-01-15 | reverse complement strand
AGGGATTGCAGGCGGGGAAAGCGCACGGTGGCCTGCAGGGCGTGGCCGGGGCCGGGCTGGACGTGGACGGTGCCTTGGCTGCCGTCCAGGCTGATGCTGCGGGCATAGCTGGTGTCGGTGACGTGTTCGATGCCGGGAATGGCGCGGGCGCGCAGGAAGGCGAGCATGGCGGGCCAGTCGTAGGGCGGGCGGTAGCGCAGCAGCAGTTTGATTTCGCCCTGGGGGCCGGCGGACACGTCGGGTCGGCTGGAGCGGCGCAGGTCGCCGGGGGCGCGGCCGAAGAGGTCGAGGAAGATTTCGTTGAAGCGGCGGATGCTGCCAAAGCCGGCCGCGAAGGCGATTTCGGCCATGGGCAGGCGGGTTTCGTGGATGAGCTGTTTGGCGAGCAGGACGCGGCGGGTCTGGGCGACGGCAATGGGCGAGGCGCCCAGGTGCTGGCGGAACTGGCGCCGCAACTGGCGTTCGCCGACGCCCAGGCGTTCGGCCAGGGCGTCGATGCCGGCGTCGTCCAGGGCGCCGAGCTCGATCTGGGCCAGGGCGCGGGCGACGCTGTCGGGCAGGTCCTGGCCGGGGCTGGCGGGGGCGGTTTCGGGGCGGCAGCGCAGGCAGGGGTGAAAGCCGGCTTCCTGGGCGGCGGCGGCCGTGGGGTAGAAGACGACGTTGCGCGACAGCGGGGTGCGTGCCGGGCAAACGGGGCGGCAGTAGATGCCGGTGGTCTTGACGGCGGTGAAGAAGCGGCCGTCGTAACGGGCGTCGCGCACCTGGATGGCGCTGTAGCAGGCGTCGTGGTCTAGGTTCATGCGGTTCATGCTAGCGCTGCAGGCGATGCCGATCTAGCGGTTTTCGGACGTTGTTGTCACATTGAGGGTCGTGTCCGAAAACCGCCAGCGCCGGGGGGCAGGCGGGCCTATATTGGACGCCAGCCGAACGTTTTCCAGGAGTCACGCCATGTCCAGGCCCCTTGTTGCCGCCGCCGTCCCGCTGGCGTTTTTTCTTGAACGGGTGACCACCCCGATTGGCACGATGCTGGTGCTGACCGATGAGGCAGAGCGCCTGCGGGCGGTGGATTGGGAGGATTACGAGCCGCGCATGCACGCGCTGCTGCGGCGCCAGTACGGCAAGGGGGCGGTGCAGGTGCGCGATGCGGCGCAGCCGTCGCAGGCGAGCGGGCAGTTGCAGGCGTATTTCGACGGTCAGGTCGACGCGATCGATGACCTGGCGGTGGCACTGGGCGGCACCGATTTTCAGCGACAGGTGTGGCAGGCGCTGCGCGACATCGCGCCGGGCGATACGGTCAGTTACGGGATATTGGCGACCCGCATCGACCGGGCGTCGGCGGTGCGGGCGGTGGGGATGGCCAACGGCGCCAATCCGGTGGGCATCGTGGTGCCCTGCCACCGGGTGATCGGCGCGGATGCGTCACTGACGGGCTATGGCGGCGGCTTGCATCGCAAGCGCTGGCTGCTCGAACACGAAGGGCGTTGGCGTGCGGCCCGGCCGGCTGAATCGCTGGCGCGGGCGGCCTGAAGGCGTCAGGCCCGAATCCAGCCGCGCGCAATCGGCACCGCCAGCACTTTGCGGTAGAGGGTTTGCAGCAGCCCGGTCAGCGGCGCGCCGACGCGGTTCCACACCGGCACCGCCAGGCCCGCGGCGACGGGCGCCAGCACCAGGCCGCCGGCGATATCCAGCGGGAAGTGCACGCCCAGGTAGACGCGCGAGGTGCCGACGAGGGCGGCCAAAAGCAGGGTGACCCAGCCCCAGCCGGCCCAGCGCCGGTCGAAGATCAGCGCGAACGCCATCGTGGCGATGATGATGGTGTGGTTGCTGGGGAACGAGGACGTGGCCTTGTGGTGGAAGAAGGCGTGACCCAGGCCGATGGTGAAGGGCCGGGGATGCGGCCACAGGGCGCCGAACAGGTAGCTGATGCACAGGCCGGCACCGATGCTGGCGAGGATCTTCAAGGTCAGGCTGCGTTGTTCCTGGCCGCCCCACAGCCACAAGGCCGCCAACGTACACGGCACCAGCAGGATCAGCTTGTTGGCGATGAGCAGGGCGGCGTGGATGCGCCAGATCGGGGTGGCCGGGTCGGCGTTGACCAGCAGAAAAAGGGACTGATTCAGGGGTTCAAGAAAATCCATGACACGTCATCGCGGCGTAATAATCGAATAGCCGCGATGGTAATGGGGTTTCCCGTCAGTCCGCTTACAAAATGCGCCGAAACCCGCGTATTTACTTCTGGATGCGTTTGCCGTCGGCGTTCACGACCTGTTCGCCGTCTTCCTTGGTAAAGGCGCCTTGTTGCGGCGCGGGCAGGATGTCCAGCACCAATTCCGACGGCCGGCACAGCGCGGCGCCCATCGGGGTCGACACGAACGGGCGGTTCAGCAGGATGGGGTGCTGTTCGATGGCGTCCAGCAGGGCGTCTTCGGGCAGGGACACATCGTCCAGGCCCAGTTCCAGGTAGGGCGTGCCTTTTTCGCGCAGGGCGTCGCGCACGCTGATGCCGGCGCGCTTGAACAACGCCTTCAGCGTGGCGCGGGACGGCGGGGTTTCCAGGTACAGCACCACGTCGGGTTCGATGCCGGCGTTGCGGATCATGGCCAGGGTGTTGCGCGAGGTGCCGCACTTGGGGTTGTGGTAGATGGTGACGTCGGACATGGCGGGCTCCGCAAATAAGGGAATCAGCGGGGCCTGGCGGCAGGCCCCGGGGGCAAGGCGATGAGCATAGTGCATTCTCGCGCGGCTTTCAGGTGCGTACATTCAGGTGCGCCCCTTCAGGCCCGTGTTTCCAGGCCCATGCTTTCATGCGCGCAGCTTGCGCCCCAGCCGGCGCCAGCCGATCACCACGCCCGTCAGGCTCAGCGCCGCGCCGCCCAGCGACAGGAACACCAGCACGATGTCCCACAGCGGCCGGTTCGCCAGCAGGCCCGTCCAGTCCCAGCTATGCATGAAGGCGAACAGCCAGCGGCTGGCGCGGTTGCCGCGGTCCTGCTTGCCCAGGATCTGGCCGGTGCGCGGGTCCAGGTAGACCCAGGTGGCCTGCGGGTTGTCGAACACCAGGCGCCAGGCGGGCAGGGGCTTTTCGATGTGGCCGAGCATGGCGTGCTCGTCGCGGGCGTAGTAGTAGAAGTCGTAGCGGTCCAGCACCTGCACGTCGGTGAGCATGGCGCCGGGCACCAGGCGGGCGGCGGCCGCGCGCAGGGCCGCGGGGTCGAGCGCGACGGGGCGGGCATCGGCGGCGGACAGCAGTGTGGGGGCGCCCGGGCCGCTGCGGGCCAGCACCAGGTCCTGGCCGTCCACCCGGCTCCAGCGCAGTTCGCGCGGGGCGGCGGGCAGGGCGCGGATCAGCGTGGCGGGCGAGGCTTGCGGTGCGTCGGCCGAAGCCATGGCGGCCGGTGCGCCGACTGCCGCGCGGGCACCGTCCGCTCGGGCGGGCGGCGTTGCGGCGGGCGGACTGCCCGTATACGCATGCAATGCCAGCGGCGCCGCGTCGCTGGTGAACACCTTCCACGGGTTCATCGACATGAGCCCGCTGAAGATCCACGTGATGGTGATGACGGCGAACAGCAGGCCGCTCAGGTGGTGCCAGCGCATCATGGTGTCGCGGTAGGGCGAACGGCTGCCGCTGGCGTAGGGCCGCGAAAAGCGCCAGCGCAGGATGCCGACCACCGTGCCGGTGACGGCCACGGCCACGCCGATGACCGACAGCCACACCACGATGTCGTGCCACCAGGGGTCGAACACATTGCCGCGAAACGGGTACAGCCAATGGATCCAGGCGCCGACGTAGTTCCACAGCCGTTCGCTGCGGGTGGCGTCCAGCACCACTTCGCCGGTGGCCGACGACACGTACAGGCGGGTGTGGTCGGGGTCGTCCAGGTCGATGCGGTGCAGCGGGCGATGCGGGTCCAGCGCGCCGGAATGGGTGTAGACGTCTTCCTCGATCTCGCCCTGGTAGTGCGCGGCGTAGTCGCCGCCGAACCAGGCCGCGGCGCTGGCGGTGGCGACCTGGGCGTCGGCGCGCGGCAGCAAGGCGCCGCTGGCGCCGTCCACCACCTTGGGCGCCTGGCCGCGGCCCGCCGGCACCAGGTACACCGGCGCGCCGCCGCGCAGGGCGGCCAGGCTCAGGCCGGGGGCGTCCCGGGCGCCCGCCGCCGCCAGCGCCTGGGCGGGCGTGGCAGTGACTTGCGCCGGGTCCAGCGGGGCCAGGTGCGTCATGCGCTCGTGCGGCGTGAGCTTGGGATAGCCCACGTACATCATCACCACGCCCGACACGAACCACATGGCAAAGAACAGGCACAGCACGATGCCGGCCCAGCGGTGGATCAGGTACAGCCAGCGCTTGGCGCGGGTGGACCAGGCGGGTGGCGCGGGCCGGGGACGGGCGGGATGGATGGCGGTCATGGCGGCCTCAGAAGCGGGCTTGCACGGACAGTTCCAACGTACGCGGCGCGCCCAGGTAATACATGGGGGTGCCGGTGACGTTGGCCGCGTACACCTTGTCGGTCAGGTTGCGCACGCGGCCGGTGACGGTGAAGTGGCGGTCGATGCGGTGCGACACGGCGGCGTCGAAGATCGTGTAGGACGGCGCCCACACGGTGTTGGCGGCATCGGCATAGGCGCGGCCCACGTAGCGCGCCGCGACGCTGGCGTTCCAGTCGGGCAGGAAGGCGTAGTCCAGCCACAGGTTGGCCACGCGGCGCGGCGTGTTGGTGGGGACGTTGCCGTTGCGCGATACGGCCACGCCGTTGACCGTCTGCGAGAAATCGTCGTACTTGGGGTTGACGAAGGCCACGTTGCCCTGCAGCGACAGCGTGCGCGTCAGGCGCAGGCCGCCGGCCAGTTCCAGCCCGCGGGCCGACTGCTGGCCCACCGGCACGCTGACCGCCGGGTTGTTCGGATCAGGCGCCGAGATGTTCTTGCGCGTGATCTCGTAGGCCGCGATGGTGGCCGACCCGCGGCCGTCCCAGAATTCGAACTTGCCGCCCACTTCCTTCTGCGTGCCGGTGGTGAGCTTGTCGTTGTTCAGCACGTCGGCAAAGCTGGCGGTGGCCATGATGCCGGACGGGGGATCGGCGGCGGTGGCGTACTGCGCATACAACGAGGCCTGCGACGTCACCGCCCAGTTGACGGCCAGGCGGCCGGTGGTGGGCGAATAGCGGCGCGAGGCGGACGCGGGCGACGCGTTTGAGACGGCGCGGCGATTCGTCAGGTCCAGGTCGATGAAGTCGTGGCGCAATGCCGACACGATGGCTACGCCCGGCAGCACCTCGGTGCGGTTTTCCAGCGTGAAGGCCAGGGTGCGGATGCGGTTGTCGCGGTCCGGGTTGTGGCCGCGCGTCATGCCGGGAATGTCGTAGAAATAGCCCGGCGAAAAATCGTAGGGGTCTACCGCGTCGACGGTGGCGGGCAGGCTGGTGGGGTAGCGCGTCTGCTTGTTCACGCTGAGGTCGGCGCCGAACGACCAGCTGCTGGGCAGGCCGGCCAGCGTGGTCTCGACCAGGCCTTCGACCCGGTTGCCGACCAGGCTTTGCTCGTGTCGCTGCAGCAGCGCGCCGGACCGCAGCACGCGGCTGTTGGCGGCGTTGTAGCGGTAGGTTTCGAGGTTGCGGAAATCGCGCTCGGCGCGGTAGTAGTAGAGCGTGTTCTTGAACGTCACGCCGGGCGCCGCGCGCCATTCGGTCAGCGAGCGGGCCCACAGCACCGATTGCTCGTACAGGCCATCGTCGACGTTGTAGTTCTTGAACCGCGTGCCGCCGCGGATGTGGCCTTCGCCCGTGACCTTGCCGTCCGCGCCCACCGTCAGCGGCGTGCCCCAGTAGGGCCGCTCGACCCGCTCGCGCTGGTATTCGAAGGCCCAGGTCTGGGTGACGTCGTCGCCCAGGTCCGACAGCACCGAGGCCGCGACTTGCGTGGCGTTCGAGGGGTTGCCGTCGACCCAGCCGCGGCTGGCGGTGTGGTTGGCGTCGATGCGCAGGTAATGGCCGCGCCCGCCTGGCGAGCCGGCCAGTTGCTGGTTGATGCCGGCCGACACCTGGCGCGTGTCGTAGGAACCCCACCGCAGCTGGCCTTCGTAGAAGGTGTCGCGCTGGGCCAGCTTGGTGACGTAGTTGATGGCGCCGCCGACCGCGCCCGCGCCGAACAGAAAGGTCGACGGGCCGCCGATGGCCTCGACCCGGTCGTAGATCCAGCTGTCCACCGGCCGCGCCGCGGCCGAGTCGTATTGCACCGAGATGCCATTGAACAGCTGCGACACCTGGCCGCCGCTGAAACCCCGGTAGCTGACCGAGCCGGCCGACCCCGGGGGCGAGGCGTTGTCCACGCCCGGAATGCCGCGGGCGATTTCCTGGGTGTTCTGCGAGCCGCGCGCCTCGATCTGGGCGCGGTTGATGACGGTGACGGACGCGGGCGTTTCGCGCAGGGTCAGGCCCAGGCGGCTGCCGGTGCCGTCGATGCGGTTCAGGTCCAGCGGGCCGTTGGGCTTGCCATCGGCATCGTCGCCTTCCACCACGGTGGCGGCCAGCGTTTCGGTGGCGGGGTCGGTGGTCAGCGCCAGGGCGGGGTTGGCCGCGCAGGCGCCTGCCAGCAAAGAGGCTGCGTAGGTTTTTTTCATGGTCCAGGCCGGCACGGGCCGGCTTGCGCGCCCGCGGGCCGCGCCGTGCACGAAGGCGGCGTCGGGGGCGGGCGATGATTCCGGAATGCCGCCGGCGCGCGAAAACGGCCGGCGGGGGGCTCAAGCGCAATGCGGCGCGGCGGCTGCCCGAGAACCGGGCGGGCCGCCTGCGCGCGGACTCAAGCGGCGGGCGGGGCGCGCGGCTGGGCCGCGCTCCAGGCGTAGAGGGGATGCGAGGCGCGGTAGAACAGCGCCGGATAGCTGACCCGGCCGGGCGGGGCCCGCAGGACGAGCAGCGGCGCGGGCAGGATGCCGATGTCGGCCTGGGGGTTGCGGCAGAACGGGCAGTGGGTGCTGTCGCCGTGGTGCGCCGCGTGGTCGGCGGGGGTGTCGTCGCCCTGCACGTCGATGGTCAGCGACGACTTGCCTTCAGGGGCGCAGTAGTCGACGGTGACCTGGCGGCTGGCGCCGCCCGCGGCATGGCTGCCGTGCGCCAACGACGGAACCAGGGACGCCCACAGGATCGCGACAAGGGCGATCCAGGCGTAGCCGCGGTTCAGGAAGTGGGCAAGGTGCATGACGGCGCATTATATCCAGGCTCCGTTGGCACTAAAAGGCGCCTCAGACGGAAAGGTGGCGCCGCACGTCCTCGCCGTCGATGGCCGCCCGGTCGCCGCTGGCCACCACTTCGCCGCGCGACAGCACCACGAAGCGGTCGGCCAGCTCGCGGGCAAAATCGAAATACTGTTCGCACAGCAGAATGGCGATGTCGCCGCGCTGGCGCAGCATGTGGATCACCCGGGCGATGTCCTTGATGATCGACGGCTGGATGCCTTCGGTGGGTTCGTCCAGGATGATGAGCTTGGGTTCGGCCACCAGTGCGCGGGCGATCGCCAGCTGTTGCTGCTGCCCGCCCGACAGGTCGCCGCCGCGTCGCGCCAGCATGCTTTTCAGCACCGGAAACAGCTCGAATACTTCTTCCTTGATGCGCCGCGCGCGCGCGGCGGGCTTGGTGGCCATGCCCATCAGGATGTTCTCTTCGACGGTGAGCCGGGCGAAGATGTCGCGCCCTTGCGGCACGTAGACCATGCCGCGGGCGGCGCGCTGGTGCGGCGCCAGCCGGGTGATGTCGGCGCCGTCGAAGGCGATGGCACCGCTAGCCACGGGCAGCACGCCCATCACGCACTTGAGCAGCGTGGTCTTGCCCACGCCGTTGCGCCCCAGCAGCGCCAGGCATTCGCCCTGGTTCACCGCCAGCGAGACGCCGCGCAAGGTGTGGCTGCCGCCGTAGTACTGGTCGATGGTGGTTACGTTCAACATATCAGCGCCCCAGATAGACTTCGATCACGCGCGGGTCGGCCTGCACTTTCGCCATGGGCCCTTCGGCCAGCACCGAGCCTTCGTGCAGCACCGTCACCTTGCCGTCGCCGGCAATCTGGTTGACGAAGTCCATGTCGTGTTCGACCACCATCAGCGAATGGCGGCCGCGCAGCTCGTTGAGCAGTTCGCCGGTGCGTTCGGTTTCGGCATCGGTCATGCCGGCCACCGGTTCGTCCAGCAGCAGCAACTGCGGTTCCTGCATCAGCAGCATGCCGATCTCCAGCCACTGCTTCTGGCCATGCGACAGCAGGCCGGCGGGGCGGAAGGCCTCGGGCCGCAGGCGGATCAGGTCCAGCGTCTCGCCGATCCTGTCGGCCTGCGCGCCGGTCAGGCGCGAGAACAGTGTGGGCCGCACGCGCTTGTCGGTCTTCATCGCCAGTTCCAGGTTCTCGAACACGCTGTGCTGTTCGAACACCGTGGGCCGCTGGAACTTGCGGCCGATGCCGGCGTGGGCGATCTGCGCTTCGGTCAGCTGGGTCAGGTCGATGCTCTGGCCGAAAAAGGCGGTGCCGGCGGTGGGGCGGGTCTTGCCGGTGATGACGTCCATCATGGTGGTCTTGCCTGCGCCGTTGGGACCGATGATGCAGCGCAGCTCGCCCACGCCGATGTCCAGCGTCAGGTCATTGAGCGCCTTGAAGCCGTCGAAGCTGACGGTGATGCCTTCCAGGTACAGGATGGCGCCGTGGCTGGTGTCCAGGCCCTTGGGGCTGACGCGGCCGTAGCCGGCGTCGCCGCTGGGGCCGCCGTCCAGCATGGCGGTTTCGGAATGCGTGCTGGTCATGCGCGTCGCTCCTGGTAGCGGGTGGCCAGGCGGCGCGCCAGGCCGACGATGCCGGTGGGCAGGAACAGGGTCACCAGGACGAAGATCAGGCCCAGCGCGTACAGCCAGAATTCGGGCAGCACGCTGGTGAACCAGGTCTTCAGGCCGTTGACCACGCCCGCGCCGAGGATGGGGCCGATCAGCGTGCCGCGTCCGCCGGTGGCGACCCAGATCACCATTTCGATCGAGTTCTCGGTGGACATTTCGCTGGGGTTGATGATGCCGACCTGCGGCACGTACAAGGCGCCTGCGATGCCGCACAGCACGGCCGACAGCGTCCACACGAACAGCTTGAAGCCCAGCGGGTCGTAGCCGATGAAGCGCAGCCGGCTTTCGGCATCGCGCACCGCGGTCAGCACGCGGCCCAGCTTGGACTGCGTCACGGCGCGCGCCAGCACCAGGGCCGCGGCCAGCGCCGCCAGCGTGATCCAGTACAGCGCCGCGCGGGTGCCGGGCGCCGTGATGTCGAAACCCAGGATGCGCTTGAAGTCGGTAAAGCCGTTGTTGCCGCCAAAGCCCGTGTCGTTGCGAAAGAACAGCAGCATGGCCGCAAACGTCAGCGCCTGCGTGATGATCGAGAAGTACACGCCCTTGATGCGCGAGCGGAACGCGAAGTAGCCGAACACGAAGGCCAGCACGCCCGGCACCAGCACCACCAGCAGCATGGCGTAGCCGAAGTGCTCGGTGAAGGCCCAGTACCAGGGGTAGTCCTTCCAGTCCAGGAACACCATGAAGTCCGGCAGGCGGCTCTGGTAGACGCCGTCGCTGCCGATGGCGCGCATCAGGTACATGCCGTGGGCGTAGCCGCCCAGCGCGAAGAACAGGCCGTGGCCCAGCGACAGGATGCCGGCGTAGCCCCACACCAGGTCCAGCGCCAGGGCGGCCATGGCATAGCACATGAACTTGCCCAGGAGGGCCACGGCGTAGGCCGAGACGTGCAGCGGATGGCCGGCGGGAAAGACCAGGTTCAAGAGCGGCAGCAGCGCCAGCACCAGCGTGGCGGCGGCCAGGGCGATCCAGGCGCGTCCGCTGTACAGCGGACGACGCGCCTGCAAGGTCAGGTCGGTCAGGGCGGTCTGTTTCATTCGACGCTCCGGCCGCGCGGGGCGAACAGGCCTTGCGGCCGCTTCTGTACGAAAAGCACGATGAGCACCAGGATGGTGATCTTGGCCATGACCGCTCCCGCGTAAGGCTCCAGGAATTTGTTCACGCCGCCCAGGCCCAGCGCCGCGATGACAGTGCCGGCCAGCTGGCCCACGCCGCCCAGCACCACCACCATGAAGGAATCGACGATGTAGCCGCGGCCCAGGTCCGGGCCCACGTTGCCCAGCTGCGACAGCGCCACGCCCGCCAGCCCGGCGATGCCGGACCCCAGGCCGAACGCCAGCATGTCGACGCGGCCGGTGGGCACGCCCACGCAATCGGCCATGCGACGGGTCTGCGTGATGGCGCGCACGAACAGGCCCAGCCGGGGGGGGTTCAAGAGCGCCCACACCAGGAACACCACGAACCGCGCAGAGCCGATGATGACCAGTCGGTTGTAGGTCAGCACCAGCCCGCCCAGCACGGTGATGCCGCCGGACATCCAGCTGGGGTTGCCCACTTCCACGTTCTGCGCGCCGAACAGCGTGCGCACGCCTTGCATCAGCATCAGGCTGATACCCCAGGTGGCCAGCAGGGTTTCCAGCGGCCGGCCATACAGCCAGCGGATCACGGTGCGTTCCAGCGCCATGCCCACCAGCGCGGTGATCAGGAAGGCCAGCGGCAGCGCCGCGGCCACGTACCAGTCCAGCCAGCCCGGCAGCCAGGCGCGAAACGCCGTCTGCACCAGGTAGGTGACGTAGGCGCCGATCATCAGCAGTTCGCCGTGCGCCATGTTGATGACGCCCATCAGCCCGAAGGTGATGGCCAGGCCCAGCGCCGCCAGCAGCAGCACGCTGCCCAGGCTGAGGCCGTAAAAGAGGTTGCCGGCCCATTCGATGGTGGCCAGGTGCCGGTCGATGCGCTTGATCGCATTGGCCGCGGCCTCGCGTACGCTGGCATCGGGTTCGGTGTAGACGCCGTCCTGCTGCTGTGTCAGCGCGGCCAGCGTGGGGCGAAAGGCCGCGCTGTCGGTGCGGCCCAGCAGGTCGACCGCGTGACGCCGCACGGCGGGGTCGGCGCTCTTGAGTTCAAGATTGGCTTGCGCGATTTCCAGTGCGCCGCGCACGGCTTCGTTCTTTTCGGCGGCCAGGGCCTTTTCCACCAGCGGCAGGCGGGCCGGGTCGCCGGTCTGTTGCAGGCGGCGGGCCGCGGCCAGCCGTTCCTGCGGGTTGTCGGAAAACAGTCGGGATCCGGCCAGCGCCGCCTCGATGGCGCGGCGCAGCCGGTTGTTGATGCCGATGGTGGCGGCGCCCGCAGGCAGCTCGGTCGTCGCTCCGGTCGCCGCATCGGTGGCCGGGCCTTTGCCGCCGCCGATCAGCACGCGGCCATCGGGCAGCGCATACAGCTGGTCGCTGCCCAGCGCTTGCAGCACGGCGGCCGCGCCCGGGTCGGGCAACTGCCCCAGGGCGGCAATCGCCTGCAACTTGGCGTCGGTGTCGTCGCCGGCCAGGGGGGCCAGCAGCGCCGGATCCACGCCGGGCGCCGCCGCGTGAGCGGACAGCGCCGGCGCGGCCAGCAGCCATGCAAGCAGGAAATGACGCAGGAATTTCGCGATAGCCGCATTCAGCATGGCTGCGTGTCCGGTTCCGGTTTAAAGGCCTTGCTTGCTTTCGTTGCCCGGGATGTACGGGCTCCAGGGTTGCGCGCGGATCGGGCCCTTGCTCTTCCACACCACGTTGAATTGACCGTCCGCCTTGATCTCGCCGATGTAGACCGGCTTGTGCAGGTGGTGGTTGGTCTTGTCCATTTCGATCTTGAAGCCGCTGGGCGAATTGAACGTCTGGCCGCCCATGGCCGCGATCACCTTGTCGACGTCGGTGGTCTTGGCCTGCTCGACGGCCTGCTTCCACATGTAGATGCCGATGTAGGTCGCTTCCATCGGGTCGTTGGTGACGACCGTGTTGGCGTTGGGCAGGTTCTTGGCCTTGGCATAGGCCTGCCACTTCTTGATGAAGGCTTCGTTGACCGGGTTCTTGATCGATTCGAAGTAGTTCCAGGCGGCCAGGTGGCCCACCAGGGGCTTGGTGTCCACGCCACGCAGTTCTTCCTCACCCACCGAGAACGCCACCACCGGCACGTCGGTGGCCTTCAGGCCGGCGTTGCCCAGTTCCTTGTAGAACGGCACGTTCGAATCGCCGTTGATGGTGGAGATGACGGCGGTCTTGCCGCCCGCGGCGAACTTCTTGATGTTGGCCACGATGGTCTGGTAGTCGGAATGGCCGAACGGGGTGTAGACCTCGTCGATGTCGCTGTCTTTGATGCCCTTGGAATGCAGGAAGGCGCGCAGGATCTTGTTGGTGGTGCGCGGGTAGACGTAGTCGGTGCCCAGCAGCACGAAGCGCTTGGCGCCGCCGCCGTCTTCGCTCATCAGGTATTCCACCGCCGGGATGGCCTGCTGGTT
>PJUB01000522.1_pt1 | contig 12405 bp, 20 predicted proteins | sample 1512141 | NCBI WGS metagenome assembly PJUB01 (sample SAMN08177677, study PRJNA422409) | Soil metagenome, whole genome shotgun sequencing project. | isolation source: Soil enriched on filter paper: alkali lignin treatment | place: USA: Madison | collected 2015-01-15 | reverse complement strand
CAAGATGGCGAAGGCCGCCATCACGGGCGAGCCGCCGAAGGATCTCGGCGAACACAAGAAGGTCGCGATCTGAGCAGAGCGTGGAGGGCCGCGCGCTGTTGATATTGCGAGCTGGCCCGCCGCAAAAAAAAGAGCGCTCGGCCTGTATGGCGAGCGCTCTGGAGTTCTGGTAGGACGTACTGGATTCGAACCAGTGACCAACGGATTAAAAGTCCGACGTACAGAAAATATGATGGCATACGGTTGGATGGGTAAACTCAGGCAGAACAGGGAATTTTCCCTCTGGAAGCCCAGCCTGCACCGAATCCAAAATATGAAGGCATACGCCTAAATTGGTTTGATTCGGCTACATGGCGGCTACACGGCAAGGAACAGCCATGGCACGCCCACCACGCAATCAAGCGCTCGACCTATCGGAGCCGATAGACCTCACCACCGGAGCAATCGAGCGGCTTACCTGCCCGCCCGGCAAGCAACAGGCATTTCTGCGAGACAGCAAGGCGCCAGGGCTTCGCGTGCGTGTCACTGCCAACGGCGCCAAGTCATTCGTCTTCGAGGCCAAGCTAGACCGGCAGACCATCCGGCGCACGATTGGCGACGTGCGGGCGTGGCGCATCGATGCAGCTCGGGCGGAGGCGTTCCGCTACCGGGTCTCGATGGACGGTGGAAACGATCCGCGCGAGATTGCCCGCCAGCGTGAAGAAGCCAAGGCCGCAGCGGCGGTGCAGGCAGTGAAAGACGCTGTGACCGTGGGCGACGCCTGGAAGGTCTATCTGCAGGCCCGGAAACCGAAGTGGGGGGTACGTCACTATGCCGATCATGAAAAGCTGGCCCAGGAAGGCGGCAAGGCGCTGAATCGGGGCACCAGAGGCACCGGGAAGACCAAGCCCGGCCCAATCCATCCCCTGCTGTCCATGAGGCTTGCAGACCTCACGCCAGAGGCGATAGAGGCATGGGCCGCCCAGCAGGGCCAGGAGCGCAAGACCTACGGGCGGCTTGCATGGCGATGCCTGAAGGCGTTCATTGCGTGGTGCAGTGAAGAAGCCGAATACAAGGCCATCGTGATTCCCGAAGCTGCCAAGACCCGCAAGACGCGGGATGCATTCGGGAAGGCGGGCAAGAAAAAGGATGTGCTGCTTAGGGAACAGCTCCCGGCCTGGTTCACTGCGGTGCGCGCCCTGCCCTCGCCCGTCATGGCAGCCTACCTTCAGACGCTGCTACTCATCGGCTCGCGCCGTGGAGAGTTGTTGGCCCTGAAATGGACGGATCTGGATGAGCGGTGGAAGGGCATCACCATCCGGGACAAGGTAGAGGGAGAAAGACAGATTCCCCTGACCCCATATGTCTGGTCTCTCCTATCGGAGCTACCCAAGACAAACGCCTATGTCTTCGCCAGCGTGCGCAAAGAGGATTCGCACCTCACCGACCCTAACGGCGCCATGACAGATGCATGCATCGCGGCCAACGTGGAAGGACTGACGCTGCACGGCCTGCGCCGGTCATTCAAGAGCCTGACAGAGTGGCTAGAGATTCCTGCTGGTGTCGTCGCGCAGATCATGGGCCACAAGCCCAGCGCCACGGCAGAGAAACATTACACGGTGCGCCCGCTCGATCTGCTGCGCGTCCACCATGAGCTGATCGAAGCATGGATGTTGGAACAGGCCGGTATCCAGTTTCCCCCGCCCCAGGCAGCAGCAGAGGCCGCCCCACATCAATCTGAGGCGTGAGCGCAGCGCCCGACCCAACCACGCCGAGGCCGCCAAGCTGCCCGCGCAAATCTGGAAAGCGGTCCCCCAGTGGGGCTACAAAACCTACAAAAGGGGTTGTGGATAACTTTCCGCGCCCGTCGATCTGCCAGATTGCTTGTTTTTTGAGCATCAGCCGAAACGCGGCTAAGTCATTGAAAACAATCAAGATTCATCAAAGTGGCGGCTGAAGTTGTCCACAGGCAAAAATGATCTAACGGACGTTATGTTAACCACGAAGGGTAGAGAATGATTTATTTCTTGCCCTTTATGGGTAGTGTCACTAAAATGCATTACAGGCCCGCTAAGGCGGTGTTCAACCTCAACAAGGACAGCCGATGACACCTGAACAGTTCACCGCCGCTCTCGCCCGTCTGGGCTGGAAGCAATCCGACCTCTGCCGCAAAGCAGGACTAGACCAGAAGACCCCCAGCCGCTGGGCAACCGGTGCGGTTCCGATCCCGGGCTGGGTGGCTGCTTATCTCGGCGTGCTGGGCGACCTGAAGGCCATGCACACCAAGTATCTCGATCCGAAGGGAGGCAGCGCAGAAGAGTGATACGCCGCGTCTCAGGGCGTCTAGGCCGGTGGAACGGCTTGGCTACTGAGGCAGATAGGAGGCGGCTGGAGCGGTGGTGGAACACCGAACCAGCCTAACCAAAACGTGCAACTACCGACTAAGGACCGCACATCATGGCTACCGACATTATCAAGCAACTTCAAGCGACGACGGCCAACCGCGCAATCGTTGCAGGCGTCACTATCAACAAGTCCATTCATTGGTGCGACACGTTCTACGGAACTGACGAAGCGCTGATTGCAGCCGGCGTCATCACCGCCGAGCAACTTCCCGGCCAAGCAGGCATGCCGAAGGTAGCGGCCACGTTCTACAACGGCATCCTTTGCCAAGGGCGCAAGCGTGTGCCGCGCGATGCGAACTATCTCAACGTTTGCCGCCCCGTCTCCGGCAAAAAGGTTACGGTCACAGTTGGAGTCGATGCCAACGAGCAAGCCCGGCGCATCGCTTTGCGCGACGCGGAAGATGCGGCCATGCTCGCGGCCAGGCATGCCAAGCAAGCGGCCATTTCCACAATTGCCTTGAGTGAAGGCGACTTCCGCGCCATGGGCTCCGATCTGGTCATGATGCTCTGGCGGCTCGGGCGCACAGAGGGCCGCTCACGGATCGAGGATTTCCCGTTTGAACTGACGGACGACAGCGCGGAGACGCTGTGCACCCTGCTTCAGCAGATTCAGCAGCTTTTCAAGGCCGCGCCGTTGCAGCCGATCAGCGGCCAGCGCGCGAATCTCCTGAAGGCACGCAGGGACAGCACGTTTCAGGCATTTCTGCAACTGCAGTGCATCCCAGCCGCTGGGGCAAGCCATGCGTAAGGCCGCTCAAGCCGTTGCGGCCACCAACGTGCTGCCCTTCCCCGAACGGTGCGCTGTAGCCCCTGCCAAGGGCCGCCGCAAGCCTTGCAAGGCGAAGCGCTCCAACGTCTTGGCGTTCACTGGCGCAAAGCGGAACAACTACGACGGCCAAGCCGAAATGCCGAACTGGCAAGCGGCCATGCTGGCTGCGTTGTCCCGCATGGCGCTGCGCGTTCAGGCCGGGGAAGTCACGGGCATTTGCATCGTCAGCGCTGAAGGCATCCCGACCGATGACGACGACCCCAGCGGGCAAGTAAACCTGGTGGGCGTGTTTGCCGAAGACGTTCCATACGCGGCCAGGACGTTGGAGACCGTGGAGACGATGGTAGAGGGCATGGCGGACAAAAGGCCCGCGCGCCCGGTGTGATATGTTGAAGTTGGAAGGCGCTAGGGGTTGCTCCCGAACATCCGTTTCCCTGACGGACCCGCGCCGGCCTTTTTGCTATTCAGGGCTGCACTTTTAGGGGGTGCAATGCGTACATTTTTTCGGGCCAATGAGGCTCACATTCCCGTTGCGGACGCCAAGAAAGCGATCCTTGAATACTCACCTCCCGGTGAATGGGTGAATATCTTCGTCGGCGTGAACGGCATCGAGGAAACGCCTGACGGTCAAATCAAGGTAGAAAAGACCAAGGAAAGCCGATACGTGCATTTCCTCGATGAGTCTTTCCCAGAGACTTGCAAAGAGCTTGGCGTAGAGCCGCGCTACATGTTTGATCCACATCGCAGGGGCTACACAGGGGCTCGGGACGATTCCGTCTATGTCCTGCTGCATGAAGATTTCGTGAAGGTGGCGAAGCGATACGAAGTGCTTGTCGCAGTCGGACAGATCGAGCTGCAAGGCGCCCAGCCGACGCCCACGGCGGCCAACGATCATGTAACCCCCTCGATGGACCTGCCACCCCCTGTTTCAACCGGCGATATAGCCTTTGCCTTCGATGGATTGGGATGGAACGAGACCGGATGGAAAAAGCCTCTAGGCGATGGGCCTGCGTGGCTCAGTGCATGCCTAATCCGCCCGGGCCGACGCGGTGTCATGGAGAAAGGATGGAACCCGGTATTGATCGGGGCCGCACTCATCCGCAAAGGCGATGCCAAGCCGCACAACGTGAGGGCGAGATTCCAGACAAAGCCGCAGCTTTCTCAGTGGCTGGGAGTCTGGAAGGACTACGAATCCGAACACTACGATAGCTAGACCTATATCGCTCAAACCCCGGGGGTGAACCCCGGAAAAACAGGTTGCAATGACCTGTTCAGAGTGAACCCCAAACCCCGGGGTTATTCGTCGGAATACGGGGTTTTCAAAGTTCGCCTATCCGGTCTGTGCCACCGGAACGAAAGGCGAAAAATGACCATTGAAAACCCAACCGGCGAGCGCGACGAGGCGGTCAAACGCCCTGCGTTCACTCCCCTGCATCTGGAGACGCGCCCAGCAGTCGAAACGGCTGCTGCGGCCTACTACCTGAACCGAAGCCCCCAAACCCTCAGGGAATGGGCATCCAAGGGAACGGGCTTGCTGACACCGCTGCGAGTCGGCGCCCGCTTGGCTTGGCCGGTCAGCGAGATTAAGAAGCTGATGGGGGTGGCGCAATGATTCCGCTGCTCATCCTTCAGGTGGTTTGCGGCGGCGCCTTCGGGATGCTGCTCGGCAAGCTGGGCGATCTGTACCTGAGCGCACGCAAGTGGGGTGGCAAATGAAAAGCCCCAAGCACTTTGTTAAGGCGCAAGGGGCTAATCAGAATCACGCAGGGGTGCACGATTCTAAGGCTTCCAAGGCATCGGCGATAGACGCCATGCGCAACAGATCGACGGCAACGACGGCCCAGATGCTGCGCCTACTGGCAGCGCTTCGCCGTGGCCCCAAAACTAGCAGCCAGTTACGCGATCTGGGGATCTACATGCCAAGCACGCGGGTTTTCTACCTGCGCCAACTTGGCTACAGCATTTCTACCGCCCTGGTGCACGCGGTAAGCAGCGACGGCTACGACCATTCGAGGCTCGCGCTGTACACGCTGCATGAGCCTGCAACGGATTGGCGCGAAGACGCTGCAGCGAACGGGGGCAAGTAATGGCATGGGCTCACATTGCGGCTGTCTCGACAGCCAAGGCAGGCGCACGCCTGCAGGACGCCACCAAGCTACCTCCGACCGTCTGCGATGGCTGCGGCGGCTCTCTGCGGCCCTTCGTGAGGCATTGCGACTACTGCGGTAGTCCGAACCTGGCCAGCCCGCGAAAGAGCGGAACAAGCCATGTCGTGAAGGCAGGCACTCGCGTATTCGAGCCATCCAAGGGGAGGCGCGATGCACGCTGACGCCATCACCGAAGACAAGCGCTTCGCAACCCTAGCGGCGCAATACGCACTCGCAGGGCATTCATTGGTACGCGCGCAGCCAGGGGGTGGGCAATCGCCCTACTACTGCGCCCGCTGGGGCTGGATTCGACCAGTGCACAGCCTTGACCACGCCGAACAACTCCTAGAACAGATCACGGGGAAGAAATGAACGATATGGAAGACCGCGCATACGCGCATCACATTGACAACGGTCTCACCGATCTACTCACCGAGTCGGTTTGCTTTGACGGGAGGCTGTATCGCGGAAAGCGGAAAGCCGGCGCTCTCTGGATCGTGTCCTATGGTGACGGTGTGCCCTGCAGCATTGCTGGCGACTGGCGCACAGGCATCAAAAGCACCTGGTCAGCGAAAGCTACGTCTGAGATGACGGAAGCCGAGAAAAACGCCGTCCGTGCCCGGATTCGCATGGCGCAAGCCCAGCGCGACCGCGAGACCCAACGCCGCCAGGCGCAGGCCGCAGAGCGAGCGAATGCCATGTGGGAGGCTGCAGCGCCTGCTGCATCGCATCCCTACTTGCTGCGCAAGCAAGTCAAGGCGTGCGGCCTGCGCATCGGCCAATGGAAGAAGATCGACGCGGAAACCGGCGAGCTGCTGACGCTGGACGGCGTTCTCTATATCCCCATGCGTGACTCGACAGGCAAGCTGCACAGCCTGCAGGGCGTCACGGCAGAGGGGGAGAAACTGTTCCTCCCAGGTGGCCGGGTCAAAGGTTGCTATCACTCGATAGGTAAGCCAGCCGCGCGGATGTTCGTGGCTGAAGGCTATGCGACTGCGGCGACGGTGTACGAGGCCACGGGTGACGCGGTTGCAGTCGCATTCAACGCCGGCAACCTCGAAACGGTTGCACGGGCGCTGCGAGCGAAGTATCCAGACATGCCCATGGTCATCGCTGCGGATGACGATTGGAAGACCAAGGATCCGCGCACGGGCCAGCCGATGAATCCCGGTGTCACTGCTGCGCGTGCTGCTGCATCTGCAGTTCGTGCCTTGGTGGCCGTGCCCGATTTCTCGTGCATCACAGATCGACCAGACGACGCTACCGACTACAACGACCTTGCCCGCCTTGCCGGCGCCGTAAAGATTGGCGGTGCTGCATGAACGCGCTCGCATCTGAGAACCTCGGTTTCATTCGGGAAGCACTCGACAACGCGCAACCGTCCTTGGACGGCTGGCCCGTGCCTGCACCGCTGCCCGACACGCTGCCCCCGGTGATGCAGTTCGACCCTGAACTGCTGCCGGAAGAAATTCGCGGCTGGGTGATGGACATTGCACACCGCATGCAATGCCCGCCCGACTTCGCGGCTGTCGGGGCTATCGCCGCCCTGTCTAGCCTGATTGGGGCTCGTGCAGTGGTGCAGCCGAAGGCAAAAGACGATTGGCAGGTAGTGCCCAACCTTTGGGCCTTGATTATCGGAAGTCCGGGCGTGATGAAGTCGCCCGCGCTCGGCGAATCGCTGCGGCCATTGAACAAGCTCGAAGCCAAGGCCCGGGAAGCATGGGAGGTGGAAAACGAGAGCTGGCAACTCGATGTGAAGGTTGCAGAGATGCAGACCGAAGCCAACGCCAAAGAGGCCAAGGCCATTGCCGTGAAGGATCCCGCAAAGGCGCGGGAACTTCTTCGACCGGTGGAGCTTCCTGCATCGCCCCCAGAACGCCGATTCATCGTGAACGATGCCACGGTAGAGAAGCTGGGGGAGTTGATGGTCTCCAACCCGTGGGGCTTCATGGCCTACCGGGATGAGATTTACGGGCTCCTAAAGAGCATGGACAAAGAGGGCCAAGAGGGAGCGCGGGCTTTCTACCTGCAGGGCTATGACGGCAATCAGTCGTACACGTTCGACCGCATCGGGCGCGGGACCGTCCGTATCGAGCGCGTATGCCTTGCCATGCTGGGCGGGATCCAGCCGGGGCGGATTCAAAGCTACGTCCGTGAGGCCGTGAGCGGTGGTGCTGGTGATGACGGGTTGCTGCAGCGCTTCGCGCTCACAGTGTGGCCCGACATCAGCGGCAACTTCAAGAACGTAGACCAGTGGCCGGACAGCCAAGCCAAGCAACGGGCCTATGACGTGTTCGACCGACTGAGCGCGGTTGAAGTGGAAGGCGAGCAACCTGTATGGCGCTTCAATGATGCTGCGCAAGCCATCTTCAACGAGTGGCGCGAACAGTTCGAGCCTGAGATTCGCTCGGGCGACTTGCATCCGGCGCTAGTGGCTCATCTGTCGAAGTATCGCAAGCTGATTCCGGCCCTGTCGCTGGTGTTCGCCATGATCGATGCGCCACAAGCCGGCGTGATTGAACAGCAGCACCTATTGCGCGCCCTGGCATGGTCCGACTACCTGCGCACGCACGCGGAGAGGCTCTACAGCGCCGCTGTGATGCCTGAGACCGGAGCCGCGAAGACCCTGCTTACCAAGATCCGCGCCGGCCTGCTGGGCGACTCCTTTACGGCTCGCATGGTGGCGCAGAAGTCCTGGGCCGGGCTCGGCTCTACCGAAGCGGTACGCAAGGCCGCCGAACTGCTGGCCGACTACGACTATTTGCACCGAGAGACAGTGCAGACGGGCGGACGACCAAGCGAGCAATACACGGTAAATCCCCGCATTCGAGGTGCAGCATGAACGACCAAGAAAACTCGGGCGTCGCGATCACGGCGCAGAACGTGGCCGTAGATACCGCCTACTACTGGCGCGAGATGGCGGATTGTCCGGTGGGCAGCAAGGTGCAGCTTCTGACCGCTGGGGGCCTGCCCCAGTACGGACGCTGGGACGGAAAGAACCCGTTCTATGTAGCCTGGGCACCGCTGCCGAAGCGCCGGCCTGCGAGCGGGGGTGCTGCATGAACTGGCTCGCACGGCTCAAGAAAACCGAAAACACCCCCACCGGGGAACCTACAAAACCTACGAAAGGGGCTTTTGTAGGTTTTGTAGCCCCGGTGGAGGGGGTCTTTCCAGAAAACGAGGCGTCATGTGGGGCCAATCAGCACTCTGCAGCCTCTGCAAATTTGCAGACCCACCGAGTCAGCCAAGACACGACCAACCCGGCAAATTTGCCGCTTGGGCGGTACGCTGCCAACTCTGCAAATTTGCAGAGTTACCAAGCCGATCCTGAGCGTTCCGATCAGTGCGCAAATTTGCGCACTGGTTCAGGCAGCCAGGCAGACGAGCTGCACGCGGCCCGCGTCAACCTGTTCACCCGGCGCGGGCTGCGGCTCATCGATGCGGAGCGGCTTGCGGCCACCATCGCTCGGCGTGCCCTTGAGCTGGATGACCGGCGCATCTGCCTGGAGTGCCGACACCTGAACGGCAAACACTGCGCCAGAGCGGCCTATGCGGGCGCTGGGCGCGTTGTAGAAGCCATCGTGAGGCTACCCCAGCGGTGCCCAGCATTTGAGGGGGCGCTATGACCGTAATCAGAACGGCGGAAGAACAGCGCAACCTTGTCGAATCTACGATGCGGATGCTTCTGCATGTTGTGCAGCGAGACAAGATCGTCATTAGTGCCGATATGCGAGTGAGCGAAAGGGACGCGGCAAAGATGGCAGGCTATGCACACGGATCGTTCAAGAATCTGCGAAACCAAGGATTCGGGCCGATTTACTACAACCGCGCAGTTGCTGGCTGTCGCGTTTCTTATCGGCTGATGGATCTAGCGGCCTGGCTGGAAGAACGCAGGGAGACGAGTTAACGCAACTAGGTGGCACTAATTGCCATCTGGCGGCATGGATAGCGGGAGGTGCACTGCCTAACCTAACAGGCATGCACCAGACCCCGACGCTCACCGACCTGAACACGCACCATCATTTCGGCGGTGGCGTGTACGCCAAGGAAACACGCATTTCCGCTGGCCTGATCCTCGTTCAACACAAACACGACTATGACCATCTTTCGGTGCTGGCTTCTGGCACGGTGGAAATGCTGGTTGACGGTGTGCGCAGCGAAGTCACAGGGCCGGCCTGCCTCACCATCGAAGCGGGCAAGCATCACGGCGTGAAGGCTCTAACGGATGTGGTGTGGTACTGCATTCACGCGACCGATTGCACCGACCCGCACGAAGTTGACGAGGTGCTGATTGCCGCGCCCGACAGCGCCCTCATGGGCTCGATGATTCGGGAACTTCAGGAATGACCGATCCGCGCATTCTTTTGCTTGCTGAAGGCATCGACGTGGCCCCGATGCAGGCCGCACTGGCTGCGCATCCTGAACTGTGGGACCAGAACACCGGCAGGACCGCGCCGGAGACCTCGCCGCATCACGGCCTGTCCGACATTTGGGCGCGCTACGCTGATCCTGCCACGATGAAAGAGGACGGCTCCCACGAATCGGTCTGGTATCCGTGCGCCGACCTCCTGCCGGTCAGAGACATTGTTTATCCCCTCATGGCTGCAGTTCGTGGGGAACGCCTCGGCGGTGTGCTGATTACGCGCATCAAGCCTGGGCAAATATGCAAGCCACACACCGATCCCGGATGGCACGCCCGTTACTACGACAAGTACGCCGTTCAGATCGAGGCCGCACCAGAGCAAACCTTTCACTTTGAAGGGCAGTCACTTGTGACCAAGCCCGGCGATCTGTTTTGGTTTGACAACTCGCATACGCACTGGGTCACGAACGACAGCCAGCGCGACCGAATCACCATGATCGTCTGTATCAAGACGGGGAGAAACTGATATGCCATGGAGCATCGCAGCACCAGTAATCGGCGCAGTGGCGACTAGCGCGCTTTCGAGCGGCGGTGGTGGATCGAGCGGCGGCGGCGCCGGCTCGGGCACGCAGAGCAAAGAGCCGTGGGCGCCGGTACAGCCTTGGATCTTGAACAACGTGACGCAAGGCCAGAACCTGCAAAACGCCTACACGGCCCAGCCATTCAGCCAGTTGCAGAATCAGGCGTACAACAACCAGAACAACCAGAGCGCCTACATGCGTGCGCTGGTGCCTGGATTGCTGGGGCAACTTAGCGGCCAGCAACTCGGCTATGACCGCAACAACCAGAACGCGCGGCCTAAGGCTTTCGACTTCGCCAGCGGCGACACGCTGAAGGGGCTGCTTTCGCAGATGGCGAGCGGCGCCAACAATGCTGCGCCGATGCAGAACACGCCACAGGTGCAGCAGCCACAGCAGGAACAAGGCAATTTCACGCAGCAAGGCGACGTTCTCAACGGCGCGAACATGCTGAGCTTTGACGGCCAGACCATGCTCGGGAAAGGCGGCTATGGCACATTCAAATACGGCATGCCGATGCCGCAGCCGGGCACGCAGGAGTACCGCGATATGTCGGCCTATTTCGCCAACGGTGGCGCGGACCCGAACAACATCTATGGGCGCCAATCCTCGGCATATCAGATGCCTGCAGCGAACCCGCTGTCATTGCTTTGGACTTCTGGCGGCGGCTACGGCACGCCGGCTGGCGGCGGCATTGGCGACACGGGCGCGAACGCTGCGGCCTCTGCTTCTGGAAACACGGCCTGGTAAGGCTTCCCGATCAACCCCTAACGCTGCGAAGCGCTGGAGAAAAACATGGCCGGATTTGGCGATCAAAACCCATTCCTAGGGCAGAACAATCCCTACCTGCAGCAGAACATCGACCGCGCGCAGGACGATCTAACGCGCCAGTACAACCTGACCACCCAGCCGGCCTACAACTCGGCCATGGTGCGTTCTGGGTCATTCGGCAACTCCGGTGTGCAGCAGCTCAACGAGAACGCGCAGCGCGGGCTGCAAACCTCCCTCGGCAATGTGGATTCGAGCATGCGAATGCAGGATTACCAAAACCAAATGGGGATGTATCAGTGGGACCAAGGTTTCAACCGCAACCTCTACAACGATGCTTTCGCGCAAAACCAGCAGAACCTGCAGACGGGTATCGGCTTGCTCGGCACGCTGGCCGGCTACAACGCAAATGACCTGACGAACGCGAACAACATCCAGAACACGCCGCTGAACTACTGGTCTCAGTTCTCCAACGCTGCGAACGGCTTGGGCCAGGGATACGGCACGCAGAGCACCAGCATGGGCACTTCAAGCAACCCGGCGCTCACTGCGATGGGCGGCGCAATGCTTGGCTCGCGTCTCTATAACAACTGGCAAAACTCAAACGGCCAGCAGAACGCCCAGCAAAGCGCCTACAACACCGGCACTCAGTACAACACGGGCACGCAGTATCTGACGCCAGGCTATGACGCTCTCGGCCTCCAGAACAACCAGTAACGCGACCGGAGAAACAAAGCAATGACCAAGAGCGTTCCCGGTATCCCCGTTGTTGACAACGGCAGTGCGAAAGAAGTGTTTGTGAGTGAAGCCGTGGGGCTCGTGCACAACCTGGGCAACTATCACATTACCTTCGCCGGCCTCATCGCAGACCACTCCAACCCGGAGGCACCAATGGCCCGGCTGGTGAATCTGCGCATCGTCATGCCGGTGGAAGCCGCTCATTACCTATCGGATGAGCTTATCGGTCACGCCAAAGCGCGGGAAGCGCTGGCGAAGGCCAAGGGCGGTTGACCATGGCGCTACAGGTCTTCACCGAATGGGGCGCACCACTCGCGCAGACCATCGACACAGCCAAGCATGAAGCGTTTGCGCGGTATGCGATGAGCGTGATTGAACAGACCCGCCCCGCCCTCCTTCACTTCCTCGATGCGACGGACGCCAAAGTCATCGTTAGCCAGGAGGTGTTTTCGTTCTCTATGCCTTGCGTGCCTGACAAATGGTTCAGCGATGAAGAAGTAGCGAACAGTCTGAAACTGGTTCCGTGGGCCGAGCCTCACGAAGCCCAACACTAAGGGAAGCACCATGGGCCTACTCGACTCCTTTCTCAACGACCCGGGCACGCAACTTGGAATCGGCTTGCTGGCCGCTGGTGGGCCGACCACAGATCCCAACCGCT
>PJUB01000519.1_pt1 | contig 12468 bp, 12 predicted proteins | sample 1512141 | NCBI WGS metagenome assembly PJUB01 (sample SAMN08177677, study PRJNA422409) | Soil metagenome, whole genome shotgun sequencing project. | isolation source: Soil enriched on filter paper: alkali lignin treatment | place: USA: Madison | collected 2015-01-15 | reverse complement strand
GTCGATCAGTTCCGCCACGTATTTGCCGATGGACTCCTGCACGGGGCCGATCTTCGGCAGCCCGACTTCCATCACCGGCGCGTCGTTCTCCACCAGCGCCGCGACCTGCGACACATGCACATGGCAGGCGCCGCAGGCAAAGGGCACGTTCGGGTTCACCTCCAGCACCACCGCGCGCGCCTTGGCGACGGCGGCCATGGTGTAGTCGGCGCCGAGGCTCAGCGAGAAGTAGCCGTGCGCGTCCATCGGCGATGCCATGGTGAACACCACCTCGGCCGGCACCTGCCCGCGCTCGATCAAAGAGGGAATCTCCGAAAAATAGTTGGGAATGAAGTCGATCCACCCCGCCTGCCCGCCCGCGCGCGTGGCACCGCCGAAGAACAGCGCGACATGGCGCACATGCTCGACGGTCTCCGGGTCGATGTAGGCGTACTTGCGCATGGCCAGGATCTGCGCCACCTTCACGCCGCGGAAGTCCCGGCGCTGCTCCGACAGTGCCGTGAGCAGCGTGGGCGGCTCGCCGACACCGGTCGGCACGATGATCATGTCGCCGTCGCGCACCTGCTGGCGTACGGCATCGGCGGCGGAAACGAGCTTGCGCTGGTAGAGGTCCTGGATCGTCATGGAGCTTTGTGCGTTGTCTCTGTTCGTTGTATGTGCGACCGGGTCCGTTGCCGGTCAACGGGGTGCGTCGCGCTTCGCGTCGTAGCCGCCCCGGCGCGCGGCCTGGTTGCAGCGGGCGCGGAACACCAGCGCCTGCTGCGCCTCGGCGACGTTGGCCGCATCGCCCTTCCACGCATCGAGCGCCGGCTGCTGCACCGCGCGCGAGAAAGAAAAGGTCAGCGCCCACGGCAGGCGCGACTTGTGCCGGGTGTTCATCGCATCCAGCCGCGCCGAGGCCAGTTGTGCGGACTGTCCGCCCGACAGGAACGCGACGCCCGGCACCGCGGCCGGCACGGCGCGCAGCAGGCAGGCCACCGTGGCGTCGGCCACCGCCTCGACCGAATCCTGCGCAGCGGCTTTCTCGCCGGTCAGCACCATGTTCGGCTTGAGCAGCATGCCTTCGAGCAGCACGCCCTGCGCGCGCAGTTGGGCGAAGGTGCGGTGCAGCACTTCTTCGGTCACCTCGGCGCAGCGCGCGAGGGAGTGGCCGCCGTCCATCAGCACCTCGGGCTCGACGATGGGCACGAGCCCGGCCTCCTGGCACAGCGCGGCGTAGCGCGCGAGCGCATGGGCATTGACGTCGATGCAGGCCGGCGTGGGCAGGCCCGCGCCCGGGCCGTCCGCGATGGCGATCACGCCGCGCCATTTCGCGAAGCGCGCGCCCATGCCGGCGTATTCGGCGAGCCGCTCGCGCAGGCCGTCCAGGCCTTCGGTGACGGTCTCTCCAGGGTGCCCGGCCAGCGGCTTGGCACCCATGTCGACCTTGATGCCGGGCACGATGCCCACGTCGGACAGCGCCTGGGCAAAGGGCTTGCCCGCGTCGGTCCGCTGGCGGATCGTCTCGTCGAAAAGGATCGCGCCACTGATGCTCTCGCCCAGGCCCGGCGCGGTGACGATCAGCTCGCGCCAGTCGCGCCGCGCCGCCTCGGTCTGCGGAATGCCCAGCGCGGCAAAGCGCTTGTTGCAGGTGGCGTTGCTCTCGTCCATGGCGAGCAGGCCCTTGTCGCCGGCGACGAGCGCGCTGGCGGTATCGATCAACGTCTGTGCAGTCATGAGTCGTGACACCTCTCTGGCGGCCATCCTACGCCCTCCCCGGCCACTCGTTAACACCGCGAACCTGATCGCTGGCCGACTTGGCATTGCAGCTATGCGGCGCTCCGGGTCTTTGCCAAGGCGACGCGAACGCGCATTAACCTTCGCGCGTCGGGACGGAAAGGAACTCAGGATGAACGGCAAGTCACGAGAATGTCATGCGCGGCGCGCCAACGCGACCGCCTTGCTGTCTGGCATTGCGCTTGCCGCCGCCGTGTTCGGAACGCCCTGCGCGTTCGCGGAACTGGGCGGCGCTCCTACCATGGGGCCGTCCCAGCGGGTCGCCACCGCATCGCGCAAGGCCGCAGCACCTGCGGCCACCGACGCGGCCAAGGCCACCGCGGCGAACAGCTGGACCATGCGAGAAACCACGCAGCCCGACGGGCTGGTCGAGCGCGAATACCTGAACTCCGACGGCGTGGTCTTCGCGGTGGCATGGCGCGGCTCCCGCCGGCCCGAGCTTTCGGTGTTGCTGGGCACGCAGTACGCCACGCAGATGTCCCGCAGGGCGCGCGAACTGCGCCAGCAGGGCCGGGGCTCGCATGGCTCCACTTCTCAGGTGGACGACACGTTCGCGGTGCATGCCTCGGCGCACCAGCGCTCGTCGACGGGCATCGCCTGGCTGCCACGGCTGCTGCCGCCCGGGCTCGATCCGGACACGCTGTCCATCCCGCAAGACTCCTGAACCCATCCACCCTCCCGCAAGCAGCCACCATGCCCATGGAACCACGACAAGCAGGCAGCCCGCGCGCCGCCGCCGGCGCACGGACGCTGATTCTCAAAGCGGCGGCCGTGGCGGCATGCGCCGCAGGCCTGCTGGTACTCGCTGCCTGTGGCGGTGGCGGTGGCGGCGGAGGCGGCGGCGCACTGCCGATCGCGCTGCTGCCGACCACCACCGGCACCCCGGCGGCGACACCCACGCCCACATCCACACCCACCACGAGTTCGCAGAACTCCATGTCCCTCACCGTGTCGCGCGGAACGGACACGAGCGGCGTCAACCTCCCGCAAGTCAGCGTGAAACTCTGCGCACCGGGCACCGGCACCTGCCAGACGATCGACAACGTGCTGGTCGACACCGGTTCCACCGGCATACGCATCGCCGCCTCCGCGCTTAGTTCTTCGATGCTGGCGGCGCTGCCGCAGGAGTCGGTGAGCGGCGCGCCGCTGAACGCCTGCGAACAGTTCCTCGACGGCTACACATGGGGAACCATGCGCACGGCCGACATCACGCTCGGGCCGAAGTCGGCGGCGGCGCAACCGCTGCAGATCACCGGCGACACCGCGGCGGGCGCCGTGCCCAGCGCATGCTCCGACAACGGCACGCTGCAGGCCGAAAACACGCCCGCGGAGCTGGGAACGAACGGCATCATCGGCGTGGCCGCGTTCCTGCAGGACTGTGGCAGCGCATGCGCGCAGAAGGCGGTCGCGGCCACCTACTACACCTGCCAGGCGGGCGCGCAGTGCCAGAACACGGCGGTGCCGCTCGCCCAGCAGGCGCAGAACATCGTCGCCAGCTTCGCGCAGGACAACAACGGCGTGGTGCTCGGGCTGCCCGCGATTTCCTCGGCTGGCCAGGGCGTGACCGTCGGCACGCTCTACTTCGGCGTTGCCACGCAGGCCAACAACGCCATGACCGGCGCGACGGTGCTGCAGACCAACCCGCGCACGCTGCGCGTTTCGGCCACCTACAAGAACAGCAGCTTTCCCGACAGCTTCCTGGACAGCGGATCGAACTTCCTGTTCCTGAACGATTCGACGATCGCCCAGTGCGCCAAGGGCAGCACGTATCAAGGCTTCTACTGCCCGCCCAGTTCGCTCGACCTCAGCGCCAGTTTCACGGCGGCCACGGGGCCCGCGCTGAGCCAGAGCTTTGCCATAGCGAACGCGCAGTCGCTGTTCACGAGCAACCCGGGCGCGGTGGCGGTCAACAACGTGGCCGCGGCGAGCATCGGCAGCGCCATCGACTTCGGCCTTCCGTTCTTCTACGGCAGGCTGGTCGCGGTGCTCAACGAGGGGCAGTCCGCGCTGGGCCAGCAAGGGCCGTTCACCGCATTGGCGTCGCCTTGAATGCGGGCGGCTAGATCACGTTCTTCTCGAGCAGCGGCCTGTTCTGGAGAATGCGCGCGAAAGACAGCGCGCCCAGGTCGAGGCTGCGATAGCCGCCGAAGCGGATCAGCTCCGCCACGCCCCGCCCGGCGGCCGGGCACTGCTGCAGGCCGTGGCCCGAAAAGCCGTTCGCAAAGTACAGGTTGCCGCACTCCGGGTGCAGGCCGAGGATGGCGTTGTGGTCGAACACGTTCATCTCGTAGTAGCCGGCCCACGCACCGGTCATGCGGATGGCCTCGAAGGCCGGCACGCGCTCGGCCAGCGCGGGCCAGATGAAGCTGTCGAAGGCTTCGTACTCCACGTCCAGCGGCTGGTCGTCGAGGTCCTGCGCCGCGGGCGGCGCGAAGCCGCAGATGAACTGCCGGCCTTCCGGCCGCAGCCAGATGCCCGATGTGTCGATGACCAGCGGGCAGCCCGGCAGCGCGTCGGGGCAAGAGAAGCTGAACACGCTGCGGCGCCGGCCGCGCACCGGCAGCGCGATGCCGGCCCAGCCCGCCACAGTTGCGGCCCACGCGCCCGCGGCGTTGACGACCACGTCGGCGTCCAGCGTCTCGCCGTTGCCGAGTTGCACGCCGGTCAGCCGGCGGGCGTCGCGGCGCAGGCCCGTCGCGCGCGCCTGCACATAGCGGGCGCCTTGCGACACGGCCTTCCTGCGAAAGGCCTGCAGCAGGCTGTAGCCGTCATACCAGCCTTCACCCGACAACCCGAGCGAAGCGAGCGCGACACCCTCGGTCGATATCCACGGGAAACGCGCCTTCAGCTCGTCGGGGGTCAACAGCACCACGTCGACCGCGTGCGCCTTCTGCATCGCATGGTTCTCGCGCAGCACGTCCACGCCGGCCGGTGAGGCCAGGTACAGGTAGCCGGGCTCGACGAGGCCGATGTCCGGCACCTCGTCGCCCACCAGCAGGGTCTGGCCTAGCGCGCGCATGAAGTGAATGCCGTAGCGCGACATCTCGATGTTGATCGCGGTGGAAAACTGCTGGCGGATGGAGCTGGCCGACAGCGCCGACGAAGCCTGCCGGTACGAGAAATCGCGCTCGACCACCGTGACATCGAAGGGCTCCTGCTCCGGATCGCAGCTCAGGAAGTAAGCGATGGCGGAGCCGATGGCCCCGCCGCCGATGATCACCACACGACGCATGAAATGTCTTTCTTGCCGGCCGCCATCCATGGCGCCACCGCCAGCGTATCCACAAATGCCGCGCGGCGCCTGCGTGGCGGCACGCAAAATAGCGTCGCGGACCCCGCCTCCCCGGGCACGATGGGTGCTTCGCCGAAAGAGACTGAGACAACTGCTGGCAATCGATGAGAAAAGACATTCCCAACCTCGGCGCGCTGCAGGCCTTCGAGGCCTCGGCGCGGCTGGGGAGCTTCACCCGCGCGGCCGCCGAACTCGCGCTCACGCAAAGCGCCGTCGGGCGGCAGGTGGCCATGCTCGAGCAGCGGCTGGGCGTGCCGCTGTTCTCGCGCGTGCGGCGCCGGCTCACGCTGACCGACGTGGGCCGCGAATACGCGGCGCGCATCCGCCGCCACCTCGACCAGATCCGCCGCGACACGCTGGAGATCAGCGCCGGCCACGAGATGGGCTTCGTGCTCGAACTGGCCGTGGTGCCCACCTTCGCCACGCAGTGGCTCATACCGCGCCTGCCGGAGTTCAGCAAGTTGCATCCGAACATCACCGTCAACCTGTCGGCGCGCTCGCAGCCCTTTTCCTTCCAGGAGAACGCCTACGACGCGGCCATCTATTTCGGCGACCAGTTCTGGCCCAACACGCGCGGCGGGCTGATCTTTGCCGAAGGCGAGATGGTGCCCATCTGCAGCCCTGCCTTCCGCGATGCCGCCGGCCCATGGGACGAGGCCGGTTTCGAGCGCTGCCGCCACGTGCACCTGAGCACGCGCGCCCACGCCTGGCGCGACTGGTATGCGCAGCAAGGCTGGGAATACACGGTGCATGCGTCGCGCGGGCCGCGCTACGAGCTGTTCACGATGGTGGTGGCGGCCACCGCCGCCGGCATGGGCGTCGGCCTTGCGCCGCGCATCCTGGTGGAGCATGAGCTGAAGACCGGCGAACTGGTGATACCGGTCGACCGGCACCTGGACGTGCGCCAGGGCTACTACTTTGCCTACCCCGAAGGCCGGCCGGCCTCCGGGGCGCTGGAACACTTCAAGCGGTGGGTGCTCGGGCTGACGCCCGGATAGCCGGGCATGGTCGAACACCTCATCCAACTCCGTCAAAGGTGAAAAGACACATGGCAGCATCGCCGCTTTCACAGCAGCCTCCTGCGCAGGCGCCCCTGGCAGCTTTCCGGCGTTTCGGCCTCGTGGCCAATCGCCTGCACCGGCAGGAAGGCGTCGGCGCATTGGGCCGATGGGCCGAGGCCTGCGAGGCCGGCATTCGCACGCTGAACCTGGGCCTCCTTGCGGTGGGCGGCACGCACGACGCGCTGATGCGCGACGGCCTGCTCGCAGGCCATGCGCCGCTTACGCGCCTGCCTCACGGCCCCGACGGCGGGCTCATGCGGCTGGTGTCGCGGATCTCCGGCGGCCTGGTGCCGGCCGATGAAATCGACGGCGTGATCTATTTCATCGACCCGGTCGATCCGTCTTCCCTTTACCCCGAGGCACAAGCGCTGAAGCGCCAGTGCGTGATTCACGGCAAGCCTTTTCTCTCGACCGCGGCCGGTGCGCGGGAATGGATCGCGATCGAGCTGGCACTGGCCGGCCACGCCACCGGCAACGCGTTCGTGCCCCGCGAGGAGCAGACCGTTGCGCTCATTGCGCACGATGCCCTGAAGCAGCGGATGGTCGCGTTTGCCGCGCTGCATTTCGATCTTCTCTCCAGCTTCCGCAACCGCGTGGCGACCGGCACGACGGGCGGCCTGCTGAACGACCTGGCATGGTCGCGCGGATGGCCGGCGGATGTGCCGTGGGTCACCCGCTACCAGAGCGGCCCGCTCGGCGGCGACGCGCAGATCGCCGAACTGGTGCTGGACCGCCGCTGCCACAAGGTCATCTTCTTCGAAGACCCGCATGTGGCGCGGCAGCATGAAGCCGACATCCAGTTGCTCGAGCGCGCCGTCTGCAGCGCGACCGAGGAAACCACCTGCTTCAACTCGCCGGCCATGGCCGAGCGGTGGGCGCAGGCACTGCGCGTGGCGATGCCTGCTCAGTAACATCGACCGATGCAGATTTCCTTGGAAAGCCCCGCCCAGCCCGACGTCATCCAGCTCATCGACGACCTCGACGCTTACCAGAAGCCGCTCTATCCGCCGGAGAGCCATCACGGCATCGACATCGCGGCGCTCTCCGCGCCCAACGTGCTGTTCGCCGTGGCGCGCGACCACGAGGGCAAGGCCGTCGCCTGCGGCGCCATCGTCGTGGGCCCGGAGTTCGGCGAACTCAAGCGCATGTTCGTGCGGCCCGAGAACCGGGGGCAAGGCATCGCGGCCAGGGTGCTGGATTTTCTGGAGCGCGAAGCCGCGGCCAAGGGCTGCACGACCTTCATGCTGGAAACCGGACCGCGCCAGCCCGAGGCGATTGCGCTCTATGCGCGCTCGGGCTATTTGCCGCGCGGCCCGTTCGGCAGCTACGGCCCCGATCCGTTCAGCGTCTTCATGCAGAAGGCGCGCGCCTAGATTTTTCGGCCCCGGGCGGCTTCGGCACGCTCTTTCTCTTCTCTTTGCCTTTTCCGTTGATCGCGCCCGAGCCCGCCGCCCGCAGGATGCGCCTGAACTTCGGGCACTCCATGTGGCTCGGCGCGGAGCACACGGCGGCATGCCGAAGGCCGTCGCGCATCACGCTGAGGCTGCGGATCGTCCTGTCGAGTTCGTCGGCCTTGGCGGTGAGCATCAGCCGGTCGATCTGCGGGCGCCCGTCCGCGCCGAACATGCGCGCGATTTCGTCCAGCGAGAAACCGGCCGTGCGCCCCAGCGCAATGAGCGCCAGCCGCTCGAGTACACCCGCGTCGAACAGGCGGCGCAGGCCGCGCCGGCCGATGGGAACGATCAACCCCTTTTCGTCGTAGTAGCGCAGTGTGGAAGCCGGCACGCCGGAGCGTTGCGCCACTTCGGTGATGTCCATTTCCTTCATGCCCTTGACCTCAAGCCGACTTGAATTTCAATAATGCAGTTTCCGCCTCTCCAAGGCAAGCAAGGAAACGATCATGGAAGTCATCAAGCAGCAGCACAGCGCCGACGAGCAGGCCAGGCTATGGAACGGCCACGCCGGGCACGCCTGGGTCGATGTGCAGGCCACCCTCGACCAGATGTTCGCGCCGCTCGCGGATCTGCTCGTCGAAGCGGCGTCGCAGCTGGCTGCCGGCCGGGTGCTCGACATCGGCTGCGGCACCGGCGCCACCACCCTCGCCGTCGCTCGGCTGAACAGCGCACAGGATGGCCAATGTGTCGGCATCGACATCTCGGCGCCGATGATCGACGCGGCGCGAAACCGGGCTGAGAAGGAAGGCTCGCATGCCCGCTTCATCTGCGCCGACGCGCGGACGCATGCCTTCGAAGCCGCCAGCTTCGACCTGCTGATCTCGCGCTTCGGCGTGATGTTCTTCGACGATCCGGTGCGGGCTTTCATCAACCTGCGGCATGCCGCGACGGACGACGCCGGACTGCGCTTCATCGCCTGGCGAAGCGCAGCGGAAAACCCGTTCATGACGACCGCCGAACGCGCGGCGGCGCCGCTGCTGCCGAAGCTGCCGCCTCGCACCCCCGGCGGGCCGGGGCAATTCGCCTTCGCCGACCGGGAGCGGGTCGAAGACATCCTGCAGGAGAGCGGCTGGCACGGCATCGACATACGGCCGATCGACGTGACGTGCACGCTGCCCGAGAAGGATCTGCTGCGCTATCTGAGCCAGCTCGGCCCCGTCGGCAAGCAGTTGCAGGAGGAGGACGCGCAAACGCGCAGCCACGTCATCGCGGCCGTTCGCCCGGCTTTCGAGCCGTATGTTTATGGCGATGAAGTCCGGTTCACCGCGGCCTGCTGGATGGTCGCGGCAACGGCATCGATACAGCGACGGCTATGAAGCAAGCAACCTGCGCCGCAGCCAAGCATTCATCGGCTCCGAATAGAAGCGCGCAATGGCCCACGCCACAGCCACGGACGCCGCTACGAAAAACACCAGCGCCGGCAGCTTCCACTCGGAGGGCATCTGCCCGCGCGCCACGACGCCGCGCATCAGGCCCAGCACGATGATGTGGAACAGGTACAGCTCGTAGCTGTGCCGCCCCAGCCACCGAAGACCCGCGAGCGCCCTGCTGCGCAGCGCCCATGCCGATACCTTCTCGTTGTGCGCGCCCACCAGCAGGACCGCGGTTCCGGCTGCGATGGCGGTGAAGCCGAAGACTTCGTTGCCGTGGATCCCGCGCAGGTACGTCACGGCCAGGAGGCACGCCGCGGCCAGCTGGATCTGGCGGCCGGCCCATCCGTGCAGGCCGACCCGCTGCGCGACCAGCGCCGCGCAGCAGCCGAAGGCCACGGCGTCGAAGCATGCGAGATAGCCGTACATGAAGTAGATCTCGTCGTGCGCGTGGAAGCTTCGATAGACCGGCCCGGCGACGATCGCCACCAGCCACACGGCGACGATGGCCCACTGCCGCTTCAGCCCGAAGCACAGCAGCGGGAACGCGAGGTAGAACACTTCCTCCACCGAGAGCGACCAGTAGATGTTCATCGCGTAGTTGAAGTACCACGCATGCTGCATCAGCAGGTTGTGCCAGAAGGTCAGCACCGACAGCACCGCCACCGGATAGCCGACCTGCGGCCACCCCGGCTTGGCGATGTTCATGAACGCCGGCTGCCCGAGCAGGCCGAGCCCGACGATGACCGCCAGCGCCACCGCCAGGCAAGGAACGATGCGCGCGAAGCGAAAGGCGTAGAAGCCGGGCACGTCCACGTTGCCCAGGCTGCCGTAGCGCTTCAGCGTGGTCGAGGTGATGAGGTAGCCCGACACCACGAAGAACATTGTGACGCCGTAGTTGCCGTTGATCGCCAGGGACTTGATGAAAACAGCCGGCAGCAGGTCGGCCAGCGGGCTGTCCACCAGCGAGTACGACAGGTGGAAGTGAAGCAGGAGCACCAGCGAGATGGCGATGCCGCGCAGGACGTCGATCCTGAAATTGCGGGGTTGGACGGACGGACCGGAAAGCAACGACATCGGGAAAACACCTAGAAACAGAATCCGGGCGAGCTTACGCGACCACCGCCAGAGGGAAAGCGCCCCGCCGCGAAGCGCCGCCGAATCCCTTCGACGCTGGCCCGGTATTTGCGTCAGCGATCAGAAATGACAGAAAATTTTCTTGTTTGACTTATATTTGTAAACTGGTTTTCAAAATAAGCACACTTTCGGGCGCTACGCACCTTTCATGAACAGCACCGTCGACACCCAAGGCACCACCGTGGCACAGCGCATCGCGCAAGCGCTGCCGCGGTTGACGCGCTCGCATCGCCAAGTGGCCGACTACGTGCTCGAGCACCCGCTGCAGGTCGCGACGCTGCCCATCGACGAGCTGGCCGCCGTGGTCGGCGTGTCGGTGGCCACGGCCAACCGTTTCGCGCGCGCGCTGGATTTCGACGGCTACGCCACCTTCCGTGCCGAGCTGGTGCGCGGCTTCGAGCCGCTGGTGGCGCCGGTGGAGCGCATGCGCGGCAACCTGGAGCGGCCGACCACGGTGGCCGAGGTGTTCGCCACGGCGCTCGACGAGAGCCGCCGCAACATCGAAGCCACGCGCCAGACGCTGGACTATGCAGCCTGCGAAGCAGCGGTCGAGCGCATCGGCAAGGCGCGTTCGATCTACATCGCCGGTTTCGGCGCGAGCGCCTGGCTGGCGGGCCTGCTGCAGCACGGCCTGGATGGCAGCTGCAGCGACGTGCGCCTGCTCTCCAGCGTGAGCGGCGTGACGCATTCGGCGCGCACCCTGATGCACGCGGGTCCGCAGGACCTTTTCATCGGCCTGACCTTTCCGCGCTACCTGACCGACACCGTGGCACTGGCGCAGATCGCGCGCGCCCAGGGCTGCGCCCTGCTCGCGCTGACCGACCGCCCCAGCTCGCCGCTCGCGCCGCTGGCCGACGTGGTGCTGTACTGCCAGACCGAAACCAGCTACCGCCCGAACTGCGAGACAAGCGTGCTCGCGCTGGTCGAGGCGCTGACCAGCGCCGTCGCCTTGCGCGCGCCCGATCCGGTGCAGTCCGCCGGCCGCATCCTGCAGGCGGTGCGCCCGTGGCTGCACGGTGCCAACGGCCTCCTGCGCGCGAACGGCGCGAACGGCGCCAATGCCGCCACCCCTCCCGATGCCGCCGCCCCGAACGGCGACGGCCCGAAAAAGAAGAAAGCTTCCCGATGACCCAGACCCACGTGCCCGTGATCGCCATCCACGGCGGCGCCGGCACCATCAGCGCCGCCACGACCAGCGCCGAACAGGCGCAGGCCTACCACGACGCGCTGAACCGCATCGTCACCGCCGCGCAGTCGGCACTGCTCGCGGGCGCGTCCGCTATCGACGCCGCCTGCCTGGCGGTCGAATTACTCGAAGAGTGCCCGCTGTTCAATGCCGGCCACGGCGCCGTGTTCACGCACGACGAAACCCATGAACTCGACGCCGCCGTGATGGACGGCGCCACGCTCGCCGCCGGCGCGATTGCCGGCGTGTGCCACGTCCGCCGCCCGATTCGCGCCGCGCGCGCCGTGATGGAAGACGGCGCCCATGTGCTGCTGGCCGGCGCGGGTGCCGAAGCCTTCGCGCGCGAACACGGGTTGGAGATGGTCGAGCCTTCGTTCTTCTCCACCGAAGCGCGCCGCGAGCAGCTTTATCGCGTGCGCGGCACCGGCCGCGTGGTGACAGACCATGAAGGCGCGTCCATGACGGCCGCGCCCGCCACCCCGCTGGACGAAGACAGGAAGTTCGGCACCGTCGGCGCCGTGGCGCTCGACATGCACGGCCACCTCGCCGCCGCCACCTCGACCGGCGGCATGACCAACAAGCGCGTCGGCCGCGTCGGCGATTCGCCGCTCATCGGCGCCGGCACCTACGCGGACGACCGCACCGCGGCCGTGTCCTGCACCGGCAGCGGCGAGATGTTCATCCGCGTCGCCGCCGCCTACGACGTGTGCGCGCGCATGGCCTACGCCGGCGCCACGCTCGAGGCCGCCACGCACGCCGTGGTGCAGCAGTCGCTGCCGGCCATCGGCGGCACCGGCGGCCTGATCGCCGTCGACCGCCACGGCAACCTGAGCCTGGCCTTCAACACCGAAGGCATGTACCGCGGCCACGCGCGCGGCAACGAAGCGCCCCAGACAGCCATCTTCGCCTGACGCTGCCGCACGCCACCTTTTTCTCTCGCACTCCCATGTCCACCCCTGCCCTCGCCCTGCCGGACGGCCGCGTCCTCGCCGTCGACGACCTCACCGTGCGCTTCTCGACTTCCGAGCGCACGGTCGATGCCGTCAAGAAACTGTCTTTCCACGTCGACCACGGCGAAACGCTCGCGGTGGTGGGCGAATCGGGTTCGGGAAAGTCGGTCACCTCGCTCGCGCTGATGCGGCTGGTGGAGCACGGCGGCGGGCGCATCCTCAACGGAAGCATGATGTTCCGC
>PJUB01000518.1_pt1 | contig 12546 bp, 9 predicted proteins | sample 1512141 | NCBI WGS metagenome assembly PJUB01 (sample SAMN08177677, study PRJNA422409) | Soil metagenome, whole genome shotgun sequencing project. | isolation source: Soil enriched on filter paper: alkali lignin treatment | place: USA: Madison | collected 2015-01-15 | reverse complement strand
GGCAACCTCGATGCGCCCGAGGGAATCGGAAGGGAGCCGAAGGCGGACGACGATGACGAAGGGGAAGTCCGGCGCCGGCGCGCCGGACCGCAATCGTGGGCGCCCACTCCGCAAGCCACCGCCGCCAGGGGCGACCTACGAAGATCAACGCCCCCCCGAAGCAACCCCGAAAAGCCCAAATTAGCGCTCTCCCAAATTTCAAGCTAGAATACCGAGTTACCCAATTCCCCCGCCAGCCCAGTATCCGGTTGTGCGGTCGGTTGGAAGACCGCAAGTTGGAACTTCCAACCGCAAATCCGATTTCCGCAAATTCAACAGGAGAATCAACATGGCTGAACGCAAACGCGTGCGTCGTAACACCCTGGAACGCCGTTGCCTGGGCAAGGCCTTCAAGCGCTTGTTCGTCAAGTCGCCCAAGGGTGTTTTCAAGATGCTGGAAAAGATCAAGCGCGTCTAAATGGCCGCTGGTTGCCCGGGCTTTGCCTGGGTAGCTTGATCGAAAAGTCCCCGCCTGGCGCAAGCCGAGCGGGGATTTTCCATTTGGGGCCCGGATTTGCGGGGTTGGTCTCTTCGGCCTGACGCGGGCTCCAGTGTCGCGCGTGCCTCGCCGGTGCGGCATATCGCCAGGCGAAGCGCGAGCCAGTCCAGCCCCCCCCCGCGTCGCCCTAGCCCTTCAGCTTTGCCAGCACCTGCTCCGCCCGCGGCAGCGGATTCACCGCACCGTATCCCAGCGTGGACAGTGCTGCCGCCACGTTCGCGTAGCGGACCGCGTCTGCCCAGCTGTCGCCCTGGCAGCGGCGGGCCAGCAGGCTGCCTGCGAAGCAGTCGCCGGCGCCGGTGGCGTCCACGGCGTCCACGCGCAGCGCGGCGACCGGGGTGCGGGTCTTGCCGTCGTCGATGATCGAGCCGTCCTTGCCCAGTTTCAGGACCACCACGCCGGTGGCGCCCGCGTCGCGGATCCAGTCGAGCGTGCGTTCGGGGTCGTCGTTGCCGGTCAGGTGCTGCATGTCGTCCATGCTCGGCAAAAACAGGGTCGCATGGCGAAGGGCTTCGCGCAGCGTCGCCCGGGCGCGGTCCAGCGGCCACAGGCGCAGGCGCAGGTTGGAATCCAGGCTGACCTCGACGCCCGCCGCGCGGGCCCGGGCCATCGCGGCGAAGACGGTGTCGCAGGCGCTGGTGCTGATCGCCAGGCTGATGCCCGAGACGTGCAGGAAGCGGGCGCGTTCGATCTGGCCACCGGCCAGGCTGGCGGGCGTCATCAGGCTGGCGGCCGAGCCGCGGCGCAGGTAGCTGAAGGCGTGGCCGTCCGGGCCATGCTGCACGAAATACAGGCCGGTGTGGGCCGAGGCGTCGACCTCGACGCCCGACGTGTCCACCCCTTCGGCCTGCCACAGCGCCAGGAACTGGGCGCCGAACGTGTCGTCGCCCACGCGCGTCAGGTAGGCGCAGCGCGCGCCCTGGCGCGCCGCCGCGATCACCGCGTTGGACGTGTCGCCGCCGAACCCTTGCAGGTATTGCAGCTGGTCCTTGTGGGTCTGGTTCAGCTCGACCAGCGGTTCGCCCAGCGCGACGATATCGAAATCAGCCATGGGCGGCCTCGCGCGTGCGGGTGATCTGCGCCACCAGTGCCGCCGTGTCGCGGGCGGCGAAGGCGGCCTTGTCGTACAGGTTGCTGCCGATGCCGACCAGGCCCGCGCCGGCCGCGAAATAGGTGTTCATGTTTTCGGCCGTGATGCCGCCCGTGGGGCAGAACACCGTGTCCGGGTACACCGATTTCAACGCAGCCAGGTGCTTGGGGCCGCCCGTGTCGGCCGGGAACACCTTGACCACGTCCACGCCGGCGCGACGCGCGGCCAGCACTTCGGTGGGCGTGAAGGCGCCGAGCAGACACAGGGCATCGGCGGCGTGGGCCAGGTCCACGATGTCCGTGGCCAGGGCCGGCGACACCAGGAAGTCGGCGCCGGCCACCAGGGCCTCACGCGCCTGCTCTTCATTCAGCACCGTGCCCACGCCCAGCAGCAGGCTGGCGCCGTGCTTGTCGCGCAGTGCACGCACCAGGTCGGTCACGCCGGGAATGGTCCAGGTCAGTTCCAGCGTGGTGCAGCCGGCAGCCACGGCCACTTCGGCCGCATAGGCGGCGGTGGCGGCGTCGGTGTAGCGCAGCACGGGCACGACGCGGGCGGCCAGCAGGGCGGCCAGCTTTGAAGCAAGGGGAGCAGCGGTCATGGATTTCCTCGGGGACGGGATCGTTCAGGCGCCGCCGGACGGCACGGGCAGCACGGCGAGCTTGGCTGAGGCGGCATCGCGCAACCGCAGCAGGGGTTCTATATAAGCGGATTGCGGATCGGCGCGGCGGCGGAACAGCAGCGTGCTGACGCTGACGCAGGCCACCGGCTGGCCGGCGGCGTCGCGCAGCGCCACGCCATAGCAGGCGATGCCGGACTCGTTCTCCTCGTTGTCCAGGGCGTAGCCGCGCGCGGCCGTGTCGGCCAGCGCCGCGCGCAGGGCCGGCAGCGTCGACAGCGTGCCAGGCATGCGCGATTCCAGCGGCAGGTCGCGCAGCAGGCGTTCCCGCGCCGGCTCGGCCAGCGCCGCCAGATAGGCCTTGCCGACTGCGCTGGAATGCAGCGCGACGGCCGCGCCCACGCGCGAGGCCATGCGCACCGGGCCGGGGCTTTCGAGTTTGTCGATGTAGATCATTTCTGCGCCGGCCGGCACCGCCAGGTGCACGGTTTCACCGGTTTCGTCGCGCAGGGCCTGCAAGTCGGCCGACAGCGCGGCGCGCAGGTCGAACTGCGACCAGGCGCGGCTGGCCAGGGCCAGCAGGCGCGGCCCCAGGCGGTAGGCGCCGTCGGTTTCGGCCACCATGCCCTGCTCGGCCAGCGCCGCCACGATGCGGTAGGCGGTGGGCCGGGGATAGCCGCAACTGCGCGCCAGCGCGGCCGCCGTGGGCGGATGCGGGGCATCGGCCACCGCCTGCAGCACCGTCATGAACTTGGCGAACGCCGCAGCGCCCGCCACCTTGGTTTCCGACACGACCACCCCCATGTTGGGAAGAGCCCAGCGTTAACAATGCTTATGCAGAATGCGCAAGGCAAACCGCGCGAATTTCAGACGAATCTGCGATACTGTTTATTTGTACAGCAGCTGAGCGCGTGACTGACCACATTGTGGACTCATGCCTCACTATATAGGCAATTATTCCACATCGCCGCGTCCGGAACCAGCGACAGGTCGTCGTCCCGGCGGGCCCCCTCCCTCAGGCTACGATACCGTCCATGAGCTCCCAAATTCGCATCGTTGGCGCCCGCCAGAACAATCTCAAGAACCTGGACCTGACCATCGCCACCGGCGAATTGGTTGTCGTGACCGGCGTATCGGGGTCCGGCAAAAGTTCGCTGGCCTTCGACACCCTGTACGCCGAGGGACAGCGCCGCTACGTGGAAACCTTCTCGCCCTATGCGCGCCAGTTCCTGGATCGCATGGACAAGCCGCAGGTGGACCGCATCGAAGGCATCTTGCCGGCCATCGCCATCGACCAGACCAACCCGGTGCGCAGCTCGCGCAGCACGGTCGGCACGATGACCGAGCTGAACGACCACGTGAAGCTGCTGTTCGCGCGCGGCGCCCGGCTGCACTGCCGCGGCTGCGGCAAGGTGGTGCGGCGCGACACGCCCGATTCCATCTACCAATCGCTGGCCGAACGCTCGGCGGTGGCTGGCGACCCGCGGCTGGTGGTGACCTTCCCCATCGCCGTGCCCGCCAACTTCACCGAAGACGAAGTGCGCGGCTTCCTGGAGCAGCAGGGCTACACCCGCGTGCACGCCGAGGAAACCGCCGTGCCGCGCGCCACGGCCGCGGCCAAGGGCGCCAAGAAGGAAAAAGGCAAAGGCAAGGCCAAGTCCGACACCGACGAACGCCGCATCCTGCATGTCATCCAGGACCGCTTCCGCTTTGCCGGCACCGAACGCGAACGCGTGATGGAAGCGCTGGACACCGCGCTGCGCATGGGCGCGGGCCACCTGGCCGTCTATGTGATGGACGCCGAGGGCGCCGACGCCGACATCTGGAAATACAGCGACCGCCTGCACTGCGCCGACTGCAACATCGAATACACCGACCCGCTGCCCAGCAGCTTCTCGTTCAATTCGCCGCTGGGCGCCTGCGAGGCCTGCCGCGGCTTCGGCCGCGTGATCGGCATCGACTTCGGCCTGGTCATCCCCGACGAAAACAAGACCCTGCTCGAAGGCGCCATCAAGCCCTGGACCACGCCGTCGTACAAGGAATGCCAGGACGAGCTGCAGAAGTACGCGCCGCGCGCCGGCATCCCGCTGGGGGTGCCCTGGAAGAGCATGAGCGAAGAGCACAAGCGCTGGGTGCTCTACGGCACGCCCGACTGGAAGGGCGGCAACGATGCCTGGAAGCACCAGTGGTACGGCGTGCAGCGCTTTTTCGATTGGCTCGAAACCAAGTCGTACAAGATGCACGTGCGCGTGCTGCTGTCGAAATACCGCAGCTACACGCCCTGCCCCACCTGCAATGGCGCGCGCCTCAAGCCCGACGCGCTGCTGTGGCGCCTGGGCACCAAGGAAGAAGCCGACACCGTGCTGCCGCCCGACGACGGCCGCTACAAGCGTTTCATGCCGGTGGGCGCCAACTGGACCCGCCCGCAGCTGGACGCCATGGACGGCCTGTCGGTGCATGACGTCATGCTGCTGCCCATCGAGCGCGTGCGCACGTTCTTCGACACGCTGTCGTTCTCGGGCGCGCTGGACGCGGCCACCGATCTGCTCATGACCGAAGTGCGCGCCCGCCTGAAGTTCCTGTGCGATGTCGGCCTGGGCTACCTGACGCTGGACCGCCAAAGCCGCACGCTGTCCGGCGGCGAGGTGCAGCGCATCAACCTGACCACCGCGCTGGGCACGTCGCTGGTGAACACGCTGTTCGTGCTGGACGAGCCGTCCATCGGCCTGCACCCGCGCGACATGCACCGCGTGGTCGAAGTGATGCACCGGCTGCGCAACGCCGGCAACACGCTGGTGGTGGTCGAACACGACCCGCAGGTCATGGTGGCGGCCGACCGTATCATCGACATCGGCCCCGGCCCGGGCGAACGCGGCGGCAACATCGTGTTCGACGGCACGCCGGCGCAATTGCGCGCGGCCAACACGCTGACGGGCAACTACCTGGGCGGCCGCCAGCGCGTCGAAGCGCCGCGCCCCATGCCGGTCGCGGCCAATACGCCGCGCCTGCTGCTCGAAGGCGTCAGCGCGCACAACCTGAAGAACGTCTCGGTCGAACTGCCGCTGGGCCGGCTGGTCTGCGTGACCGGCGTGTCCGGCTCGGGCAAGTCCACGCTGGTGCAGGACGTGCTGTACCCGGCCCTGCTCAAGCAGAAGGGCAAGCCGTCCGAAGCGCCGGGCGCGTTCGAACGCCTGCTGGGCGCCGAACAGATCGCCGACGTCGTGATGGTGGACCAGACCCCCATCGGCAAGACCGCGCGGTCCAACCCGGCCAGCTACGTGGGCGCGTTCGACGCGATCCGCAAGCTGTTCGCCCAGGCCCCGCTGGCGCGTGAACGCGCCTACACGGCAGGCACCTTCAGCTTCAACGGCGGCGACGGCCGCTGCCCCACGTGCGGCGGCACCGGCTTCGAACACGTCGAAATGCAGTTCCTGTCCGACGTCTACCTGCGTTGCCCGGACTGCGACGGCAAGCGCTTCCGCCCCGAAGTGCTGGAAGTGCGCGTGGAACACCTGGGCAAGAGCGCCTCGATCGACGAAGTGCTGGAAATGACCGTCAGCGAGGCGCTGGAATTCTTCAAGGGCCTGCGCGACGTGCAGACGGGCCTGGCGCCGCTGGCCGACGTGGGGCTGGAATACGTGCGGCTGGGCCAGCCCGTGCCGACCCTGTCGGGCGGCGAGGCGCAGCGGCTCAAGCTGGCCGGCCACCTGGCCGAGGCGGCGCGCAGCGGCATCTCGACGGCCAAGGTCGCCAAGAAGGGCAGCCTGTTCCTGTTCGACGAACCCACCACCGGCCTGCACTTCGACGACGTGGCGCGCCTGATGCGCGCCTTCCGCAAGCTGCTGGCCGCCGGCCACACGCTGCTGGTCATCGAGCACAACCTGGACGTGATCCGCGCGGCCGACTGGCTGATCGACCTGGGCCCCGAAGGCGGCGACGCCGGCGGCCTGGTGCTGGGCGTGGGCACGCCGCAGGACCTGATGGCCAACCCGGCCTCGCACACCGGCGCGGCGCTGCGCGACTACGAAGTCAGCATCCTGCCGGCCGACGTGGTGGTGACCAGCGACGCCGACGCCCAGGAAGTCGAACAGGCCGGCCTGACCGCCCGCATCACCGAACCGGCCGCCGCCTATGGCGCCGGCGAAGGCACGCCGCTGCAGTCGGTGATGCGCAAGCGCCGCCAGGACAATATGTCCATCGAGATCCGCAATGCGCGCGAGCACAACCTGAAGAACATCAGCGTCGAGATTCCGCGCGACAAGTTCACGGTGATCACCGGCGTGTCGGGGTCGGGCAAGTCGACCCTGGCCTTCGACATCCTGTTCAACGAGGGCCAGCGCCGCTACCTGGAATCGCTCAACGCCTACGCCCGCGCCATCGTGCAGCCGGCCGGCAAGCCCGACGTGGACGCCATCTTCGGCATTCCGCCCTCGGTGGCGATCGAACAGCGCACCAGCCGCGGCGGCCGCAAGTCGACCGTGGCCACGATGACCGAGATCCACCACTTCCTGCGCCTGCTGTATGTGAAGCTGGGCACGCAGTACTGCCCCGACTGCAACGTGGCGGTGGAACCGCAGAACACCGACCAGATCGTGGCGCGCCTGCTGCGCGACCACAAGGGCGAGCACATCGGCCTCCTGGCGCCGCTGGTCACCGCGCGCAAGGGCTACTACACCGACCTGGCCAAGTGGGCCGGGTCCAAGGGCCATACGCACCTGCGGGTCGACGGCGAGTTCATTCCCGTCGCGCCGTGGCCGCGCCTGGACCGCTACAAGGAACACACCATCGAACTGCCGGTGGCCGACGTGGTGGTCGATCCCGCCAACGAGGCCGACCTGCGCGCCGCGGTCAAGAGCGCGCTGGAAAACGGCCAGGGCGTGATGTCGGTGGTCTGGCCGGTGAACAAGCTGCACGAAGCGCTGAACAGCGAATTGCAGCAGCAGCACTTCTCGGTCAAACGCGCCTGCCCGTCTTGCGGCACCAGCTTCCCCGAGCCCGATCCGCGCCTGTTCTCGTACAACTCCAAGCACGGCTGGTGCACCGGCTGCTACGGCACCGGCCTGCAACTGCAAGGCTTCGACGAAGAACAGACCGGCGAGGAAACCGCCTGGAACGCCTGGTACGAAGGCGAGGCCAAGGTCTGCACCCAGTGCGACGGCCAGCGCCTGAACCGCGTGGCGCGCGCGGTGCGCTGGCGCGACAAGTCCATCGCGGAACTGGCCTCGCTGCCGGTGTCGGACGCGCATACCTTCTTTACGGGCCTCGTGGCGCGCGGCCGCGAAGGCGAGATCGCCCGCGACATCCTCACCGAAATCCGCGGCCGCCTGAATTTCATGCAGGAAGTGGGCCTGAACTACCTGGCGCTGGACCGCGCCGCGCCGACGCTCTCGGGCGGTGAAGCACAGCGCATCCGCCTGGCGGCGCAACTGGGGTCCAACCTGCAGGGCGTCTGCTACGTGCTGGACGAACCCACCATCGGCCTGCACCCGCGCGACAACCGCATCCTGCTCGACGCGCTGGCGCGCCTGGAAGACAACGGCAACACGCTGGTGGTGGTCGAGCATGACGACGACACCATCCGCCGCGCCTCGCACATCATCGATATCGGTCCGGGCGCGGGTGTGCGCGGCGGCCGCGTGGTGGCGCAAGGCACGGCCCAGGACCTGATGGACGCCCCCGAGTCCGTCACCGGCCGCTACCTGGCCAAGCCGCTGCAGCACCCGCTGCAAGGCCGCCGCCCGGTCGAGGCCGACACGCCCATGATCGAGATCAGGGGCGCACGCCTGCACAACCTGCGCAGCGTCGACGCCAAGATTCCGGTGGGCCGCCTGAGCGTCGTCACCGGCGTGTCCGGCTCGGGCAAATCGACCCTGGCGCGCGAAGTGCTGCTGGACAACCTGATGCAGGCCGTCTCGCAGGGCAAGGCGCCCGGCTGGGCCGGCTGCGAAAGCATCAAGGGCTGGGAAGCGATCGACCGCGTGCTGGAAGTGGACCAGACCCCCATCGGCAAGACGCCGCGCTCGTGCCCGGCCACCTACGTCGGGTTCTGGGACGACGTGCGCAAGCAGTTCGCCGATACCCGCGAGGCCCGCATGCGCGGCTGGACGGCGGCGCGCTTCTCGTTCAATACCGGCGACGGCCGCTGCCCGATCTGCGAAGGCCAGGGCATGCGCACCATCGAAATGAACTTCCTGCCCGACGTGAAGGTGCCGTGCGATGCCTGCAACGGCGCACGCTTCAACAACGACACGCTCAGCGTGCAGATGCGCGGCAAGAACGCGGGCGAACTGCTGGCCATGGAAGTGGACGACGCCATCGGCTATTTCGCGGCGCACCCGAAGATCCACCGTCCCCTGCAACTGATGCAGGACGTCGGCCTGGGTTACCTGACGCTGGGGCAGCCGTCGCCCACGCTGTCCGGCGGCGAGGCCCAGCGCATCAAGCTGGTGACCGAGCTGTCCAAGGCGCGCCTGACCGACGGCCTGATCAAGACTGGCCGCGCCTCGCGCATTCCGCACACGCTGTACGTGCTGGACGAACCGACGGTGGGCCTGTCGATGGCCGACGTGGAAAAGCTGATCCACGTGCTGCATCGCCTGGTCGAAGCCGGCAACACCGTGGTGGTCATCGAGCATAATCTCGACGTCATCGCCGAAGCCGACTGGCTGCTGGACCTGGGCCCCGAAGGCGGCACGGGCGGCGGCAAGCTGGTGGGCCAGGGATCGCCGGAACACGTCATGGCCCAAAGCGCCCAATCGCACACCGGGCGGGTCCTGGCGGAGTTCCTGGCACAACAATAAAGAGCGTCATGCATTGTCGTTTTGAAGACCGGCTGGCCGGCCGCGCCCTGCGGCTGGACGGCCTGCGGGCCCGCATCGAGGCGCGCGCGGCGGCCGAGATCGGCCCCGCGCTGGCCGCCGTCGACGCGGCCCGCCACCAGGGCCATTGGGTGGCCCTGCTGCTGGATTACGAACTGGGGGAATGGTTGCTGCCCGAGGCCACCCGGCCCGCGCCCGCCGGCCCCTGGACACCGCCGCGCGACGACGGCGCAGCGCGCCTGACCGCGCTGGTGTTCGAACGCAAGATCGACGAAGCGCCCTGGGACGCCCCCGCGGCCGACAGCGCCCCCGGCGCCCTCAGCATTCCGGCGCCGCGCATGCTGGAAGCCGACTACGTGCGCCAGATCGACGCCATCCGCGGCCTGATCGCCGACGGCGAGCTCTACCAGGTCAACTACACCCAGCCGCTGGACCTGCAATACCAGGGCGACGCGGCCACGCTGTACCGCCGCATCGCCGCGCGCAATCCCGTCGCGCACGCCGCCTTCATCCAGGACGGCGCGCGCACGGTGCTGTCGTTTTCGCCCGAATTGTTCGTGGCCCGCCGCGGCCCGCAGCTGACCACCCGGCCCATGAAAGGCACGGCGCCGCGCCACGCCGACCCGGCCGAAGACGCCCGGCTGGGCCAGGCGCTCTTGGCCAGCGACAAGAACCGCGCCGAAAACCTGATGATCGTCGACCTGCTGCGCAACGACCTGGGCCGCCTGGCCGAGCCGGGTTCGGTCAAGGTCGATGCCCTGTTCTCGCTGGAACGCTATCCCACCGTCTGGACCATGACGTCGACCGTGTCGGCCCAGGCCCCCGGCGCCACGCTGGAAGACGTGCTGCGCGCGCTGTTCCCGTGCGGCTCGATCACCGGCGCGCCCAAGGTGGCCGCCATGCGCCGCATCCGCCAGATGGAAGCGGCGCAGCGCGGCCTGTACTGCGGCAGCATCGGCTGGCTGGCGCCGGACGGCGATTTCTCGCTGAACGTGGCGATCCGCACGCTGGTGCTGGATGCCGCGGGCCACGGGGTCTACAGCGTGGGCGGCGGCATCGTGCACGATTCAGACCCGGCCGAGGAATGGCAGGAATGCCACTGGAAGGCCCGCATATTGCGCGCCTGAATGCGCAAGCGACGCGGGCAGAGTAGGATAGAGCGCGGCCCCGCCCGCCGCTGCCCGCCGCAGTCCGCCGATACCCAGGAGCCCCCATGCAACCCGAACTGATCGAGACCATCCTGGTCGATGCCGAGCGCCGCGTGCCGCTCTTGACGCGCCATCTGCAACGGCTGGAACAGTCCTGCAAGGCGCTGGGCTACACCTGGGGCGGGCGCACGGTCGAAAGCGACATCATGATCGCGGCGCTCAGCCTGGTGACCCCGGGTGCCCACCGCCTGCGTCTGCTGGTCGCGCGCGACGGCAGCCGTCATATCCAGACCGCCGTGCTGCCGCCCCTGCCCGCCGTGCAGGAAATCATGCTGGCGCCCGAGGCCCTGCGCTCGTCCGAACCGCTGCTGCGCTACAAGACCACTTACCGCCCCTGGTACACCAAGACCATCGAATGGCTGCCCGCGCATCCGCATATTTTCGACCTGGTCTACCTGAACGAACGCGGCGAACTGTGCGAAGGCAGCCGCAGCAACGTCTACCTGCGGCTGGACGGCGACTGGTACACCCCGCCCGTGGACAGCGGCTGCCTGCCCGGCGTGCAGCGGGCCGAACTGTTGGATAACGGCAACGTGACCGAACGCGTGCTGACCCTGGCGGACCTGCACGCCGCCGACGAGATCCGCCTGTCCAACGCCCTGCGCGGTTGGTTCGACGTGGCGCTGCGCGAAGCCTGACGCCGCCGGGCGCGGGACAGCGCCGATTGCCAAACTGGCAAGGCTGACGAATAATTGATACTCATTCTTATCTATTGTTCGGCGTCGGCAGCGTCCCATCGTGTTTCCTCCCTCTTGCACGGCCTCCCCCAACGTAGCAACCCTCTATAGCGACCACCACGGCTGGCTACAGGAATGGCTGCGCCGGCGGCTGGGCAACGCCTTCGACGCGGCCGACCTGGCGCAGGACACCTTCCTGCGGGTGCTGCGCACGCTGGAACCCATCCGCGAACCGCGCGCCTACCTGACCACCATCGCCCACGGCCTGGTGGTGAACCACTGGCGCCGCCAGGACCTGGAACGCGCCTACCGCGAAACGCTGGCCACGGTGTCCGACACCCTGGCCCCGTCGCCCGAGGAAGGCGCGCTGCTGCTCGAAGCCCTGTGCGAGCTGGACGCCCTGCTGAACCAGCTGAATCCCAAGGCCCGCGCGGCCTTCCTGCTGGCGCACCTGGACGGCTACACCTACCTGGAGATCGCGGCGCGGCTCGACGTGTCCGAACGCATGGTCAAGAAGTACATGGCGCAGGCGATGCTGCACTGCCTGACCGCTGACCAGGCCATGGGACTGGCCACGCCATGAGCGCCACGGGCGCGCCGCCCAGTTTCCAGGTGCTGCAGCAGGCAGCCGAATGGTTCGCCGTGCTGGGCGCGCCGGCCGTCGATGCCCAGGCGCACCAACGCTGGCGCCAATGGCTGGACGCCGACCCCGCCCACCAGCAGGCCTGGCGCCAGGTCGAGGCCATCAGCGGCAAGTTCCTGAACCTGCCCGGCGGCAACAAGCCCATGGCCCATCGGCTGCTGGACGCCGCCGCGGCCGGCCAGGCGCGCCGCCGCCAGGCACTGAAGATGCTGACGCTGCTGTGTGGCGTCGGCCTGGGCAGCTGGGGCGCGTCGCAAGCCGTGCCCTGGCGGCGCTGGACGGCCACGCACCATACCGCCCTGGCCGAACGCCGCGAGGTCCGGCTGGCCGATGGCGGCCGCGTCTGGCTCAATACCGACAGCGCGATCGACGTGGACTACGGCCCCGACCTGCGCCGCATCCGCCTGGTGGCCGGCGAAATCCTGGTCACCACCGCGCCCGACACCCAGACACCCGCGCGGCCCTTCGTGGTCGATACCGCCCAGGCCCGGCTGCGGGCGCTGGGCACCCGCTACAGCGTCTACCAGGAAGACGACGCCAGCGTCGTCGCGGTGTTTGACGGCGCGGTGCAGGTCGAACCGGTGACGCTGGGCGTGGCGGGCGGCATCCTGCATGCCGGCCAGCAGGCCCGCATCACGCGGGCCGGCAACGTCGTTGCCGAACCCGCGGCCCTGGCCCGCCGTTCGTGGGTCGACGGGCTGATCGTTGCCGAAAACATGCGGTTGGGCGACTTCGCGGCGGAACTGTCGCGCTACCGGCGCGGCCACCTGGGCTGCGACCCCGCGATTGCGGACCTGCGCATCGTGGGCACCTATGCCACCGCGGACACCGACCAGGTGCTGGCGACCCTGGAAAACACGCTGCCCGTGCGCGTGCGCCGGACGCTGCCGTGGTGGGTGGTGCTGGAAGGCCGCTAAGGGGCCGAAAAAAGGGCCGAAAAAAGCCGACAAGAAACG
>PJUB01000515.1_pt1 | contig 12590 bp, 12 predicted proteins | sample 1512141 | NCBI WGS metagenome assembly PJUB01 (sample SAMN08177677, study PRJNA422409) | Soil metagenome, whole genome shotgun sequencing project. | isolation source: Soil enriched on filter paper: alkali lignin treatment | place: USA: Madison | collected 2015-01-15 | reverse complement strand
GGGATTCGAACCCCTGTACTCACCGTGAAAGGGTGATGTCCTAGGCCTCTAGACGAAGGGGACTTGGACCTGCACTAACTTCTTCGCTTTGGACTGGTGGAGGTAAGCGGGATCGAACCGCTGACCTCTTGCATGCCATGCAAGCGCTCTCCCAGCTGAGCTATACCCCCTGGTCACAACCGGCTCTAAAATCCTTCAACGTTTTCACGATTTCTGGCGCTTTTCAGTGCCGTTTTTCGTGGTTCGTTGCCGGTTTTGTTTAGTGCCGTTGGCGAAGAAACGAGATTATGCACGAACTAAATTGGGTGTGCAAGTCAGTGTGATGCAAAAAATGAAAAAGTTGAGGGGTTTTTTGATTCAAGGGGACGCATGAACGCCCGCGAGGCCCCGAACCATGCGCATCAGCGCTTGCCCGCCGCGTTCGGAAAAGCCGGCGCTCGCCGACAGGATCGCCGGAAAATCAACGGCTTGGCTGAGTGCTATCGTGGATGCCAGGGGCCAGCGGTGTCCGGCCCGCCATGATGTCTTGCCGGCAGGAGATTTTTTTCGCATGAGCACAACGACTTCTTTTCCGACGCGTCCGTTGGGGCGCAGCGACATGTCCATCACCCGCATCGGGTTGGGCGCATGGGCCATGGGCGGCAATGATTGGGCGATCGGCTGGGGGCCGCAGGACGACACGGATTCGATCGCGGCCATCCGCCTGGCGGTCGACCGCGGCATCAACTGGATCGATACCGCCGCGGTCTACGGGCTGGGGCATTCCGAGGAAATCGTGGGGCGCGCGCTGGCGCAGATGAGCCCGGGCGAACGGCCCTATGTGTTCACCAAGTGCGGCCTGACGTGGTCCGCCGACCAGCGCCAGGCGACGCCGCGCCGCAACGGTGCGCCGGCCAGCATCCGTCGCGAAATCGAAGGCTCGCTGCGCCGCCTGGGCGTCGAGCGCATCGATCTCTACCAGATGCACTGGCCGGCCGGCGACGGCACGCCGCTCGAAGCCTATTGGCAGGAACTGCTCGACCTCAAGCAGGCGGGCAAGGTGCGCGCGGTGGGCTTGTCGAACCACAACCTGGCGCAATTGCAGGACGCAGAAGCGCTGGGCCACGTGGATTCGCTGCAACCGCCGTTTTCCGCCATCCAGCGCGGCGCCGCCGCCGACGTGATTCCCTGGTGCGCGCAGAACGGCACCGGCGTCATCGTCTACAGCCCGATGCAATCGGGATTGCTCAGCGGCGGCTTCACCGCCGAGCGCGCACAGGCCCTGCGCCAGGACGATTGGCGTTCGCGCAACGCCGAGTTCAAGGCGCCCAATCTGTCGCGCAACCTGGCCCTGGCCGAAGCCTTGAAGCCCATTGCCGAACGCCACGGCGCCACGCAGGCTGCCGTGGCCATCGCCTGGACGCTGGCGTGGCCGGGCGTCACGGGCGCCATCGTCGGGGCGCGCAGCGCGGCGCAGGTCGATGGCGTGGTGGGGGCCGCCGAACTGGAACTGGATACCGACGACATGGCGCGTATCGCCAATGCCATCGAACTGACCGGCGCGGGCTTCGGGCCGCTGCGTCCGGAAGACGACAGCGGCGCCTTGCCGGCCAATCTGTTTGCGTGAAGGGCGCGCTGGGCCCGGGCGGTGCCGGGCCTGTCAGCGAAGACGGACGAACGCCGCGGTGGCGTCAGGCGCGCCGCGTGCGGCGGCCGCTGCCGAAGGCGGCGATCAGCGCCAGGCCGATCAGCGCCAGCGCCGACTTGTCGCCAAAGCGCGCGTAAGGCGTCAGCCCCGCCATGCCCTGCACCACGACCGGCAGCACGCCCGGCTGCAACGGCGCCAACTGGGCCGCGACATGGCCCTTGGCGTCGATGGCCGCGGTAATGCCGGTGTTGGTGGCGGTCAGCATGGGGCGGGCGGTTTCGAGGGTGCGCAGGCGTCCGATCTGCAAGTGCTGGCGCAAGGCCCAGGAATCACCGAACCAGCCCAGGTTGCTGACGTTGACCAGGATGGTCGCGCCCGGTTCACCGTTGGGACCCGGCTGCAGCGCGGGCAGCAGGTCGGGGCCGAACAGGTCTTCGTAGCAGATGTTGAAGGCGATGTGCTGCCCCCCCACGGCGAATGGGGTCTGGCGCGCGGGGCCGCGGTCGAAGTCGCCCAGCGGGATGTTCAGCATGTCGACGAACCAGTGAAAGCCCGGCGGCACGTATTCGCCCCAGGGCACCAGATGGCGCTTGTCGTAGCGCATGGCGGTGGCGCCGCCCACCAGCTGCGTGGCCGGCGTCTGGCCGTCAAAGCCCAGCACGCTGTTGGTGTAGCGGTCACGGCCGGCTACCACGTCGTGCACCGGCACGCCCATCGCGATCACGGCGTTCTGCCGCGCCGCCACCTGGCGCCAGACGTCCCAGATGCGAGGATCGAGCTGGTCCTGGAAGACCGGCATCACCGTTTCCGGCAGGATGATCATCTGCGGCGCGGGCACGCCCGGCGCGGGCGGCAAGGCCGCCAGTTCCAGGTGGCGCCGGATGCTTTGATCCAGCAGCGCGGGGTCGAATTTCTGCGATTGCCCGATGTTGCCCTGGACCAGGCGCACGTTCAGCGGCTCGCCGCTGGGGGCGGACCAATCGATGCGCGACAGCGGCCAGCCCGCGGCCACCAGCGCCAGCGCCACGCCGGCGGCCAGCGCACGGCGGCCGTCGCGGGCCTGCTTGCGGTCGCTCGCCTGACGCCACAGGCTGGCGATGGCGGCGGCGGCGAACGCCGACACGAACGCCATGCCGTGCACGCCCAGCAGCGGCGCCCAGCCGGCGATGGGGCTGTCGACCTGGGCATAGCCGATATTCAGCCACGGAAAGCCGGTGAGCAGCACCGCGCGGACCCATTCGAAGCCGGCCCATAGCGCGCCCCAGGCCAGCGTGCCGGACAGCACACGCGCAGGCGTGGAATCGTGTGCCAGCGGCACATAGCGGCGCGCCAGCGCGCCGGCCGTGGCGGGAAACAGCGCCAGGAAGGCTGACAACGCCAGCACGGCGGCCACGGCCAACGGCGCGGCCAGGTCGCCGTAGCGGTGCAGGCTGATGAAGATCCAGTACAGGCCCAGCGCGTACGTCACGAAGCTGAACCACCAGCCGCGCGTCCAGGCCTGGCGGGCCGTCGGGGCGTACAGGGTGACGCGGGCGGCTATCGCCAGCGCCAGGATCTGCGTGATGGCCAACGCCCAATCGGGCAGCGGGCCGGGTGCGAAGGTCAGGGCATGGACGGCGCCCGCCAGCGTCAGGCCGGCGGCGCCGCTCAGGAGCCGGCTGCGAGTGCTGCGGGTCATGCGTTGTCGGCGGGGGAGGCGTTGTGCGCGGCGGCGTTGCGCTTGACGCGCAGCCAGATGGCGCGGCGCGCGTCGCCGCGGGCCACTTCCAGCTTCAGGCCGTCGAATTCGGCGGTGTCGCCACGGCGCGGGATGCGGCCCAGTTGGCCGCCCATCCAGCCGCCGACGCTGTCGTATTCATCGTCGGGCAGTTGGCAGCCGAACACCTCGTTGAAGTGCGAGATGTCGGTAGCGGCAAGCACGCGCCACTGGTTTTCGCCCTCGGGGAAGATCGAGTCTTCTTCGGTTTCGTCGAATTCGTCTTCGATGTCCCCGACGATCTGTTCGAGCACGTCTTCCATCGTGACCAGGCCGGAGATGCCGCCGTGCTCGTCGATGACGATGGCCTGGTGGTTGCGGCTGGCGCGAAACTCGTGCAGCAGCACGTTCAGGCGCTTGGATTCGGGAATGAACACGGCCGGGCGCACCAGCGTGCGCACTTCGATGCCGGGTTCCAGCATGCAGCGCAGCAGGTCTTTGGCCAGCAGGATGCCGATGATGTTGTCGCGGTCGCCTTCGTACACGGGGAACCGCGAATGCGCGGTTTCGATCACCGAGGCCACCAGGTAAGGGATGGGCTGCGTGACGTCGAGCAGGTCCATGCGCGAACGCGGAACCATGATGTCGCCGACGGTGCCCTCGGACACGGCCAGCGCGCCCTTGATCATCTTGTAGGACTCCGCGTCCAGCAGGTTGCGGTCGTGGGCGGCTTCCAGGATGGCCTTGATGCCTTCACGGTCCTCGGGCTCGCGGCGCACAAGGGAAAGCAGGCGGTCTAGAAGGGATTTGGTGGCGGGTTTGGCTGAGCGAACAGGCGTCGCTTCGGGAGCAGGGTAAGGGTCAGACATCGTCCGGGAGGACAAGTTATGGAGGGGCCAGCATAACCGAATCTGGTGTCCGATTTGTAACGCCAGCCTCGAAAATAGGGGTAACCGACGCGATCTGCGCCTTGTAGGACGCCATTTCGCGCCGATTTGTCAGGGTTGACCCCAGGCCGCGGAATCAGACGGGCAGATAGGGATCGGCAATGCCCATGCGGGCCAGCGTGGCGGTTTCCAGCGCTTCCATGCGGCGGGCATCGCGCGCCTTGATGTGGTCGTAGCCCAGCGAATGCAGCACGCCGTGCAGGGTCAGGTGGGCGGCGTGGTCCAGCAGCGCCTTGCGCTGTTCACGGGCCTCGCGCACCAGCACCGGCACGCACATCACGATATCGCCACGCGCCACGCCCAGCGGGTCCACGCCGTACTCGAACGTCAGCACGTTGGTGGCGTAGTCGCGCTGGCGGAAATCGCGATTCAGGCGGCGGCCCTCGGCGGCGCCCACCAGCCGCAGGCTGAGTTCGGCGGCCGAGAACTGGACCAGGCCGTCTTCGGCTGCGGCGGCCAGCGCCCGCTCGGCCCAGCGGCGCAGGCGCCAGCGGGGCAGGCGGGGTTCTTCGACCCCGTACTGGACGGAAAGGGACAGCTCAGGCGTCATTTTCGGAAGCGCGGTCGTAGGCGTCGACGATGCGGGCCACCAGGGGGTGGCGCACCACGTCCCGGCTGGTGAAACGGGTGGTGGCGATGCCCTGTACGTCATGCAGCACCTTGACCGCGTGCGCCAGGCCGCTGTCCTGCCCGCGTGGCAGGTCCACCTGCGAGGGGTCGCCGGTGATGACGGCCTTGCTGCCGAAGCCGATGCGGGTCAGGAACATTTTCATCTGTTCCGGCGTGGTGTTCTGCGCCTCGTCCAGGATGACGAAGGCGTGGTTCAGCGTGCGGCCGCGCATGTAGGCCAGCGGCGCGATCTCGATGGTCTGCTTCTCGAACAGGCGCTGCACCTTTTCAAAGCCCATCAGGTCGTACAGCGCGTCGTACAGCGGGCGCAGGTAGGGGTCGACCTTCTGCGCCAGGTCGCCGGGCAGGAAACCCAGGCGTTCGCCAGCCTCGACCGCCGGGCGCGTCAGCACGAGGCGCTGCACGGTGTCGCGTTCCATCGCGTCGATGGCGCAGGCCACCGCCAGCCAGGTCTTGCCGGTGCCGGCCGGCCCCACGCCGAAGGTGATGTCGTGCTTGAGGATGTTGTTCAGGTAGTCGCGCTGGCGCGGCGTGCGCGGGCGCAGGTCGCTGCGCTTGGTGCGCAGGGCGATGCCGTCGCTTTCGTCGTCCAGCGCGGGCAGCGGGTCGGCCTCGTGGGCCGGCGATTCCTGCAGTTTGTCCTCCTGGCGGCCCACGCCGATTTCGACCAGCCCCAGCTGGATGTCGTCGACCGACAGGGCGCGGTGCACGGCCTGCTCGTGAAAGCGCCGCAGGACGCGTCCGGCCAGCTCGGCGCGTTCGCCTTCGATGGTGACGCGGCTGCCGCGGCGCGACAGCTTCACGCCCATGCCGTCGGCCAGTTGGCGCAGGTTTTCGTCCAGCGGGCCGCACAGATTGGCCAGGTGGGTGTTGTCGCCGTCCAGGGTGACGATGGCGGGCATGCTGCGGCGGGCGCGGGGGCGGGAAGTGGTCATTCGGCCTCTTGGGGATCGCGGTCGACGTCAGCCACCCGGGCGCGCAGCGAATTGGTGTGCGCTTCGGTGATGATGACGTCGACCATTTGTCCGATGAGCCGCGCGGGCGCGGCGAAATTGACGATGCGGTTGTTCTCGGTGCGGCCCATCAGTTCGTTGGGATCGCGGCGCGAGGGGCCTTCGACCAGCAGGCGCTGGCGCGTGCCGACCATGTTGCGGGCGATGGTGGCCGCCTGCTCGTTGATCAGCGCCTGCAGGCGCTGCAGGCGGCGCAGCTTCACGTCTTGCGGCGTGTCGTCGTGCAGGTCGGCCGCCGGCGTGCCGGGACGGCGCGAGTAGACGAACGAGAACGAGGTATCAAAGCCCACGTCCTCGATCAGCTTCATGGTCTTTTCGAAGTCTTCCTCGGTTTCGCCCGGGAAGCCGACGATGAAGTCCGACGACAGCGTGAGGTCGGGGCGCGCCGCGCGCAGGCGCCGCACCACCGATTTGAATTCCAGCGTGGTGTAGCCGCGCTTCATGGCCGCCAGCACGCGGTCGCTGCCGGCCTGCACCGGCAGGTGCAGGAACGACACCAGCTTGGGCAGGCGGGCGTAGGCGTCCACCATGCGCTGGGTCATTTCCTTGGGGTGCGAGGTCGTGTAGCGGATGCGTTCGATGCCGGGGATCTCGTGGACGTATTCCAGCAGCATGGCGAAATCGGCGATCTCGTCGCTGTCGGCCATGCGGCCGCGGTAGGCGTTAACGTTCTGGCCCAGCAGCGTCACTTCCTTGACGCCCTGGTCGGCCAGGTCGGCCACTTCGATCAGCACGTCGTCGAACGGGCGCGAGACTTCTTCGCCGCGCGTGTAGGGCACGACGCAGAAGCTGCAGTACTTGCTACAGCCTTCCATGATGGACACGAAGGCGGTGGCGCCGTCGACGCGCGGGGGCGGCATGTTGTCGAACTTCTCGATTTCCGGGAAGCTGATGTCGACCTGCGAACGGCCTTGTTCGCGGCGGCGCTTGATCAGGTCGGGCAGGCGGTGCAGGGTCTGCGGGCCGAACACCACGTCCACATAGGGCGCGCGCTTGACGATGGCCTCGCCTTCCTGGCTGGCCACGCAGCCGCCCACGCCGATCACCAGGTTCGGATTGGTCTTTTTCAGGTGCTGCACGCGGCCCAGATCGGAGAAGACCTTTTCCTGGGCCTTTTCGCGTACCGAACAGGTGTTGAACAGGATGACGTCGGCGTCTTCCGGGTTGTCGGTCAGTTCCAGCCCCTGGTCGCCGCGCAGCACGTCGGCCATCTTGTCCGAGTCGTACTCGTTCATCTGGCAGCCGAAGGTGCGGATGTACAGCTTGCGGGGCGCGCCGCTGGCGGCATCGGGGGACAGGGCGGCGGCGGGGGCGCCGTCGGGCGCGGCGTGCGCGCGCTTGAGGGAAGTTTCTTGCATGTTGGTCGCCGTGACGGGTGTAGATCCCGGGGGCTGAAGAAGGGAAAGGCGGAATTTTACCCCTTGCTGCAAATTTCCTTCTTGGATTGGTCACCCGGGGCCGTTACGATAGCTGGCCTTCGCCGATTCCCTTTCCGATAATAATTATCTTTACGCCTCCGGTCCGATGACGCCGAACCCTCTCATGCCTCCCGTGGGCGCGCCTGCGGCCGCTGCCCCGGCTGCCGCGGCGGACGAATTCCGCAATCCGCTGTCTACCCGCGCGTGGTTGGCCGCGGGCCTGTTGCTGGCGCTGGCCGCCGGTGCCAGCGCCCTGTGGATCGACCTGCCGCTGGCGATCTGGATCCGGCAGTCGGTCAGCGACGGCGTCAACCAATCGTTCGAATGGATCGGCGAACTGGGCGAAAGCGGCCGCTACATCGGCGTGGCGCTGGCGTTCTATATCGTGGGCCTGGTCGGCCTGGCGCGCGGCTGGCGCAACCCGGTGCGCATGAGCTTTGCCAGCATGGCGCGCGGCAGCCTGCTGATGCTGTCCACCATGGCGGTGGGCGGGCTGATCGTGCTGATCCTCAAGCGCTCGGTGGCGCGGGCCCGGCCCGAGCTGTTCTTCGAAAAAGGCATCTACGGGCTGGGCGAGTCGTTCTCGCGCGCCCAGCAGTTCAATTCCTTTCCGTCCAGCCACACCTACGCGGCCTTTGCCGTGGCCGTGGTGCTGGGCATCCTGGCGCCGCGCTGGCGCTGGGCGTTCCTGTCGCTGGGAGCGCTGGTCGCCGTCAGCCGCCTGGTCAACCTGGACCACTACCTGTCCGACGTCATGACCGCCGCCGGCATCGCCATCGCCGTCGGGCACCTGCTGGCCCCGCGCATCCTGAGCAGCCGCTACCAGTGGCCGCTGCGCGCGCCGTGGCGCTGGTGGAAAAAAGCCTAGGCGAATGCCACGACCACGCGCCGGTTGGTGCGGCTTTTCTTTTCGATCTTGGTTACCGTGATGGGGCCGATTTCGCCCGTGTTGGCCACGTGCGTGCCGCCGCAAGGTTGGCGGTCCACGCCGGGGATCTCGATGATGCGGATGCGGGCGGTGCCGGCGGGCGGGGCGGCGCCCACCGTGCGCACCAGGTCGGGCTGGGCGGCCAGTTCCTCGGGCGTGATGGTGTTGACGGCCACGTCGGTGCGGGCGTTGATCAGCGCGTTCAGGCGTTCGGTCAGGTCGGTCTTGTCCAGCGTGGATTCGGGCAGGTCGAAGTCGATGCGTGCCGAGTCGGGCGAGATGCTGCAGCCGGTGACGGGCGCCGGCACCAGCGACCCCAGCAAGTGCAGACAGGTATGCAGGCGCATCAGCTTGTGGCGGCGCGCCCAGTCGATGGCGACGGTGACGCGGTCGCCCACTTGCGGCTGTGCGCCGCCTTCGACGGGCACGTGCAGGATGCGGCTGCGATCATCGGCGTAGACCGTGTCGGCCAGCGCCAGCACCTGGCCGTCCGGCAAGGTCAGCGTGCCGCTGTCGCCGGCCTGGCCGCCGCTGCGGGCGTAGCAGACGGTCTGGTCCAGTTCGATGCCTTCGGGGGTGACGGCGGTGACCTTGGCCTCGCAGTGCTGCAGGTAGGGTTCGTCGTCAAAGCGCTTGATGGGGGCGGTCATGGGGTGTCTCTCGTTCTGTTGTGGGGGGGCAGGGCCGGCAGGCGTCAGGGCCTGAACCCTATGTGAGGGTCTTTACGCCCGGGGCGGTTTCAATGCGGGCTTGCAGGCGTGGCGGGCCGTCGGCCTGGTCGATCGTGATCAGGTGATCGGCGCCCAGCCAGGCCAGCCCCTGGCGCAGCAAGGCGGCGCGCGGATGGGTGCCGGTCAAGGACAGCAGCGCCAGCGGCTGGCGCGGCAGGCTGACGCCGGGATAGGCGTCCACGTCCCATTGGATCAGGGTGGGCAGCAGGCCGTCGCCAGCGGCTTGGTCGCCGTCGCGCCAGGAAGGCAGGCTGCCGTCGTCCGGCACGGTCAGGCGCCAGCGCAGGTCGCCGCGCGTCATGGGAATGGCGGGCGCGATGCGGTCGGGGTGCCGGGCCTGCCAGTCGGACAGGTCGTCAGGCGCCGAGACGCGCGCCGCCCAATGCGCCAGGAACGGGCCGTCGGCCAGGCGTGCGCGCAGGGCTGGCTGGTCCAGTCCGAACCAGCGCGGCCGTTGCGGCGCCGGCGCATCGGGGTCGATGGCGATGACTTCCAGGTACACGCCGCCCGCCATGCCCAGCACCCGGTTGTGGGTGCCCATACGCGGATGCGCGCCGCCGCCCGCGGGGGCAATGCCCAGCAGGTCGGCCACATGGCGGGTGCCGCTGTCCAGGTCAGCGGCGGCGACGACGAGATGATCGAGGACGAGTTTCATGGCGCCTATGGTAGCGAATACGGGGGACGCCTTACCCGTACACCTGGGCGGGGGCGGTCAGTACAGTGGCATGGTCAGAGAGACGCTGGCGGAGTACTGCAGTTTTGTCGAGGTCGACTGTCTGGGTCTACCTTAAGCTGCCACGCTGATGCCGGTGGCGTCAGATTGACGTACTTTCCGGACACGAATTTCGACATGCTGGTCCAAGGAAACCAGTGCTCGCATGAGCCGTTCAAGCGAAATATTGCGCAGTTTGTAATGCCTGATCTGGGAAATCTTGGGTTGGGTCATGCCGGTCAGTGCTGCAACTTCGGCTTGTGTGAGGCCGCGCTTGTCGATCAGGTCGTTGAGTTTGATGGCCAGTTGCGCCCTGGCTGTCAGATCGGCGGCATCGTCCAGGCCCAGATCGTACAGAACGTTCAGAGTGCCAGTTTTGCTTGTCATGCTTGCCTCTTGTGCGGCCCATGGCGGGCCATTACCAGTTTCAACCGTTTGGTGACCAACGCGATGTCGGGGCGTGGCGTGGAGATTCCCGACTTTGATTTCTTCTGGAACGCATGCAGTACATGTACGGCATTGCCAACCTGCACCAGATAGACCGCGCGGAAGGTGTCGCCCTGATGGTCATCGATCAGCTCGAAAATGCCTGGCCCCAGCCCCCGCCAGGGTTTGGCGGATACAGGCTGCCGCCCGGATTGCACAACGAATAGCCACAACCCCATATTTTTCTGAACAACGAGGGGGAAAGTCTTGAAGTCCTTTTTGGATGAACCTTCCCAGTGCAAAGGCCGAGGAGCTACGATAGTCATTAATATACCTGTTCAGATATAACTGTCAACCGTTTCGGTGACGGATATATCCAAGGTATCGTCATCTAGGACCAGGCACTATACGTGCTGACCGCGAAAGCCTCCGTCATCGGCAGCGCCCATAAAAAAACCCGCCGCAATGCGACGGGTTTTTCTGGCGAGGGCGAAAGATCAGGCGGTTTCGCCTTCTTCGCCTTCTTTCTTGACCGGCTTGACCAGGTCTTCGCGCTTGACGCCCATCCACATGGCCAGCGCGGCGGCGACGAACACCGACGAGTAGATGCCGAACCAGATGCCGATGGTCAGGGCCATGGCGAAGTAGTGCAGGGTGGGGCCGCCGAAGAACAGCATGGCCAGCACCATCATCTGGGTCGAGCCGTGGGTGATGATGGTGCGCGAGATGGTCTGCGTGATGGCGCTGTTGATGACCTCGTGCACGTCCGCCTTGCGGTACTTGCGGAAGTTCTCGCGGATCCGGTCCATGATGACCACGGATTCGTTCACCGAGTAGCCCAGCACCGCCAGCACGCCCGCCAGCACCGACAGCGAGAATTCCCACTGGAAAAAGGCGAAGAAGCCCAGGATGATCACCACGTCGTGCAGGTTGGCGATCACGCCGGCGACGGCGAACTTCCATTCGAAGCGAAAGCCCAGGTACACCATGATGCCGATGACCACGACCAGCAGCGCCATCAGGCCGTTGTGCAGCAGTTCCTGGCCCACCTGCGGGCCCACGAACTCGACCCGGCGCAATTCCACGCCCTGGTCCGCGGTCTTCAGGGCGGCCATGACGGTTTCGCTCTGGGTGGCGGACGTCTGGCCTTCCTGCAGGGGCAGGCGGATCATGACGTCGTGCGAGGTGCCGAAGTTCTGCACCTGGAAGTCGGTGTAGCCCAGCTTGGAGACCACGCCGCGTACGTTTTCAAGCTGCGCCGTCTGGGCGTAGTTGACTTCCATGACCGTGCCGCCGGTGAATTCGATCGACAGGTGAAAGCCGCGCGTGAGAATGAAGAAGACCGCCGCCACGAAGGTGACGAGGCTGATGATGTTCAGCACCAGCGCGTGGCGCATGAACGGGATGGTGCGGTGAATCCGGAAAAATTCCATTTTTTGCCCTGGCTTGTCGGTGGCGGGCGGCGTGGCCGCCCGCACTCATGTTCAGTTGGTCTTCGGCTTCCAGACTTCGCCGATGGAAATCGACGTGAGCTTCTTCTTGCGGCCATACCAGAGGTTGGCCAGCGCGCGCACGCCCACGACGGACGAGAACATCGAGGTCAGGATGCCCAGGCAATGCACCACCGCGAAGCCGCGGATGGGACCGGAACCGAATGCCAGCAGGGCCAGGCCGACAATCAGCGTGGTGAGGTTGGAGTCGAGAATGGTGCCCCACGCGCGTTCGAACCCTTGGTGGATCGCCTGTTGTGGCGACGCCCCGGCGCGCAGTTCTTCCCGTATCCGTTCGTTGATCAGCACGTTCGAGTCGATGGCCATGCCTAGTGTCAGCGCGATAGCCGCGATGCCCGGCAGCGTCAGCGTGGCCTGCAGCATCGAGAGCAGGGCCAGCAGCAGCAGCACGTTCAGGGTCAGGCCGACGGTGGAGAACACGCCGAACAGGTGGTAGTAGAGGATGATGAAGACGGCGATGGCCAGGAAGCCGTACAGCGTCGAATGGAAGCCCTTCGAGATGTTGTCGGCGCCCAGGCTCGGGCCGATGGTGCGTTCTTCGATGATCGACATCGGTGCGGCCAGCGCGCCGGCGCGCAGCAGCAGGGCGGTGTCGGCGGCTTCTTCCGAGCTCATGCTGCCCGAGATCTGCACCTGGCCGCCGGCGATTTCGCTGCGGATGACCGGGGCCGTCACGACTTCGCCCTTGCCGTTCTCGAACAGCAGGATGGCCATGCGCTTGTTGATGTTGTCGCGGGTGACGTCGCGGAAGATGCGGGCGCCCTTGGAATCGAGCGTCAGGTGCACGGCGGCCTGCTGGGTCTGCGAGTCGCGGCCGGGCTGGGCATCCTGCAGGTTTTCACCGGTCAGGATGACCTGGCGGCGTACCAGGATGGGGCGACCGTCACGGTCGGAATAGCGTTCCAGGCCGAAGGGCACCGAGCCGCCCAGCAGCGCGGCTTGCGCGGCGGG
>PJUB01000514.1_pt1 | contig 12613 bp, 5 predicted proteins | sample 1512141 | NCBI WGS metagenome assembly PJUB01 (sample SAMN08177677, study PRJNA422409) | Soil metagenome, whole genome shotgun sequencing project. | isolation source: Soil enriched on filter paper: alkali lignin treatment | place: USA: Madison | collected 2015-01-15 | reverse complement strand
GAGCCGAGCCGGCTGCGCCGCGCCTCGAAGCCCGCGGGCACAAAGGTGGTGGTCTCGTCTTCGACGACCAGCGCGGGGCCGCTCAGCTTCTGCTGCGCGTCCAGCGCCTGGCGCTCATAGGTGGGCACGTCGGCCCAGCGGTTCTGCTCGAAGTCGTACAGCGCGCGCGTGCCGGACGAGCGCGCCGCGGTGGCCGGGCCGCTGGCGATGTGGTCGCGCGGCCGCTCGCGGCGCGCGCCGGCCTGGGCGGCAACCGACCAGCTGACGGTTTCGGGCGCCACGTGCGGCAGGCTGCGGCCATAGAGCTGCGCATAGCGTTCGGCGAACGTGGCATCCAGCTGGCGGCTCGCGGCGGCGTCGAAGGGGCCGTCCGGCAGGTCGACGGGAATCTCGTGGCCCTGGCCGCTGTAGCGCATGAAGACCACGCGTTTGTGGCTCAGCGGCGCATCGGGCGCGGCGCGCCGCACCACGGTGTCCACGCCCGCGGTCAGTTCGTCCAGCAGGCGCTGCACGGCGGCGTGGTCGATCGTGGCCAGGCGTTGATGAAAGCTGCGCACGGCCTGGTAGGCAATGGGCGCCCACAGGAAGCCCACCGCCGAGCCCACGCCGGCCGATTCCGGGATGATGACGCGGCCGATGCCCAGCTTGCGCGCCAGCCGCGCGGCATGCAGGGGCGCCGCGCCGCCAAAGGCGATCAACGTGTGTTCCTCGGCGGCCTTGCCCAGTTCCGATGCGTGTACGCGTGCGGCGTTGGCCATGTTCTCGGTGACCACGTCGATGATGGCCTGCGCGGCCTGCGGGCCGTCCAGGCCGGCGGCCGCGGCCAGGTGGGTCTCGATGGCGTGGCGTGCGCGTTCGGGCTGCAGGCTGACCTTGCCCACGGCGAAGCGGTCGGGCGTCACCGTGCCGATCAAGGCGTGCGCATCGGTCACTGTCGGCAGTTCGCCGCCATTGCCGTAGGCGGCCGGGCCGGGCGACGAACCGGCGCTGTCGGGGCCGACCTGCACCACGCCCAGGTGGTTGACGCGCGCGATCGAGCCGCCGCCCGCGCCGATCTCGACCATCTCGATGACCGGGATGCGGATGGGCAGGCCGGAGCCCTTCAGGTGGCGGTGCACGCGGCCGAATTCGAAGCTGCGGCTCACCTGTGGTTCAAAGTCGTCGATGTAGCAGATCTTGGCGGTGGTGCCGCCCATGTCGAACGACAGCGCGCGGGCGGCGCCGGTCTGCTCGGCGATGTGCTGCGCCAGGATCGCGCCGCCGGCCGGGCCGGATTCCACCAGGCGCACGGGTTCGTCCACGCCAGTCTGCAAGGTGGCGATCGAGCCGCCGGACGTCATCAGGAACGGCTCGCCGCGCAGGCCGCGTTGGCGCGCGGCCTCGTTCAGGCGACGCAGGTAGCCGGACACCTGGGGCTGCACATAGGCATTGGCGCTGACGGTCGACAGGCGCGGGTATTCGCGGATTTCGGCGCACACGTCGGACGACAGCGACACCCACAGCTGCGGTGCATGTTCGCGCAGCAGCTCGCGGATGCGGCGTTCGTGGTCAGGGTAGGCGTAGCTGTGCAGCAGGCAGACGGCCACGCTTTCGACGCCGGCTCGGGTCAGCTCGCCGGCCAGCGCCACCACCTGGGCTTCGTCCAGGGGCGTCAGCACCTGGCCGTGGGCGTCCACGCGTTCGGTGATGCCATGGCGCCAGGGGCGCGGCACCAGCGGTTCGGGCTTGTCCAGGAAGATGTCGTACTGCGCAAAGCGGTCTTCCAGGCCGATTTCGACCAGGTCGCGAAAGCCGGCCGTCGTCAGCAGCGCGGTGCGCGCGCCCTTGCGTTCGATCAGCGCATTGGTGGCCAGGGTGGTGCCCAGGATCAGCAGGCTGACCTGCGGCCAGGCCAGCCCGGCCTGGTCCAGCAGCGCTTCGATGCCTTGCAGCACGGCGGTTTCGGGCGTGTCGGGCGTGGTCAGCAGCTTGGTGGACCAGCGGCGGGGTTCTTGTTCAAGGACGATGTCGGTAAACGTGCCGCCGACGTCGACGGCAACGCGAACCGGCGCCGTCGAGGCGGTCTCGGAAGGGGATAGGGACATGGGGGCGGAAAGAGAGAATGCGAAGAGGAAACGCGGGGCGCCGGGGCGCCGGGTATGCAAAACACTGATCCTAAGCAGTTGAGGCGGCGACCAGAAGGACGTTTTCCGCATGTCGATATGCGGATTCCGAGCGGTGATTTGCTTATCGCCGAACGGTCGTTAGGCGTGCGCCCGCAGCGTCTTACCATCGGCGGTCTCATGACCGAATTGCTCCGCATCCAGAACCTCACCGTCGACCTGCCGGCGGGCGCCGACCGCCCGCACGCGCTGCACGACCTGTCCCTGTCGGTGAACGCCGGCGAAATCGTCTGCGTGGTCGGCGAAAGCGGATCCGGCAAGTCGCTGACCGCGGGCGCCATCCTGGGCCTGTTGCCGCAGGGCGTGCGCGCCAGCGGCGGCCAGGTGCTGTGGCAAGGGCAGGACCTGCTGCGCCTGCCTCCTGACGCGCTGCGGCGCCTGCGCGGCCATCGCATCGGCATGATCTTCCAGGAACCGATGACGGCGCTGAACCCCTTGCGCACCATCGGCGACCAGATTGCCGAAGTGTTCCGCACCCATACCCGCCTGGCGGGTGGCGAGATCCGCCGTCGCACGCTGGAACTGCTGGAATCCGTGCGCCTGCCGGATCCGGCGCATGCGCTGGGCGCCTACCCGCACGAACTGTCCGGCGGCCAGCGCCAGCGCGCCATGATCGCCATGGCGCTGGCCCTGGAACCTGCGCTGCTGATCGCCGACGAGCCCACCACCGCGCTGGACGTCACCACGCAGGCGCAGATCCTGCACCTGATTCACGACTTGCAGCGGCGTCGCGGCACCGCGGTGCTGTTCATCACGCACGACTTCGGCGTGGTGGCGGAAATTGCCGACCGCGTTGCCGTCATGCAGCGCGGCGTGTTGGTGGAAAGCGGTGCGGCCGACGAGGTGCTCGAACGCCCGCGCCATCCCTACACCCGCGCACTGATCGCCGCCGTGCCGCCGCTGGCGCCCGCCGCCAGCCGGCAAGCCGTGGCGGCGGATGCACCCAATATCCTGACCACCCAGGCGTTGTCCAAGACCTATCGCAAGCGCGGCTGGTTCGGCCAGCCAGGCCGCGTCACGCAGGCGCTGGACGACGTGACGCTGGCGCTGCGCGAAGGCAGCACGCTGGGCATCGTCGGCGAAAGCGGCTCGGGCAAGTCGACGCTGGCGCGCACCTTGCTGGGCTTGCTGGCGCCCGATGCCGGCGCCATCACGCTGGCCGGCGAGACCGTGAGGTTCAAAGGCAGCCGCGCGCGGCGCGACCACGCGCGGCGTGTGCAGATGGTGTTCCAGGACCCCTACGGTTCCTTGAACCCGCGCCAGCGCGTGGGCGAGATCGTGGCGCGCGGCCCCATCGTGCATGGCATGCCGTGGCGCGAAGCCTGGGCCCAGGCGCGCGAATTGTTCGAACTGGTGGGCCTGTCGCCGGACGCCCTGCGCCGCTACCCGCATGAATTTTCCGGCGGCCAGCGCCAGCGTGTCGGGCTGGCCCGGGCGCTGGCGATGCGGCCGCGGGTGCTGATCGCCGACGAACCGGTATCGGCGCTGGATGTGTCGGTGCAGGCCCAGGTGCTGGCCCTGCTGGCGCGCCTGCGCGAACAACTGGGCCTGTCCATCGTCTTCATCACCCACGACCTGCGCGTGGCCGCGCAGGTCTGCGACCACATCGCCGTCATGAAGAATGGCCAGGTGGTCGAACAAGGGCTGTGCGCGGAAGTCTTCGCGGCCCCCGCGCATCCCTACACCCGCGCGCTGCTGGCCGCGGTACCTGGCCGCCGCTGGGACCCGGACGCGGCGGCGGCGCGGCAGGCCGCCTGACCCCCCCCGGCGGGGTGGCGGGCACACCCCTGCCGATACAGAGATAGCCATGTCGGCCGATGCCGCGCGCCAGCGCGCCATCGGCCGAGGGCTTTTTGCGGCAGGGAACCGATTCGGCTTGCATGTTACTCACCGGTAGGATTGGTGACGCGATCACCCCGGCATCCGCCTGCAGTGGCATGCCAGGGGGGGTCGTTAGCCCTGTTTGCAAGCCAAATTGTAAAAAATAATTGCAAGGCGTTATAGTCACGCCCCTGGCGCAAGCCGATGGCGCTATCGCCGTCGCCGCCCATTGTCATTCCGCGTCGCGAACGCCCCAGCATCGATTGCCGCACCCCAGGAGGATCAGGCCTTGAATCACGTGTACCGCTTGGTATGGAACCGCGCTATGCGCATGTGGCAGCCCGTGTCGGAACTGGCGGCCCAGCCGCGCGGGGGCGCGGCGCCAGCGGCGGTGTACGCACCGGTGCGGTGGCGCTTGCACGCGGTCGCCGCGGCCCTGGGCATGGGTCTGGCGGGTTGGGGGCCTGCGTCCCTGGCGGCGTGCTCCACGGCGGGTCTGACGGTAACGTGCACCACGTCGGCCAATCCCTTGATGCCTTATTACTCCAACGCGGTCAACAACTTGAGCGTGTCACTGAGCGAAAGCGGCTCGGTAGGCGTCCTGCTGGGCACGGGCGGCACGGCCATGCTATTGCAAGGCAGCAATCTGTCCGTGACCAACCTCGGCAAGATCGACGCGCACGTGTTGGGCGACGGCCTGTCCGCCCTGTCGTCGGGCCTGGTGCTCGGCCTGCCCGAAGCGTCGACGCCCGGGTTCAGCATCTATAACGTACGCAACGAAGCCTCCGGATTGATCCGGGGTTCGGGCACCGACAGCTACTCGGCGCAAATGGCCGACCTGACGGGCATGGCGCTGGCCGTCCACAACGGCGAGGGCGGCCAGACCATCGTCACCAACAACGGCACCATCTCCGCCAAGGTCCTGGCCAACGGCACCCGGGCCGGCGCGGATATCGCGGCCGTGGCGATCTACGGCGGCGGCGTGGCCAACTTCACCAACGGCGCCACCGGGACCATCACCGGCCGCGTTGCCTTCGAAGCGGCCACGGGCTCGAGCAATCGGTTCACCAACGCCGGCATCGTCAACGGCAGCGTGTCGATGGGCGCGAACAGCAACAACCTCTTTGTGGCGGAGTCCGGCTCGTCGATCGGTGCCCCTGGCCTGAGCGGCGCGACGATTCCCATCACGGTCGCTGCGGTGCCGGGGCTGACGTTCGCGGCGCCCGGTACCGTGGATGGCGGCGCGGGCGGCTCCAACTCGCTGAGGTTCGCCGATACCGCCAACCGCGGCCTGACGACCTCTGTCACCGCCGGCACCTACGTGAATTTCAACAGCCTGACCGTGACCGGCGGCACGTGGAGCCTGTCGGGCGGTGCGCTGCTGCCCGCGGGCAGCACGATTGCGCTCAATGGCGGCACGGTGCTGGTCGACAACAGCGGCGGCCTGGGCACCGGCCAGATCTCGGCGGCCGGCGGGGGCGTCGGCGCGTCGAGCGCGGGCGTATCGGTGGGCAATACCTTCGTGCTCGGGGCTGGCGGGCTGACGGCGGGCGGCAACCAGGACTTCACGCTGTCGGGCCTGTTGACCGGCAGTGGCCGCCTGGCGGTGGCGAGCACCGGTGTGGTCACGCTGACCGGCTCGAACGACTACGCTGGCGGGACGACGGTCATGTCGGGCGCCACGCTGAAGGGGGATGCCAACAGCCTGAGAGGTTCGTTCGTCAATAACGGCACGGTCGTCTTTTCCAGCGCGGCCAATGGCACCTATGCGGGCATGATGTCCGGCACGGGCGACCTGTCCAAACAAGGGAGCGGCACGCTGTCGATTGCCGCCACGCTCAATCACCAGGGCAACACCGCCATCGAGGCCGGCGTCCTGCGGGTCGCGCCGGGCGGTTCGCTGGCCGGATCGTCGCGCGTGACGTTGAACGCGGGGGCGGTGCTGGATATCTCGAGCGGCTCCGGCCAGACCGTCAACGGCCTGGCCGGCTCGGGAGGCGTGGTGTCGTTGGGCGCCAATACGTTGACGCTGCAGAACACGAGCGCGGCGGTCTTTAGCGGCATGATCGACGGCACGGGCGGCTTGATCAAGACCGGACTGCTGAAGCAGACCCTCACCGGCATCAATACCTTCACGGGCGGCGTCGAGATCCAGTCCGGCATACTGGCGCTGAGCGGGATGGGCAGCCTGGCGGCCGTGTCCCCAGTGACGGTGGGGGCCCAGGGCCTGCTCGACCTTTCGGCGGCCTCGAATGTCAGTTTCGGCAAGCTGGACGGCGCCGTCGGCAGCGTGGTGACCCTTGGGGCCGACACACTGACGCTTGGCGCCGGCGCCTACGACGGCATGATTACCGGCATTGGCGGCTTGACCAAGAATACGGCCGCCGCCCTGACCCTGAACGGCGTCAATATCTATTCCGGCCCGACCCAGGTGAACGGCGGCACCCTGTGGGTGGGGGGCGCATCTGCCAATGCCGGCGCCATCCTGCAAAGCGCGGTCACCGTGGCCAGCGGTGCGTCGATCGGCGGCTTCGGCCAGGTGCTCGGCAACGTCACCGTGCAGTCCGGCGGCCGCCTGACGCCGGGGGCGCCTGGCGGCACCTTCACCATCAATGGCAATCTGACGCTGGCATCGGGCAGCCAGATGGATTATTCCTTCGGCGCGCCGGGCACTTCCGGCGCGGCCGGCGCGGGCCACAGTGTGCAGGTCAATGGTGACCTGACCCTGAACGGCGCCCAGCTCAATGCCAACGACGCGGGCGGCTTCGGCGTCGGGGTGTATCGCCTGTTCGACTACGCCGGGGCGCTGACAATAGCCAACAACGGTATCACCGGCTTGCCGGCCGGGCAGACCGTGCAGTACCTGGGTTCCGCCAAGCAGGTCAACCTGATCAATTCAGGCAACCTGATGCTCAACATCTGGAACGCCGACAGGCAGGCCACGCCCTCGCAGTTCGGTGGCGGGTCCGGCACCTGGTCCCGCACCAGCGCCAACTGGACGGACGCCACGGCCGCCTTGACCTCGGCGTTCTCGCCCTCGAACGGTTTTGCCATCTTCGGCGGCGCACCGGGCACGGTCACGGTGGCTGCGGCGCAGGGCGATGTCGACGCCAGCGGTGCGCAGTTCATCGCCGATGGCTACCGCCTGAACGGCGACGCGCTCAACCTGGTGGCGCCGTCTGCCGGTGCATTGAGCGAGGTGCGCGTGGGCGACGGCAGCGCGCCGTCGGCGGGCTGGACCACGACATTGGACAACACCATCGCCGGCAATGGCCTGAACAAGACGGGCGCGGGCACGCTGGTGCTCAACGGCGCCAACAGCTACGCCCAGACGCGCTTGTCCGCGGGCACGCTGTCGGTGTCGTCCGATGCCAACCTGGGCACGGCCCTGGGCGGCCTGGACTTCCAGGGCGGCACGCTGCGCGTCACCGGCACGGCCTTCCAGAACACGGCCCGCGCGATCTCGCTGGGCACGGCGGGCGGCGGGCTGGACGTTGCCGACGTCGCCAACACCTTCACGGTGTCGCAATCGCTGTCGGGCAACGGCGGCCTGACCAAGCTGGGTGCGGGCACGCTGGTGCTGACCGGCGCCAACACCTACCTGGGCTCCACCACCGTGGCCGCGGGCAAGCTGCAGGTGGGCGATGGCGCCACGTCGGGCAGCATCGCCGGCAACGCCGACGTCCAGGCCGGCGGCACGCTGGCCTTCAAGCGCAGCGATCGCGTGGTCTACGACGGCGCCATTTCGGGCTCGGGCAACCTGCGCCAGGAAGGCACCGGCACGCTGGTGCTGACGGGCAACAGCACGTTCACCGGCATCACCACCATCGCCTCGGGTTCGCTGCAGGTCGGCGACGGCGCCAACAGCGGCACGCTGGGCGGCACCGTCATCAACAACGGCAGCCTGACCTTCAACCGCGCGACCGATTCGACGTTCGCGGGCGCCTTTGCCGGCACGGGTTCGGTCTTCAAGGTGGGCGCCGGCACGCTGGCCCTGACGGGCGACAGCAGCGCGTTCACCGGCACGACGCTGATGTCGACGGGCGGGCTGCAGGTCGACGGCAAGCTCGGCGGCACGGTGATCACGACCGCGCAGGACAACACGGTGTCGGGCACCGGCACGCTGAACCATCTGATGCTGGGCGGGGGCGCCACCTTGGCGCCGGGCAACGCCGCCACGCCGTTTGGCACGTTGAACGTACAGGGCAACCTGAGCATGCAGCCGGGCTCGTCGCTGCGCGTGGCCGCGACGGCCGATGGCCAGCACAGCGCCGTTCATGTCGGCGGCATCGCCAGCCTGGCCGGCTCGGTGCTGCACGTGGGCCAGAACGGCTCCTATGCGCCGTCCACGACCTATACGATCCTGACCGCGGGCGCGGGCGTGCAAGGCCGCTTTGGCGATGTGTCCAGCAACCTGGCCTTCCTGACGCCGTCGCTGGCCTATGGCGCGAACCAGGTGGACCTGTCGATGCAGCTCAAACAGGTGCCGGACACCGGCAACGGCGGCACGGGCGGCAACAACGGAAACGGCAATGGCGGCAATGGCGCGAGCGGCGGCGGTACGCGTCCGATCCAGTTCGCCGACGTTGCCGTCACCAGCAACCAGCGTTCGGTGGCGGATGCGCTGCAAAGCCTGCCTGCCAATAGCCCATTGCGCCTTCGCGTGTTGAACCTGTCCACCGGTGAGCCGCTCGATGTCTTCAACGCCCTGTCCGGCGAGGCCCACGCGACCAATGTGTCGGTGGTGCAGGGGGTGGCCAACACCTTCGTGCAGGTGCCGATGAACCGCCTGCGCGCCAACCTGGCGGCAGGCATGCTGCCTGGCGTGCCCACTGCCCAACTGGGCCTGGGCAACGCGGCCGCCTTGCCGCAATCGTCGGCGCAGCCGCTGTGGGCGCAGGTCTTTGGCAACTGGAGCTCGCTGAGCGGCAACGGCAACGCCGCCCGCACCACGCAGAGCGACAGCGGCGTGTCCGTGGGCGGCGATGTGGCCGTCGGCGGCGGCTGGCGCCTGGGCGGGGCCTTGGGCTTTGCCAACAGCCGCAGCCGCACCGGCGACCGCGCGTCCAGCTCGCAGGCCGACAGCTACAGCGTGACCGTCTATGGCGGCAAGGCGTTCGACGCGGGCAACGCCAAGCTCAATCTGAGCCTGGGCGCGTCCTACACCTGGCACGACATGAAGACCCAGCGCTACGCGAACGCCGCCGGCCTGCCGCAGACGCTGAAGGCCGACTACGACGGCAACACCAGCCAGGTGTTCGGCGAGCTCGGCTACGCCATGCCGCTGACCGACCGCGTCACGCTGGAACCATTCGTGGGCGCCGGCTTCAGCAGCCTGCGCACGCAGGGCTTCACCGAGTCGGGCGGCGACGCCGCACTGCGCGGCGATGCCGGCCGCAACAACGTCACCACCACCACGCTCGGCCTGCACGCGCGCAGCGCCTTCGACAGCGCCGGCGCGCAGGGTCAGCTGTTCGGCACGCTGGGCTGGCGCCATGCCTTCGGCGACGTCGATCCGGCCAGCACGATGTCGTTCGTGCAGGGCGGCCAGTCCTTCACCACCAACGGCGTGCCGATCGCGCGCGATGCCGCGCTGGTCGAGCTGGGCGTGAACATGGCGGTCAGCAAGCGCACCACCGTGGGTGTGAGCTACGGCGGCCAGTTTGGCGAAGGCAACCAGCAGCACTCGGGCATGCTGGACGTGCGTTACCGGTTCTGATGGAAAATGGGGGCGGGCTCAGGCCCGCCCCAACGATGGCCGGCCATTGCCCTGGGAATTGCAGGTTTTTTGGGACTAGCATAATATAGTCCCCCATACTATATTGAACAGGTAGACCATGGCACACACCATCCGCCAGAAGGAAAAGCTGATTGCGCGCGTGCGCCGCATCCGGGGCCAGCTGGACGGCCTGGAGCGGGCGCTGGAGGCCGAAACGGCCTGCGGCGAAGTCCTGCGCCAACTGGCCTCCGCCCGCGGCGCGCTCAACGGCCTGACGGCCGAAGTCATGCAGGGGCACCTGGACGAGCACGTCGTTCATGCGGCGACCGAGGCAGAGCGCGAGCAGGGCGCGGTGGAAATGATGGACGTGATCCGGGCCTACCTGAAATAGCGGCTGCCGCTGACCTGGCAGCCGTACCCACGCGCGGCGCGCCCGTTTTCCGGGCGGGGCGTCGCGGACACCAGGAGCCTCCCATGCATCCCTCCACCACTCACGATCACTTGTTCCTGGGCCAGGACCACCAACGCAACGAACGCCGGGTGTGGTTCGTAATTGCGCTGACTGCCGCCATGATGGCGGTCGAAATCATTGCTGGCAATCTTTACGGGTCGATGGCGCTGGTCGCCGACGGCTGGCATATGTCCACGCACGCGGGGGCAATGCTCATCACGGCGCTGGCCTACGGTTACGCGCGCCGGCAGGCCAGGAATCCGCGCTTCACGTTTGGCACCGGCAAGCTGGGCGACCTGGCGGGCTTTGCCAGCGCCGTGGTCCTGGCGCTGATTGCGCTGTTCATCGGCTGGGAAAGCGTGGTCCGGCTGGCCAATCCGGTGGATATCGACTTTGATCAAGCCATTGCCGTGGCAGCCGCGGGCCTGGCGGTGAACCTGGTGTCGGCGTGGCTGCTGCGTGGGTCGCATGGGGCGCATCATGGACATGGGCATGCCCATGCGCGGTCGCAGGCGCACTCGCATGATCATGGGCACGCCCATGATGACAAGCACGGCCATGCTCACGAGGACAACCACGCTCATGCCGACGCGCACGTCCACGACGAACACGATGCCCACAGCCAGGCAAACGCGCACGCCCACGCCAAATCCGGCCACGACAACAACTTCCGCGCCGCCTACGTCCACGTACTGGCCGACGCACTGACCTCGGTGCTCGCCATCGGTGCGCTGCTGGCCGGGCGCAGTTACGGCTGGCAATGGGCCGACCCGGCGATGGGCGTGGTCGGCGCCGTGGTGATCGCGCGCTGGTCGTGGTCGTTGATCCGGGACGCGGGCAATGTGCTGCTGGACGCGCCGGTCGAAGGCGGTGAAATTCGCCGGCAGATCGACCAGGCGTTACGGGCGGGTGATTGCCAGATCGCCGACCTGCACGTATGGCAGGTCGGGCCGGGCCATTTCGCGGCGATCGTGTCGCTGGCGGTGCGCCAGCCTCGCGACAGCGCGTACTACAAGGCTCGGCTGGCGCATATCACCGGGCTGTCGCACCTGACGGTCGAAACCCAGGCGGTCTGACGCGAACCCCCAGACTCTATTCGCAGGCCTTGGCGTCGCGCCGTGACGGGTCGATGCACGCTTGCCAGGTCTTGTCACCGAGCGCCGTGACCGGCAGGAAGCGGGTCATGTCATGCACATACAGGAACACCCGGCCGGGTGTTTCGCGCAGCGCCTGATGAAACGGCGCGATCTGCTCAGGCGCCAGCACGACCTGGCCCTGCGCGTTGCTGCGGCCTTGCAGCAGCACGGTCTGCACGGCGGGGTCCCAAGAGGGCAAGGCGTCGTCGTCGAGCGTGTCGGCCGGCACGCGCACCACGCGCCAAGGCTCGTCGGGGACCTCGGTGGTGACGATGGGCGAGGCGCCGGCCGGCACCGCCAGCACGCGGTCCGCCTTCGAAGGCGGCACGGCGTAGGTAAGCAGCGCGTCGGGCCGGTCGGGATCAGGCCGCGAGCGGTACAGGGCGCGCAAGCTGCCATCCGCATTCAAGTCACGCACCACCGCGCCGGCCGTGCCGGCGCGCAGGTCGATGGTGCGCAGCAGCTGGCCGTCGTCGCCGCGCACGAAATAGACGGGGCGCGTGGGCGTGGCGTCGCACTGATCGGCGTACACGGCGTTGATGGCGCCGTGCGCATCGCGGGTCACGCAGGCCTGGCGCACCAGGTGGTGGCCGGGCGAAAACTCGGCGTAGGCGGACAGGCGCCCCTGGGCGTCATAGGCCAGCCGGTAGCCGCCGGCATCCCGCAGACGGCCGCGCACGATCTCGTTGCGGTCGATGCGGCACAGGCGGCCATCCGCGTCGCGTTGCAGCACGGCGGTGGCCGGCTGCCCGGCGGCGTTGGCGTAGACGCGCCAGTCCACGGCCTCGGTCCAGAAGCGCGGGGTGGGGTCGCCGTCGTTGGCGACCGAGATCAATTCACTGCGGGCCGGCACGCGTTCACCGCGCAGGCCCAGCAGGATGCCTTCGCCGTCCAGGAGCAACGCCAGGGGCTGGGCGCGCAGGCCTTCGGCGGCAGGGTCGGTGTTGAACGGCGCGGTGAGTGGCGGGCAGGCGGCCCAGCTCGGCGTCGGGACAAGCGCGAGCAGCGTGGCGGCCAGCGCCGGGGCCAGCCTGAAAGTCAGGTCACGCATCGGATCAGCCATGTTGCGCGTTGTCCATAAAGCGCACCACGTCCCAGAATTCCCGGGTGATGGCGCCCAGCCGCAACCGCGGGCCGTCGTCGAACACCAGGAACGGATAGGCATCGCGCTCCAGCGTGCCGTCCGGCGGCAGGTGATAGGGCTTGAGACGTTCAGGGTCGTTGAACAGCCGTTCCAGCCTGCCGCCGCCGTCGATGTGCAAGTACCAGGCACGCAGCGTCAGGGGCGGCTTGCCCGGCGGCGTATCGATGTAGGGCCCGCCAT
>PJUB01000512.1_pt1 | contig 12671 bp, 8 predicted proteins | sample 1512141 | NCBI WGS metagenome assembly PJUB01 (sample SAMN08177677, study PRJNA422409) | Soil metagenome, whole genome shotgun sequencing project. | isolation source: Soil enriched on filter paper: alkali lignin treatment | place: USA: Madison | collected 2015-01-15 | reverse complement strand
TTCAGCAGGCCCGCGGTTTCGGCGGACTTGGTGCGGTTGACTTCGCCGGCCAGCTCGAACAGCACGGCAATGGCTTCGGGCGTGCCGAAGTCCTCGTCCATGGCGGCCTTGAAGCGCGCGGCATAGGGCTGGGTCCAGTCGATGGCCACTTCAGCCGGCGCAACGAGATCGAGCGCGGTGTACAGGCGCTTGAGCGAATTGCGGGCGTCGTCCAGGTGAGCGTCGCTGTAGTTGAGCGCGCTGCGGTAATGCGTGCGCACCAGGAAGAAGCGCAGGCTCTCGGCGTCGTACTTCTGCAGCACCTCGCGGATGGTGAAGAAGTTGCCCAGGCTCTTGGACATCTTCTCGTTGTCCACGCGCACGAAGCCGTTGTGCACCCAGAAGCGCGACAGCGGCTTGCCGTTGGCGCCTTCGCTCTGGGCAATCTCGTTCTCGTGATGCGGAAACTGCAGGTCGGCGCCGCCGCCGTGGATGTCGAAGGTCTCGCCCAAGGTCGCGCAACTCATGGCCGAGCACTCGATGTGCCAGCCCGGCCGGCCGGTGCCATAGGCGCTTTCCCATTTGGCGTCTGCGGGCTCGGTCGGCTTGGCGGCCTTCCAGAGCACGAAGTCGAGCGGGTCCTGCTTGCCGTCGAGCACGGCCACGCGCTCGCCCGCATGGAGTTCGTCGAGCGACTTGCCCGACAGCTTGCCGTAGCCCGGGAACTTGCGCACCGCGTAGTTCACGTCGCCGTTCTCGGAGCGATAGGCCAGGCCCTTCTGCTCCAGCTTCTGGATGATGCCGAGCATCTGCGGCACGTACTCGGTGGCGCGCGGCTCGATGGTGGGCGGCTCGATGCCGAGCGCGCCGATGTCCTCGTGCATGGCCGCGATCACTTCGTCGGTCAGCTGGCGGATGGTGATGCCGCGCTGCACGGAGCGAGCGATGATCTTGTCGTCGATGTCGGTGATGTTGCGCACATAGGTCACGGCATAGTCGCTGGCGCGCAGCCAGCGCTGCACCACGTCGAACGCCATCATCATGCGGGCGTGGCCGATGTGGCAGAAATCGTAGACCGTCATGCCGCAAACGTACATGCGCACCTGTCCGGGTTGCAGGGGGGAGAATTCCTCCAATTCACGCGACAGCGTGTTGTAGATGCGCAGACTCATGAGATTCGGAAAACGTCGCTTCGCGCACGTGAGGCACGGGCGAACGACGATGTTTTTCAGGGGTGACGGGGGCTGTGGTCGCGAGGGGTTGGACATGGCCCCTCGGCTACAATGCAACCTAGTATAAACGGCTGCTGCCGAGTATCTCCCGGGTGTTCCCCAAGCCCGCACTTCCCACTCCGAGGCTTCATGAAGCACGCCGCTTTCTCCAGACTCTCCCTTGCTTTCGTCCTGCTGTTCAGCCTGTGGGGCGCCGCGCACGCCAACGAGTATGACGACGTGAACACGCTGCTGCGCCAGGGCAAGCCGGCCGAAGCGCTCGCCAAGGCCGACACCTACATTGCCGGCAAGCCGCGCGACCCGCAGATGCGCTTCCTGCGCGGCGTGATCCTCACCGAGCAGAACAAGCAGGACGAGGCCATCGCCGCCTTCACCCAGCTCACGCAGGACTTCCCCGAGCTGTCCGAGCCCTACAACAACCTCGCCGCGCTCTATGCGTCGCAAAGCAAGTTCGACCAGGCGCGCTCGGCGCTCGAACAGGCCATCAAGCTCAACCCGAACTACGCCACCGCGCACGAGAACCTGGGCGACGTGTACGCCCGCCTCGCGGCCCAGGAATACGTGCGCGCCCAGCAGTTCGCCAGCACCAACCCGAGCGTCGCGCCCAAGCTGGCGCTGATCCGCCAGATCTTCACGCCCAAGACCGAAGCCGAGGCCGCCGCGCTACCCGCCGCGCCGGTGGTCATCCGCAAGCCGGTCGGCCGCACCAGCAAGTAAGCGAGCGAGGTCTCCCGCGCGACGGCGACCGATTCGTCGTGCGCCCACCGCCCTCCCCCATCCGCACACGGAGCATCACTTGACGATCCACGCACTCTCCCGATTCAGCCGCCGCAGCGCCCTGGTGCTGGCCGCCGCACTCACGTTCGCCGCCGCGGGGCATGCTCAGACCGCCTCCCCGCGCGTCAAGCTCGCCACCTCGGCCGGCGACATCGTGGTCGAGCTCGACGCCGCCAAGGCACCGAAGTCGGTGGAGAACTTCCTGCAGTACGTCAAGGACAAGCACTATGACGGCACGGTGTTCCACCGCGTCATCGACGGCTTCATGATCCAGGGCGGCGGCTTCACCGCCGACCTGAAGCAGAAGCCCACCCGCGCGCCCATTCCTCTGGAGGCCGGCAACGGCCTGAAGAACGACAAGTACACCATTGCCATGGCCCGCACCGGCAACCCCGATTCGGCCACCTCGCAGTTCTTCATCAACGTGAAGAACAACGACTCGCTCAACGCACCCAGCCCCGACGGCTACGGCTACACCGTGTTCGGCAAGGTCGTCTCCGGCACCGACGTGGTCGACAAGATCCGCGCCGTCCAGACCGGCAACAAGGGCGGCATGCAGAACGTGCCGGTCGAGCCCGTCACCATCAAGTCCGCCACCGTGGTGGCGAAGTAATCCGTTTTCCGAAGAAGGAGTCCCTCATGAGCAACCCACAAGTCGAACTGCACATCAAGAACTACGGCGTCATCACGCTCGAACTCGACGCCGCCAAGGCACCCAAGTCGGTCGAGAACTTCGTCTCGTACGTCAAGAAGGGCCACTACGACAACACGGTGTTCCACCGCGTGATCCCCGGCTTCATGGTGCAAGGCGGCGGTTTCGAGCCCGGCATGAAGCAAAAGCCCACCGGCGCCGAGATCGAGAACGAAGCCAACAACGGCCTGAAGAACGACAACTACACCGTCGCCATGGCCCGCACCAGCGCGCCCCACTCGGCCACGGCCCAGTTCTTCATCAACGTGTCGGACAACGGCTTCCTGAACCACACCGCGCCTTCGGCCCAGGGCTGGGGCTATGCCGTGTTCGGCAAGGTCATTGCCGGCACCGAAGTGGTCGACAAGATCAAGGCCGTGAAGACGGGCCGCAAGGGCTTCCATGACGACGTGCCGCTCGAAGACGTCGTGATCGAGAAGGCCGTCGTCACTGCAGAGTGATCGCGAGCCCCCGGTGGCGGCAGCGATGACGGTGTTCAATGAACTGGTGGCGCCCGCCACCTGGCGCACTGTCGACCTGATCTCCGACCTGCACCTGCAGGCCGGCGAGCCCGCCACTTTCGAGGCTTGGCAGGGCTACCTGCAGACCACGCCGGCCGACGCGCTGATCATCCTCGGCGACCTGTTCGAAGTATGGGTCGGCGACGATGCCGCCGCCCAGCCCGGCTTCGAGGCGCAATGCGCCGAACTGCTGCGCCGCACGGCACAGCGGCTGCCGGTGTACTTCATGCACGGCAATCGCGACTTCCTGGTCGGACCCGCACTCGCGGCACGGTGCGGCTTCACGCTGCTCGACGACCCCACGGTGCTGGTGCTGCATGGCCAGCGCTGGCTGCTAAGCCACGGCGACGCCCTCTGCCTCGAAGACACCGACTACCTCAAGTTCCGCGCCCAGGTGCGCACGCCCGCGTGGCAGGCCGCGTTTCTCGCGCGCCCGCTCGAGGAGCGCCGCGCGCTCGCGCGTTCGATGCGGGTGCAGAGCGAAGACCGCAAGCGCGATCCCTCCGTCGTCTGGGCCGACGTCGACACCGCCGCCGCGCGCCAATGGCTGCGGCAGGCCCAGGCCCACACGCTGGTGCACGGCCACACGCACCGCCCCGCCGACCACGACCTGGGTGAAGGCATGCGCCGCATCGTGCTGAGCGACTGGGACGCAGCCGCGCATCCGCCGCGCGCGCAATTGCTCTGTCTTTCCCCCGCCGGCGCCCAGCGCGTCGACCTGCGCTAGCCGCGCCGCCGCCGCCGATGTTCAAGTGGCTGCGCCGGTTGCGCGCCCTGCCCCCGATTCCCGATGCCGCATGGCAGGCGGTGCTCACGCGCTACGCCTTCCTCGCCGATCGCCCCGCCGCCGACCTGCAACGGCTGCGCGCCCTCACCGCCGAGTTCCTGCGCGACAAGGAATTCCACGGCGCCCGCAACTTCAGCATCACCAATGAGGTGGCGCTGGCCATCGCCGCGCAGGCCGTGCTGCCGGTGCTGCATCTCAAGGGCGGCCTGGCCTGGTACGACGACTTCGTCGGCATCGTGGTGCACCGCTCCGAGGTCGTGGCCCGCCGCAAGGTGGTCGACGACGCGCAGGTCGTGCACGAGTACAACGAAGTCGTGGCCGGCGAGGCCATGGACCGCGGCCCCGTCATGCTGAGCTGGGACGACGTGCTCGCGAGCAGCATCACCTCGGACCGCGGCTACAACGTCGTGATCCACGAGTTCGCCCACAAGATCGACATGCGCAACGGCGACGCCAACGGCTGCCCGCCACTGCCCGCCGGCTTTGCCGGCAAGCGCAATGCGCGCGAGGCCCGCGCGGCGTGGATGGCCGTGATGAAACCCGCCTACGACGATTTCCGCGAAAAAACCATCCTGGCCGAACGCTTCGGCGCCGAGCCGCCCTGGCTCGATGCCTACGGGGCGACATCGATCAGCGAGTTCTTCGCGGTCGCCTGCGAGGCCTATTTCGTGAACCGCCCGAATTTCAGCCGGGACTTCCCCGAAGTGCTCGCGATCTTCGATGAATTCTTTCTGCCTAAAAGGCCCCAAACCCACGCCTGATATCGATTGTTTGCTACTTATTTGATAGCTCTCAAGCCTTTACCATTGACGGGTTATCAACTCGCAAAAAAGGTAAACAACATGAGGGATTGGCTCTATCAACTCACTGGCAAGGCATGGCTCGCGCTGGTGATCGGCATCGGGATTCTGGGGTGGGCGGGCTACGCGCAATTCAAGGCCAACGCTGACACGCACGGCACCGCGGTCGAAGACCTGGTGGCCAGGAGCGGCACCATCGTCAGCGGCAGCGAAATCACCGAAACCACCAAGCGCCGGCGCGGCGGCAGCACCACGCGCCATTACTTCGTGCTCGATGCCAAGCTGGCCGACGGCAGCACCGAGAAGTGGCGCGTGGACTACGCGGTCGGCCGAAGCAAGCTCGAGCCGCTGATCGACGAAGCAGTCGACGTACGCGTCGATCCCTCGGACAACAACCTCGTCTACGAGGTCAAGCTCAAGGGCCAGCCCGTGGTGTCGCTGGCCGATGTGCAGAAGATCATGGAAAACAAGGACAAGGCAGCAGCATCCAGCGCCACCGACAAGGGCACGCTGATCGTCGGCGCCGTTGCCCTGCTGCTGGGCATTGGCGGACTGTTCCTCCGGCGCCGCATCGCCAGCGGCCATGCGGCCGAACAGGCAGCGGCGGTGCAGACGCCCGTGATCGGCGAGAAAGTCTGACCCTCCCCCTGTCTGGCTCGCAGCCCAATGAAAAAGACGCCCGAGGGCGTCTTTTTTCATGGTCGAAAGAAAAGGCCGGCCTTACTTGCGCAGCAGTGCCTTCAGCGCATTCTGCAGGCGGCGGGCGCTCGCGGCGTCGTGCGCGGCGGCCAGCACCTTGCCGGCATCCTGGCCCCAGGTCTGGGCCGGCGCCGGATCGCCGCGCTTCGTCAGCAGCTTGAGCTGCAGCGCACGGCGTGCGTCGAGCTGCTCGGCGGGCGTCGGCACTTCAGCTGCCATTTCGAGGCGCAGCAGCGCTTCAGCGGCATCGCTGGCGGCAGCGGTCGGCGCGGAGCCGATGGCTTGCGACCAGCCGGTGCGCACCGCCGGCGTCACCGCGCGGCCCAGTTCCTGGACGCTCGGCAGACGCGCCGCATCGCGCTGCTCCCAGGCGCCGAGCACCTGCGTCAGGGCTTCGCCGTGCGCCTGGGCGGCAAGCTTGCGCAGCGCCATGTCGGCGCGCTCGAGCGCTTCGCGCTGGGCGCGGAAGGCCGCGTCGCCGAGGCGCGGGCCGCGATCTTCACGCGGCGGACGGTCGCCGAAGCGGCCGCCGGGGGCGCCGCGATCACCGCGGTCACCGGAACGCGGCGCGCCGCGGTCGCCACCGGGGCGACCCGGGCCGCCCGCACCCGGCCGGCCGGCATCGCGCCGGTCACCGAAGCGGCCGCCGGCACCGCGAGCGGCGGGTGCCGCCTCGGCCTTCTTGCTGCTCGGACGGTCGTCGCCGCGCATGGCCACCACCGGCTTGGGAACGGGCTTCGGCGCGGCGGCAGGGGCTTGCGCAGCGGCGTCGGTGCGTGCCGATGCATCGGCGCCATCGGCGGGCGCCACCAGATCGGCCGAAGCTGCAGGCGCCTCGGTGTGCGTGCCGGGCGAGGCTTCCGAATCGCTCGGGCTGGGTGCCTGTTCGGCGCTCTCGCCGAATTCGGCGGCGGCCTGGCCCGGAGCCACGACCTCGGTCGCACCGACCGCCGGGCCGTCGCTCGCGGCGGCTGCCTGCTCGGCCTTCGGAGCCGGCGGCGGGGCTTCGCCACGCAGCGCCGCTTCCAGGCGTGCAATGGCGGCGCGGATCTTCTGCACGTCGCCGCCGGCGTTGGCGGCATCGAGCGCCTTCGAGGCGTCGAGCACATGGCGGTCGTGCTCGCTCATGGCGGCCGACGCCTTTTCGCGCTCGGCCGTCTTGCGGTTGAAAGCCTCGTCGATGGGTGCGCGGAAAGCGTCCCACAGCTTCTGTTCGTGGCGGCGGTCGAGCGGCACGCTCTGCGCCTCGGCCTGCCAGCGCTGCTGCAGCGCCTTGACGGCGTCGATGCGCAGCATCGGCTGGGCGCCGAGCTCGGTCGCCTCGGCGATCATGGCCTGGCGGCGCTCGACGCTCGCCTTCTGCGCGGTCTCGAACGGTGCGCGGGCGGCACCGAAGGCTTCGTTCCACTGCGGCTGCAGCTCGGCGAACACCTTCTCGCCCACATGGCCGGCATCGCGCCAGCGGTCGGCGAACTGGTGCAGCGCCCGGTTGTGGGCCTTCAGATCGGTGGCGCCGGCGTGTTCCGCCGCCCAGGCCTTGACCTCTTCGATCAGCGCCACGCGATGGGCGCGGTGCTCGGCCGCGTCGGCGCGAACCTTCTCCAGCCAGGCCTCGACCACCTTGTGGGCCTCGTTGCAGGCTTCGTCGAAGCGCTTCCACAGCGCGTGGTTCGGCACGCCGCCCTGGTCGGCCTGCTTCCACTGATCGCGCAGGGCGCGCAGCGTTTCCTGCATCTTGCGGCCGCCGAGGGCCTGGCCTTCGGGACGCTTGAGCAGGCCTTCGGCCTTGGCGACGAGGTCTTCGCGGACCTTGTCGGCGCTCCAGCGCTGCCAGCCTTCGAGTTCGCCGGCGGCCACGAGCGCGGCATGCACGCGGGCTTCGAGCGGCGCCTCGACCAGCTTGCCGTGTTCCTTGAGCACGGCGCGCAGCGCGGCTGCGGCGCCGGCGCTGGCCTTGCCGTGGCCTTCGGCGGTTTCCTGCTCGAGCTTGGCGAGCGCGGCCTGCACCGCGTCTTGGGCGGCGGCGCGCACGGCCGGATCGACCTTGGGCGCGGCAGGGCGTGCGGGAGCGGCCACCTTGGGAGCCAGGACTTCACCGCGCGCGGCGCGCAGTTCGTCGGCCCACACGGGCACCGGCGGCAGCGGCGCCGCTGCGTCGGCAGAGGCGGCAATGGCCAGGGCCAAGGCGCTATGGAAGGAATCGGACACCACCAGCAGCTGCGACTTCGACGACTCGAGCTGCGGCGCGAACTTGGCGTCCAGGCTGGTCCAGTTGGCGTCGCCGGTGATTTCGGTCGCCTGCTGCTGCCAGTGGGCCACGTCGGCGCGCAGCGATTCCTCGGCGGCCTGGGCGTCCTGCCAGCCCTTGGTCGTCAGCACTTCGAAGCGCTGGGCCAGCAGCACGGCGGCTTCGCGGTGGACCTGCGCGCGGTGCTGCAGGTCTTCGATGCCCTTGACGCGCTCCGCCAGCTTGAGCTTCAGGCCGGCCAGCGGCTCGCGCGACAGCGGTGCGCCAGCCTTGGCGGCGTCACGCTGCCACGCCAGCGCGTCCGCGATGTTGAGCTTGGACTGTGCAAGCAGCGCCTCGGCCTTCTGCGCCCATTCGGCGGCGATGGCCTCCTGGCCCTTGGCGCGCTTGAGTTCGTCGAGTTTTTCGCGCAGCAGGCGTGCGGCGCCCTTGTCACGTCCGCTCAGCTCCTTGAAGACTTCCTGCATCTGCTCGGGCGCGGGGTTGCCAGCGAGCCAGTCGCGGATGCGCGCGGCGCGCTCGCCGGAAGTCGGCGCGGTGAAGGCGCCGCCGGTCAGCGTGTCGAGGGCCTGAATGTCGTGTGGCTTGGAAGAAGTAGAGGTCACTGCGCGAAATCGTTGTCTTAGTAGAGAAAGCGAAGGCGCCGGCAAAGGCCGGCGCACATCGACATTTTCACCCACTTGCGGCCGGCCGCCGAATTCCGTCCTGGAAACGTGGCGAGCCCGGGGTTGCTGGCTGGGAGATTGACGGACTACATATATAGCAAGCCGTAGAGAAAAACCAAGTCCCGAAGCGCTTGCGCCGCGTCACTTCATGGTGAGGCTGAGCTCGGCGCCCGGCTTCCAGTCGGCGCCGCTGGCGGTGGTGCGCACCGCGCCCAGGAACAGGCGCTCGCTCGGCACACTCTTCGCAAGCAGGTAGTCGCGCACGGCCGCGCCGCGCTCGACCGCCAGCTGCCGCATCGACTCCTCGTCGACCGGCACGCTCGCGAACAGCAGGTTTTCCATGTCCTTGAGCGGCAGGTCCTTGGCAAGGCCGACGAGATTGCGCGGCTTCGTGATGTCCGCGCGCTTGTAGACGGCGGTCAGCAGCTCGGGGTATTCGGCATCGGTGACGGGCGGCACGTCGGTGCCTGCCTGGCCGCCGCGCACCGCGACGCGGCGCTTCTCCGCCAGGGTCAGCTGGCGCACGCGCTGGCGCTGGTAGGCGTCGCGCTCCTTTTCGAGGCTGGCGGTGCCCGCGACCGTCATCTGCAGCGTGGGCCGGTCGGTCAGGGCCTTCGCGACCTTGTCCAGGCTTTCCTTGGCGGCGGCGCTCAGCTCCGAGCTGCCGGCATCGAAGGTGATGGCGCTCGACTCGCCGCTGCCGCCGCCCAGGCCACCGGTCAGCAAACTGAACGGCGCGGTCACGGCCTTGACGATCAGGTTGACCACCGCCTTCCAGATCAGCGGGCCGACGCTGAACTGCGGATCGTTGAGCGAGCCGCTCAGCGGCAGGTCGACGTCGATCACGCCGTTGCGGTCGGCCAGCAGGGCCACCGCCAGCTTCACGGGCAGGCTGGCGGGCGCGCCCGCCACTTCGTCGCCGAACTGCAGCTGGTTGAGCACCAGCTTGTTGGTGGCCGTGAGCTGGCCGTCGGCCGCCACCTTGTAGTTGACGTCCATGCTCATCTTGCCGCGCTCGATGCCGTGGCCGGCGTAGCGCACCGAGTACGGCGACAGCGGCGCGAGGTCGAGGTCGCGCATCTTGGCGGTGATGTCGAGTTCGAGCGGCTTGACCAGCGGATTGAGCTTGCCGGTGATCTCCAGTGCCGCGGTCTGCTGCGCCTTGCCGCGCAGTTCGAGGTCGGCCAGCGCGGGCCGTCCGCCCTCGCCCTTCGGCGGATTGGACGAGAACGAACTGAGCTTGCCGGTCAGCTCGCTGAGGTCGGCCGAGTAGTTGGGCTTGACGAACAGGTCAGTGAAGTCGATCTTGCCGTTCACCAGGCTCATCGGGCCGAAGTTGATGACCGGCGCCAGGCCCGTATCGGCCGCTGCCGATGCTGCCGGCGCCGCGGCGATTGCCGCCGGCTTGGCGGGTTCGGGCGCACCGCCGACCATTTCCTCAGCCGATACCGAGCGACCTGCGGGCTTCTGCGCCGCCGCCCGGGCCGCCGTTGTGGTGGTGGTCGTTCCGCCCGGCCCCTTGCGGGTGCTGGCCTCGCCGGCCGCGGCGGCCGCGGCGTTGGCTTCCGCCTCGCCCTTCTTGGTAAGGCTCAGCAGGTTCAGCCGGCCAGTCGGGTCGACGATCACGCGGGCGAAGAAGTCCGTCAGCGTGGTCTCGCGCACATCGACCGCCGGGGCCGTGTTTGGCGCCATGCTGACTTGCAGGCCGCGCAGGCTCAGCGTCTTCCAGCTCAGCAACTGGTTGTTGTTGCGGTCGAAGCCCGGCGACTGCGTGAGAGAAATGCTGTTGGCCCGGAAGTCGTCGAGCGCGGTATCGCCGGCCAGCTTGATGCTCATGCCGGCAGGCGTGGCCGCGTAGCGCACGGTGCCGCGATAGCTCGCGAAGGCGCGGCGGATGTCGACGTTGAGCGCGTCGGCGTAGTAGGCCTTGAAGGCATGCGCGGGGAACGACGCCACCTCGAGCCGCCCCTCGGCCGCCAGCGGCTTCAGCACGACGTTGCCCTTGTAGTCGAAGCGCCCCGGCTCGGACCGCCCGGAGCCGATGCGGCCGGACACTTCCAGCGGCGAAGTGGCGTTCGTTTCGGGGGCGAGCTTCTGGGCGAGCAGCCTGAACGCGGTGACTTCGATCGTCACCGGGGTCGCGGAAGCCTTGTCTGAATAGGAGAGCGCCCCGTTGTCGACGGCCAGCTTGCCGATGGTCAGCGCCCAGGGCTTGGTGTTGGCGCCGGGCTGCGGCGCCTCGGCGGCGGCGGGCTTCGGCGCCGCCACCTTGGCTTCGGCTTCCTTGGCGCCGTCGCCGGCCGGCGTCTTGAGCCAGCGCTCGAACATCCAGCGCTTCTCGTTGTCGCGCTCGATGCGCACCTTGGGGTTGGTGGCGGTGAACGAAGCCACGTTCAGCGTGTGGTTCGTCATGTCGGCCTCGGCGTCGACCAGCTCGAAGCGCCCGACGCTGGCCAGCGCGGTCTTGGCCTGCGTCAGCGCGAGCCCGTCCGCGGCCAGGCGGCGGGCCTTGAACTTGAGGTTGGGCTGGGCCCAGGCGATGTCGATCTGGCCGCTGAGCTTGCCGTCGAGCGTGGGCTCCAGGCTCTGCGCCAGATAGGGAGCGGCCAGCGACAGCGGCAGCGCATCGACCTCGGTTTCCACGTTGGCCACCTTGTCGGTGGCGCTGCCCTTGAACTTGAGCGAGGCGCCGGCAATGGCGGTGCTGCCGTTGAACTGGGCCGGCTTGTCCATGGGCCAGGTGACGCCGGTGACATCGAAGCCGAGTTCGGTCACGTCGATGGCCGCGGCGGGTTTGACGGTTTCGTCGCGCCAGCCGATGCGGCCACCGCTCAGCGCGACCTTGTCGACCTGCACCTTCAGCACCGGCTTCTCGGCCGGCTGGCCGGCTGGCGGGTTCGCGGGCGCCGCCGGAAGGGGCGCGGCCTTTTCGGTCGCGCCGGTGGCGGGGTCGGTGGCCAGCAGGTTGAGCTGGCCGGCGGCGTCGCGCGCCACCGCCAGCTGCGGATTGACCAGCGCGATCTCGCTCAGGTGGAACACCGACTCCAGCGGCCGCACGTCGTCCAGCGCGAGCTTGAGCGACTCGAAGGCAAGCAGGTCGCGCCCGCGCGCGTCGGCCACCTTGGTGGTGTGCGCCTCGACGGTGCCGGTGATCTTCAGTCCGTTGGTGGCGCCGTGCTCGAAGCCGATCTTCAGGTCGGCGTCGAGGCTGCCCGCCTGCAGGCGCACCGGAAGTCCGCCTGGGATGTAGCCGAGATACGGCACCAGGTCGAGCCCCTTGAACTGCACGTGCGCGTCCGTCTTGCGGCTGTCGGCGAAGGGGGTGGTGAGAGCGGCGGAGTCGAACTTGCTGCCGTTGAGCACGAAGGCGAGCTTGGGCTCTGTATTGATGTCGCGCTTCGAATCGAGGTTGCTCAGGAAAGGCACCTTGAGCACGAAGTCGCGCAGCTCATGCTTGCGCTTGACGGTCTGGTCGTCGAAGTCGACCGAGCCGCCATTGATCGCTATGTTGTAGACCGCGAAGCGCGCGGGCTTGGCATTCGGGTCGGCGGGCGGGCCGGCCGACAGCCTGGCAAGGATGTCGTCGATGTCGTACTTGCCGTCGGCCTGGTGCGTGAGCAGGACGGACGGCGCGTCGATGGCCACGGCATCGATCACCGGTGCGAGGCGGAAGATCGATTGAAGTTCGGCATCGGCATAGATGCGCTGGACGGCCAACTGCGACCTGCTGCCATCGGCGGTGGCTATGCGCAGGTCGTTCAACGTGAGCTCCAGCGTCCAGGGCTTGAAGTCGACCTTGCCGACGGTCACTTGCCGGCCGAGCTTCTCGCTTGCGATCTTCTGGAGCTGGCTCTTGGCGATCGGCGGCACCGCCAGCCAGGCGATGACCCAGAAGGCCAACAACGACAGCAACGCGACGATCCCACGCCGCACCCATTTGTTCTGTTTGATCGAAGCTACGTCCATCGCCGGAGTGTGCCGCAAAGACGCTTCAACTCCCCATGGGCGCAGCAACCGCAGCCGCGCTTCGGGAGAAATACCGCAAACACCGGAGAAGCTGCTACGCAGTGCGCAGAAAAAGAAAGCCCGATGGCTCGACGAACGTCTTGCCACCGGGCTTGATGGCGGGCGCTAGACCCATGCCATCGTTTCGCGCGACCGGAAGTCAATGGTTCCCGCCGTGCTGGCAGCAAGAGATTGCCACCGTGGATCCTCGGTCGTTCGAGCCCTCGACTTACACCTCAGGCTGCCTGACCTCGGAAAAATGCCTGA
>PJUB01000511.1_pt1 | contig 12687 bp, 7 predicted proteins | sample 1512141 | NCBI WGS metagenome assembly PJUB01 (sample SAMN08177677, study PRJNA422409) | Soil metagenome, whole genome shotgun sequencing project. | isolation source: Soil enriched on filter paper: alkali lignin treatment | place: USA: Madison | collected 2015-01-15 | reverse complement strand
GCGGGGTCCAACACCGCACAGCGCCAATCGAAGGGTTGCGAGGGGTGGGTCGTCAAGGGCGGCTCCTGGTGGCGGGTTGTGGTCTGTGCCTAAGGGTTGTGGTCTGCCCCAAAGATAAGCCGCCCGCGACGATAAAGATTGCACCAGCTTGCGGTGGCCCGGCCGCCATCAAAGCTCGGTCGGATGCTTCAGCGTGGCCGGCGCGCCATCATCGGGCGGGGGCACTTCGTCGACCCAGGCCTTGAGCAGCGTCGACGTCACCGCCAGGATCACCGGCCCGATGAACAGGCCCACGATGCCGAACGCAAACAGGCCGCCCAGCACCCCAGCCAGGATCAGCAGCATCGACAGGTTCACGCCGCGCTTGATCAGCATGGGGCGCAACAGGTTGTCCAGCATCGTGACCAGCACGGCCCACACCAGCAGCAGCACCGCCGCCAGCTTCATGTCGTCCTGGAACAGCCAGATCACCCCGCCCAGCAGCGGCAGGAAAGGCCCCAGCTGCGCCAGGCACAGCATCAGCATCAGCGCCGTGATGATGCCGGCGGCCGGCACCCCGGCGATCCACAGACCCAGCCCGCCCAGCGCCGACTGCACCACGGCGGTCACGACGATGCCCAGCGCCACCGCGCGGATCGACAGGCCGGCCAGCCGGATGGCCGCCACGCCCCGGTGGCCCGCCAGCCGGTTGGCAAAGCGCTGCATGAAATCGGCCGCCACGTCGCCCTGGAAATACAGGATGCCGGCAATGGCAATGGTAATCAGCATGTGCATGACGAACACGCCGACAATCGCCGCGTTGCTCAGCAGCCACTTGGCCGCCAGGGTCACGTAGGGTTCCAGCCGCGCCAGCAGGCCGCCCGCCCCGGCATCGGCCAGCGCCTGCCATTCCTGGGCGATGCGCGGCCCGCCCAGCGGCACGCTTTGCACCCAGCCCGGCGGCGCCATCAAGGCGTAGTCGGGCAGGCTCTTGATGGCCGTCATGATGGCGCCGCCATGCAGCGCAAGAGTGGAAATCGCCTGGTACAGCGGCAGCACGATCACCACCAGCAGCACCAGCAGCATCGCCAGCGTGGCCAGCCAGCGGCGACCACCGCAGCGGCGCTGGATCGCCCGCATCACCGGCCACGTCGCCACCACGATGGTGGTGGCCCAGATCAGCCCGAACAGAAAGGGTTTCAGCACATACAGGCTGCCGATCATCAGGGCCAGCAAGATGACGATGACCAGCAGGTTACGGGGCAGATCAGAGGTCGGGCGCGGGATCGGGTTCAAGCGGTGCTCCAGGCGAATAGGCCCAAGGTGCCCTGGGCGTGTACGAATTTATCCGAAATAGCCGTGGACGAGTCGCTCGGGCGGGAGGAAAATGGCCCAGGCATGCCCGCCCAGGCGCCGCCCCTGCTGCATTCGCCCCGCCCGGGCACACCACTTGCTGTGGGCTTGCCCCATGAGCTGTTCCCCCTCCCAACAAGACATGCTGTGGATCGCTTGTCGCGGGACGCCCCTGGCCTGCCGCCAGGATGCGCCGCGATAGCCCCTCGCACCTGGCAATGCCGGGTGCCCGAGGCCTCGACAGGCTGTGTTGATTTGCTTGCCATCGTTTCTGCCCATCCGCCCGGCGGCCCGACTGCGGCCCGCCTGACCGGACAGGCATCATCGCGCCTGCATCCGGCGCGCATGTGGCACGCCGGAGTGGATGCAGGCGGCGCCGGCCAGTCCGGACCGTTTTTCCGGCAAGCTTCTTTGTGGAGGTTTGTGATGAAACTCGTGACCACTGCCGGCCTCGTGCTGGCCATCCTGCTAGCCGGCTGCACCATGACACCGGGCGGCAGCAGCAGCGCCAGCGGCCAGAAGTCCAGCATGCGTTCGGACCCGGCCAACTATCACGCCGACAATTTCGGCGAACCCGACAATACGCCGTTCCAGGGGGTGTATCCCGGCCGCTAGGGCGCGATGGCCGGGCGCCGCGACAATGCCTGGCCCTGACGCTGCCTGGCCCTGACCCGATGACCGGGCCAGCAGCCAGGCTGCGGCGCACTACCGGCACGGCAGGGGCCGGCGGCCACTTTCGCCGGCCTGCCCTGGCCTTCAGCCCGGGCCAGCCTGCTTTTCCCCTGCGGAATCGGACCTGGCCTGCGCGGCCATCAGGTGCCGCGTCAATTCCAGCAGTTGGGCATCCCGCGCCTTCAATTGCGCCAGCAATTCGACCCCTTGCGCGTCGGCCGTGGCCACGCGTTCGGCCAGATCTTGTTCGCGGCGTCGCGAGGCCTGCAAGGCTTCCTGGGCCGCCGCCGCGTCGGCCTGCCGCCGGCCCAGCTCGGCCAGGGCATCCGCCCGGCGGGCCTGGGCGTCGGCCTGCGCCGCGCGTAGTTGTTCGGCTGCGCTGTGCTCGGCCGCGCGCAGGCGCTCGGTGGCCTGCGCCAGGGCCTGGCGCGCCTGTTCGGCCTGCTGCTGACTGGCTGCCTGGGCCTCGTCGACCCGCCCCTGCAAACGCTTGACCGCCCCGCGCTCGGCATCCAGTTCGGTCATCCAGCGCCGTTCGTGCGCGACATGGCGTTCATGCGCCGCCGCCAGGGCCTCGGCCTGCTCGGCGCGGGCGCGCTCGGCGTCGGCCGCCTGGGCTTGCAGCGCCGCGCGCGCATCTGCCAATTGCCGCTGCCCGGCGGCCAGCGCCTGGTCTCGTTCGCGCAAGTGCGCCTCGGCCGTGCGCAGGCGCTCTTCCGTGGCCGCCAACTGGCGGGTGGCGACTTTCAGGCCTTCTTCCAGGTCGCGTTCGCGCGCTTGCAGCTGGGTTTCGCGCAGCGCCAGCTGTTCGGCCCGGTCGGCCAGGTGTGCGCCCTCTTCTTTCAGTTCTTCCCAGCGCTGGCGGGTGGCGTCGGCCTGCTCGGCCCGGGCGGCCGACAGCGCGGCTTCCCAGAAATGGGTCGCGGCCTGGGCAATGGGGTCGGGAATGGCGGCGGGTGCGGCGAACGCACCCGGGTCCTGGATGCGTGCCCCCAGGCCGCCAAACCAGCTTTCCAGGTGCGGACTGACGGTATTGGGCGAGCCACGGCCGATTTTCTGGCGCACCCGCTCGATGGTGGGCCGTGCGCCTTCGAGCAGCAAGGCATCTGCGGCTGCCCAAACGTCCGATTGCGTGATTCCGGTGGCCATGGCGCGATTCCTGGAGAGAGGTTCGTTGAATTACTCACGATAAGAGAACATTATCGAGAGTAATTCCTAATTTATATATTATATCTTACGTCATACGTATTAAATCATACAACCAAGGCAAGTGGAGGACGAATCGCGTCGCGCAGGACGGATTGGGAAGGAAATGGGGGTGCCAAATTCGCTTGGCAGTGGGACGATGCCGAAATAGGCCCACCGAATGGGTCTACCGAATATGGGCCTACAAAATGCCTACAGAAGAATGGGCCTGCATGAAGGCACGCCTGGGCCCCGGCCGCAGTACGGAGATGGTTGCTACGGCGCCTGCCTGTCCCACCCGACGGCAACAAGATCCATCTCGTCTATCGGGGCGATCTCGCGGCGCCCGGCGCCGTCAGCTCAGTAGTTCCGCCGTCAGCCGGGCAATGATCGCGTTGGACAGAATCACCGGCAGGCCCGAAGCCTCGGCCGCCACCTGCCGGTGGCGTTCGACAAACCCCATGCAGTCCAGCACCAGCACTTCGGCGCCCTGGCGCCGCAGGTCTTGTGCGGCCTGCGCCAGCGTGGCGGTCTCATCCGAGTAAGGCGACGCCGCGGCGCACAGCGGCGCTTGTTCCAGCGCACGCCACTTGTGCGCCTCGGACGCCATCTGCGACGCCAGCGGCACGATCACCCCCACCTGCCGCCCGCCGACCAGCGCCGCCACGGTGGGCGACACGATGCGGTCCGGCTCGATCAGCCACGCACCGCCCGCGTGAAGCTCATCGAATGCACCGGTGCACAGCACCAGCACGTAACGGCAACCCTGGGCCGCCAGCGCCGCCGCCTTCTGCTTCAGCAATTCAAGCATCCGGGCCTTGTCCACCACCACCGACGACCCATCCAGCAAACGCGTGATCAGCGTGGGCAGGTCGCCCTGGGGGGCGTAGCGTTGTTCGATCTCGTCTCGCGTCAGGCCGTCGAGCAATCCGGCATGCACGCACGAGACGCCGGGCGGCAAGTGCTGAAGAAGAATCGGCGTGATGTCAGGCCGCGGCGCCTGCCCGATGGTGATGGTGCCCAGTTGGGCGGGGGTGGACATGGCGATGCTCCTTGCGTGTCAGCGCGGTATCAGGGCTTTTGGACCTGGGCGCCCTGCAAGTGCGCCAGCGAGCCGTACAGTTTTTGCAGCAAGGCGAATTCTTCGCGATCGAAGAACTGGCACTTGCCCTGGGTGAATTCCTTGGCGACTTCCACGGCAAACTTGGCGGCCGCGGCGATGTCGACCTCGTGGCTGGCGCCCGTGCCGCAGCCGGGCACCACGGTTTCGGCCGTGATGGCCACGCCCACCACCGGCGCCGAGGTGGCCACCGAAGGCTGCAGGATGCTGTTCAGGTGATACACGCCGTTGTCGTACGGCGTGATGTCCTGGATCGAGATCGGAAAGGTCGCGGCCGGGCGGCCCGTGGTCGACTCCATGATGCGCAGCAGGTCTTCCGACATCCGCAGGATGTAGCCCTGCTTCACCGTGGGCGACAGCGCAAAGCCCTTGTGGTTGATGATGCGGTTGCCCTTGGTGGTGTCGATCGACAGCACGGCGTCCATCTCGTCGCTCAGTTCATGGTCGTTCATGGCCTTCATGTCCACGGGCGAATCCATGAAGTCCACCGGCTGGTGCGGGCGGGTGGGCGCGTCAGGGCAGATGTGCGTGCCCACGATCACGTCGCCGGCCAGCACGTCGCCCTGCGACTGCATGTGCGCCAGCTTCAGCGCGGCGGCCACCGCCGCCACGGCGCCGTCGCCGTCGGACACCAGGCCCAGGCGGCTGGGCCGCGCGCCGATGCCGCCCAGGCGCCCGACGATGCCCAGCGTGGGCGCGGACCCGCCGGCGCGCTTGCCCTGGGCGCCGGGAATCACCACGCGCACGAAATCGGTCGAGCCGTTGGCGCCGCGGATCTGGGTGACGGTGACGCTGGCCTTCGGGTACGGGGCCAGCAGCCGGGCCACGGTGTCGCCGGACGCGTACGCGCTGTCCAGCGCTTCAAAGGCCTGCAAGGTTTGGGAAAGACTCACAACGGGTTCCTTTCTGGGTAAGACAACAAGAAGGGAAAATCACTTCTTGCCAAAATGCGAGGTAATGGTGGCGTTGAAGAAACTGAAGATGGCGTCGCCAGCGATGATGCCCCCGGCAAACACTTCCATATGGTTGCGGTGCTTTTCACCGCCGACCTTCTCGATCAAGAGGCGCAGCACGATGCCGGCCGCCACGGCCCAGCCGGCCAGCGGATTGGCGATCAACAGGCCCGTGGCCAACAGCACGCCCAGCTGGCGCTTGGGGCCGCCGATCAACTGGATGACGGCGCCGGGTATGGCCCAGATCAGCAGCATGTGGGCGATGCCCGGGGTGGCGCCGGCGTTGATGGTGGCCACATACACCTTGGCCACCGGCGGCAGCTGGCCGCCGTCGAACAGCGCGCCGTAGCTGAAATACACCACCGGAATGGCAATCAGGAAGGCCAGCATCGCGGCGATCAGCTGCTGCTTGCGCCCTTCGAGTTCCAGCGCCATGTCGGCGCCGTTGCCGCGCAGCATGTAGCCGGCCTTCAGGTCGTAGCCCATGTCGGCAAAGGCCGGGCCAGTGGCCACCGAAAAGCCGCACAGAATCGCCAGCGCATGGGGCGGAAAGCCGATCAACAGGCCCAGCAGCAACGTGATCAGGGCCACCGCAAACGCCGGAAACCACCCCGAGTGCATGGCCGCGATGCCCACGATCAGTTCATGCACCAGCGCAGCAAAGGCCGCGTACAGAATGAAGCCCAGCAGCATCGGCACCGACATGTCGGCATACAGCCCGGCCAGCACCGAAATGCCGGCGGACAGCAGGATGTAGCCCACGCCGCCCAGCCGCAGGCTGCTGCCCACGCTGGGGCCGGTCGGGCCGCTGGCCTTGGGGCCGGACTTGCTGCGCATCACCATCACCACCTGCACCAGCGCCACGAGACCCGCGCCGATCATCATGCCGTGCGGAATGTATTGCTTGCTGATGTCGACGCCAAACAGGGGCTCGGAATAGCCGCGCAGCAACAAGCCGATGCCGAACATCGCCAGCGCCCAGATGTTGCCGATGAAGGCCACGCCGAACGCCGACATGGGAATCTTGAACCACGAGCCCACGGTGCCCACCACGATGCCCAGGCCCAGCAGCTTGGCCTGCGTGCCGCCCTGGTCGCCGGCCTTGATGGCTTCGGCCGCCGCCACGCCCGGCGGCCAGGCGCCGGTAGCCGGAAACACCGTGCTGCCGAACAGGCGATACAGCATGTAGGCGTCCAGCAGCATCGCCAGGCCCACCCCCAGGAACATCGGCAGCACCATGTCGGGGCGGCCCAGCAGATACGGAATGGCCAGCGGCAGCAGCAGGCTGTTGGCGGCGCCGAAAGTGGCCGAGGAAATCGCGGTCTGCGCCAGGTTCTGCGCGTGCACCGAGCGGTACGAACGCAGCAGTTGCACGGGGATGCGCGACAGGATCATCGCCACCAGCGCGCCGATGATGGAGGTATTGGGCGTGACGCCCAGCGTGACGATCAGCTGGATGCCGATCACGGCGCCGAACACGCTCAGCGCGGCCAGCAGAATCAGGTTGGACAGCGACAGTGCCCGGGGATGCGACGGGGGGCCCTCATGTGCCGAAGCGCGATGGGGCTCAACGGCGGGTTGGGGGGTGGACTTGATCATCGTGCTCACACTTGATTGACAGGAACAGGAGAACCCCAGGCCGGATCGCAAACCTGCCGGCCCAGGGTGGAGGCTTCCGCGAGCAGCGCCGCCGCCAGCGCCTTGACGCTGGCCGCATCGGCCTGCGCCGCCGGAAAGGAAAGACACATGGCAAAGCGTTCCATCGTCACCGGATCGCTCACGGCGCAACTGATGGACGCCACGCCCGGAATGGCTTCGTTGATCGCCACCGCAAAACCGGATTCCCGCACGCCCTCCAGCAGCGACTGCACGTCCTGCACGGTGCGCGGCGCGTGGTCGGAAATGAACGGCAGCGACTTGCCCAGCCGCTTGGCAACGTCCGCATCGCTGTCGCGCGCCAGCAGCACGCGGCCGGTGGACGTGGCCCAGCTGGGCGAGCGGTGGCCGGGGTGCGTGGTGACGCGCAGGGGATGGGTGCCGTGCTGCACGTGCAGCACCATGATGTCCCTGCCCTCCAGCACCGAGATGTAGCCGGTATGGCCGCTTTGGGCGCTGAGCCGTTTCAGGGCGTCCTGCATCTGGGCAGACAGCGTGGTGGTTTCGCGCACCAGGCGCGACAGTTCAAGAATGATGACGCCCGGCCCATAGGCGCGGGTGCTTTCCTCGCGTTCGAGCAGCCCCAAGTCCTTCATCTGCGCCAACAGGCGCGACGCCGAGCTTTTCGGCATCTCGAGATGCTCGACCAGATCGGTCACCGTGACCTTGCGATGCAGCGTGTTGATCAGGCGAAGGATGATGGCGGCGTTTTCGAGTGAGGCCATAAAGTTCCAAAAAATGAGACTTGGTTCCAATTAATGGATTCATTTTACGCCGGGCGATCGCGCTCGAAACGAGGACAAACCCTAGGTGAAGGCCTTTGCCCGCGCGCGGAACAGGCAGGCCCATCCCGTCGCGGACCCGACATCGGTGTGGGGCAGACGGCGGGTGCCCACCCAAAAAAAGCACCGGCGCGAGGCCGGTCCTGGTGGCGTTCAGCTAGGCGCCTGAACCCCTTACCACATGTACCGCAGGTTCAACTGCCCCCGCGCGCCGGTGTAGTTGCTGGACCCGGCTTCCAGGGCCAGGCTGCCGGACAGGCTGAGCGACTTGCTGAGACTGCCCTGCAAGCCCGCCTTCAGTTCCATCTGGTTGCCCGGCAGCGTTTCGCGGACGGTCGTCTGGTCAAAGCGGATGCGCTGCGACGACGGGCCATGCCACCAGTTGACCTCGGCGAACGGCAGCATCTGCGTGGCGCCTTCTTCGTTGGACAGGTGCCCTTGCAGGCGCACGCCCACCCGGGTGGCCACGCTCGTGTCCGACTGGCCGCTGATGCGCGTGCCGGTCTTTTCCTGGTGGTCGTCGGCCTGGTAGCGCGTGACGATGGCCTGCGCCTGCGGTTGCAGGTACAGCTGACGCGCCCCGTTGTCGTAGACCTTGAACGAGTAGCCGGTTTCGACGGACGCCGAATTGGCGCGCGACCGGTAGCTTTCGCGCGGCAAGCCCTGGCCATCGACCTTGTTGTCGTAGCGGCCCAGCATCATCCAGGTGTCCACGTACGGCCCGGTCAGGATGTCGGTGTGGCCGAACCAGGTGCCATACACCCCGACGGCGTAACCTTCGACCTTGCCGGTCGCGTGCAGCCCGTTGCTCTCGGCACGGCTGCTGTTCGAGCCGTACGACGCCATGGCGCCCACGCGGGCCGACCCGTCCTTGCCCACCGGGAATCGCAGCAGGTCGCTGCCCCCGTGGATGAGGTAGGTGGTGGACGTATCCTTGATGGTGCCTGCGCCATCGCGGCTGTCCTGGCCCCGGACGATGCGCACCCAGCCCGCACGGGCCGGCTGGCCGTCGACGCTGCCCGACGCATAGTCTCCCCGGTCGCGCAGCGTATGCTGCTGCAGCGTGGTGGCCGCCAGCCTGTTGTTCAGGTAGGCGCCAACCTCGGGACGATAGTTTTGATGGCCGGCATCCGGCTTCGGCGTGGGCGTGGGCGTGACCGGCGCCACCGGCTGGGTCGGATCGACCGGCGTGACCGGGGTGACCGGATCGACCGGGTCGACCGGCGTCACCGGATCGACCGGCTGCCACGTGGACACCTGCGACACCAGGTACCAATCCTGCGCATTGCCGCCAACCCCGCCTCGCGCCAGGTTGTAGTCGTAGGCGCCAGTCGCGATGCTGCCGACGCCTTGGCGATAGCCGTCCGAACGCGCGTCCAGGTGGAACGCGGTGGCATCCGTGGTGGCGCCGTTCTCGGTCAGCACCAGGGGAATGCCCACGCTGGTCTGGTCGCCCGTACCACCGGCGTGACGGATCACCAGGCCGGTGTTGCCCGAGGCCCGGCCCCCATCCAGCACCAGCTTGTCGCTGGCCGAGGTGTCGTCGCCCTTGAAGGCGGCCAGCACGATCGCACCGCCCTGCCCCACGTAGTCGCCCTGCACCCGCAGGGTATTGCCCAGCGTGCCGCCGGCCACGTACAGCGTGCCGGCGTTGGTCAGGCCATTGGCCAGCGTCAGGGTGCCCGGCGTTGCGGCCCGGCGGTTGTCCAGCGCATTGAACACGCCCAGCGCGCCGTGGTTGACGACGGCGCCGCGGATGGTGCCGTCGCCCACCAGCGAGGCGCCCGCCCCGACCGTGACGGTGCCCGCGCCGACACCGCCCAGGAAGGCGTCCGGTTGGGCCGGGCCGCCGAACACCAGCGTGCCCGCCTCGACCGTGGTCCTGCCGGTATAGGCAAGGCTGGCGTCACTGGCGGTCAGCCTGCCGCCGCCGCGCTTGGTCAGGTCGCCGGTGCCGCTGATGGCGTTTTCCAGCGTCCAGTCGCTCGGGGTGTCCAGCACCAGCGTACCCGCGTTGGCGATGTTGGCGGTACCCAGGTTGGCGGCCGTGCTGGCGGTCAGGGTCGTGCCCGCCGCGGTGCTGAGGTTGCCGGAGAAGCCCCGGTTGTCGCCCGCCAGCCCGATGCGCGAGGCGTCGGTCAGCGCGACGTTGCCCGCCCCGGTGAGCGGGTTGACGAGCGTGCCGCTGCCCGCCTTGAACTGCAGCGTGCCGTCGGCCACGATCTCGCCGCTGCCCAGGCCCGCGCCATTGTCGAGCACGGCGGTGGCGTCGCTGCCGATGAGAGTGCGCACGGCCAGGCCGGGGTTGGCGCCGTTGAACACGTGCGTGCCGGTCGCGCCGCTGCCGGCCAGGGTCAGCGTGCCGGCCCCCGCCAGACGGCCTTGCGTCGTGCCGCCGCCCAGCAAGGTCAGCGCGCCGCCGTTGAAGTCGAAGGACGAGCCCGACTGCATGTCCCAGGCGCCGATCGCCTGGGTCTTGCCATTCAGGTCGACCGCCGCATTGGCACTGACGCGCAGAGCCTGGGTCTGGCCCAGCGCCCCGCTGGCATCCAGGCGCAGCGTGCCCGACTGCACGGCCGTCGCGCCCTGGTAGTCGCTGGTGGCGTTGGACAGGGACACCACGCCGTTGCCCGCCGCGACGGCAATGCCGCCCCGGCCGGTCAGCTTGGCCGAAAGATCGGCGTCGGCGCCGGTGGCGCCAGCGTCCTGCGCCAGGGCCAGCGTCTTGCCGTCCTGCAGTTCCAGCTTGGTCAGGCCGTAGTTCACGTACAGGCCGTCGCCGGGCGCGGTGGTCAGGCGGAAGTCATAGGTGCCCTTGGCAACGGCGTCGCCCGCGACCGAAATGTCGAGCTCGCGCGCTGCCGAGATGGCCGTGCCGTTCTGGTCCTGGAAGGCCACGGCGCCCGCCGACCCCACGGTGGTCCCTGCCGCGACAAGCTTGATGCTGGTATTGGCATCGTCTTGCGCCAACAGGTTCTGTGCGTTGGGGGTGCCCGGCGCCGTCGTCACCAGGGTCGTGGGCACCGTGACGCGCACCGTACCTGCGCCGCTGGCGTCCAGGGTGCCGACACGGATGCTGCCGGGTGCCGTGGTCTGGCCCGGCACCTGGGCGTTGAAGATCAGCGTGCCGCCATCGAAGGCCAGGCCGCCGACGGATTGCACGCCGTTGCCCACCGACGTGGTGTTGCCCGCCCCCATTCTCAGGGTGGCGTTGGTCAGCGCGGTCGCATTGTCCCCCCCCAGCAGGAAGGTGCCGCGATCGATCGCCACCGTGCCGCGGAAGGCATTGCCGACGCTGCTGGCAAAGTCGAAGGCATGCGTGCCGGCATCGACCTGGACGAGGCCGTTGCCGGTCAGGACGTTGCCCAGGGTGACGTTGCCGACGATGGTCGGCTTGAGCGCCAGGACGGTCTGCTCGCCATCCAGGTCGATGGCGGCCCCGCTGGCGGGCTTGCCGGCCAGCGCGGTCTGCAGGGTCAGGGTGGACGCATTGCGCAGCCGCACCTGGTCGAACGACCGGATCACATTGCTGTCGCTGAGCGTGTAGCGCGCGCCGTCGAACACCAGGGTGTCGTTGCCCGCCCCGCCGTCCAGCGAACGGAACTGGTTGCCGGCGCCCTGCACCGTGACGGTATCGTTGCCCGACGATCCCAGCAAGGCGCCGATGCTCGACCCATCTTTCAGCAGCAGCGTATTGCTGCCGGTGGCGCCGACAAGACGGACATTACCCGTCACGGTGCCGCCGTCCAGCGAGAGCGTGTTGTCGCCCGTATCGGCGCGTACGTCGCCGTCGATGGTGCCGCGGTTCTGCAGGACGTTGTTGCCCGCGCCCAGGTCGACCAGTCCGGCAATGCGGCCTAGGTTCACCAGGGTGGTGGCCTGGTCGTCGAACACCAGGGCCGTGCCGCCGCCATTGGGCGCGTTGACTTCGCCGCTGGCGCTGTTGGTGAAATGCGTGACCTTGTTGGTCGCCACCGTGGGGGCCACCCGGCTGTTCGAGCGCAGCACGCCCCCGTTGACCACCGTGGTGACTCCGTCGCCCAGCACCAGCGCCGAACCGCCCGCGGTGTGCTGGATGCTGACGTTCACGGCCGTATTGACGGTGCCGGTGGTGTTGGCCACGACGCCGCGACCGCCCGCGCCCGTGGCCCGGATGGTGAGGCCCTGCGAATCGGAGAGATCCAGGCTGTTGGATATCTGGCTGCCATCGGCCGCCTGGAAGGCGATGCCCGCGCCGGAGCCCGACACGGTGATGAGACCGGAGTTGGTGGCGCTGATGGTGGCGCCGGTGCGCAGGCCGATGCCGTCGGCCACGTCGATGGTGGTGTTCGCCAACTGGATGCCGGAGATTTCACCGGCGTTCTCGATCCCGTTGCCGGTGGCGCCCGCGGCATTGACGACCAGATGGGCGCCCCGCACGTTGAGCGCGGTGGCGCCGGCACTGACCAGCACGGCGTGGGCCGTCCCGCGGCCTTCGATCGAGCCCAGGCCCGAGCCGACCAGGTCCAGGCTGGCGCCCGAGCCCAGTTCGACCGCCGCGCGGCCGTCCGTGGCCACAATCTGGCCGCGCTGATTGTCGACCCGCGCGCCGGCGCCCTCGACGTAGATGGCGGTGCCCTTGGCCTGGATATTGCCGGTATTGCGCAGTTCGCCGCCCACGACCCGCACGGCTTGCGAACCCGCGCCCGAGAACTGCAGGCTGCCGTTGTTGACCAATATGCCCAGATTCTGCGTGATGAACCCCACCGCGCCCGCCTGGGTGGAGGTCAGCGAGGCGCCGTTGGTCAGCGTGGACCCGGTGTTGCTGGCGAGCAAGGTGCTGCCATCGAGCGAATAGAAGTTGCCGTCGACCAGCCCCGCCGTGGCGCCGGCATTGGTCTGGTTCATGACGGCGCCACTGGCGACGGTGGCCTGCGCGCCGCCGGAAACGTACAGGCCCTGGGCGCCCGCGCCGCTCAGGTCGAACTGGCTGCCCGAGGCCACCGTC